>Ga0335078_10002468_pt1 | contig 28049 bp, 20 predicted proteins | sample Lox_Sample_32_FD_206711 | JGI IMG/M metagenome (GOLD analysis project Ga0335078, IMG submission 206711) | Soil microbial communities from Loxahatchee National Wildlife Refuge, Florida, United States - Lox_Sample_3.2 | ecosystem: Environmental > Terrestrial > Soil > Wetlands | place: USA...
CCGCCAGCTCGTCCCGGAGGCCGCGCTCCTGCTCCGTCGCGGCCGAGTAGAGGGGCAGGATGGGAGCGGTGGCCTGGCGCAGCATGCGGGTGTGCGGCACGAGGGCGACGGCGGAGACGATGGCGAGGGCGGCGAGCGACGCGAACGCCAGCGAGCCGATGATCCAGGCCCAGCCGCGAATCGTGGGCTGCTTCATCGTGCGGCGCGCGAGGCCGGAGCGGCCGGCAACCCGCGCGTGCGGAACCCGACGGGTGGGGCTATCATCAAACCGCCTCAATGTACCTCCGGGCGCCTCGCCTGGAAAACGCGAACCTCCCATCCGCGGTGATCGCATGACTCGAGCCACGCTCCTCGCTCTGCTCGCCCTCGCTTCGCTCCCGGCCGTCACGCAGGCCCAGCTGCCCGTGTCCGGCACGACGGCGGCGCGGCCCAACCCCGGTGTGCCCGACACGTCCCCGTTCCGGCCGCTGGCGCTGCCCGCCCCGAACGCCTACCGCACTGCGGCCGGGACTCCCGGCCCGCTCTACTGGCAGCAGCGCGCCGACTACACCATCCGCGCCACGCTGGACACGGGCACCCGCTCCGTGCGCGGCGAGGAGACGATCCGCTACACCAACAACTCGCCCGACACGCTCCGCTACGTCTGGATCCAGCTCGACCAGAACATCGACAACCCGGCGAGCAAGTTCGCGGTCCTGGGCGGCGGGTTCGGCCGTCCCGCGGAGTCCACGTACGTGGGCGGCTACACGCTCGAGCGGGTGAACGCGCTGCGCGCACCCAAAGCCGGCGCGAAGCCCGTCGCCACGGCGCTCGCCTACCGCGTCAACGCGACGATGATGCGCGTGGACCTCGACCGTCCGCTGCCGCCCCGGGGCGTGGCGGAGCTCGACATCGCCTGGCACTACATGGTGCCGCTGCAGCAGGGTCGCACCGGGCGCGAGCACTTCCCGGAAGGCTGGCTGTACGAGATCGCCCAGTGGTACCCGCGCATGGCGGTGTACGACGATGTGACGGGCTGGAACACGGCGCAGTACCTGGGCAACGGCGAGTTCTACCTCGAGTACGGCGACATCGACTTCACCATCACCGCGCCGGCCGACTACACCGTGACCGGCACCGGCGTGCTCGAGAACGCCGCCGAGGTGCTGACCGCGCGGGAGCGGCAGCGCCTGGCGCTCGCGCTCAAGTCCGACACCACGATCCACATCATCGCGCCCGGCGAGGTCGGCGGCGCCGACCTGCTGCCCCCGGGCACCGGCGCGACGCGCAGCTGGCACTTCCGCGCGCAGCACGTGCGGGACGTGGCCTGGGCCGCGGCGCCCAACTTCATCTGGGACGCCTCCGGCTGGGAGGGCGTGCTGATCCAGGCCCTGTATCCGCCGGCGGCGCTGCCGCTGTGGTCGCAGGCCGCCGACATGAGCCGGCACACCATCTCCCACCACTCGCGCTGGTACCGCTATCCCTACCCGACGGCGATCAACGTGAACGGGCCGGTCGGCGGGATGGAGTACCCGATGATCGTGTTCTGCTCGGAGCGGCACGACGAGCACGACCTCTACTTCGTCACGACCCACGAGCTGGGCCACCAGTGGTTCCCGATGACGGTCGGGAGCAACGAACGGCTGTACGGGTGGCAGGACGAGGGCTTCAACACCTTCATCGACTACTTCACGTACCACGACCGCTACCCGACGGACACGACGATGGTGAACGGGCCGGAGATCGGGCACGCCTCCGGCTGGTGGGTCAACCTGCTCGCCCATTACACCGGTCGCGAGGCGCCCATCATGGAGCCGCAGGACCGCAACCCGCCGCTCCTGAGCAGCGTCCTCCACTATCCGAAAACGGCCCTCGGGCTGCATCTGCTGCGCACGCAGCTCGTGGACTCCGCCGCGTTCGACCAGGCGTTCCGCGAGTACATCCGGCGCTGGGCCTTCAAGCACCCGACGCCCGCCGATTTCTTCCGGACGATGAACGACGGCCTCGGCGAGGACCTGTCCTGGTTCTGGCGCAGCTGGTTCTACCGCACCGACCACCTCGACCAGGCGGTGGACTCGGTGGTGCAGCGCGACACCGGCGCTGTGACCGTCGCGAGGATCTACTTCTCGAACAAGGCGGAGATGGTCTGGCCCCTGGACCTCGCCGTCGGCCTGGCGAATGGAACGACCGAGCGCATCCGGCTGCCGGTGGAGGCCTGGTACCGCGGCTCACCGTACGTCTGGGTGCACCGCTGGCCCGCTCGCGTCGTGAAGGTCGTGATCGATCCGGACGGGATCCTGCCCGACATCAACCGGGCGAACAACAGCTGGAACGGGACTCCGTAACAGGGCGAGAGCCGGGAACGGGGAGGTGAGGAAGTGATGAAGGTGATGAAGTGATGCCCGGCCACGCAGCCGTCATCACCTGCATCACTTCATCACTTCCATCACCTCATCACCTCCCCGTCAGCGTCTCCCGCACCGACGGAGGGGCCGAGCCAGGGCGCCAGACCGGCGCCCCGGTCCCGGTACACGGGCTCGGGAACACGCAGCTGATCCGCACGCCGTAGATCAGATTGTTGCGGAAGTCGAGGCTCACGGTCTGACTCGACGGCGACGTCGTGCCCGTCAGGCGCGGCATGGTGACGCTCACCAGCTGCCCGCCGAACAGGCAGGTGCTCTCGGAGCCACCCTTGAACGCACCCGACGTGAGGGTGGTGGTGCTGAAGCAGAACGTGTTCTGCGTGATCTGGATCTGGCCGCCGTTCGCTTCCCAGTAGGTGCCGGTGGACTGCTGCGCCTCGCCCCCGCCCGCACCCGACTTGTCGCCCGAGTTGCTGAAGTTCGTCGTATTGATGGTGGTCAGGGGCAGCGTGGTCGAAAGCGTCGCGGCCAGGATCAGCCCCTTCCACGTCGAGTCGCTCGGGTTGTACCACAGCACGCCCAGCCAGCTCAGCGTGTCGTAGGGCGTCTGGCTCTTGTTCTGGATGAAGACGTTCACGCCGACCACCGTCCAGTTCGACGCGAACTGTGAAGCCCGGGCGAAGCCGGCGGGCGCCGGCGCCTGATAGGCCGGATTGGGGACCACGACCGTGGTCGAGTCGCCCGCGAAGATCTGGGGCGCCAGGTCCGACACGTCGTAGCCCAGCACGTTGAGCGAATGGTTGCGCTCCACGAACGCGATCGTCGAGTCGCGCTCGCCCGGGAGCCAGGCCCGCCGCACCGTGATCAGCTGCGCCAGGGCGCCGCGCACCGTCAGGGTGTCCACGATCCGCGCGGGGCTGCCCGCGGCGCCGGCCGCCACGACCGTGATGGTGTCCACGTAGGTGCCGGGCGCCAGGTAGATCGGGTCCACCACCCAGCGGACGAGCGCGCTCCCCGTCCCGCCCCCGGTCACGACGGTGAGCCAGGTGCTCGCGCCGTGGGTGGCCGTCCAGGGCGCCGCCGACGCGCCGGATCCCGTCAGGGCGATCACGGCCGAGTCGGGCGTCACCCCCGATCCCGGAATGCTGTCGGGGTTGAGGCCGATGCTGCGGCTCGCCGGCGCCACCGTCAGCGTCAGCGCGCCGGGCGACGTGGAATCTGCACACCCCAGCGCGACGGACAGGGCCGCGAGGAGTACCAGGTGTCGCGGCCGCGGAGGCCGCCGGGCGATATGCACCATGCGTCAATATTATACGAGGCGCGCGGGCCGAGCCACGTGATGCTGGTCACCGGCCCGCGCATCCCCGTCACCGCGCGAGCGACGCCATGAGAACTCTCGTTGTCGGCATTGCGGCCTGCGCCTTCGCGGCGCACTCGGCCCCGGCCCAGAGCGCGCCCTCCGGGCCCGCCCCGCAGGCCGACCTGATCGTGACCGCCGCCCGCATCTACACGGTGGACGCCGACCGCCCGCTGGTGCGCGCCCTTGCCGTCCGGGGAGGGCTCGTGGCGTTCGCCGGGAGCGTGCGGGAGGCGATGGCGCTCCGCGGGCCGCACACCCGGGTCCTCGACCTGCGCGACGACACGGTCATTCCGGGCATCATCGACGCCCACGCGCACCTGCTGGGACTCGGCGAGGCGCTCCGCACTGTGGACCTCACGGGAGCGCGCAGCTACGCGGAGGTGGTCGCGCGCGTCGCGGCGCGGGCCCGCACCGCCCGGCCGGGCGAGTGGATCCTCGGGCGGGGCTGGGACCAGAATCTCTGGCCGGACCGGAGCTTCCCCACCCAGGAAGCGCTCAGCCGCGCCGTGCCCGACAACCCGGTGCGGCTCACCCGCGTGGACGGGCACGCCATCCTCGTCAACGCGAAGGCGCTCGCGCTCGCCGGCGTGACCGCCGCGACGAGCGACCCGCCCGGCGGCCGCATCCTCCGCGCGGCCGACGGTACGCCCACGGGCGTGCTGGTGGACGAGGCCACCGAGCTGGTGGAACGGGTCGTCCCGCCGCTCTCCGCCGACCAGACGCAGGCCGACGTGCTCGCCGCCATCGCCGAGGCGAACCGGTGGGGGCTCACCGGCATCCACGACCCCGGCGTCGAGGCACCGACGATCGAGGTGTACGAGCAGCTGGCGCGCGAGGGCCGCTTCAACCTGCGCGACTACGTGATGGTGGCGGGGGACAGCGACGCGACGATCGTGCGCTATTTCCGTCGCGGGCCGCAGAGCGCGCTGTACGACGGGCACCTGTGGATCCGCGCGGTCAAGCTGTACGCCGACGGCGCGCTGGGCTCGCGCGGCGCGGCATTGCTCGAGCCGTACAGCGACGACCCCGGGAACCGCGGCCTGGTGATCACGAGCGGGGACTCGATCCGGACCGTCGCGATCGCGGCGCTGCGCGCCGGCTTCCAGGTGTGCGTGCACGCGATCGGCGACCGCGCCAACCGCTCCGTGCTCGACGCCTACGAGGCCGCGCTCGACTCGGTGCCCACCGCCGACCACCGCTTTCGCATCGAGCACGCGCAGGTGCTCTCCCCGCAGGACATCCCGCGCTTCGCCGAGCTGGGCGTGATCCCCTCGATGCAGACCAGCCACCAGACCAGCGACATGTACTGGGCCGTGGATCGCCTGGGCCCGACGCGCGCCGCCGGCGCCTACGCCTGGCGCTCGCTGCTCGAGACCGGCGTCGTGATCCCCAACGGCACGGACTTCCCGGTCGAGGCCGTGAACCCGATGATCCGCTTCCACTCGGCCATCACCCGCCAGGACGCGAACGGCTGGCCCGCGGGCGGCTGGTTCCCCGCGCAGCGGATGACGCGGGAGGAAGCGCTCAAGAGCCTCACCATCTGGCCGGCGTACGCGGGCTTCATGGAGCACGCGGTCGGCTCGCTCACGCCGGGCAAGTACGCCGACTTCACCGTGCTCGACCAGGACATCATGACCGTGGCGCCGGAGCGGATCCTCGACACGCACGTCGTGATGACGGTGCTCGGCGGCGAGACGGTGTACGAGAGGAGCGCCCGATGACGGACACGCTCGAGGCCTTCCGGCACTACCGGGAGAAGATGAACGCCGCCATCCTGGCGGCCGGCAACCTGGAGATCAACCGCTTCTTCGCGCTCGACAGCCGGACCTACGAGGCCGGCGCGCTGCCGGCCAAGACCAAGGAGCTGCTGGGCCTCGTGGCTTCGATGGTCCTGCGCTGCGACGACTGCATCACCTACCACGTGGTGCGCTGCCGCGAGGAGGGCGTGAGCGACGCGGAGTTCCACGACGCCTTCGCCGTAGCGCTCGTGGTGGGCGGCTCCATCGTGATTCCGCACCTCAGGCGCGCCGTCGAGCGGCTGGCCGAGCTGCCGGCGCGCTGAGCGCCCCCGCCGCCGGCGTGGCCCGGAAACACGACGGCCGGCCCGCCCGGGACTGCGGCGTGCCGGCCGGCGGGCGCTCCCGCGGCCTACGCGGTCACGGAGTCAGGTTGTTGAAGAAGCTCGCCACGTTGAAGTTGACCGGATCGATCTCGTAGTACCGGTTGCGATAGAACCGCCCCGTCGTGGGGAAGTACGGCGGCGGCGTCTGGTAGGCGCACTGGTCGTACGAGTACTGCTTGACGTAGCCGGTGCCGCCCGTCGTGCCGACGGCGCCGCGCGTGCCCTGGATGATCCCGCCGTTGATGTAGAGGCACCCGTGTCCGTCGGAGGAGCCCGCGCAGGACTCGTTCGAAGTCGGGCCGCTGTCGTAGTTCTCGACCGTGAACGAGTTGAGCGTCAGCAGCACGCCCTGGAGATACACGTCCGCCGTGGCCGAGTAGTTCTTGTAGGCCGAGCTGGCGCCCCAGGGCTGCGGGGTGTTGAGCACGTTGTCGGACACGTAGATCGTGCCCGCCGACAGGAGGCCGAGCATGTTGGCGGCCGCGCACTGCTGGGATCCCGGCGAAATGGCGTACTTGAGGTCGTCGCCGATGATCACGTTGTCGCTCGCGGCCACGGTCACCTTACCGTTCACGACGCCGCTGATCACCACCCGCCCGTTGACGTAGATCACGCCCTTGGAGTTCACGTTGAACTGCCGCGCCAGCGGCCACAGGTACTGCGCCTCGGTCGTCCGCGTGGCCAGGGTGGTGTCCACCGCCCGCGACGCGGGCCGCGCGAGCGCGGCGATGACCGACGCGTCGGGCGTGGTCGTGAACCGCACCCAGTACCCGTACTTGTCGGCCGCCTTGAACCGGTTGATGTAGCGCGTGCCGCCCGAGACGATCGAGTCGATGTTGAGGTGGTCGTCTCCGCCGAGGTAGCAGCGGGACGTGCTGCGCTGCAGCGAGTAGGTTCCCGCGTTGCTCCGGTTCGTGGAGCTGTTCGTGGACGACTCAGTCGAACCGCCGCCCAACGCCGACCCACCCCCATCGACCGGGTACGCCGGAACCGGCGCGTAGTGGTCGTAGGCCGTGTAGAACGTCGTGTCTGTGACGCCCGCCGCGGTACGGACGTGGAAGTCACCGCAGTTGTAGCCCTGGTTCGCCGAGCCCGGCGCGGTGCCGGTCGCGTAGCCAATCAGCGCCGAGGTCGAGCTGGTGTCGATGTAGACCCTGAAGAACCCCTCGTTCGAGCCCGTCACCCGGCCGTCGCCGTCCAGGTCCAGGGCCATGAACTCGATCCGGAGCCGCGACTGCGTGCTCGAGCCGCCGCTGGGCGCCGTGAAGTTCATGCCGCCCTGCGTGGCGTACGTGGCCAGCTTGCTGAGCTGCGCCACCGACGGCAGCGGGATGATCTGGCCCCGCTGCAGGTACCCCTGGTCGAAGGTGCCGTAGCTGAGCCCCGTGATGGTGCCTGCGACCTCGACCGTCGAGTGGAAATGCACCCCGCTGCTGTAGATGCACATGTCGTCGTTGGTGTGCAGCGGGCCCCAGATCTGGTCTTCGTTGCCGAAGCAGATGCCCGATCCTTCGCTGTTCGTGTAGTAGGCGAACTTGGCGAAGGACTCCTGCGCCAGCTCGCCGCGGCGCACCACCACGGCGCCCGACGCGTCGCTGATCACCGAGACCACGCTGCCGAAGATGCCGTACTGCCCGGTCGTGTTCCCGGTCGGGCCGAAGTAGATGCTGCGCGTGACGCCCGGGATCCGGTTGCCGCTGGCGTCGTACACGGGCTGCGCGCTCTGGAAGGTCGCGTAGCCGGAGTCGGGGAACAGGGCCGCGTTGCCGTTCAGCGCGGAGCGACCGAGCTCGATGCCGCCGTCCGCGGCGTTGCGCAGGTCGTCCTCGCGCTCGTGCCCCTTGGCGATGATGTACGAGCTGCTGGTGAGGAAGATCGCGCCGGCGGCCAGCGCCGCCACGGCGACCGTGATCAGCATGACCAGGACCAGCGCCATGCCTCGCTCGTGGGGGTTGGACGTCCTCTGCATGGAGTGCCTCGCCACGTTAGGGGATGGCCACGGGGGCGGACGTCGACGGCGTGGACTCCGTCGGCGTGCAGTCGAGCGCCGCCACCTGGTACACGTAGGTGCTGTCCGCCAGCACGCCCGGATCCGTATAGGTGTAGGTCGTCCGGCCGGCCGGAATGGTCTGGAGCGCGTCGGCGAACGAGCCCGCCGCCGTGCGCCGATAGATGACGTACTGCTGGACGTCCTTCTGGCCCGACGTCTCGTCCGTCGCGGCCAGCCAGCTCAGGGTGATCGCGGGCGCGACGGTATCCCCGTTCCACACCCCGGTCACCGCCTGCCCGAATATCGGCGGGTCGCCGCACGAGAGCTGCTTGGCGAGGCCCGCGTTCGGGATCGCGATGGTGATCACGAGCGACCGGGTCACCAGCTGTGTGCCGGTCATCCCGTTGGTCGCGTTCACGCTCACCTGCACCGCCCGGATCGAGTCGATGCGCGACGCCGCGCCGGTATCGGCCGTGGAGCCGTGGATCGGCACGCTGTGCCGCATCGGGAGGTTCGCGGCCGCCACGGCGAACAGGTTGCCGCTGGTGTCGGTCTGCATCCAGTTGAAGAACGGCTGGCCGGGGAACGCCACCAGGTTCCGCGCGACCACGTCCGGCGCGTTGTTGTTCACCTGCCGCAGGAGCACATAGTCGTTCGCGACGGCGCTCGTCGAATCGGGCGTGAACCAGTAAGTGATCGTCTCCGCCGGCGACAGCTCGCCTCCGGTCGTCCGGTACGTCGAGTCCGGGTAGTAAATGCTCGTGCCCGGGATGTAGAACTTCTGCGCCGTGGTCGGCGCCGCCACGGAGTTCGGGTCGGCGTCGGGGTTGTAGTTCACCGCCGTGGGCGAGTTCGGCGTGAGGCTCACCAGGTCCGCATTGAACACCACCATGTTCGGTGAGATGTAGACCAGCTGCGGCTGCGTGCCGGTCGTGCCGGCCCCCGTGTTCCGCAGCTCGCGGTCCAGCGTCGAAAGCGCGTACCGCAGGTTCTGCATCGCGTCCATGCGGTCCGACGTCCCGGCGACGGCCTTGCTCACGCCGCGGAAGAACGCGATCGCCCCGGTCATCACGATGCCCAGCACCACGAGGCTGATCAGCAGCTCGATGAGGGTGAAACCGCGCGCGCGCTTCATGGGGCCGCCACCACGATCGTCTTGGTCACGGGCGTCTTGAGCGGCGGGCCGGTGACCGTGACCGTGATCGTCGTATAGTCGTTGGTGTACGTGGGGAGCGGGCCGCCCGTGTGGGTCACGGTCGTCGTGCGCGTGAAGCCCGGGAAGCCCGTGATGGACGTCTCCGTGGCCGCGAAGTTCGCCGACAGGCCGGAGTAGTTCGGCGACGACCGCACCGCGGCCAGCCGCGCCTCGGCCAGGTTCACGGCGATGGTCCGCGCCTCCGACTGCCGCTCGATGCGGGAAAAGTTGAAGGCGAACTGCCCCATCCCGAGCAGCACCGTGGCCAGGATCGTCAGCGCGATCATGATCTCGATGAGCGTCATCCCGCGCGCCGGCGCGGGGCGCGCCCCTAGAATTTCTGCTGCCATGTGGACCCCGTGTACCTGTACCAGTCCGTACGCCCCGTCGCGCGCGTCACTTCGATCGACCGCGCGTCCTGCGGGCGCGACGACGTCTGCGAATTGGTCGTGGTGATGTAGAAGCCGCCGTTCTCCGAGGCGCTCCCGTCGCGCCGGAAGATGATCTCCGGCATCCCGCCCTGGGTGCGCGTGAAGCTGATCGGCGTCGGCGTGTACGTCCGCGCCGGCGCGCCGCCCGTCCCGTAGATGATCCCCTCGCCGAGCGGATACGAGCGCACGCGCTCCGTCGTCTGGATCGCGTTGTCGTTGTTCGCGTCCTCGTGAATCTTGATGGCGTTGTTCGCGACGTCGAAGATGACGTTCACGTCGTACTGATCCGTGACCGCCATCCGCTCGGCCCGCTCCAGCAGCCCCGTCACGCTCCGCGCCGCCCCGTTGATCCGGTAGGCGCCCCAGTTCAGCTTCGGAAGAGCGAACAGGGCCACCAGGCCGATCAGGACGATCGCCATCATGATCTCGATCAGCGTGAAGCCCCAGCGCCAGACCAGACGATGTCGCATCACGTGCGCTCCCCCCCAGGTGGTGACCAGGTGTGCCTGCCGTCATTCGGGCAAGGGCGGTGCCAGCCGCCTACCAAGCGTCCGGGAATATACCAAGTCGTTTAGATACAATGAGTTGAAATAATACGAGCCGCCGCCCCAGCCACCCTCTCAGGCCCGAAATGCTGCAACAGAAGTGCAATGACTTGCACCGTCAGCCACCCCCCTCATTGGCGCGACGCCGTGGCGCCGCGGCGCGGGAGCGCGGCCCGCCCTGATATAATTCCATCCTCCGTGAGCACCTCATTGAAGCGCAGAACGAGCGTCGCGGTGGCGGTGGGCGGCGTGATGGTCGGCGGCGACCATCCCGTCGTCGTGCAGTCCATGACGAACACCGACACGGCCGATCCGGAGGCCACCGCCCGGCAGGTGGCCGCATTGGCCGGCGCCGGCTCGGAGCTGGTGCGGGTGACCGTGAACACGGAGGAGGCGGCGGCCGCGGTGCCGCGGATCGCCGAGCGCCTCGAGGTGATGGGCGTCCGCGTGCCCGTGATCGGCGACTTCCACTACAACGGGCACCTGCTGCTCGCGAAGTACCCGGAGTGCGCGCGCTCGCTCGCCAAGTACCGCATCAACCCGGGCAACGTGGGGGGCAAGCGGCGCGACGACAACTTCCGCGCCATCGTGGAGATCGCCGTCCGCAACGACAAGCCCGTCCGGATCGGCGTCAACTGGGGCTCGCTCGACCAGGCGCTGCTGACGGAGATGATGGACGCGAACGCCGCGTCGCCCAGGCCGCGCGACGCGCTCGACGTGACGATGGACGCGATGGTCGAGAGCGCGCTGCGCTCGGCGCGGCTCGCGGAGGACTGCGGCCTCGGCCACGACCGGATCGTCCTCTCGGCCAAGGTGTCGGGCGTGCAGGACCTCGTGGCCGTGTACCGCAAGCTCGCCGCCCGCTGCGACTACCCGCTGCACCTCGGGCTCACCGAGGCCGGGATGGGGACCAAGGGCATCGTCTCGTCCACGGCCGGTCTCTCCATCCTCCTGCAGGAGGGCATCGGAGACACCATCCGGGTCTCGCTGACGCCCGCGCCGGGCGGGGACCGCACCGAGGAGGTGCTGGTCGCCCAACAGGTCCTCCAGTCGCTCGGCATCCGCAGCTTCGTGCCGCAGGTGACGGCGTGCCCCGGCTGCGGCCGCACCACCAGCACGTTCTTCCAGGAGATGGCCAGCGACATCCAGCGTTACCTGCGCGAGCAGATGCCGCGCTGGCGGGAGCGCTACGCCGGCGTCGAGGAGCTGCGGGTCGCGGTGATGGGATGCGTCGTCAACGGCCCGGGCGAGTCGAAGCACGCCCACATCGGGATCTCGCTGCCCGGCACGTTCGAGGAGCCGAAGGCGCCGGTCTACGTGGACGGCCGGCTGATGACCACGCTGAAGGGCGACGACATCGTGCCGAAGTTCCTCAGGATCCTCGACGACTACGTCGCCTCGCACTACGCCGCGGACGGCGACGTCGCGGCGGCCCCCGCTCCGCCTCGCTGATCCTCGCCGGTCAGGGCGAGGTGGTCGTCCCCACGCCCCGACCGGACCCCGACACCACGGTCTGGACCACGTGCAACGACTCGCAGAAGACGTGCGAGCCGAACCCGTACGTGGTGGTCGAGCAGGTCTTCGGCTGGCTCACGCTCACCTGGCTCGTCGCGAGCGGCACGGCCGCCAGCGCCCGGTAGGTGAAGCCGCCGGCCGCGATCCGGGCCGTCATCGTGAGCGTCGCGCTCCACGGACCGGCCGCGCCCGTGGCCTGGTTCGCGGCGTTGTCGTCCCAGCAGCTCGCCGAGTCCACGCAGGGCCCGCCGCCGTACACGAACTCGTAGGACCGCGACTCGTAGGTCACGAGTCCCGCGAAGCGCACGTAGTCGAGCGTCGTGTGCCCGAGCGGGAAAATCGGGTCGGGGTCGTAGGCGCAGAGCAGGCGGAGCACGCCGGCGGACGAGCGGTCCGCGCACGTCACGCCGGCGGCCCCGGCGACGCCGGGCACCAACGCGGCGTCCAGCGTGTCGAGGCTCGCCCCGCCCGACGACTGGCCCAGGCTCCAGCGCGCCAGCGGGAACGGGACCTCGGCGTAGATGATGCCGTGCAGCTCCGACGTCTGCAGGCGCCCCGTGTCCGACGTATCGGCGTACAGACTGTCGAGCGGCGCGCCGCGTGGGTCGAAGTCGTAGGTCCAGGTCGTGTCCGCGTAATTGCCCACCACGTCGGCCGCGCGCGCGTCGAAGACCATCGCCGGCAGATACCCCGGCGGCAGCGAGCTCAGGTCCAGCGTGGCCAGCACCGTCAGGGTCAGCGAATCGGCGTTGTTGGACGGGTCGTAGTCGCGCGGCGCCACGTTCTCGACCCGCGCGACCAGCGTGTGCGGGCCCGGTGTGCCGAGGACCGGTGCGAACGCGCACGTCACCGCGCTGCCCTCGTCCACCCAGACGCCGGGCGCGCTGTCCACCCTGGCGGCCCCGTCGTAGAGGTTGCAGTCGGCGCGGGCCCCCACCTGGCCGTTGAGCTCCGACACCACCGCTGTCACAAGCACCGGCAGCCCCGTGATGGCCACCGAAGCGCTGCTCATGGACGTCACGGCGAGGTCCGGCCCCTTGAGGACGACGGTGGTCGTCGTCACCACGTCGGTGCGCCGGCCGCTCACGTCGCGCACCAGCGCCACCACGCGCAGCGCGAGCCCCGGTGCGACGCCCCGCAGCGATACGGTGTCGCTGCTGCCGCCCCCTCGGTTGGGGAACACCCGGTAGAGCAGCTGGTACCCTTTCTCGCCGTTCCCGTGGGCGCCGCGGTTGGGCACGGCGAAGACGGCGAGGGAGAGGATGGAGCCCGCCGGCGTCGTGGTGTCGCGCGCGGCGAAGCTCGTCACGACGAGGTCCGCGACCCCGCGCCGGTCCACGAGCGCCTGCGCCGCGATCGCCGCACGGCCGGCCCGGCCCCAGTCGGGCCGGTGTCCGTGGTCGGCGTACTTCTCCCGACCCGAGTGTCGCCCGGAGCGGGCGTGCGACGCGAGCGCCGCCTGTCCCGCATCGAGCATCGTCGCACCACCGGGTTTCGTCGGCGGCTCCGAGCACGCCGAGAGCGCGACCATCGCGCCGCACACGGACACCCAGATCGCCGACCTGCCGATCCTCGAGATCCAAGTCACGCTGAGGCTCCTGACGCCCGGGACGCGGCCCCGTGGAGGGCCGCCACGCGCGAAGTCGCACGGTCTGCGCCAGCTTCGGCACAGGACGCGTGTCGGGCGGCGCGCCCCAGCCCATGGCTTGCGCTAACACGTTGCCGAGAATGCGTTTGGCGCCGCGCTGGACCGAGGGATGTGGGCCGCCGTGAGAGGTTCGGGCGCGCCGCGGCCGTGGCGTCGTTTGCCCCAACTGTTGCGCCGGCTCCTGCGGGGCGGAAGCCACGCGAAGCCGACAGGACCTGTTGGTGATGGAGGCGCCGGTCGGCGCCCGTCAGTCCGCTGCGACGGGGGCGCCGGCGCGCGGGCGAATGGGCACGCGGAACGCCAGGCTGCTCGCCCCGCCGACGATGCCGGCCGCGATGAGAAACGGGTAGCTGGGCCCGAGCACCTGGAAGGCGGGCGTGGACCACATCGGCCCCACGACCCTGGCGATGCCGCCGAACGCCTGCTGCACGCCCATCGTCTGACCGAGCTCGTTCGGGTCCGACTCGTGCGAGACGAGGGCGGTGACGGCCGGGAACAGGAGCGCCGTCCCCGCCGGGAAGAGCGTGAGCACGAGGGCCATCACGGGAATGGTGTGCGGCACCGGGAAGAGCAGCATGCCCAGCACCAGCAGGATGGCGCCGGTCCTGAGGAGGCGCGTCTCTCCGAACCGGTCCACCAGCGGGCCCAGGATGGCGGCGCGGAGCACGACCGACAGGAAGCCGGTGTAGACGAAGAAGTAGCCGATGGTGTGCACGGTGACACCGAACCGGTACTGGAGGTACAGCGCCAGGACGGCGGTGAAGGAACCCTGCGCCAGCATGCCCACCGCGTAGATCCAGATCAGGCGCGGCTGCGGCCGCGCGGGGTGGCGCACCACCTCCAGCATGGCCGTGCGGACGCTCCGCTTCGGCCGGCCCGGGGTGGGATTGGTCTCGGGCAGGAACAACCACGCAAAGACGACGTTGCAGGCGCACAGGCCGGCAGCCATGAGGCCCGGCGCGGCGGGACCGAGGTGCGAGGCGAGGGACCCGATCGCCGGCCCGATCATCACGCCGAGGTTGGTGGACGCCGAGAGCCAGCCGAGTCCGCGCACCCGCTGGGCGGGATCGGTCGCGTCCGACACGTAGGCCTGCACCACGCCCGTCGTGCCGCCGCCCGCGCCCTGCACCAGCCGCGAGGCGAACAGCAGCCAGATACTGTGCGCGAAGCCGAAGATGACGTACGCGATCGCCGCCGCCGACAGGCCGATCAGGAGCGTGGGCCGGCGGCCGTACCGGTCCGAGACCCGGCCCCACACCGGCGAGCTGGCGAGCTGCGCGATCGAGAACGAGGCCACGAGCGGACCCACGACCCACGCCTGCCCGCCGAGGCGCAGCGCGTAGAACGGCAGCAGGGGGAAGATCATCGCGAAGCCGAGCATGTCCACGAAGGCCACGGACATGAGGATCCACAGCGACTTCCTCACCGGCCCGCCCTCGCCCCGGCGCCGAGGGCCGCCGCACTCACCGCCATCAGCACGACGCCGAACGCCGCGGCCACCCCCATGTCGTCGAGCCTGAGGCTCGAGAGGATCTCGATGGCGATGGGCCGGGTGTCGTAGGTGTAGAGCAGGATCGACGTCACGAAGTCGCCGAGCGCCGTGACGAAGGCGAGACTCGCGCCGGCCGCGATCGCCGGCTTGAGGAGCGGCAGCGTGACCTGCCACAACCGGCGCCAGCGGCCGGCGCCCAGCGACTCGGCCGCCTCCTCGAGCGACGGGTCGAGCTGGCGGTAGCCGGCCAGCAGGGCGCGCCCGGTGAGGGGCAGGCTGCGCACGAGGTAGGCGAGCGGGAGGATGGCCACCGTGCCCACCAGGATCCAGCGCCCGGTCAGCGGGCTCCGGACGCTGAAGAGGGTCGCGAGCGCGATGGCGACGACCGTGCCGGGCACGGCCCACGGCAGGGCGAGCAGGGTCTCGATCGCCCGGCGCAGCGCCACGCGGCGCCGCACCGCGAGGTGCGCGGCCAGCGCGGCCACGGCGACGGCCGCGGCGGTCGCGACCGCCGCCATCCACAGCGAGTTCAACAAGGGCCGGAGCCGCTCGGGCTCCGAGAACAGGGTGCCGTAGTTCGCGAGGCTCCACACCGGCGGCACGGCCTGGGTCGTCCACGTGCCCGCGGGCACCAGCGACACCGCGATGAGGGTGAGGTGCGGCAGCAGGAGCACGATGCCCAGGGTCCAGCCGAGGACCGCGGCCGCGCGCCGCGCCGCCGTGTGCGCGATGGCCTTGAGCGGCGGCGCCGTGCCCTTCCCCACGGCCGCCACGAGCCGGTCGCCCTCGCTGCGCTGGACGACGAGGAAGCCGAGGATCGCGAGCGTGGCGAGCGCGACGGTCTCGAGCATCGCGGTCGGCAGGTCGCCGTTCAGCTTGGTGGCGACGATCTGCGTCGTCATCACGCGGAACGAGCCGCCGAAGATGTAGGGTGCGCTGAACGACGCGAGCGCGGTCATGAACGTCAGCAGCGCCCCGCTCCACAGCGCCGGCGCGAGGAGCGGCAGCGTGACCCGCCGGAACGTGGCCCACGGGCCGGCGCCGAGCGAGGCGGCGGCCTCCATCACGGACGCGTCGATCCTGGCGAGGCCCGCGCGGGCGAACAGGTAGAAGTAGACGTACATCGAGTACGCGTGGACGAGCAGGATCGCGCCCGCGCCCTGCAGGCGCCACGGCGCGTGCCGCAGGCCGAAGACGGCCTCGACGGCGCGGGCGACGAAGCCGCTCTCGCCGTAGAGGAAGAGGAACGCGATGACGCCCACCAGCGGCGGCAGGACGGCCGGCAGCGCGATCAGGGCCCCGAGCGTGCGCCGGCCGGGAAAGTCGTAGCGCTCGAAGACCAGGGCCAGCGGCACGCCGACGGCCGCGGCGAGCACGACGCTCGCGACCGAGATCCACAGGCTGCCCCACAGCGCGTCCCACTCCGACGCTGTGCCGAGGAAGGCGCGGAGGTTGGCGTGGGTCGCCTCCGCACAGACGAGCAGGAGCGGATAGGCGACGAGCCACGCCAACAGCAGGGCCACTACGAGACCCGATATCTCGCCCCGGCGCCACCGCGTCACGCCGTGCCCCCGCGCCCCTGTGCCTCCGTGCCCTCCTGGCTGCGCGACCCCGTGCCCCCGTGCCCCGGTGCCCCCGTGCCCTCCCAGTACAGCACCCGGTCCACGGCGACCCGCACGCGGTCGCCGACCCGCACGGCCTTGAGCGGCGCCTGGACCTCGAACACCACGCCCGCCCCCGCGTCCACCGTGAAGAACGCCTGCGCGCCCACGAACCGCCGCTCGGTGACCACGCCCTCGAGCGCCGTGCCACCGTCGGCCGCGAAGCGCATCGCCTCCGGGCGCACGAGCGCCGTGGTCCCGGCCCGGCCCCCGACTCGCTCGCCGGGCAGCGCCGCCGTCCGGCCGACGAAGCCCGCCACGAACGCGGTGGCCGGCTCGTCGTACAGCTCGTCGGCCGTCCCCACCTGCTCGAGGCGCCCGCGGTGCAGCACGGCGATCCGGTCGCCGAGGTCGAACGCCTCTTCCTGCTCGTGCGTCACGAAGACGGTGGTGATGCCCACCTGCCGGATGGCGCGCCGCAGCTCGCGGCGCGTGCGCTCGCGCAGCGCCGGATCGAGGTTGGAGAGGGGCTCGTCGAGGAGCAGGATCCGCGGCGACGGCGCCAGCGAGCGCGCCAGGGCGACGCGCTGCTGCTGCCCGCCCGAGAGCGCCGACACGGGCCGCCGCTCGTAGCCCGCGAGGTCCACCATCGCCAGCACCTCGCGCACCCGGCGGGCCGCCTCCTCGCCCCTCGCGCGCAGCCCGAACGCCACGTTGGCGCCCACGTCGAGGTGCGGGAACAGCGCGTAGTGCTGGAACACCATGCCGAAGCGGCGCGCCGCCGGCGGCTGCCGTGTGACGTCCTCGCCGTCGACCGCGATCGCGCCCGCATCCGGGCTCTCGAAGCCCGCCAGGAGCCGCAGCGTGGTGGTCTTCCCGCTGCCGCTCGGGCCGAGCAGCGCCAGGATCTCGCCGCGGGCGACCTCCAGCGAGAGACCGTCCACGGCGACCGTGCCGTCGAAGGACTTGGTGATGTTGTGGATGCTGAGATAGGACGGCGGAGCGCTCACGTCGTCACCTCATCACCTGCGGCACTCCATCACCTCCCCGTTCCGCGCACGTGGCGATCCCAGTAGTCCATCCACGCGGCGCCGTGCGCCTCCACCGTGTCCCAGTTCACCGGCTCGACGCGCATCTTGGCCTCCACGTCGCGCACCCACGGCGGCAGGGAGTCCGCCGGCAGGTCGGTGCGGGCCGGGAGGCGGAAGTCCTCGCGGGCCGCCACGAGCTGCATTTCGGGCGTGAGCACCCAGTGGGCGAACTCGCGGGCGAGCGCCGCGTGCCTGGCGCCGCGCACGACCGCGATGGCGTCGTCGATGACCGGCGTCCCGCTGCTGGGGAAGACGTAGCCCAGCTTCCGGCCCTCGTTCTCGAGCAGCAGCATGTCGGGCAGGTCCCAGAGCGAGATGAGCCCCTCCTGCCGCTCGAGCTGGGTGTGGAGCAGCGCGGGGTTCTGCACGTACGCGCCGGCCTGCGCGTCGAGGCGGCGCAGCCAGGCCCAGCCCGCGGCCGTGTCGCCGGTGCGCGCGAGGCTCCGCATCATCACCATCTCGAAGATCGCCCGCATCGTGCCGCTGGCCAGCGGATCGCGGATCAGCAGCTTGCCCTTCCAGCGCGGGGCCAGCACGCTGTCCCAGTCCGACGGCGCCGCGGAGGCCGGCACCGCCGCGCTGTTGTATTCGATCACCGCCGGCGTGCGGTACACGGACAGGTACATCGGGCCCCCTGGATCGACCGGCTCCAGCAGGGAGTCCCGCGCGCCGCGCGCGAACAGCGGCGTCGGCCCGCCGAACCAGAGGTCCGCCTGCGGATTGGCGCGCTCCGAGCGCAGCCGGTCGAGGACCTCCTGCGAGCCCATGTCGAGCCAGCGTACGTCCACGTCGGGATGCAGCGCCTCGAAGCGCCGCTCGAAGTTGGAGAGCAGCTCCCGGCCGTGCGGCGAATAGATGACGAGGGGAGTGCGACCGCCGCCGCCGCAGCCGGCAGCGGCCGCGGCCAGCAGCAGGCCGGCGACTCGCCTCACCGCACGTCCTCGGGCCGCAGCGCGAGCAGGTTGGCGAACAGCCGGTACGCGCCCGGCACGTTCGCCGGCAGCTCGCGGAAGAAGCTCAGCCCCGTGTAGACGTAGAGCCCGCGGCCGAGGCGGGCCACGAGCAGGCCGCCGTCGAGCTTCTCGCCGTTGTCGCCCATCTCCAGCATCGGGTGGTAGGCCGGGTCCCAGGAGTGCGCGAAGTACAGCCCGCGCTCCTGCACCCAGCCGTCCCAGTCGGCGGGGCCGATCTCGTTGGGCCGGTGGAACAGCGCGCTCGCCGGTGCGAGGAGCGTGACCGGCGCGGTCTCGTCGGTCACCCGGTCGTGCGGGTTGGCGATGGTGAACGGGTACGGCGCGAAGCCGCCGCGCACGAAGCGGTACTGCTGGTACTGGACGATGAGGCGCCCGCCCCGCCGCGCGTAGTCGAGCAGGCGGCCGCTCGAGGCGATCCACACCTCGTCCGTCTCGTAGGCGCGGCTCCCCACGACGATGGCGTCGTAGCGCGACAGGTCGCCCTTCTCGATCGAGTCCGCGTCGAGCACCACGATGGGCACGCCCACCGCCTCGAGCGCCTCGGGCACCGCGTCCGCGGCGCCGCGCACGTAGCCCACGCGCGCCAGCGGCGGCAGCGCGAGGTCCGCCAGCTCCACCCGGAGCACCGCCGGGCGCACGTACGCCACCGGGCGGATGTGCGGGTAGTCCACGACCTCCGTGGCGCGGTCGGAGCTCGCACCGTCCAGCGTGGCGACGGCGCGAATCGACGCCGCGCCGGCCGCGACGCCCGCGGGCGCGCGCAGCTCGAAGGTGTAGCTCTTGTGCGTATCCTCGCCCGTGAGCGTGAACGGTTGCGCGGGCGGCGCCGCCCAACCCGCCGGAACCTCGAGGCGCACCTCGCCGGTCGAGGACCCGCGGCGCCCGTTCGTGAGCGTGACGGTCACCTGGCGGGCGGCGCGGGACGAGACCGGCCACACCATGGCGGCGGGCGACACCTCGACGCCGACCGCCGGGACGACGAACAGCGGCCGCCGCACCTCGCCGGTCGTGGGATCGTCGTAGCGGTAGGCCACTTCGCGGCGCAGGGTCACGCTCACGCCCCCGATGGTGGCGGCGAGGCGCGCCCAGAGCGGCGGCGGCTGGAACGGCTCGCCCTTCACGCTGTCGGGCGCGCCGGTCCAGTCGTACAGCGACCCGATCGGGGGCCGCGCGAGGAAGTACGGCTCGCTCAACGCCGCGTCGCCGGGCAGGGTCACCTCGAAGTGCCGCACGGCCACGTCGCCCGGCTCCGCCGAGAAGAAGCCGCGGGGAGTCACGTCGGGCGAGGTGCCGCCCGGCTCCGCGCGCCAACCGGCCGGGGCCTCGAGGACGGCGCTGTCGAGCGTCGCCCCGCCGCCGGAGGGCCACAGGGCGGCCGCGACGCCGAAGGTCTCTCCCGGCACGACCCGGCCGTCGTCCGCGATGGCGTCGACCACCACGCCGGCCGCGTCGGCGAGCGCCTCCTCGAGCACGGGCTCCTTCGCCGCGAGGAACGCGGGCTGTGCGGCGCGCCGCAGCTCCGTCAGCGCCGCGGCCAGCAGCGGGACGATGCGCCGCAGGTCGCCGGGCACGAGCTGCGCGCGCGCCGAGTCGATCAGCGCCTGGTAGCGGGCCAGCCCCGGGGCCAGCGCCGTGTCGACGCCGGCGAAGACGCTCCCGCCGCCGGAACCGGTCAGGTCCTCCAGCAGGCTCAGGCGCGTGCGGGAGGCGCCGATGTCCTGCAGCCGCCCCATCTCCTGCGAGCGATTGAAGCTCCGCGCCTCCATCGCCAGCTGGTGGTAGGTCCGGCCCGCGACGGGATCGAGCCCGCCGGTCTCCAGCACGAGCGTCGTCCCGGCGGTATCGAATCCCGCCGAACGGTAGAACTTCTTCGGACCCCAGGTGGAGTCGCGCAGCAGGTCGAAGGCGGCGCGCGCGACCACGCCAGAGACCTGGTGCTGGCCGTGCCCGTCGCGCGGCGTGCCGGAGAAGATCGAGACGAGGACCTGGGGCCGGAACCGCCGGACGATCCGCAGCACGTCCGCCAGCATCGAGTCCCGCGGCCAGAAGCGCAGCCCCTCGGCGAGCGTCTTGGAAAAGCCGAAGTCGATGGCCCGCGCGAAGTACTGGTGCGAACCGTCCACGGCGCGGGAGCTGAGCAGCTCTTCGCTGCGCAGCAGGCCGAGCGCGTCGCCCAGCTCCGGTCCGATGAGGTTCTGGCCGCCCTCGCCGCGGGAGAGCGAGAGGTAGGCCACGTCGGCGCCGGTCCCCCGCGCGAGGTAGGTGATCAGCTCCGTGTTGTCGTCGTCGGGATGCGCGCCGATCACCAGCACGCGCTTGTCCTGGTCGAGCGAGCGAAGCCGACGGTCCAGCGCGGGCAGGCCGCCGGTACCGGCCGGCTGCAGCTGCTGCGCCGCGAGGCCGCCGGCGACGGCCGCGCCCAGCCCGGCGGCGAGCGCCAGGCGTCGAAAGGCCGTGACGAGAGGGTCCATGGAGGCGAGGAAGCTAACCACTGCGTGCCCCTTCCGCTCGGGTGCTCCGGCATGCAGGATTTCCCTGCTACCCCGCTGAACGGCAGCCGTGCACCCTGAGGCGAGAGGATCTCGTGGCCGCGATCAACAGCAAGCGAGTCTGGCTCGGTACGCTGGTGGGTGGGATCGTGTTCTTCGTCTGGAGCATGGCCGTCGAATTCGGCCTGTCCGCGGTCCTCGTCGGGAAGGCCCGCATGGACATCGCCGGGGCCAACCGGTGGTTCCTCACGACGCCGCGCCTTCCGGTCCCGGTCTTCTTCGTCGTCTGGACCGTCTCCCTGTTCCTGATCGCGTTCGCGCTGTCGTGGCTGTATTCCGGGCTGCGCGAAAGCCGCGGCGCCGGGCCGGCCACGGCGGCCAAGCTCGGCCTGGCGGTGGGCTTCGCGGCGGGCTTCCCGCTGGAATTCGCGCACGCGCTGTTCCAGCCCTTGAGCGCGCGCTACGCGATCATGTGGATGATCGAGATGGGCGTGGGCTGCCTCCTCACCGCGCTCGTGGCGGGCTGGGTCTACAAGGACGCGCCTACGGCGTGATGACGACGTGTCGGGCGGCGGAGGCGCGGCGACCGCGGCCGGGCCTCCGCCACCTACGCCCCGCGCAACCTTCCACCCCCGGGCTCCCATGTCGTTCGTGACCGGCCTGCGCTGCGTGTTCTGCGGATCGGTCTATCCGGCCCGCGCCGTGATGACCTGCCCGCGCTGCGGCATCACGGGCATCCTCGACGTCGAGTACGACTACCGCGCGGTGGCCCGGCGGCTCACGCGGCGCGCGCTGGCCTCGCGCGCCGAGCGCAGCCAGTGGCGCTACCGCGAGCTGCTGCCCATCGGTGCGCGCGCCCGCCTGCCGAACCTCGAGGTCGGATGGTCGCCGCTCCGGCCCGCGCCCGCCCTGGCCCGCCACCTCGGCCTGCACACCCTGCTCCTCAAGGACGACGGGCGGAACCCGTCGGCCTCGCTCAAGGACCGCGCCAGCGCCGTGGGCGCGGTGAAGGCCGTGGAGGCGCGCCGCCGGACCATCGCGTGCGCGTCCACCGGGAACGCCGCCTCCTCGCTGGCCGGGATGGCGGCCGCGCTCGGCCTCACGGCCATCATCTTCGTCCCCGAGCGCGCGCCCGAGCCGAAGCTGGCACAGCTGCTGATCTTCGGCGCGACCGTGCTGCGCGTGCGCGGGAGCTACGACGCGGCCTGGGACCTGTGCCAGCGCGCCTGCGAGCGGTGGGGTTGGTACAACCGCAACTGCGCCGTCAATCCGTACCTCGTGGAAGGCAAGAAGACGGTGAGCCTCGAGATCTGCGAGCAGCTCGAGTGGCAGGTGCCCGACTGGGTGGCCGTCTCGGTGGGCGACGGCTGCACGCTCGCCGGCACGTGGAAGGGGTTCGCCGAGATGCGGCGCCTGGGGCTCACGCGCCGCACGCCGAAGCTCCTGGGCGTGCAGGCCGAAGGCGCGGCGCCCGTGACGGCGGCGTTCCGCACGGGCGGCTCCCTGGTGCCGGTCGAGCCGCGCACGATGGCCGACAGCATCGCGGTGGGCGTGCCGCGGAACTGGAAGAAGGCTGTGGACGCGGTGCGCGATTCGGGCGGCACGATGGTCAACGTGAGCGACGAGGAGATCCAGGAAGCGATGCGCGCCACGGGCCGCCTGGCCGGCGTGTTCGCCGAGCCCGCGGCCGCCGCGGCCGTCGCCGGGCTCGCGCGCGCCGTGCGCGAGGGCATCGTGCCCAGACGGGCCGCCGCCCTCGCCGTCGTGACCGGCAACGGGCTCAAGGACAGCCGCTCGGCGCTCGCCGCGGCGCCGCGCCCGCTCGACGTGCCGCCCGACCTCGACGCCGTGGCGGAGGCGCTGAACCGGTGAGCCCGCGCGCCGCGCGGCCCCGCTCGCTCCTGGTGCGCGACCTCCGGCTGCTGGTCACCATGGACCCGCGTAGCCGCGCGTTCCCGGGCGGCTACCTCTACGCCGAGGACGGAGAGATCCGCGCGGTCGGCGCCCGCGTGCCCGCGGGCCTCAGGGCCGAGCGCACGATCCGGGCGCCTTTCGCGGTCGCCGTGCCCGGGCTCGTCAACACCCACCACCATCTCTGCCAGACGCTGACCCGCGCGCACCCGCGCGCCGCCGACGCCAAGCTCTTCGACTGGCTCACCACCCTCTACCCGGTGTGGGCCGGCCTCGACGAGGAAGCCGTGCACCTCGCGGCGCTGGTGGGCCTGGCGGAGCTGATGCTGTCCGGCTGCACCACGACGTCGGACCACCACTACCTGTTCCCCCGCGGCCAGACGCGCCTCATCGACGCCGAGATCGCGGCCGCGCGCGAGATCGGCATCCGCTTCCACGCCACCCGCGGCTCGATGAGCGTCGGCCGCTCGGCCGGCGGCCTGCCGCCGGACACGGTGGTCCAGGACGAGGAGGAGATCCTCGCCGACTCCGAGCGCGTGATCCGCACGTACCACGATCCCAGGCCCGGCGCGATGCTCCGCGTGGGCCTCGCGCCCTGCTCGCCGTTCTCGGTGTCCGAGCGGCTGATGCGGGAGACCGCCGAGCTGGCCGAGCGGCACGAGGTGCGGCTCCACACGCACCTCGCCGAGACGCTGGACGAGGAGGCGTACTGCCTGCGGCGCTTCAAGCGGCGCCCCGTGCGCTTCCTCGCCGACGCGGGCTGGCTGGGGGACCACGTGTGGATCGCGCACGGCGTGCACTTCAACGCCGCAGAGATCCGCCGCCTCGGACGCGCCCACGTGGGCGTGGCGCACTGCCCGACGTCGAACATGCGGCTCGGCTCGGGCGTCGCACCGGTGCACGCGCTCGCCGCGGCCGGGTGCCCGGTCGGCCTGGGCGTGGACGGCAGCGCGTCGAACGACTCGTCGCACCTGCTGGCCGAGGCGCGCCAGGCGATGCTGCTCGGGCGCGTGGCGCGCGGCGCCGACGCGGTGAAGGTCGCGGACGCGCTGCGCATGGCGACCGCGGGCGGCGCGGCGTGCCTGGGCCGCGACGACGTCGGCTCCCTCGAGCCCGGCAAGCGAGCCGACGTCGCGCTGTTCGACCTCCGGGACGTGGGCTACAGCGGCGCCGGCGACCCGCTCCTCGCGCTGCTGCTCTGCGCGCCGACTCGCGTGCACACGCTGATCGTGGACGGGCGGCCGGTGGTCGAGGACGGCGAGATCCGGACGCTCGCGCTGGAGCCGGTCGTGGCGCGGCACCGGAGGGTCGCGCAGCGCCTGCTGGCCGGGCCCCGGCGCCGCTAGGCGCGCGTGGACGCGGCGACGCGAGGTCGCCGCGCCCTCCGACGCCTGCGCCGGCTCACTCCAGGACGGTTTCCTCGGCGGGCGGCCGCAGGTTGTAGTGCGAAGCCATCGCGTGCCCGTACGCGCCCGCGTTCCCCACCAGCAGCACGTCGCCCGGCGCCGGCGCCGCGAGCCAGCGGTCGCGGCCCAGGACGTCGCCGCTCTCGCAGATGGGGCCCACGACCTGCGCGAACACGTCGGGCTGCGCCGGGTGGCGCGACAGGTTCACGATCGGGTGCCACGCCCCGTAGAGCGCCGGCCGGATCAGCGAGTTCATGCCCGTCGCCACGCCGACGAACACGGTGCGCCCCTTGCGCCGCACCTGCGTGACGGGAGCGAGCAGCACGCCGGCCTCGGCCACGAGGTAGCGGCCCGGCTCGAGTCGCAGCTCGACGGCGGGGAGGGCCCGCGCGACGGGCTCGAGGCCCGCCTGCAGCGCGGCCAGGTCCAGCTCCGGCTGCCCCGGCCGCTCCGGCACACCGAGACCGCCGCCGAGGTCCAGCCAGCGCAGCGCGCCGCCCGCGCGCGCGGCGAGCGTCGCCAGCAGGCGCGCCAGCGCGGGCCACGCGTCCGCGTCGAGGATGCCGCTCCCCAGGTGCGCGTGCAGGCCGACCACCTTGGCGCCCGCCTGGTGCAGCGTTGCGACGAGCGCCTCCAGCTCGTCGGCCGGATGGCCGAACTTCGAGCTGGGACCTCCGGTCCGGACCTTGGCGTGGTGGCCCGCGCCCCAGCCGGGGTCGAGCCGCACGGCCACCTCGCGGCCGCGCAGGAGGTCGGGCGCCGCCTCGGCGAGCTGCGGACCGTCCACGGTCAGGTCCGCGCCCAGCGCCGCGGCGCGACGGTACTCCTCCACCGCGCAGAAGTTCGGCGTGAAGAGCACGGGCGACGCGGCGCCCAGCACCGCCCGCGCCGCCTCCACTTCCTGGATCGACACGCACTCGATGCCGAACCGCTCGGCCCCGAGCGCCGCGAGGATCGCGCGGTGCGGGTTCGCCTTCATCGAGTAGTAGAAGCGGCCCACCGCGGGCAGCGCGGCCCTGAGCCGCCGGGCGCGCTCGCGCACCGTCGCGAGGTCGTACGCGTAGTGCGGCTGTCCGTCGCCCGCGAGGCGCAGCAGCTCGGCGCGGCGGCGCACCCACCACGCGTCGGCGGCGCCCGGTTCCGGGGCGCCGCGCAGCCGCTCCCACGTGGGGCCGAGCCGTGGATCGTCGCCGCGCGCCGAGAAAAGCAGGTCGTGCAGCCGCTGCACGAGCGGGGTGCCCTCGTCCTCGTCCACCACGAACGACAGGTTGAGGTCCTCGGCGGAGTTGCTGACCAGGTGGACCGGGCGTTCCTGGAACACCGTCAACGCGGGCGCGATCTCGGCCAGGGTGGCGCGGATGCGCCGGCCGACGATGGAGACGACGGCGGCCGGGTGCACGACGCGCACCTCGCCCAGGTCCTCCAGCAGCGCGACGAGGCGCCGGAACGTGCGGCCGTCCACGCCGCCGGGCAGGGCGTCGAGCGTGACGCTGACGGTCGACTCCGACGTGCCGATCAGGTCCACCGAGACGCCCAGCTCCTCGAACGGGGCGAAGAAGCGCGCGAGGAAGCCCGGCGTGTCCCACATGGCCACGGTGGACACGCTGAGCAGCGTGCTCCCGCGCCGGCAGGTGACCGCCGTGACGGCCGGATGCGCCTCCTGCTCGCCCTCGATGCGCGTCCCGACCATCTCCGGATGCGGCGTCGAGCGGATGGCGACCGGGATGCCGTGCCGCGCCGCCGGCTCGAGGCACGCGGGGTGGAGGACCTTGGCGCCGAGCGACGCCAGCTCCCGCGCTTCGCGGTAGCCGATGCGCCGGATCAGCCGCGCCGACGGCACTTCGCGCGGGTCCGCCGTGAACAGGCCCGGCACGTCGGTCCAGATCTCCAGGGCCTCCGCGCCGGCCAGCGCCGCGAGCAACGCGGCCGACGTGTCGCTCCCTCCCCTCCCCAGCAGGCACGTCTCGCCCTCGGGCGTGCGGGCGATGAACCCCTGGGTCAGCACGATCGGAGCGTCGCCCGCCGCGGCGTCGAGGCGTTCCGGGTCGCGCACCGCTGGCACGGTGGCCGCGAGGAAGCGCCGCTCGTCGCCATCGAGGGGCCGCGGGGCGCTCAGCAGCAGCTCGCGCGCGTCGAGCCAGCGCGCACGCACGCCCAGCGACTCGAGCAGGGCCGCGCCGAGCGCCGTGGCGGCCAGCTCGCCGGTGGCGAGCACCCGGGCCAGGAGCCGCGGCGGCGCCTCGCCGGTGAGCCGGATGCCCTGGAGCAGGCGCGCCGCCTCCTCAAGGTGCGCGCGCATGGGTGCCAGCGCCGCACCCGCCGTGTCCAGTCCCGCGGCACGGGCCAGGGTCGCGTGCGCCTGCTCCACCCGCGCCGTCGCGTCGCTCTCCTTCCCCTCACGCGCGGCGCTCACGGCCGCCTGCAGCAGGTCCGTCGTGCCGGCCAGCGCCGAGCACACCACGGCGACCCGCCGGTCGCGGGCCCGCGCCGACGCCTCGCCCGCGATGGTCCGCCAGCGCTCGACCGTCGCGACCGACGTCCCGCCGAACTTCAGCACCACCCACGGCATGCCCAAGACCACCTCCCGCGCGCTTCCCCCCGCGGAGCGCCGCTTGCGCTACCTGCTTGACCGGTTACAGGTTAGCAAGCTTATGAGGAACCCACATGTTTGACCAACTGCGCGCGTTCCACCGCCCCTCCTCCGTCGCCACCGCCCTACGCCTGTTCGAGACCGAGCGCCGCGCCGGCGGCCGCGGGAAGTTCGTCGCGGGCGGCACGGACCTCGTGGTCCAGGGCGACCGCTCGTTGCGCTACATCGTGGACCTCACGCGCCTGCCGCTGCGCTACGTGAAGCGGCGCGGCCGCCGCTGGGTCCTCGGCGCCACGTCCACGATGGCGGACCTCGAGCACCATGCGGCCCTGCGCGGCTTCGCGTCCGGGATCGTGTCCGAGGCCGCGGGCACCGCGGGCTCGCCGCAGATCCGCAACATGGGCACCGTCGGCGGCAACCTCGCCAACGCGTCGCCCGCGTGCGACCTCGCGCCGCCGCTGCTGGCGCTGGACGCGTCGGTCGTCGTCGCGGGGACCCGTGGCCGCCGCACCGTGCCGCTGGAGCGCTTCTTCCGCGGCGTGAACCGGACGAGCCTCGACGGCGGCCTGCTGGTCGAGGTCGGCCTCGCCGCGCCGCCGGTGCCGCGGGGCGGCCGCGCCGCGTGGTCGTTCCAGAAGCTGGGCCGGCTCCAGAGCGACATCGCCGTGGTGAACGCCGCCGCCGGCGTGGTGATCGCCGCGGACGGGCGCTGCACGTGGGCGCGCATCGCGCTGGGTGCCGTGGCGCCGACGCCGCTCCGCGCGCGCCGCGCGGAGACCCTGCTCGTCGGCCGCACGCTCGACGCCGCCGCCATCGAGGCCGCGGCCGGGCGGGCGGCGCAGGAGTCCCGGCCCGTGACCGACGTGCGCGCGACCGCGGACTACCGCCGCGAGATGAGCCGCGTACTGGTCGCGCGGGCCCTGACCGAATGTCTCGCCCGCGCCGGGAGGAAGCCGTGAGCGATCTCGTCGTCCGCGTGGCCGTGAACGGCGAAGCGCGCCGCTGGTCCGTCGCGCCCGGCGACCTCCTCCTCGACGTCCTGAGGCGCGAGGGATACTGGGGCGTCAAGAAGGGCTGCGAGACCGGCGAGTGCGGCGCCTGCACCGTCCTCCTCGACGGCCGGCCCGTGAACTCCTGCCTGATGTTCGCCGCGCAGGCCGACGGGCGGAAGATCACGACCGTCGAAGGCGTGGCGGAGCGCGACCGGCTCGACCCGGTGCAGGAGTCCTTCCTCGACCACGGCGCCGTGCAGTGCGGCTACTGCACGCCGGCGATGGTCCTGGTGACCCGGGCGCTGCTCGCCCGCTCGCCGCGGCCCACGGAGGCCGAGGCGCGCGAGGCGCTGAG
>Ga0335078_10002469_pt1 | contig 28036 bp, 28 predicted proteins | sample Lox_Sample_32_FD_206711 | JGI IMG/M metagenome (GOLD analysis project Ga0335078, IMG submission 206711) | Soil microbial communities from Loxahatchee National Wildlife Refuge, Florida, United States - Lox_Sample_3.2 | ecosystem: Environmental > Terrestrial > Soil > Wetlands | place: USA...
GAGCACGTCACGGTCGAAGCTCCCCCGCCGCAGGGCGAGTCCGGCCCGGGCGTCGAGGATCTCGACGAGGGCGTCGCGCCCGTAGGGGGCAAGCGACAGTCGGTGCGTCACGCCGAAGCTCGACCGGCTCGCCGAATCGAGGTACGGCAGGAGGTCCTCCGAGGCGATCAGCACGAGCGAGATGGCGCCTAGCTCGACCTCGCGAGAGCGGGTCAGCAGGTAGACGAGCTTGGTACCCTGGCGCACGAGCGCGGACGCTTCGTCCAGGACGACGAGCCGGTGCGCGGGATGGCGGCGCACGCCCTGCTCGTAGACGTCCAGCATTTCCGACAGGCTGTAGCCGCGGTCGGGGAGCGAGACGTCGACGCTCCGCAGGAGGTCGAGCATGACGGTCCGGTCGCTCGCCCGGCGCCAGCAGTTGATGTAGGTGGCCCGCACGGGGAACTCCCCGACGCGGCCGGCCCGTTCGAGCTCGGCCGAGAACCGCCGGGCGAGCGCGGTCTTCCCGCTCCCGATCCCGCCGGTGAGCAGGAGGTGGAACGCGAGGCCCTTCGGCAGCGCCTCGCGGTACCGGCGCATCAGCAGTCCGAGCTCCTCCTCCCGCCGGACGAGCTGCGGCGGCACGAACGACGGGTCGAGCGTCTCCTCCTTCGTGAGGATGCGGGCGCCGGCGGTCATGCGGACCTCGCGGGGGCGGGGAGGGCGGATATCATCTTTGGTCCCCGGACCTCCGCCACCGAGCTCGGCGGCCGGGGGGGTCGATCGCCCGAAGGGCCTCGGCCACGAGTTCCGATCGGGGGCGGGACGCATCGAGCACGCGCCAGCGTTCCCTCCGCGCGAGCCGACGATATGCCGCGGCGACCCGCGCGAGGGTCCGGCGGCGCTCGAGAGGGGCCCGCACGGATGAACGGGCGCCGAGCCGTTCGAGGGCCGCGGCAGGGGACAGGTCGAGCAGGAGGACGAGGTCCGGCGGGATGGAGGCTCCCCGCTGAAGCGACTCCACCCGTCGTCGTTCCCTTGCCGGGAGCGCGCTCCCCTGGTAGGCGACCGTCGAGAAGTACGACCGGTCGGAGACGACGAGGTCGTGCGTGCGCAGCGCCGCGAGCAGAGCAGGACGGGCGAGGTGCCGGTCGACCGTGAAGTAGACCGCGCCCGTCCACGCATCCCGGACGCTCGCCTCCTGGGCCAGGCGGCCGAGCCGCCGATCGGCGGGCTCTCGCCGAACGGCGACCGAGTACCCTCGAAGTCGCAACGACCGTGCCAGCGCGAGCACGAGGGTCGACTTGCCGGTCCCGTCGATCCCCTCGACAGCGACCAGCCGTCCCCTCCGGATCGCTGTCATGCGACCGGCCGGTCCTCCACGGCGGGGCGCCAGCCGTACACCCGCTCGATCGATTCGGAGAACGGGCCCCAGAGCCGGTCCGCCCCGTGGGCGGACTCCTCGGCGATCGCTCGCGCTCGGCGCGGTACGGTCGCCAGGTCGAGGACGGCGCCGGGCCGTCCCGGGTCGTCGAGGAAGTCCGTCTCGAGGAACCACGGAGCGGGATCGTCGACCACGGCGCGCACGAGCTCCCGTCGGGCGAGGTACGATCGGGTCACGCCGGCCGCGTCGGCGGGCGCGACCCGCTGACGCGCGTAGTGCTTCACGATCCGCTGGAGCGGAACGCCGGCGCGCCCCGCCTCCTCCGCGATCCCCCGGTAGCCGGCGGGGTCGAGGTCCTCGGAGTGCACGACGACGGGGCAGCTGGCGTCGCGGGCGGTCGAGAGCGCGTGGCGGAACGCCTCCCGCGACGCTTCCTGGAGGTCGGGGGCGACCGGAAAGTGGGGACGTCCAACCTCCCCGAGCGCGACCGCTCGCCGCTCCCGCACGCGTGCCCCGGCAAGGTCGAGGGCGGCGCGATGAAGTTCCAGTGCCGCGGCCAGTCCGATCGCCGGGGCGACCTCGAGGAGGTCGATGGGATATGGCGCGAGCACGGGGTAGACGACGACGCCGGTCGACTCGTGCACCTGCCGGGCGAGCTTCTCCGTCGTGTCGAACTGCCGACGGTAGTCCTCGAGGTCGGTCAGCGGCCGCCGGTCGTAGTTCTGGGTCGCGAGGAACAGGTGCGTCCCACCGGCGGCCTGGAACCGGGCCGCCGCGCGCACTCCCTCGCCGTCGGGCGACAGGTGGCAGTGATGATCGACGACCGGCAGCCCGCGCGGGAGCGCCACGCTCGGACCGGGGGCCGGACTAGCGCAGGAGGCCCGCGCCCTGGAGCTCTTTCGTGATCTTCTTGACCGCGACTTCCACGTCCGACGGCTTGCGGGCTCCCGTGCAGACGAGCTTGCCGCTGCCGAACAGCAGGACGACCACGCGCGGCTCGTCGATCCGGCAGACGAGCCCGGGGAACTGCTCGGGCTCGTACTCGACCCGGTCGAGCCCCAGCGTCACCGCGATCGCATTGAGGTTGATCTCGCTCTCGAGGTCCGAGCTCGCGACGATGTTCTGAACCTCGATCTTCGGCTTCATGGTGATCTTCTGGCCGCCCTTGCGGATCTGGGCGGCGACGGTGCGGATCGACTCCTCGACCTCGTGCATGCTCTTCGCACCGGTGCAGACGACCTTGCCCGACCGGAACAGGAGGATCGCGGTCTTCGGCTGCTTCAGCCGGTAGATCAGCCCCGGGAACTGCTCGGGCTCGTACTCCGCGCCGTCGAGGCCGAGGGCGATCGACTGAAGGTCGAGCTCGTCCCCGAGAGAAGTGGAAGCGACGACGTTCTCGATGCGAATCTTGACCAAGGTACTCCCCCGGGGCGCCACTATTTAAGGCCGTATTTAAAGAATCGCGGACCTCGTCCGCCCCCTGGGGGCGGATGGCCGTCGCTGACGCCGGACAGTGACCCCCCGGGGGTCCTCCCGCGCCGCATCGGCCGCAACGTCTAAGGCGGCGGGCCGCGCTTCGTGTCTGCCGGAACCTCCATGTCCGGAACGTCCCCCTCGGCCCCGAATGCGCCGCCTCCGACCGGTTCGCTGCCTCCCCCGGCCCCCAAGAAGCCGACGTCGGCTCGAGGGCTATCGGGCGGCGCCAAGGCCGGGATCGCCGCGGCGGTCGTCGTCGCGGTCGTGGTCGCCGCGATCGCCGCGGGCGTGATCCCGGGGGTTTCGTTCTGGGGCAAGGGAAGCAGCTCGTCCGCCGTCTCCTCCGCTGCGGCGGAAGCATCGGCCGCCCCCGTCGCTTCGGCCCACGATGCGGGGGCGCTCGTGGCGATCATCGGATTCGCTCCCACCGTTTCGTTCACGATCCCGAACGAGACCGGAAACCTCTCCTGCCCTCTCGCGCACGCCTACGACAAGAACATCACCGTGCCGTCGGCCTCGGGCGGCTACTCGAGCGGCGCGGGGACCCTCTGGGCGTTCGCCTACTACAACGCGGGAGCCGACTCCGAGAGCGTGGTCCTCGTGGTCGCCGGCACGGTCTACTTCCTCGGTACCGAGTCCGGGGCGTCGTGCGTGGGCTCGATCACGGCCCGCCCGCTGCCGTCCTCGTTCATCTCCAGCGCGCAGGCCGCCACGGCGGCGGACGCGGACGCCGGCACGTTCGTCCACGCGCACGCCCAGGCGAACGGCGTGTTCCTGCTCGAGAACAACGCCTCCGGCGCGGATTGGGAGATCATCTACACGAACTGTTCCTACGACCCCGCGACGGGGAACGCCTCCGGAGGACCGCTCGGGGACATCTTCCTGGGCGAGGTGAACGCCTCCTCTGCGACGGTCGTCGAGTCCGCCGACCTTCCCGGGGGCGCGAACTGTTCGGCGATCTCGTCGCTCGGCACAGGAAGCACGTCGTACGAGCTCGGGATGACCGAAGTCGGCTCGACGGACTCGGGCTCGACGTACACCCTCTTTGTACAGCTCGTCCCAACCGGGGGCCTGAAGACCGGAATGTTCGGCCTCGCCCTGCAGAGTGCCGGGCACGTGCTCATTCCGCCCGTCACCGTGCCCGCGGGGTGCACGTACGGGGCCCTTCCGACCGCTTGCACGAACGGCACCGGCTGGTACGCCGTCCTCATCAGCGAGGGGACCAGCGAGGTGATCGGCACGTATGGGAACGCGACCCCCGAATGGGGCAATCTCGGCCCGTCGATCTCGTCGGTGTCGATCACCTCCGGGGACGAGCTGCTGGTCGTCTCCAACTCCGACCTGGTCGGGTCGGCGGACGTCCTCTCGGCGTTCGGGGTGGGGTCCGCATCGGTCAGCGGGTCGGTCACCTTCTAACCGGGTCGTCGGACCCGGCGACCGGCCGCCCGGTCCCCGAGCGGGGGCGCGGGTCGTGCCCTCGGCCCTCGCTTCCGGCTCCAACGATAAAGCGATACCCCGGGACCACGGTACCATCCCGGAGCATGGCCGAACGGGCCGACCCCCGCCGACTCCGCCTTATCGCGGGGTGGAACGCTTCTCGGGACGGTTTCCGGACCCACGATGGGGATCTTTCCCGCTCGTCGGCGATCTCGACGGGAGCTCCCGAGTACCCGCTCGTAGAGGCCTCCCGTCGCGTCGCCCAGCTCCCGGGGGAGGAGGGGGAACGGCCGCTCGACCGGGCCCCCGCCCGGCCCGCGCCCCGCCCCGAGGAGAGTCCCGGGCTCTACGACCTGCCGCGCCTTCTCGCCCGGATCTGGTCCGTTCCGGCGGCGCAGATCGCCAGCGGCCGGGCGTATCCGGCCCCGCCCCGCGCCCCGACCGGCCCGGAGCCCGAGCGACCGCGGACCGATTCCGTCGCCGCCCCCCGGGTCGGACCCGCGACGTCGCCGTGGTCGATCGGGACGTTCGGCGAGGATTCGTCGCTCCCGCTCGCCGCGGTCCCGTCCCTCACGCTCGCGCCGTTCGGCGAGGCTCCGACCCCGCCGCGTCGGCCGGAGCGGAACGAGCTCCCGGCGCCGGCGCCCCTCGCGCTCTCTCCCGACCAGTACATCGCCTGGCGGCACCCGCCGTGCCGGCGACTGTACGATACGCGTCCCCCGCTGGGGCGTCACTGCACGCGCGGTCCGCTCGCCGGCGAGGCCGCGGGCGGCCTCTACGCCCCGACCCGGATCCCGATGTGGAGCCGACGGGAGATCATGATGCGCCCCGCCTCGGCCGCCGCGGAACTGGAACGCGAAGAGCACGCCGCGGCCGCGGGCGATTGAGCCGCTCCCCCATCGATCAGCGCCGGGCGTCCGTTCTTCCGCCGTCGCTTCCGGGGGCGGCCGCCCCGCGCGCGGTCGGCCGCTTGGACCGGGTCAGGAGCGTCAGGCCGACGAGCACCAGCCCGAACCCCGCGAGCTCCCACCAGCGGAACGGCTCGGCGAAGACGAGGATCCCGATCGACAGCGCGGCGATCGGGTTGACGTACGCGACGACGTTCGCCCGACCCGGACCGACCCGGTGGTGGAGGTAGAAGTAGAGCGCGTAGCCGGCGACGGACGGAAGGGCGACCAGATAGGCGAGACTGAGCAGTACGGGCCCCGTGAGCGGCAATCCCGCGCCGGGTTCGAGCAGCGGCAGCGTGATCCCGAGGACCGCAGCCGCCGTGAGGAACTGCACCGACACCCCCCACAGGGTCTCTCCCTCCGGTCGAACGCGGCGCAGGGCGACCGAGCCGGCGGCGAAGCTCACGGCCGCTCCGATCACCTCAACGGGTCCCCAGACGTTGCTCGCCAGCCGTATCCCGGGGGGCGGAACGACCAGGACGAACGCCCCGACGAACCCCACGACCAGGCCGAGGTACCCGAGCCGGGGCAGTCGCTCGCCGGGCAGCACGGGGAGGGCGAACAGGGCGGTCAGGAGCGGAGTGGTCGCGATCAGGATCGACGCGAGGCCTCCCGAGGTCGACCCTTCCCCCACGTACAGCAATAGTCCGTAGACCCCGACGACGGGAATGCCGAGCAGCGCCGAGGTCCCGAGCGACCGGGCCGACGGCCGGCGCACCGCGGTGAGGACCGCAAGGGCGGACATCGCCGCGGCGCTGAACCCGTACCGAACGGCCGCGAACGTGATCGGGGTCGCGCCCGAGACGATCCCGAACCGGATCACGGGGTACGCCGACCCCCAGATTAGGCCGACCACGATCAGCAGCAGGAGCGTGCGCCGGGCGTCCGGTTCTCCGTCGGCCCCCGGCATCGCCGGCGGACGAAGCCCGGAGGTTAAAGGCGGTACGGCGGTCGACCCGGTCGCGGCCCCATGGGCTTATCCTGCGGGGGGCGGTGGGCCGTCCTCCCCGCCGCAGGAGGGAGCAGATGGTACGCAAGCCTCGAAGTCGTCGTTCGGCCGCCGGAAAGAAGCGACATCGGAAAGTGCGCCAGATGCGGATCGCCGCTCGCCGCCGCGCCGTTCCGTTCGGCGGGAACCGAGCGAGTCGCTGAGGGTGCCTCGCCCGCCGGAACCCGCGAGAACCGTCGATCGGCCGCGCTCGCGGGGATCGGCGGGAAACATCCTCCCGGCCTCCGTTCGCGCCGTCCGGACCCGCCGCGAGATCGCGCTCGCCCGCACCCTCATCCGAGAGTACGCCCGGTCGATCGGGGTCGACCTCGAGTTCCAGGGGTTTCGTGAGGAGATCCGCTCGCTGCCCGGCGAGTATCGGCCCCCGTGGGGCGGGCTCTGGATCGCCTGGGAGCGGGGCCGCCCGATCGGCTGCGCGGCGCTCCGACGGTGGGCCCCCCGCAAGGGGGAGATGAAGCGCCTCTACGTCCGACCCGGGGGTCGGCGGCACGGGACGGGACGGCGCCTCGCCGAGAAGGTCGTGGAGGCCGCCCGGCGCCGGGGTTTCTCGTGGATCTACCTCGACACGCTTGGAACGATGTCGGCGGCTCTTCGACTGTACGAGTCGATGGGATTCCGCGCGACGCGTCCGTACCGGCCGAACCCGATCCCGGGCTGCCGATTCTTGCGGCTTCGACTATTGGCCGGCGGCCCCGGCCAGAGCTCCACGGAGCGGCCAACCCGGCCGGTCGCTCAGTCCGGCCAGCGTCCGAGGAACCGGAGCCCGTAGGCGATCCAGCCGGCGAGCAGGACCGCCGAGAGGATCACGAGCGAGACGACGACCACCACGATGCTCTGCAGCAGCGAGAAGTGCGGAGCCCAGAAGGCGAGGTAGAGGAGCGTGGCGCTGACCCAAGCCGCGCTGGCGCCGATCGAAAGGACGATGCGGTGGCGGAGGTGGGCGAACAGGTCGGACTCCTCGGATCGCAGGGGGGTGGACCACGACGACGACATGGCCCACCGACCGAGCCGTTGCGTTATGAACGTAGCACACGCGCGGTGCGCACCGGCGGTCCTCGGAGACCTGCTCACCCGGAGGGTCCCGCCCGTCCCGGGGCATCAAGGCCCTCATGGGTCGCGGAGGGGGCGAAGGGGTGCGGCCGGAAGCCCGGGACACCCCTGGGGCTAAAGGTCAACTAGGGCCTCCGCCGTTAACGAGCCCGGAGTGCCCATGAAGTGCGAAGGGTGCGGAGCGGAGCTCGCTGCGGGTGCGAAGTCGTGCACGGCCTGTGGACGGGCGGTCAGCTTTGGCCACCGGGCCGAATCGGAAACGGTGCACGTTGCCGAGAAGACCGGCGAGGTGGCGGGAAAGATCGGGCATGGTATCCTCGGCGGAGCCAAGGGGCTCGTCTCCGGGGCCAAGAAGGGCTTCAAGGGCGACGAGGCCGAGAAGAAGCAGTAGGGTTCAACGCTGCATCCGCGCGGACAGGATCCGTTTCCCCGCCGGTTCACGGTCGAGGGCCCGCTCCGGCCCCCACCGGGCGGTAGCATCGCGGACACCGCGTGGTGCGGAGGGTGGTCTCCCGCCAACCGCACGTCCGGCAGACGGCCTTCACCGTGAGCGCCGAAGGGCGATCCGGGCGGGCGGACGGCCAGGAGCGATTCGGCCGCCGGGCGGCCGCTCGGACCCGACCGATGCAGAAGGCGATCACCGCGAGCTCCAGGACGATGCCCAGCCCGATCAGGACGCCTCCGACCTCGGTCTCGACCGGATGGCTCCCTCGGAATCCAACGATCAGCGCGTAGGCGCCGCCGAGCAGGGCCGCGTGGTCCACCACGAGCGCCGTCCAGACGCTCACCGGCACCGACCGCGGCGCTCCCGCCCGGTCGGGGTCCGGTCCCTGGTCCGCCGTCATCCGCCGCTCTCCATGGGTCGACCGGAACTGCGGGCGCCGGCCGCCACCGGCGGGATCTCGTCCGTCCTCCGCGGGAGGATATCCCCTCGGCTCCACCGTCCGAGAGATCGGGCCACTTCGCCGAGAGCTAGGGCGGCGGAATAACGGCGCTCTCCTCCTCCGGCGCCGGCCGCCGACTTATCTCGGCGTGGGACCTGAACCGGCATGGCCCCGGCGGGTGTCCAGGTCGAGTTCGTCTACAGCGGACTGCGGGTGAGGAACCTCGCCCGCTCGCTCCGGTTCTATCGGCGGCTCGGGTTCCGCATCCATCGACGAGGTCGAATGGGACACGGGGGCCAGTGGGTGCATCTGGCGTTTCCTGGGGCGGAACAGAGGGTCGAGTTGAACTACTACCCTCCGTCCAATCGATTCTATAAGCCGATGCGGCGGGGCACGGAGTTCGACCATTTTGGGTTCCGCGTCAGCAACGTGGAGCGATGGGAGGCGGAGCTGAGGCGTCGGCGCCTGCCGATCGTCGCGCGGATCCGCGAACCGCACGAGAACCTGGTCTACACGCGGGACCCGGACGGCAACTGGCTCGAGTTCTTCGGCCCGGTGGCCGCCTCTCCGAAGTCCGGCGGGTCGTAGGGTCGGGCTCGAGACGTTATCTCCCGGCGCGTCGATTCTCGGGGCCGGTGAGGGACCATGGTCCCGGCATCCGATTCCCCGAACCCGTTCGAGCGACCGACGTCGGTGTTCGTGGGCGGGAGTCCGCGGCCGCTCGTGAACTGGGTCGCCTTCGCCGTGGCCCGATGGGCCCGGGCCGACTACTTCTGGACGGACGTCCGGTTGCCGAACCAGCCGCCCGACCTCCTCGACCCGGTGACCCTCGGCCGCATCCCGTCCGCGCAGCTGCACGTGGTCCCGCCCGAAGACCTGCGGCGCAACGAGCCGCTGAGCGACGCCGCCCTCGCGCGACTGACGCACGAGGACGAGCCGCCGGATTCCCGTCGTCGCCTGAGCAACTTCCTGCGACTGCCGACCCACACGCAGGAGGTGATCGCGCGCCACCGTCCGGAGGACCGACCGTTCCTCCTGGTCGTCTCCAACGCCCAGCGGATCGCATCGATGTACCCGGCGCAGGTGGTCCGGCCCCTGGTCGAGGCGATCATCGGCTCCGGATTCTCCCTCTTGCTCGCGTTCGGGGACACGCCGCCGGAAGGGCGTCGGGGGTTCGACGTAATCCTCTCCGTGATCGGGGGGGAGCCGCCCGCGTGGCGGGATGCGACCCTCTCGTCCGAGCGCGGCGGATTAGCCGGCGTGATCGACGCCGGGCAGAGCGCCCGGCTGGGCGAGATCCCCTCGCTCGCCCGGATCCTGGACCGGGAGATCCCCCACGCCTAGGGCCCCGGGCGGGGCCGATGCTCCCGGGTCCTCGATCAGGTCCGCATCGGCTCGGCCCCCGGCTCGAGCTTGCGGGTCCCGCTCTCGAGGAGCGCCGCGAACGACGGGAGGTCCCCCCGCTCGACGATCCCCGCGAGTCGGTCGAGGGCGCCGCGCAGCTCCTGGTACATCCCCCACGAATGAGGGTTGAGCGACTGGATGTCGAGGTACAGTTCCGCGCCCTCGTCCGCCACCGTCCGAGCGAGCGACGACTGGCGGTGGAACGTCGTGCTCGCCGCCTGGGCGAGGTCGTGGGGGGACGCCGGGTCGGCGGCCAGCGCCGCCAGGAACAGCAGGTTCACCGCGTGGGCGAGCCCGAGCGACTCGGCGATCAGCCGGTCGTGCCGCTCGAGGGGCACCTCCGCGATCGAGAGCGCGGAGCCGGCGAACAGCGCCCGGGCATCGCGGTCGGCGTCGGCGCGCCCGCAGGAGACGATGAGCAGGTTCCGTCCGGAGAGCGTCCGGGCGGACGGCCCGAACATCGGATGGAGGCTCGTGACCCGACGTCCGTCCGCCGCCGCCTGGCGCAACAGCTCCACGATCGGCGCCTTCACGCTCAGGACGTCGCAGACCAGCGCCGGGCTCGACACCGCGAGCGCCCGGCGGAGCACCGGGGCCGTGCCGCGGATCGGGGTCGCGAGGATCACCACGTCCGACCGGGCCATCGCGGTCTCCACGTCCGGGTAGGACGGGCGACGCTTCGACTCCGATCGGGGGTCGACGACGACGACGCGCCGCCCGAGGTCCTCGAAGTACTCGGCCAGCCAACGCCCCATCGCCCCGGCGCCGCCGACGACCGCGATCTCCTGCCCAGGGCCGTCGCCGCGGATCGTCCCGAACGTCGGCGGAGCCTGCTGGACCCGGACCGACTCCTCGACCAGCCATCGGGCGAGCGCCTCGGCGCGTCCCGGAGCGATCCCCGTCGGGCGGAGGGTCTCCCGCCAGCGGGCCATCACCTGGGCCTCGACCTCGTAGTCGCGGGTCGGCTCGTGGGTCTCCGCCTTCATCGAGCCGACCCGGCGCGCCACGAGCAGACGTCGCGCGATCGACTCGGCGATCGATCGGTCGATCGCGGCGATCTCGTCGCGCAGCGCTCCGAAGGGGGAAGGCGGGTCGCTCATCCACCGTGAGCGACAGCCCCGGGCGGAATAAGGGAGCCGAAATCCGGTCCGGTGGGGATCGGGCGGGGCCGCCGTTACCCCAGGTGCAGTCGGCGGAGCAACCGCCCGAACCGAGCGTCGCTCCGCAGGGAGTCGAAGCGGGGCTCGACGTTGACCCAGGCGAGCCAGGCGGAGCGCTCCCGCTCGGCCCGGCCCAGCCACTCGAAGGCGCGATCGACGTCGCGCAGCCCGACGAGGATCAGCCCGATCCAGTACGAGGGGACGTAGGCGGTGCGGCTTCGCGCGCGGAGCCGGCGCAGGATCGCCTTCGCCTCGGCGGTGCGCCCGGCCGAGGCATATACGTGTCCGAGCACCGCGAGACTGATCGTGCTCTCCCGGGAGAGTCGGACGGCGGTCCCCACCTCCTCGATCGCCTCCCGGAACATCCCCTTCTCGAGGTACGGCCGTCCGAACCAGAGATGGGCCTGGACGTAGCTGGGATCGAGGTCGAGCGCCCGTCGGTACTGGGCGATCGCCTCGTCGTAGCGGCGCGAGAGGTACAGCACGTGGCCGAGCGCTGTGTTGATCGCGAGCGAGAGCGGGTCGAGGGCGAGCGCCTGTCGGACCTCCGACTCCGCGGCCGCGAGACGCCCCGTCGCCTTCAGCAGGTCCGAGTAGTATTGGTGTGCGGTCGGGTAGTTGCGGTTCAGCTCGAGCGCCCGACGGAACTCGGTTTCCGCCGCGTTCCAGGCACGGTCGTACAGGAACCGGACGAACCCGAGGGCGGTGTGGGCCTCCGCGAGCTCCGGCTCGATCTCGACCGCCCGCAGGGCCGCGGCGCGCGCCTTCGGGAAGGCAGAGCGAGGCCGGTCGAACTCGAGCCAGGCGAGGGTGCTCCAGGCGTCGGCGATCCCCGCGTAGGCGCGGGCGAACCGGGGGTCTCCCCGGAGTGCCTCGCGGAACGAGAGGAGCGACTGGCGGAGCGACTCCTCGGTCCGAAGGTTGAGCCACTGTCGGCCCCGGAGGTACGCCGCATGGGCCGCCGAATCGACCGGACGAGGGCGGTCGATCGCCCGCCGCTCGCCCCGCAGGATCTCGACCTCCAGCGACTCGGCGATCCGTTGCGCGATCTCTGACTGTAGCGCGAAGACGTCCCGGTCGGTGCGGTCGAACTCCTCCGACCACAGCGTCTCGGCCGTCGCCGGATCGAGCAGCCGGGCCGTGACCCGAACGCGGTCGCCGGCCTTCCGCAGCCCTCCCTCGACGATTGCGGTCGCGCCGAGCTCCCGGGCGATCTCCCCGGCCGTCTTCTCCGACCGCTTGTAGCGCATGACGGAGGTTCGGGCGAGGACCCGGAGCCCGCCGATGCGCGCCACGGTCTGGATCAGCTCTTCGGTGATCCCGTCCGCGAAGTACTCGTCCTCGGCCTGTCCGCTGATGTTCACGAGCGGAAGCACCGCGACCCGCGGAGCCGTCGGCGGGGGGGCGGGAGTGCGCGCCCGCGCCGAGGGAAGGACGACCGAGTAGAGGGGGATCGGCGTCGCGATGTTCTTCAGCTTCGGGGAGCCGATGGGGATCATCGGCTCCGAGATCTTCCCGCGGACCTGGTCGAAGACCTGCTGGGAGACGAGGACCCCTCCCGGCTCGGAGAGCGGCTCGATCCGGGCCGCGATGTTCACCGCGTCCCCCAGGACGTCCGTCCCGCGACGGACGACGTCGCCGAGGTGGATCCCGATCCGGAGTTCCCCCGGTCCGTCGGGCTCCTCGACCTGCCGATGGTGCATCGACCGCTGGATCTCGACCGCCGACGTCACGGCCTCGAGCGCGCTCGCGAACTCGACCAGCCATCCGTCGCCCAGCGACTTCACGACCCGGCCGCCCCGGGCGGGGACGATCGATCGGACGAGGCGTTCCTGCGCCCGGACCGCCCGGAGGGCCCCGGCCTCGTCACGGTGGGCGCGCTCCGAGAAGCCGACCATGTCGGTCAGCATCACGGCGGCCAGGTGACGAGAGGCGGCGGTCACGGGGCGGCTACCGAGCGGGGGCGGATAAACCGCGCCGGGCGGGACAGAACCCCCGTACGGGGGCGACCGAGCATCGGGGCTCGTACTCCGCCCCCGGGTTGGGGTCGCCCCGACAACCCGGGCGCTCGGATGGCCTGCGGTCCCGAGATCCTCGACGCGCCGCCGCGGGTCCAGGTGCTGGGGCCGCTCGGTCGTAGACGGTTGGCGGCGCTCCGGCCCGAGGCCGCCGAGGGCGGAGACCGAAGCGGCTTCGACACCTCCGCTCCGCGCGTGATCCGCCGCAAAGCGTGGTGCTCGCATGGATCGTCGGGCCCATGGACCGACGTCCGGTCCGATCGCCTGAACGCTCTGTCGCGGACTTCGAACGACTCGTGAAGACCTACGAAGCCGAGACCCATCATTTCGTTGCCGCGCGGGCGGCCGACACACGACGCCGCCCGCGGCGCTACAGGCGTCTGGTCGTACGGAGCGGGGGACCCGTCAATCCCGACGGAGCTGCCAGATCCACTCTATCGGCCACGACCGGGCCCACCGCTCTTCCGAGGGCTTCAGATAGCTGCTGCGCTGCCCCTCCACCGGCCGGCTCTCGACGAGGCGCTCGACCGCCAACCCGTGCTCCCGGAACAGGGCGATCCAGCGTCCCGTCGTCAGCTGGAAGTTGACCTCCCCGTCGCGGAACTCGAGCCGGCCGAGGTCGAAGTAGGAGTACTGCAGGCGCGCGGAGAGTCGGTCGGTCCGCCGGTCCTGGGCGACCGAGCGGAACGGGGAGGAGTTAGAGAAGACGAACCGTCCGCCCGAACGGAGGACGCGGGCGACCTCGGGCACGGTCCGGGCCGGATCGCAGAACGTCATCGCCCCCCAGTCGCAGAACACCAGATCGAAGGCATCGGCGCGGAAAGGGAGACGCTCCGCGTTCGCCCGGACGAGGGGCAGCGCCGCCCGACGAGGGGCGCCGGAATCGCGGGCCTGGCGAAGGCGGGTCGGCGAAAAGTCGAGCCCGACCGGCCGAGCGCCGTCGTCGCGTAAGGCGTAGGACCATCGCGCCGCGCCGCACCCCAGCTCCAGCACATCGCATCCCCGCACGTCCCCGAGCAGTCCCACCGATCGCTCAGGGGTCCTCCAGAGCCCCCAGGCCTGGGCGCCCCGGCCTCCGAGGACCCGGGCGTGACGTCGTTCGTAGCTCTTCCCTTGGCGTTCCCACAGGGCTAGGTTCCGCTGAACGTGCCCTTCGGCGTCGGCCGACCGACGGCGCGTACTGGCTCGGCGACGAGAGGGCGGCACGAGGGTCGGCCAATCGGGGTCGGCTTTTGAGTTCGCTCGGCCGGTCCGGACCGGGAACGGTCCCGTCAGCGAGTTAAGGCCCCGAAGCCGAATCCGCGATCGATGGGCGAGAGGACCGGGGGCCGACCGCTGCACGTGGTTGCGCGTGAACCGTTCAACGCGGAGGCGACCGCGCGAGGGTTGCGCCCGGGCGTGACGCGGACCCCGGAGTTCTTCGTCCGTTCGCACTTCCCCTTGCCGGAACGATCGCCCGGGTCGTGGCGGCTCCAGGTGCAGGGCGAAGTTGTCCGACCGGGGTCCTGGACCGTGGCCGACCTCCGGCGATTGCCTCAGCACCGGGTCACGGCCGTCCTCGAGTGCGCTGGCAATGGCCGGTCCTCGTTCCGCCGTACAGCGCCGGGGGAACTTCGATGGGGGGATCGAGCGGTCGGGAACGCCGAGTGGGAAGGTCCGCGCCTCTCGGACCTCCTGCGGGAGGTCGGGGCGCGGCGGACCGCTCGGGAGGTGTTCTTCCGCGGGGCGGACGGGGCGGACGGCCAATCGAGGACGTCAGGCTCGTTCGACCGGAGCCTGGGGCTGGGCGAGGTCCGAAGATCGCCCGAGATCCTGCTGGCGCTCCGGATGAACGGAGCCCCACTCGGTCCAGAGCACGGACGGCCGGTGCGCCTCGTCGTCCCCGGCTGGTACGGGATGGCCTGGGTGAAGTGGCTGTCGACGATCGAGCTGCGACGAACCCGCTTCTCGGGCCCGTTCCAGGGGGCGAAGTACGTCTACCTGCCCGTGCGCGGGACGGCGGGGGCTGCCCGGCCCGTGACCCGGATGCGGGTGAAGTCGCTCCTCACGTCGCATGTCGATGGGGATCGCATCCGTGCCGAGCGACGACTCCGGATATCTGGGAAGGCGTGGTCGGGGGCCGGGCGGATCCGACGGGTCGAGGTCTCGGTCGACGGGGTCTGGAGTTCGGCCACGCTCGCGCACTCGCGGCCGCGCCACGCCTGGGTCGATTGGACGTTCGACTGGACCCCTGCACGGCCTGGGCGGTACACGATTCGAGTGCGCGCAACGGACTCGCAGGGCGCGAGGCAGCCCGACCGCTCGGTCGACAACGCCTTCCAGTACGGGAGCAACGGAGTGCGCTCCATTATCCTGCGGGCCGTGTAGGGACCGGCGTGGGCCCGTTCGCTCGTGAAGGGGAACGCGCGCTAGGTCGACCGCGGGAGGTCGCGCCGGACCCGCCCCATCCCGCCCCGACGGGGCACCCTTCCCGATCCCTCGAGGGGCGCTCGCCGGTGGAGCGGGTCTCCCCGGACCGGCTTCACGGTTGGCTGAGTTCCGATCGCCCACCCTACGTCCTCGACGTTCGGGACCGGACAGAGCGGGCGATCGCCTCCTTGCCGGGCGACCATTGGATCGTGGCGGAGGAGGTTCCCGACCGGATCCAACGGATCCCCCGTCAGGGTTCGGTGGTCGTGTACGACCACCGGGACGGCATCGCCGAGCGCATCGCAGAGCTGCTCGTCCTCCGAGGTCACCCCGAGGTCGGGGTCCTCGTGGGCGGGATCGACGCCTACGCCCGGGAGGTCGATCCGACGATCCCCCGCTACACCGTCCCGATCGCCAATGGGCCGGTCGTCCAGCAGTTCCCGAACCCGTCGACCGGATGCCTCTCCTATCTGCTCTCGGACCCGTCCACGGACGACGCCGTGGTCGTCGACCCCGGCCTCGACATACGACCGTACCTGGCTGAGCTGCACCGTCGGAAGCTCACGCTCCGGGCGATCGTCGAGACGCATACGCACGCTGACCATCTCTCCGGCCACGCGGCCCTCCACGAGCGGTCGGACGCCCCGATCTGGGTGAGCCGACGTTCCCGGGCCGAGTATCCGCACCGCCCTCTCTCGGAGGGGATCGGGTTGGCCTTCGGGCGTTCGGAACTCACGGTGCTCGAGACGCCGGGACACACGCTCGACCACCTCTCGCTCCGGTTCGGGAGGGCGGTACTGACCGGCGACACCCTGCTTCCCGGGTCGTGCGGACGGACCGACCTGGGAGACGGGGACGCGGGGCTCCTGTGGGAGAGCCTGACCGACAAGCTGCTCCGGCTGCCCGAAGCGACGGAGGTGCTGCCCGCGCACTACGGGCCGCTCCACGGCCTGCCTCCGCCGCCCCGCTACAGTTCCACGATCGGCTTCGAGCGCCGGAGCAACGAGGCGCTCCTGCAGCCAGACCGGGTCGCGTTCCTCCGATACATGACCGAAGGCTGGCCGTCCAAACCGGCCGGGGCGGACGCGATCGTCCGAGAAAATCTCGTTCGGTAGCGCCCTCCCCCATGGCTCTCTTCGACCGCCCTCGAGGGCTCCCGATTCGGACGAACCGGGGGATTCGTTCCGAATCTCCTAGTACGCGACGTTCGGTTCCCGCGCCGAGGCCCCGGAACGGGGAACGAAAATGGCGAAACGGTGGGTCCTGGCGATGGCGACGGCGATGGTGATCATCGGCAGTAGCGGCGTGGGGTTCGCCGCGTTCAGCGCCTCCGACGTCGTGCACGGGTCGGCGACCGCGGCATCGGTCGACCTGCAGATCACGCGGGAGGTGTCGGGTGGCTGCACGTTCAACAGCGGGGGGGCGGCCCCGGGGACGGTCGAGTTCAGCGACCTGAACGCTGCCGCCACCGAGGTCTCCCTGACGGTCGCCAACATGACGCTCAACACATACTGTGCCGCGGCGATCGTGCTCACGAACACCGGACCCGAGGCCGTGAGCCTCACGTCCGGGATCCTCTTCCTCGGGGAGAACGGGGTCTGCGGTCCAGGCCAGATTGACTGCTACGATGTCTTCACGCTCTCGGGGATACAGGCGAGCGGCTTCGACTGCATCACCGGTTCGCCGACCTGCGGGTACTCCGAGGAGGTCTCGGAGAACTTCGCCACGCTGGAGCCAGGCCAGTCGTTCACTGAGACGATCGGAATGACCATTCCGGGGGGGTCGGACTCGTCCACTCCGTCGAGCTGTGCGTTCGACCTCGTCTACGAGGCGAACGCGGTCTAGGACCCCCAGCGCGGAGCGAAGTCCGGGGGACGGGTCCTCCCCCGGCCGGGCCCGTCCCCCCGGGGGGATCACTCCCCCCGTCGACCCCGGCCGAGCGTCGGAGGGTGGTCGATCGGATAGCCGAGAAAGACGAGGAGGATCCCCGTGAACCCCAGCACCGCGGCGGCCCCTTCGATCGGTTCGACGTACGCCGGGTTCCCGAGGCCCAGGAGGGTGAACGTCACCGTCTGCCAGCTGTCGCCGTCGCAGGCGTACAGGGAGTAGGTGGTCCCCGGTGCGAGATGAGCGGCGAACGACCCCCTCGCGCCGACGCCGCTGGCGACAACACCCGTGATGTGGGTGCAATCGGGAGGCCCTGTGACGAGGTAGGCGTGCGTCGGGGCCGTCCCTCCGGTCCAGCGGACGGTCACCGCGATCGGTGCCCCCGCCCACGGGTGGATCGTCCACGCCGTCTCCGGCACGACGGTCCGCGAGGCGACGGGGAACTGCACGAACAGCGCCACGAACAGCAGGGCGAGCGCGACGACGAGCAGCACAATCCCCCCGGCGACGCGTCCGCGATGCACCGTCCGGGAAGGTCCCTGAGATTCTAACCGTAATCGACGGCGTCGGGAGGGTCCGTCGGAGGTCGGGTCGGCCGGGAACCCGGGGCCTCCCGGCCGTCATCGCCTTCTGGCAGAGGGGGGTTCCGACCGCGTGGGACGCGACGCCATCTGGGGACGACTCCTCCGCTCTCGGGAACCCTCGATCCGATGGAAAGCGCGGACGGGCGTCCTTGGGGAGGAGCCGACCGCCGCGTCGATGGAGCGGCTCCGGGCCGAAGTGCGAACGGCGGCGCGAACTCGGGCCCTGCTCCGGGAACGGCCGCGCCCGGGCCGACGCGCTCCTCCGGGGGTGTATCACAAGTGGCTGGGCGATCACTGGGCGCTCGCCAGCCTCGCCGACCTGGGCTATCCCCCCGGCGATCCGCTCGTCGAGCGAATGGCGAAGCGGGCACTCGAGCTCTGGCTTCGGCCGGCCTACTTCCGCGAGCCCGCCGTCGCGATCCCGCGGGACCCTCGCGCCTACACGCACGCGGTCCCGCGGATCCACGGACGGTATCGTCGATGCGCGTCGCAGCAGGGGAACGCGCTGTTCTACTGTGTCCGGCTGGGCGTCGCCGAGGACGACTGGCCTCGCCTGGTCGACCGGCTCCTCCACTGGCAGTGGCCCGACGGCGGCTGGAACTGCGACCGGACGCCGTCCGCCGACACCTCCTCGTTCGCCGAGACGCTGACGCCCCTGAACGGGTTGGTGGCGTACGGGCGTCGGACCGGGCGAGCCGACGCCCTCGCCGCCGCCCGCCGGGCGAGCGAGGTGTTCCTGCGGCGGAAGCTGTTCCGGCGGGTCTCCGACGGACGGGTGATCCGCCCGGAGTTCGTCGCGCTCCACTACCCGCTCTACTGGCACTACGATCTGTTGGGCGGGCTGAAGGCGATGGCGGCGCTCGGGCGAATCGGCGATCCGCGATGCCAGGAGGCGCTCGACCTGCTCGAGTCGAAGGAGCTGCCCGCGGGGGGCTGGTCATCCGAGCGACGCTACTACGACCGGGCCGGCGAGCCCCCCCGGCGGGGGCGCGACCGGGTCGGGTGGGGGGCCGGCCCTCCGCGGCTGAACGAGTGGGTGACCGTGGAGGCGCTCACCGTCCTGAGCGCGGCCGGGCGCTTCGCGCCGCCGTGACCCGGGGTCAACGCCCGTCGGCGGAAGCCGCCCGCCAGCCTCGATAGACGCCGAACGACCGGCCGAGTAGGAGGCCGACGCTGACCGAGAACATCGCATCGATGGCCGCGAGCGCGATCTGCTGGATCTCGGGCGGGTAGCCCGTCGGAACGACACCGATCTCGAACGCCGCGGGGAACAGGGCGAGCGTCAGGACGAGGCGCACGAGGTAGGCGACCACGAACACCCCGGCGAGGGCGAATCCGATCCGATAGCACCAGGCGCCGGCCTCGTTGCGATAGTACACGGCGGCCCGCTGGGCGACCCCCGTGAACAGTACGGCGGTGAGCGCGAGGAGCGCGGTATCGAGCCCGATCAAGTACGGGATGGCCCACGGAGTCAGGAAGATCGACTCGAGGGTCGTGAGCGCCCACAAGAGCACCAGGAGGGCGGGGAAGACCGCGAGCCGAACGACGGAGACCGGAACTCCCTGCGTCATCCGGTACGAACGCCGAACGACGAGCAGCACGATCAGCAGCTGGACCCCGATCGCCGTGAGCTCAGCCGAAGAGAGGGAAACCATGGGGGACGCTCGTGCGGGTGGACCGCCGCGACGTAGGAGGCGAATAGGAGCGTTTCGGTCGTCGCCCGCGGGCGCGCGAACGTCGACCACCCGCCCTCGACAGACGATAAGTCGGCGCGGGCCTGACCCGAGTGGGACGCGAATTGAAGACGGAACACTCCGGACACGTAGAGGTCCTCGGTCACCGCCTCTTCTACCGGTCGTTCGGCCAAGCACACGCCGCGACCGTGCTCGCCCTCCACGGCGGGCCCGGAGCGAGCCACGATTACCTCCTTCCGCTGGCCGACCTGACCGAGGCGGAGTTCCGGGTCGTGCTGTTCGACCAGCTCGGCTGCGGACGGTCGGAGGTCCCTGACGATCGGTCGCTGTTCTCCCTCGAGCACCACGTGGCCGAGACCGAGGGAATCCGTCGGGCGCTCGGTCTGGGGCCGGTGCACCTGATCGGCTCCAGCTACGGTGGTCTACTGGCGATCGCGGTGGCGCTCGCCCACCCCGAGACGCTGCGGAGTCTCACCACCGTCGGCGGACTGGCCAGCGTCCCCTTCGCGTCCGAAGAGATGGCGCGCCTGGTGCGGGAGCTCCCCCCCACGACGCAGGCGACGCTCGCCCGCTGCGAGGCGAACGGCACCACGGGGTCCGCGGAGTATCAGGCGGCCGCGATGGAGTTCTACCGGCGGCACCTCTGCCGCCTCCCGACGTGGCCGGAGGAACTCACCCGCTCCCTCGAGCTCGCGATGGCCCACCCGGTCTATCCGTACATGAACGGGCCGAGCGAGTTCACGATCACGGGAACGATCCGGAACATCGACCTCTCCCCCCGCCTCGGCGAGATCCACCGGCCGACGCTCGTGCTGGGCGGGCGATACGACGAGGTCACTCCGCGGGTCGCCGAACAGATCCGGCGGGGGATCCCGGGAGCGCAGGGGTTGACCTTCGCGGACAGCTCCCACGTACCGTTCTGGGAAGAGCGGGAGCGGTTCTACTCGGTCGTCGCGAGTTTCCTCACCCAAGTGGACGCTCTGCACACCCCTCGTTCCCCCGATGGCCGGTCCCCGTAAGGTGCGCCTTCCTTCGGTCCGCGACGGGGGTCCGCCCCCCGGGGATGCCTAGGCATAGGATGATCGATCCGACCACGCCCGACCGAGCGATATCCGCCCGGTGGACGAACCGACCACGATTCGACTTCCTGCCTCGGAACGCACCGGACGAACGGACGTCTCGTCACGCGGGTCGAGACGAGCCGGCTGTCGGGTCTCGTACCGGCAGGAGGACGTGAAGCTCGGTCATGCTCCGATAGAACTCCAGCGACGGTCGGCTCGGGTCGATGTCGAACCTTGCGGCGAGGTCGGCCCCGAGCTCCGCCATCCTCCCGGCCGCGACGATCTCCTCCCAATGGAGCACCTTTCGTCGCACGTATCGACCCCCCGGAATGACGGCAGACTCCAGCCCCAACCGTGCGGGATCGTCGGTGGCCAGTCGTTCCACGCACGCGTGATACTCCTCGCCCTCGGGCGTCATCCGGATCGTTCCGTAGAACCGGCGCCCTCGGAGCGACGGGATCTTGGACTCCAGCTCGTCGAACGCTGCCTTCGGGCCGGCTCCGTGGAGGTCTGCCCGCACTCGGAGCACCTCCACCGGGGGACGATCCACGATCGTATCCATGGTCGACTCGAACCGGAAGGACTCCAACGCCACCTAGCCCCATCGGCAAGTTCGTGAAACGCCCCTCGGTCGGGACGAGCTTATGCGGCACGCGCGATGCCCGCGGCGATGGCGCTGGGCCGACCTCTCACCGCCCCGGACCGGGCACTCATCGAAGCCGCTCGTGGCGCGCTGCGCGGCGGCTTCCTGAAGGATCGGCAGGGGGTCGGGGCCGCGGTCCGGACCCGCCGCGGGCGCATCTATGTCGGACTGAACATCGAGGGCATCCACTCCCCGTGTGCCGAGCCCGTGGCGATCGGGGCCGCCCTGACGGCCCACGACACCGCGATCGAATCGATGGTGGCGGTCCGCGCGGCCGGGCGCAGTTTCCCGGTCCTTTCCCCCTGCGGGAACTGCCGGCAGCTCCTGCTGGACTACGCGCCCACGGCGACGGTCATCGTTCGATTCCCCTCGGGCAGGGTCGCACGCATCACGGCGGAGGAAAGTCTCCCCGGCGCGTATCGAACCTTCCGGAAGTAGCCGGTCGTCCCGCGCAAGGGTCGACGGGCGCGCGTCCCTCGGTCGGGAGATCCTCGGGCGCCGGCCGAGTTCACCGCCGCTTGGAGACGATGTTGACGAGATTGCCGTCGGGATCGCGCAGCAGGGCGCTCCGGTTCGAGTTCGCGGAGTCGTGCGGGGGCTGGACCGCCGGCACCCCGGCGGCGGTCAGCGTTCGGAACGCCTCATCGACATCGCGGGTCCAGACGACCAGAACCATCGCGGGACTGCCGGGGCTCGCGTCGACCCCGTGCACGCGTTTCGCCGCCTCCACCGTCCCGAGCCCGATCCCGAATCCGTGGAGCGACATCTCCACATGGCTCGGGACCCCGTCCTGGGGAGTTCGGAAGGTTTCCCGGAATCCGAGCAGGTCGCGGTAGAATCGAATTCCGGCCTCGATGTCGCGCGTGTACAGGTTCACGAAAGCGCTCTCGAACATCGCCGCTCCCCCTCGCGGCCCCGGTTCATGAACCCTTTCGTTCCGACCCGACCCGAGGTCGCCGGCCCGGTGACTCCCGACCGCTCGGGCCGTGCCGCGATCGGGGCCGGCGTCCTCGACCGCCCGAGGCGCCCCGGCTCAGTGGGCCGGAAGATCGAATTCCTTGAGCAAGGCGAGAAAGCGGGGATGGGATCGGACCGGGTCGAATTCCGTCCGGCGGAAATCGATCCATAGGGAACGCTCTCCCTCGTGGGTGTCCTGCTCAAGCAGGTCGAGTCCCCGTCCGGTCTCCCCCAGGGCGATGAGGAGCCCGGAGAGGTAGTTGAGACGAGTGTAGCCGTCCGATGTCGGCTTCGACCACTCGGCGGCGAGTTGCTCCGCCTCGCTCCGGTCCCCGAGGCGCAGGCGCAGCAGCGCCCGCTGGAGAAGAACGCTCGCGCCCAGGATCGGACCGGAGGCAAGCTCGGCCTCGTGACGGGCGTCCTCGACTCGCCCGGCGGTGAGGAGCAGGTGGCCCATCGTCACGTGGTTCGCCCGGCTCGTGGGATCCTGCGCGACCAGCTCTTCGGCCAGCCGGAGCGCCCCCGGCAGGTCCCCCGAGAACATCGTGGCCCGGATCCTCCAGGCGCGGATGTTCCCGAACAGCGGCGAAAGCTCCGTGGCGAGGTTCAGCTCCCGGATCGCCTCGGGGAACCGACCCAACGTGATGAGCAGAATGCCGTACCAGGCGTGGGCCGCCATCGAGCTCGGGTTGAGCTCGGCCCCCTTGCGGAATTCGGATTCCGCGAGCGCCCAGTCGCTCTCGATCTGAAGGGCCAGGTTCCCCCGCGCCACATGCGACTGCGCGGAGGAAGGGTCGGCCCGGAGCGCCTCCACGACCAGGGCGGTCGCCCGCGAGGCGACCTCCGCGCGGGTGAGGCATTCTCCCATGGCCGCGATGAGCAGATCGGCGAGATGCGCCTTGGGAAGGGCCGAGGTCGGCTCCTTCGCGATCGAGGCCTCGAACAGCTTCTCGGCCTCTCGAACCCCTTCGCGGGTCCACCCCATGTCCGCGGCCCGCTCGAACGCCGCGATCCCCTGCAGGCACAGTTCGTACGCTTCGGGGTTGGACATCGGGATCCGGCGGAGGGCCTCTCGATCCTCGAGGGCGAGACCCAACCGGAGCGAAGTGGCGGTCCGCTCGGCGATCTCCGCCTGGACCTCGAAGACGTCGTCCAGCTGGCGGTCGTACGTCTCGGCCCACCGGTGCTCCTCGGTCCGGGCATCGATCAGCTGGAGGGTGATCCGCAGGCGATTGCCCGATCGCCGGACGCTCCCCTCGAGCACCGCCGAGACGCCGAGATCGGTGCCGACCTGGCGGATCGACTTCGGCGCGGTCTTGTACGGGGTCACGGACGTTCGCGCGATGACGCGCAGCCCGCGGAGGCGCGAGAGCACGGCGATCAGCTCCTCGGTCAACCCGTCCGCGATGTACTCATCCTTCGGATCGGGGCTGATGTTCGTGAGCGGCAGCACCGCCACGCGCGGCACCTCCGAGGGGACCCGCTCGGGCGCGTCGAGCCACGGGAGTTCGACCCGGTACGCGACGACCGGCTCGGCGATCCCTTTGAGCGCGGTCGGTCCCAGGGAGGCGAACCGGTACGGGACCTTGTTCCGGATCTGGTCGAAGATCTGGGCGGAGACGCAGACCCCGCCGACCTCCGACCGCCCTTCCAGACGGGAGGCGATGTTGACGGCGTCCCCGAGGATGTCCTCCCCGCGCGCTTCGACGTCGCCCAGGTGGATGCCGATGCGGGTGCCGATCGGGCGGCCGCCCGCCGTGGCGTTCCGCTCCTGCAGCGTCCGCTGGAGGGCCACCCCGCATTCGACCGCGTCCCGGGCGTTCGGGAACTCGACCAGCAGTCCGTCCCCGAGCGACTTCACCGTTCGACCGTGCCCGGCGGAGATCAGCGGTCGGGCCAGATCGTTCAGCTCGTCGATCCGGCGCAGGGACGCCTGTTCGTCGGCCTGCGTGTCGGAGGTGAACCCCGCGACGTCGACGAACATGACGGCGGCGAGTCTTCGAGGCGAGTTCACACGCGGGGAGTGCCGTACCCGTCCTTAACCCTGAGGCTGGGCCGGTCCCGCGGCGCGGCTCCAGCTCACCGGCGACGATCGCTCCGACCCTCCCCGGACCGGGCCCAACCCGACGTGCGTGGAGTGGGGCCTGCCGCCCCGCTTCCCCGGGACGACGCGGCTACGGTCGGGCCTCGAAGACCCGATTGAACGGCGTCTCGATGGACTTGCGAACGTGGCGGAACCCCGCGGATCGGAACACCGCCGTCAGGTCGGCGTCGCTGGCCTGGGCCCCGAGGCCGAGCTGGACCTCCTGGGAGAGCGAGGCGGGGACGCAGATCAGGAACGAGGCGTTGTAGAAGATGCGCCCCACGGGGGTCATGTTCTTCTCGACTCGGTCCTTCGCGAACGGCTCCACAACCATCAGCGTGCCGTCGGGCTTCAGCGTCTCCCGGACGTGCGCGGCCGCCCCGACGGGGTCGCCCATGTCGTGGAGGCAATCGAAGAACGTGACGAGGTCGTACTCCTTTCCCCGGAAGTTCTTCGCCGTGGCGACCTCGAAGTCAACGGTCTTGCTCACGCCCTCCGTCACGGCGTCGTTTCGGGCCCATTCGATCGACTCGGTGTGGTAGTCGAACCCGACGAACTGCGACTTCGGGAACGCCTTCGCCATGATGATCGTCGACGCCCCGAGCCCGCAGCCTACGTCCGCCACCCGGGCGCCGCGCTCCAGTTTCGCGACCACGCCGTCCAGGCTGGGGAGCCAGGAGCTGACCAGGTTCGCGAGGTACCCCGGCCGGAAGAACTTCTTGGTGCCGAGGAAGAGGTCGTTGTGGTGCTCGTGCCACCCGAACCCCTTCCCGCTCTTAATCGCCTCGGCAATCCGCCGCTGATCCTTGTAGGCGGAGGCGACGGTGTAGAACGCGCCCGGGATGTACACGGGGCTGTTCTCGTCGGTGAGAGCGAACTTCTGTTCGGGGGTCATCGAGTACCGCTGGGTGTGGGCGTCGTACTCGACGTAGCCCGAGGCGGCCTGCCCGGCGAGCCACTCCCGAACGTATCGCTCGATGACGCCGGATTTCTTTGCGAGCTCCGCGGGGGTGGACGGCCCGGCCTCGCCCAGGGCCTTGTACAGGCCCAGCTGTTCACCGATGAGGATCGACGGGCCCGCCAGGGCCCCGCCCATGTCCAGAAGGAACTTTCCCGCGAGCGCGTGCAGTTTCTCCGCGTCGACCGCCATACGCGCTGTCTGGAGAAGTTTCCGGGGATAAACCTGCCGATAGCGCGATTTCGGACGGTCCCGCGGGCGGACCGGTCCACGGCAGGTTACGAGGGGCTCGGATGGCGAACTACGTCACGCGCGACGCTCGGACTCGCCTCCGCCGAGCCTCCGATCGACCCCCGCTGTGGGGACCCAGCCGGAGCGGCCCCGGCGTGTGCACCCCGGGTCCGCCGGCCGCGCTAGTCGCTCTCGTCCATGAGAAGGATCTCGTTCCCGTCCGGATCTCGGATCGTGGCGTCCCAGACGCCCCAGGGCTGCTTCGTGGGCGGGTGCACAAACTCCACACCGGCCTGCTGAAGCTTGGCGCACTCCTGCCGAAGGTCGCCGTCGACCATGACGAGGATGCCAGTATTGCCGGGCTCCAGCGAGAAGCCGTCCGGGGTCGCCACGCAGAGGTGGATCGCCCCGCCCTTCTCCTTCCGCCCTACGGTGATCCAGTGCTCCCCGTCCATCAGCACCGAGAGCCCGAGCTTGTTCGTGTACCACTCCTTGGCCTTTCGCGCATCCGACACCATCACCGCCACGCTCGCCACCCAGGCGCTCACGCCCGGGGATTTCGGCTCACTCGACTTCGCTTTCGCCATCTGCCCGGCCCCCGTGCCGGAGCGGGAGGCTCTTCGACAGTTAAGTCGTCCGAGCGGAGCGCTCGGCGCCTCGGAACCTCGGGCCGACGGGTTCCGGGGGTCCCCCGGAGCGGAGGAAAAGCGAAGGGCAGATAATCGACCGGGGCTCCGGGGAACCGATGCCCGAGCGGATCAACCGGCGATGGCTCGTGGCGCGTCCCGCGACCGGCCCGATCTCGGAGGAGAACTTTCGGTGGGTCGAGGGCCCGCTGCCCGTTCCGAGCGAAGGGCAGTTCCTCGCCCGGAACCTCTGGTACTCGTTCGACCCGACGCAGCGATTCCTCCTGGGTCGCGGCGAACCGTCCGACGCCGAGTCCGGCGCCATCCCGATCGGCCAGCCGATGCGCGGGTTCTCGGTCTCCGAGGTCCTGGAGTCCCGCCACCCGACGTTCCGAGCCGGCGATCTCGTCCACTGCCAGATGGGCTGGGAGGATTACTCGGTCTCGGACGGGGAGGGGTTCGCGCCGGCGTATCGGGTCCCCGACGGAGTGCCTCCGAACTGGGCGCTCGGCCCGTTGGGGATTACCGGCGTCGCCGCGTACTTTGGAGTGCGCGAGATCGCGCGGCCGAAGCCGGGGGAGACGTGCGTGGTCTCCGGCGCCGCGGGCGGGGTCGGCTCCATCGCAGTGCAGCTGGCGAAGCTTCAGGGGCTGCGCGTGATCGGGATCGCCGGCAGTCCGGCGAAGTGCGACTGGCTTCGGGGGGAGGCCGGCGTCGACGGCGCGATCGACTACCACCGCGAGGACGTCGGTCAGCGGCTGAGCGAGCTCTGCCCGGACGGGATCGACATCTTCTTCGACAACGACGCGGGGTCGACCCTCGATCTTGGGCTCGAACGGCTGCGTCAAGGCGGTCGGGTCGTCCTGTGCGGAGGGACCTCGCGGTACGGCGTGCGACCGCCCCCCCCGGGTCCGGCGAACCTGCTCCAGCTGGTGATGGTCAATGGGCGGATGGAAGGGCTGCTCGCCCGCGATTACATGCCCCGGCTCCCGGAGGTGGCGGATGTGCTCCTCCCGCTCCTCCGCTCGGGACGCCTGAAGTCCAAGGAGGACGTGCTGGTAGGTCTCCGGAACGCGCCGGCCGGGCTCGCCCGCCTGTACTCCGGCGAGAACGTCGGCAAGCAGCTTCTCAAGATGGACGAGCCGGGGCCGGCCCGACCGTAACGGCCGGTCCCCCCGGGGCACGCGCCGCCGGCGGCCGCCAATTGCGCCTCCCCCGGCCCGCTGCGGTCGCCGGGGGCGCTGATATCCTCGGTCGCCCACGCCGTTCCTCCGGTCCATGGCGAACCCGGCCCCGCCCGAGGCGCACCCGATGGGGCACTCGCTCGCGATCGCTCCGTTCCGGAACGTCTTCGCCGCCGCGTCGGTCTCGGCGCTGGGCGCAGCGATCTCCGCGGTGTCGGTCAGTTGGGTCGTCTACCATTACACGCAGAGCGCGATCGACATCGCCTACGTCGGCCTGGTCGGCGTAATCCCCGGCATCGTCCTCGGTCTGTTCGCGGGCGTCGTGGCCGACCGGTACAACCGGCGCTCGATCATGGTCGTCTCCGACGTGGCGCGGATGGCCGGGATCGGCCTCCTCGCCGCGTCCCTGTTCCTCGTCGGCTTCTCCTTGCCCCTGATCCTCGGCGTGATGCTGGTCGTCTACTCGTTCTCGGCGATGTTCACCCCCGCGAGCCAGGCGATCCTCCCCAGCTTCGTTCCGATGGACTCGCTCGAGGACGCCAACGGCCTCCTCCAGGCGTCCACGGCCGCGATGAACAGCGCCGGCGCGGCGGCGGGCGGCATCGCGGTCGTGCTCGTGGGCGCCGCATGGGGGCTCGGGATCAACGCGCTGACGTACGCCCTGTCGGCCTCGTTCCTGATCCGCGTGGCGGCCGACTGGGGCCGTCCGCGGGTCGAGCCGTCGACGGCCCCCCGCTCGGGGCTCCGGGACGCCGCCGAAGGGTTCCGCTACATGCGGGCGCATCGGCCCCTGCTCGAGACGGTCCTCCTCTCGCTGCCGATCAACTTCCTCGCCTGTCTCGCCCTGCCGTTCCTCGTCGTCTACGCCTCGACCCGGTTCGGGGGGAATCCCGAGGTGTACGGTTACCTCGTGGCCACGTCGGCCGCCGGGACCGCCCTCGGGGCGCTCTCGGTCGGTCGCATCCGGG
>Ga0335078_10002471_pt1 | contig 28032 bp, 27 predicted proteins | sample Lox_Sample_32_FD_206711 | JGI IMG/M metagenome (GOLD analysis project Ga0335078, IMG submission 206711) | Soil microbial communities from Loxahatchee National Wildlife Refuge, Florida, United States - Lox_Sample_3.2 | ecosystem: Environmental > Terrestrial > Soil > Wetlands | place: USA...
CCGCGCAGCGGGCGGTCATCGACGCGTTCTTCGCCGCGGCACGGGCCGGTGACCTGGCCGCGCTCGTGGAGCTGCTCGACCCGGACGTGGTGCTGCGCACCGACGGGTTCGGCGGGGTGCCGCCGGTGCTGCGCGGCGCCGCCGCCGTGTCGCGCGCCGCCGCGGGCGGCGCGAGCCCGCACGCGGAGCTGCACCACGTGCTCGTCAACGGGGCCGCGGGGGTGCTCATCACGCTGCGCGGCCGCCCCGCCGCGCTGATGGCGTTCACCGTGGCCGGCGGCAAGATCGTCGCGGTCGACGGCATCACCGACCCGCACCGGGTGCGCCGCCTGGTGAGCTAGCGCCATCCCGGCCTTGGTGCGGCGGGCAGCGGATAGGCTCCGGTGACATGCGGATCCCGGGCGACGCGGCGATACTCGCGCTGCACGAGCGGCACGCGCCGACGCCTGCGGCGCTCGACGCGGTGTACACGCACTGCCGGATCGTGTGCGACATCGCCGGGCAGCTGCACGCGCGCTCCGGTGTCGACGCGGACACGGGCATGGTGCGCGCCGGGGCGCTGCTGCATGACGTCGGGGTGTACCGGCTGTATGACGCGGCGGGCCGGCTTGACCACGCGCGGTACATCTGGCACGGCCTGCTCGGCCATGAGCTGCTGCGCGCGGAAGGGTTCCCCGAGGCGCTCTGCCGGTTCGCCTCGCACCACACCGGGGTCGGCATCACCCGCGAGGACGTACTGCGCCAGGAGCTGCCGCTGCCGCCTGCCGACTACGTCGCGGAGACGCCCGAGGAAACCCTGGTCATGTACGCGGACAAGTTCCACACCAAGACCGCGCCCCCGGCGTTCCTCACCGCCGCCGCGTACGCCGCGAGCGTCGGCCGGTTCGGCGCGGACAAGGTGGCCGCCTTCGAGGCGATGCGCGCCACGTTCGGCGACCCAGACCTGGCGCCGCTCACCGCGGCCCACGGCCAGCGCGTCATCGGCGGCTGACGCGTGAGCCCGCCGCTGCAGCGGCGTGGTCAGTCGCCGTCGACCGGCCTGCTGTACTCCTTCATGGCCTGCTCGGTCACGCTGCCGGTGACGAGCTCCAGGCTCCATGGGCCGGTGTTGAGGTCGAAGTCGCGGCCGAAGCCCACCCACTTGCCCGTCATCTTCCTGCCGGTCGGCTGCAGCAGGAACTGGATCGCGCCGTGATAGACCGCGCCCTGGTAGTAGCCGGCCGCGTTGGTCTCCTCGGTCCACGTGCCGGTCAGTACCTGGCCGTTGGCGGTCAGGTCCATCAGCAGGCGCGACCGTGATCCTGGCATGGACCTGACCTGCAGCCGTGCGCCGTGCTGTACGACGGCGACGTAGTGATGGCTGGTGAACGTGGCACCGCGGCCGGTGGACTCGTAGTCGTAGCCGCTGAGCCAGATTCCGGTCAGCGGGCCCGGCTGGGCCTTGGGGTCTGCCACCGGTATCCACGGCCCAGACCCGGTCGTCAGGACCTCCTCCGGGTCGAGGCCGTAGCGCTCGGCTGCGGTGTCGAACCCGAGGCTGGCGACCGGCCTGCCCGTCAGGTACTCAAGGGCGCGGATGTACACCGCTCGCGGCAGGGCCACCTCCCCGGCTTCCCAGCGCTGCACGAGACGCTTGGTGCAGCCGTTCGGCGTGCCGAGCCGCTGCCCGGCGTCGCGTATCGCCAGCGCCATCTCGTCCTGGCTCAGGCGCAGGGCCAGGCGTGCCTGCCGTAGTGCCACGTTGGGGGCCATGATCCCGAGAGTACCCATGCCGCCAATAGCCCGCAACGCCGTTTTTACGCCTATAAAGACGTCTAAATGACGCCTCGTTTGACATCGCAACGTCGCCGGGTGGAAGCGTACCGTGGTTAACGGCCGGGCCAAGGGACGGCCGCGGCCAACAGCCCCGCCAGGACACAGCATGAGCGAGGATGACACGGACTTCACGCGGATGGACGACCCGGAGTTCCTCGCCGAACGGGCGCGCATGCGTGAGCTGCTTGAGTGCCTCCCCCTGGAGCATGACGACTATGGCCGGCTCGCCGCCCGCTATCGGGCCATGCAGGAAGAGTTCTTCCGGCGGGCATCGATCGCCAGGTCACAGGCGGGCGGGGAGGCCCAGGCCGATGAATGACACGACGAGGACGGTCACCGTTCCTCACCGGAGGCGGACTCGGCTGCTCGTGGGGGACGGGCGCGGCCAGGCCGATACCGCAAGAGCGGCGGGGGCTGGACGGTGGCCGGCCCCCGCCGGCATTCACGCGGCAGAGGACGGCTCATCCGTTTGCGGTGCGGGCAGCGGCGCGGCAGCGGTCTGAGTGGCCTCCTCGCCAGCCGGGGGAACGGGCGCGTCTTCTTCCAGCCATGCGCCGAACTGGTAATAGAGGTCTTCACCGAAGCTGGTCGGGAGCGGGCCGCTGACGGCGAGCTTGTAGTCGCGGCGCCCGTCGAGCTGACGGCCGGCGCGCAGGAACAGCGTGGCGGGCGCGTGCTCGCGGCGGAAGCGGTCGGCGAGGGTGTACCGGTGGGTGACGAAGAAGACCTTGACCTGTGCCTCAAGCAGGGCACGGACGACCTGGTAGCCGATCTCTGACCCCTCGTGCTCGTTGGTTCCCGCGAACGACTCGTTGAACAAGATCAGGCAGTGCGGGCCGATGTGGTCGGCGATCGCGCTCATCCGCTTGACTTCGTCGTCCAGCCGGCCGCTTGTCATGCCGGGGTCCTCTTCCCTGATGAAGTGGGTAAAGACGCGGGGGGCGGTGCTCGCCCGGTAAGACTTCGCGGCGACGAACAGCCCGCACTGCATCATCAGCTGGGCCACGCCGACGCTGCGCAGGAAGGTGGACTTGCCTCCGGAGTTGGCGCCGGTGATGATGACCAGCGGCTGCCCTTCTGCCAGCACGTCGTTGCCCACGACGGGGCCCGGCGACTGGAGCGCCAGGCAGGCGTCGCGCAGGTCGGCACACGAGAACGTGAGCGATGACGGCCCGTCCGGGTCGGGGACCGTGACGGGGACTCCCTTGGCAGCGAGCCGTCCGGCGAGGTTGAGGCAGCCGACGTAGAAGCCGAGCTCCGCCTTGAGCATGGTGAAGAAGTCGCTGATGTGGTCGGCGGACTGGGCGGCGGCGTTGGCGACGAGGTTGATGCCGCGGCTGGTGAGGTCGGACAGGATCTGGGCGCCTGCCTCGTCGCGGGGCGGGATGGTAAAGGAGTAGGCGGTGCGCGGCCCGATCCCCAGCCGCTCGGTCCACCGGCGGGCACGGGCCGGGGTACGGAGCACGAAGCCGGTCCCGCTGTTGTCCCGGTCGAGCCGGGCGCTGATCGGCGTTCCCGCGCGGAACCGCAGCTGTTTGAGGTGGTGGCTGACCTCGGTGAAGTACTCGTCGTTCAGTTCGCGCCGCACGGTGGCGAACAGCGCCCGCAGCCCGTCCGAGCTGAATTCCCCGGCGTGCTCGTCGGTGATGCGCCGCAGCTGCCGTAGCCGGGCGACGTAGGCCTCCAGGTGGCTGACCGCGCCGGACAGGTTGGATGACGCGTTCTGGTAGCTGCCGCCGTAGCCGCCCATCCACAGATGCCGCTTGTCTTCAAGTGCGCCGGCCGCGACCGCGTACAGCTGCCGGATGACGTCGGGCCTGGCGAGGCAGTCGGCAAGGACGCGCTGGCGGTAGCGGATCTTGTCCGGCTCGCGCAGGCAGGTGAGCAGCACCTTCGCGGACACCTCGGACAGGAACCTGTCGCCGTCCGACATCGCCGCGAGCAGCGTTCCCAGCCCCAGGTCCTGCATCAGGTCCTGGTGGCCGCGGGGTAGCCCGCTGCTGAAGTCGAAGTCCCGTGCCGGATGGAGGAGGTGAACCTTCATGCCGTGCCGCCCCGGCCCGTCGCCGACGCTGCCTGGGCGGAGCGTGACCCGCTCGCGGCGAGCCTGGCGCGCAGCCGCGGGTAGGTGAGGTCGTGTTTCTCGGCGATCGCGAGCGCGTGGGCCAGCCCGTCGGCGGGTTTCCTGACGACCTTGTAGGTGCGCTCTGCCGGATTGCCAGGGACGACCGTGCTCATCATGGACACGACCTGCTCACCGAGCGAGGCAAGCTCGTCCACGAAGGTGACGTAGACGCACAGCGCGTCCAGCCGCATGATCTTGGTGAGCAGCTTGGTTCCCAGGAAACGGGCATCGTGCAGTGTCGTGGAGGCGAACGTCTCGTTCAAGATGACGATGCTGCCGCCGGTGGCGGCCCGCACGATGCCCCCGACCCTGATCAGGTCGTCTTCCAGCTTCCCCGTCATGGCGGCGAGGTCTTCCTCCCGCGCGAAGTGGGTGAACAGGCGGTCCGGCAGGAACAGGCGTGCCCGGCTGCCAGGGACCGGGCAGCCGACGGCGGCCAGGTGGTGGAGCTGGCCGAAGGTACGGGCGAACGTGGTCTTGCCGCCCTGGTTGGGTCCGGTCACCACGATGACGCGCTCCGGGCCGTCCAGGCGGAAGTCGTTGGTGATCACCGGCTTGCGCCCGGTGGCGAGCTTGCGCGCCAGGGCCAGGTCGAAGGTGCCGGCGGCGTGAATGTCCTTGGCGCAGGCGGAGACCTCGGGATAGCAGAACCCCAGCCCGGCGGCGCCGACCGGCCTGATGTAGTCCAGGTACGCCAGGTAGAACTGCAGTTCCCTGTCGGCGCGGTCGATCGCCTCGTCGAGGAACCCGGCGTGCCGGCGGCAGAACTCGTCAAGCCCGGCGAACTCTTCAGGGAACAGCCTGGCCACCAGCTCGGCGACCTGGGCGGCGACGTGGTTCATCCCCGGCTCCGTGCGGTAGGGGATCAGGTAATCCCTGGCCGCGCCCTGCTTGAACCTCTCGAAGGTCTTCAGCACCGCGGCGCTGTAGTCGGCTTCGCCTTCGTAACGGCTGACCTCAACCCGGTCGCCCCGGATGACGGTGCAGTAGCGGATCTTCCCGAGGGCCTCCTTGCAGTCCCTGGTATCGCCGGCCAGGGCGGTGAAGCCTGGCGATGCGGCGTAGCGGGCCAGGTAGCCGCGCAAGCCGCGCAGCGCCCGCGAGCGCGGCGGCGCCGGCGCAAGGTGCCCGGCCAGCGAGGCCACCGCGTCACAGTAGATGGCTGCCGCGTCAAGCAGCCAGCCCTGGCGCTGGTGGCGGTCCCGCATCTGCTCCAGCTGGCGCAGGTGAGCGCGCGTCTCGCCAAGCTGACGGGAAAACCGCTGGACCGCGTCGAGCAGTGCCGGATCTCCCAGGTCCTGGAAGACCTCCTGGCGGTAGCGGACCGCGTCGGGATCGCGCAGCGGCAGGAACAGGACGGAGGTGATGAGGTCACGCTCCTCGCGGTCACCCGCGACCGCCGCGACGATCTGGTCCAGGTTCAGGTCCCGCGCGCAGGAGCGGTCCATGTCCTGCTCCACGACGGCCCGCGCACCTGGCGCTGCGGACAGCAGGCTGGGCGGGGGAGCTGGTGATCCCGGGTTTTCACGCAGAGCCAATGGCGCGCCCTCCTGTGTCCTGGCCGCTGGCCGTCCGGCAGGAGCCATCAGCCGCGAGGGCGATTCCGGCGAGCTCCATCGCCGCAATCGCCATTCTACGGTCACCGGCCGCGGCCGAGGCTCCGCAGGCCAGTAGAATCGGTGCAGCGGTGATGGAGCTCACCGAAATTGCCCAGGTGGGCTGATGGCTCCTGTTGGTTGCCTAGCGGCCGGACGACAGGAGGCACGGTGTGGCGCCCGGAGGCCGATGGGGTCCGCTTCGAGAGCATCCTGTTCTGGCAGCCGGGGGCGGGTCCCGGCGCCGGCGGGCAGGAGCAGCCGGGGTTCTTCGCCGACCTGAACCTTGACCAGGTGCTGCGGTCGATGACCGCGGGGCGCGAGCAGTACGACCTTGAGCCACTGTTCCGCACGCCGCTGCACGATGCCGGCGCGGTCCGGTACCGGCACGAGGTGCTGCGCGATCTCGAGAGGCGCGAGGTGCTCGGGCCGGTCGGCGGGTTCGCGGAGGCGATGCGGCGGATGCGCAAGCACCTGGAGCAGGCGCGCAAGCTGCACTACAAGCTCCAGAAGCAAGCCTGGTTCCTGGACGCCGCCGGGATCTACTGCCAGGCGGTGCGCGCGCTTGCCGCGGAGCTCGCGGCGGGCGAAGTGACCTCGCGCGGCGTGCGCGGGTTCCGCGACTACCTCGCCGGCTACGCCGGCTCGGAGCGCTTCACCGCGCTTGACGCGGAGACGCAGGCGCTGAAGGAGGCGCTCGCGCGGGTCAGGTACGCCGTGCGGATCAACGGCCCGCGGGTCACGGTGAGCCGCTACGACGGCGAGCCGGACTACGGCGCCGCGGTGGAAGAGACGTTCGCGAAGTTCAGGCAGGGCGCGGTCAAGAGCTACCTGGCAGATCTTCCCGGGTACGCGGACATGGACCACGTCGAGGCCCGGATCGCCGGCCTGGTCGCGCGGCTGTACCCGGACGAGTTCGCGGCGCTGGCCGGGTACTGCTCGCGTCACCGTGACTACCTCGACCCGGTGATCGGGCGGTTCGACCGCGAGGTGCAGTTCTACCTCGCCTACCTGGAACTGGCCGGGCGGTACCGGGAGGCCGGGCTCCCGTTCTGCTATCCCGATGTCTCGGACGGGTCGAAGGAGACCGCCGCCGAGGGCACCTTCGACATCGCGCTCGCGGGCAAGCTGGTGCCCGGCGGCGGCACGGTCGTCACCAACGACTTCCGCCTGACCGGGCCGGAGCGGGTGCTCGTGGTCAGCGGCCCGAACAACGGCGGCAAGACCACGTTCGCGCGCACCTTCGGCCAGCTGCACTACCTGGCGAGCCTCGGCCTGCCCGTCCCCGGCCGCAGCGCGCGGCTGTTCCTGCCCGACCGGATCTACACGCACTTCGAGAAGGAGGAGGACATCGAGACGCTGCGCAGCAAGTTCGAGCACGAGCTCGTCCGGGTGCGCGAGATTCTGCGGCAGGCGACGGGGGACAGCGTCATCGTGATGAACGAGAGCTTCAACTCCACCACGCTTGACGACGCGCTGTTCGTCGGCACCGCGGTGATGCGCCGGGTACTCGACCTCGGCTGCCTGGGCGTCTACGTCACGTTCGTCGACGAGATCGCCTCGCTCAGCGAGGCGACGGTGAGCATGGTCAGCCAGATCGCGCCGGGCAACCCGGCCGAGCGGACCTTCAAGGTGCTGCGCCGCCCGGCCGACGGGCTCGCCTACGCCTGGGCGATCGCCGAGAAGTACGGCCTCAGCTACCAGCGGCTGCTTGAGCGGATCGACTGATGAAGGTCTTCCTGCTGCACCGGGACAGGGACTTCGCCGTCAAGCCGGAGCTGCGCGATGAGATGTTCGACGCGATGACGAGCGGCGACCTGTTCGCGCTCACCCGCGTCTGGCGGGACCGTGAGCGGAAGAAGGAGCCACGCCCGCCGCTCGCGCCGAACGGAAACGACGCGGTGCTCACCCAGGACCTCGAGCTCCGTACGCTGTGGAACGCGATGGCGGACGGCGATGAGTTCCTGTTCGAGATGGCCAAGCGGGCCGTCCTTTCGCCGCTGACCGACCCGGACGCGATCGTCTACCGGCAGCACGTGCTCGCCGACTGCCTCGAGCACCCCGAGGTCGTCCGCCAGCTCTACCAGCTCGCGATGGAAGCGCTTGAGAACGAGCGGACGGTCGGCGGCACGTGGCTCAGCGGCCCCGGCCAGGTACTCGGCCGCTCGGTGCGCGTGCTCGCACTCCAGGCCGGCGTGCTGCGGCGGCTGCGGCAGGTTGCCGAGCAGCACGCGGCGGGCTTCCGCTCGGCGGGCTTCACCCGCTTCTTCGCCATGCTTGCCGAGGAGCTGGCGGACGACTACCTGAGGACGGTCGAGCAGCACCTGCGCGAGCTCGAGTTCAAGCGCGGCGTGTTCGAGAGCGCCGAGCTCGGCACGGGCTTCAAGGGCCGCGGCTACGTCGTACGTACGCCGCGCGAGCAGCGCTGGACCGAGCGGCTACCGTTCGGTAACCGCCCGGGCAGCTACAGCTTCACGATCCCGCCCCGCGACGAGAACGGGTTCAAGTCGCTTGAGAGGATCCGCGGACGAGGGATCAACCTGGTGGCGAACTCGGTCGCGCAGTCTTCCGACCACGTCAAGAGCTTCTTTAGCATGCTGCGGCTCGAACTGGCCTTCTACCTCGGCTGCCTCAACCTGCACGGCAGGCTCGCCGGGAAGGGCGAGCCTGTCTGCTTCCCCGAACCGCTGCCTGCCGGCCGGCTCGCCCTCACCGCCGACGGGATCTACGACGTCTGCCTCACGCTGCACCTCGAAGACCGGGCCGTCGGCAACGAGGTCAACGCGGACGGCAAGGCGCTTGTGATGATCACCGGCGCCAACCAGGGCGGCAAGTCGACCCTGTTGCGCGGCATCGGCCTCGCCCAGCTGATGACGCAGGCCGGCATGTTCGCTGGCGCCCGGTCGCTGCGCGCCGGTGTCTGCACCGGCGTCTTCACCCACTTCAAGCGCGAAGAGGACGCGACGATGGAAAGCGGCAAGCTGGATGAGGAACTCGGCCGGATGAGCGCGATCGCCGATCTGGTCACCCGGCATTCGGTGCTGCTGTGCAACGAGTCGTTTGCCTCGACCAACGAGCGAGAAGGCTCGGAAATCGCCAGGCAGGTGGTGCGGGCGATGCTCAGCAAGGAGATCAGGGTCTTCTTCGTCACCCACATGTACGACCTCGCGCACGGCTTTCACGCCAAGCATCCCGACGACGCGCTGTTCCTGCGCGCCGAGCGGCAGCCCGACGGACGGCGGACCTTCCGGCTGACCGAGGGAGAGCCGCTGCCGACCAGCTACGGCGAGGACACCTACCGGCACGTCTTCGGCACGACCGGACCAGCGCCGGCGGCAGCCGCCGAGACGCCGGCGGCAGCCGCCGAGACAGGGCAGTGACGTCCGCGATCCTTTTTAGGCCGATTTGCACCTCCGGGCAATGTGATAACCTTAGATAACGCGATGAGGCTCGCGTAACGCCCGCGATATTCAAATCACGGGTTGATGGCCTCTACCCCATCGGTGCCATTGATGCCGCGCATGCGGGTGGAGGCTTTTGTGTTGCGCTGTATTGCTGCGCGGATCTCCGCGAGCACACTTTCCGGCCTATTGCCAATGGTGCCCCGCGTCCAGGGGCTGCCAGGGGGTGAAGAGGCCAACGATGAGCCTTAGCGCGTGGGAGCAGCAGGTCCTGAACTCAATCAAGGACGGGCTTGCGGGATCCGACCCTGAACTCGCGGCGCTGCTGTCCGCGTTCACCAAGCTGACAGCGGATGAGGAGATGCCGTCCGCGGAAACGGTGCCCGCAGGCTCGCGACGGGCCCTGCGGCGGCTCCGCCGCGCCCGGCGGCGCTCCAGCTCGCGCAGGGCACTCCAGCGCATGGGGCCCCATCCGGCCCGGCTGCTGTGGCTGCTGTGGCCGCTGATAACTGCCGCGCTGATAGCCATTGTCTTGGCTCTCAACGTCGGCGACCACGGCACAACGTGTGTTCAGGAGGGCCTGGTCTGTGCTAGTCCGGGTCCGGCGCATAGTTCGGATGCCTCCTTGTACGGCACAACCACCGGTCAGGCACCTCAGCAGCAAGCGACCGGCATTCCGCAAGCCGGCCCTTAGGTCCGTCAATCAGGTAGCGCAGGAGACAGGCGGAGGGGCCCGCCGTTAACCGCTTTCGTGCCAACGGTCCCTGTCAGGCGACAGATGGCAGCAGGGAGGAAGCGGTAATGAAGCAGATACTCGGGTTCAGCCGTGCCCGGAAGTCCTATGACGGCAAAGTGGTACTCGATGACGTGACGCTCGGGTTCCTGCCGGGCGTGAAGGTCGGCGTGCTGGGGCCGAACGGGACGGGAAAGTCAACGCTGCTGCGGCTGATGGCCGGGCTGGAGCAGCCCTCCGACGGCGAGGTCGTGTTCGCACCGGGCCTCACCAGGGGCATCCTGGCGCAGGAGCCGGCCTTGGATGAGGGCAAGACGGTGCTCGGCAACGTCGAGGACGGCGTCGCCGGGACCCGGACGGTACTTGAGCTCTACCACGAGGTGGCCGCCAAGCTTGCCGTGGACTACTCCGGTGACCTGCTCGATGAGATGGGGCGCCTGCAGCAGAAGCTGGACCACCTCCAGGCGTGGGACCTGGACAGCCGGGTCGAGCAGGCGATGGACGCGCTGCGCTGCCCGTCACCGGACGCGGACGTCAGCGTCCTGTCGGGCGGGGAGCGCCGCCGGGTGGCGCTGTGCCGCCTGCTGCTGTCCCAGCCGGACCTGCTGCTGCTTGACGAGCCGACCAACCACCTGGACGCCGAGAGCGTGCAGTGGCTGGAACAGCACCTGGCCAGGTACCCGGGGACGGTGGTGGCGGTCACCCACGACCGGTACTTCCTGGACAACGCGGCCGACTGGATCCTCGAACTCGACCGCGGCCGGGCCCACCCGTACGAGGGGAACTACTCCACCTACCTGGAGACCAAGGCCGCACGGCTCAAGGTCGAGGGGCAGCGGGACGCCAAGCTGCGCCGCCGGCTGGAAGAGGAACTTGAGTGGGTGCGGTCCAGTCCCCGCGCCCGGCAGGCCAAGAGCCGCGCCCGGCTTGACCGCTACGAGCAGATGGCCGCCGAGGCCGCGTCGCGGACGAGGCTGGACTTCGAGGAGATCCAGATCCCGCCGGGCCCGCGGCTTGGCAGCCTCGTGGTCGAGGCGGAGCACCTGGTCAAGGGGTTCGGGGGCCGGCTGCTTATCGACGACCTGAGCTTCAGCCTCCCGCCGAACGGTATCGTCGGTGTGATCGGCCCAAACGGGGTCGGCAAGACCACCCTGCTGAAGATGATCACATGGGAAGACACCCCGGATTCTGGGAGCATCCGGCTTGGCGGGACGGTGCGGGTCTCCTACACCGACCAGCTGCGGTCCGGCATCGATCCGGGCAAGACGGTGTGGGAGGTCATCTCCGGCGGGGAGGCGTACATCCACGCCGGGCAGGCGGAGATCCCCAGCCGCGCCTACCTGGCCGCGTTCGGGTTCAAGGGCGCCGACCAGCAGAAACCCGCCGGGCTTATGTCCGGCGGGGAACGCGGGCGGATGAACCTGGCGCTGACCCTGCGGCAGGGCGGCAACCTGCTGCTGCTCGACGAGCCCGCCAACGACCTGGACACCGAGACCCTCGCGTCGCTGGAGGACGCGCTGGGCGAGTTCCCCGGCTGCGCGGTGATCACCAGCCACGACCGGTGGCTACTTGACCGGGTCGCCACCCACATCCTGGCCTGGGAAGGCGGCGCGGACTGGTACTGGTTCGAGGGCAACTTCGCCGCCTACGAGCAGAACAAGACCGCCCGGCTGGGCGAGGACGCGGCCCGCCCGCACCGGGTCACCCGCCGCAAGCTCACCCGCTGACCGTCAGTGGGCTGCCAAGTCAGAAGGAGCCGCATGCTGCCAGGACTGACGCGGGCCGTGCGGGCGGCGAAGGACGCACCGCCCGCGCTGAAGTTCGTGCTCATGGTCGGGATCATGAGCTTCTTCGCCGACTTCACCTACGAGGGATCGCGCAGCATCACCGGCCCGTACCTCGGGCTGCTCGGGGCGAGCGCGTTCACGATCAGCGTGGTCAGCGGGGCCGGGGAGTTCATCGGCTACAACATCCGGCTGTTCTCCGGCCGCAGTTCGGACCGGACCGGCATGTACTGGCCGATCGCGATCGGCGGCTACGTACTGCAGATGTCCGTCGTGCCGCTGCTGGCCCTGGCCGGGAGCTGGCAGTGGGCCGCGGTGCTGATCATCGCCGAGCGGATCGGCAAGGGCATACGCAACCCGCCGCGGGACGCGATGCTTTCCCACGCCGCCAAGGACATCGGGTACGGGCGGGCGTTCGGCGTGCACGAGGCGCTTGACCAGTTCGGAGCGCTGTTCGGCCCGCTGCTTGTCGCGCTGGTGCTCGCGGTGGACCGGCATGACTACAAGGTGGCGTTCGCGGTGCTCGCCGTCCCGGCCGCGATCATGCTGTCGCTGCTGGCCGTGGCCCGGGTGCTGTACCCCCGGCCGCAGGACCTGGCGCCGCGGACCGCGCAGGTGAGCAAGCAGGGGCTGCCCCGGGTGTTCTGGGTCTACGTGGCCGGCGCGGCGCTGGCCGCGGCGGGGTTCGCCGACTTCCCGCTGATCGCCTTCCATTTTCAGCGCGCCGGGACGGTGAGCCCGGCGCTGACGCCGGTGTTCTACGCGGTCGCGATGGCGGTCAGCGGCTCCGGGTCGCTGGTCATGGGCCGGCTGTTCGACCGGGCCGGGATCGGGGTGCTTATCCCGCTGACGGTCGTCGCGGCGATGTACGCGCCCTTGGTGTTCCTTGGCGGATTCTGGGCGATCCTGGCCGGGTCGGCGCTGTGGGGCCTGGGGATGGGCGTGCAGGAGTCGCTGATCCCGGCGGCGGTCGCGCCGATGGTCGCCCCGGATCGCAGGGCGTCGGCGTACGGCCTGTTCACCGGCATCTACGGCACCGCGTGGGTGGCCGGCAGCGTCGTGATCGGCGTCCTGGTCAGCGTCTCCGTCGGTGGCCTTGTGGCATTCTGTGTGGCCTGTGAGCTGGCCGCCATCCCGCTGATCTGGATGGTCCGCGCCCGCGCCAGGCCGTCAGGCGAGTAGTCAGGCCCGCGATCCAAAGTGCCGGCTGGCACGGGCTTTACGTACTGGGACGTCGGATTTATGCTCGGAGGCAAGTGCGGCGGAGGGGCTCGCCGTCAATTGCGGTCACCGCCAACGGTCCCTGCCTGACATTGCAGGCGGGAGGCCGCGTGCTCATGCTCGACCGTGCCCTCATGGCGGTCGGCGCCCCCGGTGCTGGGGTGCTGCCGTCGTGCCAGTACTGCCACAGGGGCCGTGCATCCGTACCGGCCGACGGGGCGGACCCTGTCTGGCTGGCTCATCTGTACCGGTGCCGTGGGCTGTCCACGTACGCGATCGGCGAGCTCACCGGGCTGGACCGGCAGCGGGTGGCCCGGGTGCTGCACAAAGCTGGGGTGCCGCTGCGGCCTCGTGGCGCCGGCCGGCTGCGGCCGCTGCGCCGCGAGGACCCGGCAGGCCTGCGGCAACTGCTGGCGCGGCTGTACAAAGAGGGGAGGCTCGGCTCGCCGCAGATCGCCGCGGTCACCGGAATGCCCGAGCGTACGGTCCGGGAACGGCTGCGCCGGTACGGCATCACGGTGCGCACCCGCGGCGGCTGGAACCGGGAAGACCGCCAGACGGTGCCAGCCGAGATCCTTGACGACCTGTATACCCGGCTCGGCCTGACCGCCGACGAGGTCGGCCGGAAGCTGGGCACCTCCCGCAACACGGTGCTGCGCAGCGCGCACGCGCTCGGCGTTCCCGTCCGGTCCGGCGGGGCCGTCCCGGCGCAGGGGCCGGAGGAGATCGAGCTGGTCAAGGCGCTGTACGCCGACCCGCTGATCACGGCGGTCCTGGACGCCCGCGACGTCCCGCGGGTGCCGCCAGGCGCCCCGCTCTGGCGGCGGTTCCCCGACCCGGTGCCGCTGACCGCCCCGCTGGTCAAGGACCTGTACTGGGGCTGCGGCGCGGGACTGGCGCACATCGAGCTGCTCACCGGCCAGCCGGCGATGACCGTGGGTAAGTTCATGCGCCGGGCCGGCATCCCGCTGCGCCACCCCGGCGGGCGGACCCCCTTCCTGCGCCGCTGGCGCGCATCCCGGCAGGCCGCGAAGCCCTCGCGCACGGCCCTGCCGGCACCAGAAGACCGGGCCGGCGGTCTTCACCACAGCCGTGCCGGCCGCCCTGGCCGGCCCGAGGTAAGACAGGAGTGATGTGCAATGGCGACATCAGGCGCTATCGGACAAGAGGCCGGCCCGGTTCGGCAGGCACCGCCGCCCGCGCCGGCGGGGATGGCCAACCCGGCGCCGTGGGCGGTGACCGCGTTCGCGACCACCTCGTTCATGCTCGGCATGTACCAGACCCACCTGCTGAACAACGCGGGGATCCCCATCGTGCTGCCTGCGGCGTTCTTCTTCGGCGGCCTGGTGCAGATCATCGTCGCGATCCTGGAGTTCCACCGCGGCAACCTGTTCGGCGGGGCGGTGTTCGGCACCTACGGCCCGTTCTGGGTGATCGTGGGCGCGTTCGACACGATCTACGCCTCCAGCGTCCCCGCCGTGCAGGCCAACGACGCCAACAGCCTGCTGCTTGCGGTGTTCGCGGTGGTCAGCCTCTACCTGGCGGTCGCCTCGCTGCGCACCGACCTGGTGCTGACCGTGATCATCTGGCTGATCTTCATCGGCCTGGTGGTGCTGTCGGTCGGCGCCGGGGCCAATAACGTCGACATCACCGAGGCCGGCGGCTGGATCGTCCTGCTCTTCGCGGTCCTCGCCTGGTACCACGCGGCAGGGGACATCATCGAGTCCACCTTCGGCCGCAAGGTCCTGCCCTTCGGCCCGGCGCCGCTCAAGTAGGGCACCGGCGGAACCCACGCGGGCGGGCCGCGGATCTCCCGGGGCCCGCCCGCGCCCGGGCGTTTGCCGCCCGCCATCCCTGGCTGTTCTCACCGCCATGCCGCGTCGGCCTGTCCGGCGGCATCCCGCGACAGCCGCGGCATCACCGCGAGCAGCACGGCCTCCGCCCGGCCGTAGGCGCTCGCCCCCACCCACAGCTGATAGGTTTCCTGCAGCCGGCCGCGATCACCAGGCTCCCGCACCCTGGCGGCGTAGCCGGGGACCGCTGCCTCTCGCAGCGCGCTAAGCAACTGCCAGACAACATGCTCGCTGACCCGCAGGGCCGGGGCCCACGCCTGGTCGTCAAGCCCGTTACCGTACCCGCCCGTCGGCAGCCACCACAGGCGGCCGAACCGGCCCAGCTGCGCGGCAGGCCGTGACACCGGTGCCGTCATGCGTCCTCCCTCCGTTATTCGGAGAGCAGGACCCATCGGCCATCAGGCAGCCTCGCGTCCGGCACGGCGCCGGCACGGGCGCGGCGGGATCCACCGCCGGGCGGGACAACCCGCCGCTAGCATTCTACGCCGGCCGCGCGCCGCGAGCCCGCCCCGGCAGCCCGCCGCGGCTATTATGGGGGCGGCCGGATGAGGCTCCGGCGGGAGCAGTCGCTCCGTAACCGCCGCCGGGCCGATGGCCTCTGACCGATTACGGATCCGGGGGGACATGACCTGGCAGGAGGAGCATGATGGCGGCTTTCGATGTGACGGACCTGTCCGCGCTTGAGATCCTCGACTCGCGGGGACGGCCGACGCTCGCGGTCACGGTGCGGCTTGGCGACGGGACCACGGCCACCGCCCGGGTGCCCTCGGGCGCGTCCACCGGGTCGCGGGAAGCGGTCGAGCGCCGTGACGCTGATCCGGCCAGGTACGAGGGCAAGGGCGTGCTCGGCGCGGTCGCGGCGGTGAACACCGAGATCGCGGAACTGCTGCGCGGCCGGCCCTGGGCGTCGCTTGCCGAGGCGGACAAGGCCGTGATCGGCCTGGACGGCACCGGCAACAAGGGCAGGCTGGGCGCGAACGCCACCGTCGGCACGTCGATGGCGCTGGCCCGGGCGCTCGCCGCGTCCGCCGGGGTGCCGCTGTGGCAGTGGCTGACCCCGGAGGGAGTGACACCGTCGCTGCCTGTGCCGCACTTCAACGTGCTCAACGGCGGCGTGCACGCCCCCAACTCGCTCGACTTCCAGGAGTTCATGGTCGCCCCGGTCGGCGCCACCTCGATGGCCGAGGCGGTGCGCGCCGGAGCGGAGGTGTACGCCGCGCTGCGCCGCGAGCTGTCCGGCCGCAAGCTGTCCACCGGGCTGGGCGACGAGGGCGGGTTCGCCCCCGAGATCACCGAGCCCGAGGAGGTACTCGCGCTGCTTGTGCAGGCCATCGCCGACGCCGGGTACCAGGCCGGGCCTGCCGGGGTGTCCATCGCGCTTGACCCGGCGTCCTCGGAGTTCCGCCAGCCAGACGGCCGGTACAAGGTCGCCGGCGAGCTGCTGACCTCTGCCGAGATGACCGACCGGTACGCCGCCATGGTCGGGCGGTTCCCTGTGCACCTGATCGAGGACGGGCTCGGCGAGGACGACGACGAGGGCTGGATCGCGCTCACCGCCCGGCTCGGCGGCACGGTCGAGCTCGTCGGCGACGACATCTTCTGCACCAACCCCGCGATCATCGCCAGCGCGATCGAGCGCGGCATCGGCAACGCGTCGCTGATCAAGCTCAACCAGATCGGCACCGTCACCGAGACCATGGAAGCCATGCGGATCTGCCGCCAGGCCGGGTACCGGCAGTTCGTCTCGCACCGCTCCGGCGAGACCGAGGACACGTTCATCGCCGACCTCGCCGTCGGCACCGGCTGCGGCCACCTCAAGTCCGGCGCCCCGGCGCGCGGCGAGCGGGTCGCCAAGTACAACCGGCTGCTTGAGATCGCCGCCGCCGCGCCGGACCTGCGCTACGGGTAAGAGGATGTTCCGTGTGCCGGGCGAGCCTGCCAGGTTCGCATGCCGCGGTCAGCGCCGCTGCCTGGCATAATGGGGGGAGGCAAGGGTGATGGGGCTCACCCCCGGAATCGCGGCCCGGCGGACGGGCCTGCTGACGGTCCCTGGCGATCGAGCCAGGAGGTTTCCTCATGATGCCGGGCACGGAGCCCGCTCGTGCCGCTGAGGCACCGCCGCTGGCAGAGCCAGGGGCGGCCCGCCCTGACGACGAGCGGAGCAGGCTGAGGAGTTACCGTAACCGCCGACTTGAACTCGGTGACATGCTCCGCGCCGCGCTGCACCTGGCGCACTCGAACGGGGACGCCGCCGCGGAGAACCGGGCAAGAGAACTGCTGGCGCGCCTTGCCGAGGACCGCTTCATGCTCGCCGTCATCGGCCAGTTCAGCCGCGGCAAGAGCACCCTGATGAACGCGCTGCTCGGCGGGGCGTACCTGCCGATGGGCGCGCTGCCGATGACGTCGGTCATCACCACCGTCCGGTACGGGACCATGCCCAGGGCGATGATCCGCCGCCACCAGGCCGCGCTTCCGGTGGAGGTGCCGCTCGCGCGGGTTGCCGACTACGTGGCGGCCGCAAGCGTCCGGCGGGCCGAGATGCGGGTGGCGGCCGTCGAAATCGAGGTACCCGCGGAGATCCTGCGGCTGGGATTCGAGTTCATCGACACTCCAGGCATCGGCTCGTCGCTGGCTGCCAACACCGCTGTCACCAGGCGGTTCCTCCCCCAGGCCGACGCGGTGCTTTTCGTGACCGGTTTCGATTCCCCGCTGACGGAGGCGGAGACCGGCCTTCTCGCCGACGCCTCAAGGCACGCCGGCCGGCTGTTCCTTATTCTCAACAAGCGCGACCTGGTCGGTGACCGCGACGCCGGGCAGGCGCAGGATTTCGTGCGGCGCCGACTGCAAGACCTCGGGGCAGCCGGCCCTCGCGTCTACGGCCTGTCGGCGCTGCAGGCGCTGGACGGCGTTGTGGGGAACGACAAGGCCCGCCTGTCCGCGAGCGGAGTTCCCGGCCTCCGGACTGACCTGGAGCTGTTCCTGACGGTCGGCAAGACCCGGCTGTTCCTCGACAATGTCGCAGGCAGCGCCGCCCGGCTGGTTTCCGCGCAACGGCAGGATCTGCTGCTCGGCCGGCTGACCCGTGACCGCAGCGCGGAAGTCCCCGCGATCATGGCTGCCTTCGACGCGTCCGTGAGGGACCTCGCGGCACGCCAGCATGCCGCCTCGGCCGCGATCGCCGCCCGGGCCGAGGCCCGCCTGCCTGGCCTGACCGCCGCGCGCGGCGCCGCGTGGCGGCAGGAGCTGCGGGAACTGCTTGACCCGCTGGCCGGCGAGGCACTTCCGGCCAGCGACGACGACGGCTCCGCCCGGACCGCGCTGGAAGCCGGCCGGGGCAGGCTGGAGCGGTCCGGGCGGGACGTGACCGCTTCCTGGCTGCGGCGCAAGGCGGGTGAGGTGCAGGAACTGCTCACCGGGCTGGCCGGCGGCGAGATCGACGTCCTGCTGGAGACGGCCCGGTCGCCGGCGGTCATCGGCGCGCGGCTTGCCGGGTACCCGGCAACCGACGACCAGCGCGAGCCGGCAGGCTGGTCGACCGAGGACCTCCCGGACCTGGCCCTCCGGATGCCAGGGTGGACTATCCCGATGCAGCTCCCCAGGCACCTGCCACGCAAGGCGGACCCTGCTGACCCGCGGGTCAGCAGATACCTCACCGACGCGCTCACCGCCGCGATCGCGGCATTCGAGGAGCAGGCGCGCACACGGTTCGCCGAGGCGGCCGCCAACTGGGCCGCACGCCTTGCGGACCAGGCGGCCCGGCAGCTCGCGGCGGCGGCCGAGTGGTTCCGTCACTGCGTGCGCACGCCGCCGGACGAGGAGGACCTGGCGGCGCTCGACGATCTCACCGCCCGGCTTGAGGCTCTCCGCGGGGCGCTTGCCACTCCCGCCTACCCCGCCGAGGAGGCAGCGGACCAGGTCACGGCCGGCAGCGAGGACCTGCGCGGCGCACGCGGCGGATGCACGGTATGCGCACAGCTCGAGGAAACCCTCACCGGGCAACTGCGGCGCGGGCAGTTCCTGCTCGCCACCCGCGACGCCGATCAGGCACGGCTTACCCGGGCGGGCGGCTACTGCCCGGTGCACACCTGGCAGTACGCGTCCATCGCCTCCCCCCTCGGCATCTCCGCCGGGTACGCGAAACTCGCTGCCGCCGTCGCGGACACCCTGGAGTCACTCAGCCGGGACACCCTGGAGTCTCTCAGCCGGGACACCGAGGCGCCCGAGGCTCTCTGGCGCGCCGTCGCCGCCCTCTCACCAGGGCCGCCGGGGTGCGCCGTGTGTCAGGTACTTGCCGCCCGCGAAAGCGACGCGGTCGCGGAGGCTGCCGCGCACCTGCCGGACAACCCGTTGTGCCTGCGGCACCTGGCCCTGGTGCTGGCCGCGGGACCCCCGCCCGCGGCTGGACGGGCCATGATCCGCGCACTTGCCGCCGCGCTGCGCGCCGACGGCGAGGACATGCGCGATTACGCACTCAAGCGCGAGGCGCTGCACAGCTGGCTGGTCACCGACGAGGAGTCCCGTGCCCACCGGGACGCGCTCCGCCTGCTGGCCGGCCTGTCCGTGCTCACCATGCCCTGGGCGGATACGGACCGGTAGGAAACGCCGCGCCGGCGGGCACCAGCTGCCAGGCTTGCCGGGGCGAGGCCAGCGGGATCAGCCCGGGCCGACGAGGCGAAGCCATCCCTCGGCGAACAGCCAGCCGGCGATCACGTCGGCGGGCCAGTGCACGCCCAGGTAGACGCGGCTCACGCCGACCCCGGCGGCGGCAAGCAACGGGATGGCCCGGGCCGAGGCGCCGCCGGTCCCTGCGGCGCGCACGCAGGCGCCAGCGGTAAGGACGGCGAGTGTCGTGTGCTTGGACGGGAGACTGAACCCTTCCGGCTCGGTCAGCCAGGCCTGCTCGGGCGGGCGCGGCCGGGCGATCACGCGCGACAGCCGGCGTCGCACGGCCGTCCCGCTGGCCACGGCCAGGCACGGCCAAAGCACGCGCTGCCACCCGGCCCGCCGCGCGGCGCGCGCGCCCGCGGCGGCAAGCAAGGGGTAGGCCACGGCCGGCTCGGCGAGCGCGCTGACGACCCGTGCGACGGCGATGCCTGCCGGGGTACGGCCCGCCAGGACACGCTCGAACACCGCACGGTCCGCGCCGGCCGCCCGGCCGCCGCCCGCCGCGGCCGACGCGAGGACGGCCAGGGCCGCGAAGTAAGCCGCGGCGCCCGCCATTCCCCGGGCCACGGTGGCGCCGCTGAGCCGGGTCACGCGTCCCCCAGCCCGGCGAGGATGCGGCGAAGCGCCCCTTCCCGTGCGGACAGGTCCGATTCCATGCGGGCGGCCTCCGTGTCTGATGCCTCCCGCAGGCTTGCTGCGGCGCGCAGCGCGGCCTGCATCCGGCCGGTGCCGTCGGCGTAGCGCTGCTCCACCACCCGGGCGAGCGCGCGGGCCGCCTCGGCCAGCCGGTACTGCAGGTCGCCGCGGGCCCGGCCGACCTGCCCTGCCACCAGGTCCGGCGCCTCGCGGCGCAGGTGCTCGCGGGCCGCGCGCCTGCCAAGCTCGCCGGGCAGGCGGCGGCGGACCGCGCCCGCAAGCAGCTCGGTCTGGCCCGCGTCCTGCGCGGTGGCGTAGAAGAACCGCCGGTCCTCGGCCAGCCTGCCGACCGGCTCGGGGACGGCCAGGTCAAGGCCGAGCAGCTCGGCGGCCGAGCCGCGCAGCACGTCAAGCTCGGCCTTCAGGCCCGCCGCCAGCCGGGCATCCACGTCGGCCAGGCCCTGCTCGATGCGCGCGCGCTGGTCCTGCCGCCAGGCGTCGGCGGCGGCCACGGCCAGCGCGGCCAGCCGCTCACGGCCCCGCCGCTCGATCTCGCCAGGAGCGGCGGACCGCAGGTCGCCGTCGAGCAGCGCGTCAAGCCGGGCGGTGACCTGGCGGGCGAGCCGCGGCCCGTCGGTGCCCGCGGCGTCGTTGAGCGCGAACAGCAGCCGGGCCGACTCCGCGTTCGCGATCGCGACGGCGTCCCTGCTGTGCACGGCGGCCTCGGCCAGCCGGGCAGTGAACTGTGCTACCCGGCCGGCGGCGTCGCCTGCGCGCAGCTGCGCGGCGCGGCGGGTCAGCGCCACCTCATCAAGCAGCGACCTGGCGATACGGCGCGCGTGCGCGGCCGCCGAGGCGGCCAGGTCAGAGCTGCCACGTTCGGCCAGGTAAGCACCGAAATCGGCGGCGAACGCGGCGAACCCGGGGTCGCCGCCGTCCAGCGCGGCCCGCGCCGACATCGGGTAGACCCGCCCGGGGTGACCCGCCGCGGCGAGCACCCGGGCGGTGAAGGCCGTGGCCTCGTCCAGCTCCGCCGCGTCCAGGCGGTCGGCCTTGTTAAGCACCGCGAACGTGCGCACCGACAGCTCGCCGACCCGGGCAAGCAGGTCGCGTTCGCTGGCCGACACCGGAGGGTCGGCGGTCAGCACGAACACGGCGGCGTCCATGGTCTCCAAGGCCCGGTGCGCGGCGTCGGTGTCCCATGCGAACACCGACCCCGTGCCCGGCGTGTCCACCAGCTCCACGCCGCCGGCCAGCACGGGCGCGTCCACGAACGCGGTCACCGCCGCGATGCCGCGCCGGTTGCGCGGGTTGCCCCGCTCGGTCACCAGGTCATCGAGCGCCGCAAGCGGGTGCTTCTCCTCGTGCCCGTCGGCGAACCGCACCTCGGCGTGCGGGTCCTCGCCGTACCTGACCGTTGTCGCCACCGCGGTAAGCGGCGTGACTCCCGACGGCAGCACCAGGCGGCCGAGCAGCGCGTTGACCAGCGTGCTCTTGCCCCGCTTGGCCTCACCGGCCACCAGGACCCGCAGCCGGGCGGCGGCCAGCCGGTCCCGCAGCGCCGCGATCTGCTCCCCGTCCCGCTCATCGCCCAGGCCGGCCAGCTCTTCAAGCGCCCCGTCCAGCACATCATCGCGCCCGGCCATCCGCGTCATCCTCCCTGCCCGCGTCACGCGTCACTCACGGCAGGGACCGTTGGCGGCGCCGTCACCGCGTGCAGGACCGCCCCCGGCGCAGGCCGGCAGGCGCCAGCGCGGCGAGCCCCTCCACCGCGCTACCTCCAGCATAGCCGGGGCACCCGAGCCCCGGCTGCGCGGCGGCGATGCCGTTACCGCAACCTGGCTCGCTGAACTTGCGACGGGATGCCCCTGTCCACCGCGCCGGTCACTGACACGGCATACCACAGGCCCATGGCATCGGCCTGGCCGGTGGCCTGGCCCGGGGCGGAGTCGCCCTGCCACAGGTAGAGCGGCCACCCGTTGTACGTCTCCTGAAGCTGGCCGTTCGGGCGCCGCACGGTTCCGAGCAGCGCTGCCTTGACGCCGGGACCTGCCTTCGGCTGCTCACTTCCCTGCGGCAGCAGCAGTGGCGGCCACTGCTGCGCGCAGAACCCGGTGCACTGCGAAGCTCCCTGGCGGTCGGGCGCGTACATATAGAGCGTGAAGCCCTTGCCGTCGACGACGATCTTGCCGAGACCGGGAACGGTCCGGGCAAGCACCTCGTAGGCAGGGGTACTGACACCTCCGCCGCTGCCGCATCCCGCAGCACCTACCGCGACCATCAGCATGGCAACTACAGCTGTGCACCGCTCCCGCACCGTCATACACCGCTCCTGGAACGCCGCAGGTCCCGATGCGGAGCGGCATGCCAGGCCACGCTCTGTCCCGCACCGCCGATGCCCGGCCGCTGCTGCGGCCGCCCCGTCCGGCGTCACTGACACTAGCGCGGCCGGGAGCTGGAAGGTACGGAAGATGCGGGGAACCGGGCCGGCGCGGCTAGCCGATGCGGCGTAGCTCAGGGGAGAGCAGGCTGGCGAGCCTGGTGCACGGCCAGGCGGCACGCCGCCGTTCTGTTTCCTCGGGAGACTCCTCCATGACCGCGTAGTAGTCCTCAGGACCCGCCCAGCGTGGGCACTGCGCGTGCAGCGGGCACCTGCTGCGCGGTGGCCTGCCGGTGGCCGCGCAGCCGGGACGGCGGCCGGAGCGGAACGTCATCAGCGCCCGCCAAAGCAGCAGGACCTCGTCTTCGCTCACCTTCGCCACAGCCGTCACCTGCCCGGCAGGCACAGGGGCCGCCGGCGGGCCGGCCTGTCCGTGCTCACCATGCCGCGGGCGGGTTCTGGGCGGCAGGAATCGCCGCGCCGGCGAACACGGGCTGCCAGGTCGGCGGTACCCGGCTGTTGCGTGCGTCGATGACGTCGGCGACGATGACGGTGATGTTGTCCGGGCCGCCGCCCCTGATGGCGAGCTCGACCAGCTGCACCGCGGCCTGGTCCGGGTCGCGCGTCGCGGTCAGCGCCTGGTGCAGCGTCTGCTCGGTCACCACGCCGGACAGGCCGTCGGAGCACAGCAGGTAGCGGTCGCCGGGGAGCGTCTCAAGCGGCGCCAGGTCGGGCTCGGCGATCGTCCTGCCGTCCAGCGCGCGCAGCAGCAGCGAGCGGTGCGGGTGGGTGGCCACGTCGTCCTCGGTGATCTTGCCCTCGTCCACCAGCGACTGCACCAGCGTGTGGTCGTGGGTGACCTGCACGAGCTGGCCGTCGCGCAGCAGGTAGGCGCGCGAGTCGCCGATGTGGCACAGCGCGGCGTACCCGTCGGACCACAGCAGCGCGGTCAGCGTGGTGCCCATGCCCTCGATCGCGGGGTCGGAGATGATCAGCTCCTGCAGCCGCAGGTTGGCCGTGGATACCGCGTCGGCCAGCGCGCCGACCAGGTCCGGGCCGGGGTCTTCTGAGTCGAGCGGCGCGAGCGCCTGGATGGCGGCCGCGCTGGCCACCTCGCCGGCCGCGTGGCCGCCCATGCCGTCGGCCACCGCAAGCAGGTGCGGGCCGGCGTACGCCGAGTCCTCGTTCCCCTCCCTGAGGAGACCGACATCGGACCGTACCGCGAATCTGAGGGCTAGTGTCATCTGCGCAGTTCCAGAACGGTCTTTCCTATGCGAATGGGCACGCCTACTGGGACCGGGGTCGGGCGGGCCACCTTCTGGCGGTCCAGGTAAGTGCCGTTTGTCGAACCGAGGTCCTCAACGAGCCACTGTCCGTCCTGCGGAAATATCCGGGCATGGTACGTGGAAGCGTAGTCGTCATTCAGAACCAGCGTGGCGTCATTCGCCCGGCCCATCGTTACCTGCTGGTCCGTCAGGTCGATGCTCACGCCTGCCAGAGCACCTTCGGTTACGACAAGAAAACGTGGCGTCCCCCGTCCGGGCCTCGCGGGCCGCGGCGGACGCGGCTGCTGCATCGGCGCTACCTGGTTCCGCCCGCGGCGGACCTTCGCGGCCACTGTGCCGAGGAGGTCCGTGCGTACGACGCCGATCGCAGCGATGACGAAGAGCCACAAGACGGCCAGGAAGGCCACCCTGATGAGGGTAAGGGTGAGCGCGTTCATTCCGTGCTATGTCCTCGGCTTCTTCGTCGCTGCGGGTCGGCTGCCCTAAGGGTAGTCACTCCTCGGTCTTCTAGCGCCTGCCTAGGCACTACCTGGCTGGTTGTGATCAATACCGGTTGTCTTGATGGAAAACCATAGTGGTGCGGCCAAGTGTCACATTCGTGCCGTCAGTAAGCACGACACGACGCATTGGCTGGCCGTTCACGAACGTGCCGTTGGTGGAGCCGAGGTCGACGAGGACGACCTGGCCGTCCTCCACGCGCAGCTCGGCGTGGTGCCGCGACACGCCGGCGTCAACCATCCGCAGGTCGCAGTCGGTGCCACGACCGAGCAGGGTCACCGGTGTCTGCAGCTCATACGTGCTGCCCGCCTCCATGCCCGTCCCCGGCTGCGATCCGGCGACCACCAGCCGCGGCCTGCCTGGGAACTGGCCGCCTCCCGTCCGCGGCAGGTCACTGACCGGCTGCCTGACCTCGCCCGCCTCCACCGTGTGCCCGCGGATCACTCCTGACCTGATCCTGAACAAGCCGGTTGCCAGGTCGGGAACCCCCTCAAACCGGATGCGCACCGGCCCGACGAAGGAGTACCCCTGTTCCTTGGCATGGTCCCTGGCCAGCGTCGCCAGCTCGAGGCCCAGGCTCTCGACGAGGATGTCAAGTCGTTCGGCATCGGTCTGCGCGATCTCGACGACGAAGTCGTTCGGCACCAGGGTCCGCCCCTGAGCCACGATGGCCGCGCGCTCATCCATCTCATGCTGGATGGCGCTCGCCACCTCAACCGGCTGCAATTCAGACTTGAACACGCGAGCAAAGGTTCCTTCGACCATGCCCTCAAGCCGTCGTTCGAAGCGCTGCAGAACTCCCACCCGTCGAGCCTCCCTTCGGCTTGTTACCATCTGATGTTATCCGGGGCACGAGCACACCTGAGGCCGTGCTAACCTAAGTCGTCCTGCTCGGGGCGAGTGGCGGAACGGCAGACGCGCACGGTTCAGGTCCGTGTGTCCGAAAGGATGTGAGGGTTCAAATCCCTCCTCGCCCACACGGATACGTGCCAGCATCAGCGGGGCTACCCGGCTGCGGGCTCGCACCGAGCCCAGTGTCGGCCAATATCTTGGCCGCGGTGTCTTCGAGTGACGATTCCGCCGGGATGACTTGCTCGACGCCGCCGGGCAGCAGGTCCAGTCCGCGATACCACTGGCGCATCTCCGTTTCGCCGTACCTGAGCAGCCCGGTCTTGGTGGCGTGCCCAGCGGCGCCCCGGGCGGCCGGTGAGAGCAGACGAGCGGGATGCGGGCGGCGAGCGCTGTGCCCATCGCGCGTGCCTCCTTACCTCCGCCAGTCGATGACCAGGCGGCTGGCAGCCTTGTCGATGATGAACCGGGGGTCGGCGGCCTTGAGCAGGTCCCGGTGCGCGGCGGGGACCAGGCGGGCTCCCGGTGCAGGTGCCTGGTTGCCGTAGTCGCGGTTCCACTCCCGGACCGCATCGGCCATGTCGCGGGCGAGGGCGGAGGCGCGGGGGCCGTGGCCGGTGGTCCCGATCTCCCAGTACCGGCCCGCGTCGTCGTCGCCCTCGCGGACGGTGAGGTAGGCGAGGGTGGCGCCATCGAGGGCGGCCATAGAACCCCAGCTGAAGTTCGGCGTGTACCCCGGGCGTTTCCCGGGCATGCGCGAGATGCCGCCGGGCATGACCGTGGCCAGCCACAGGTAGGCCCACTCCCAGGGGTCGCCCGTGCGGAACTTCACGTCCGTCCACTGCGTGGCGCTGGGGGTGTCGAGGACGGTGGCCAGCGCGTCCCGGTCGATGTCCTGCTCCTCCACGACCTCGGCGCCGCCCTGGCCCGGGCCGAGCACGCCGTCCGCTGCCTCGGCGGCGTCGACTCGGCCCGCTCGGCATCCTCGGTCAAAGACCTGCGCGCCCGCCTCGCCCCGCACGCCGCCTCTCCCGCGGTGCGCGACTTCCTGGAGGCCACCCGCTCCTAGCCGCTACCGCGACCGCAGGCCCAGCAACTGTCGCAGCCGCACGGCGGTCTCCCGCTCGTCCAGGGCGTGGATCACCGTCATCCCCATCCACAGTGCCGGGACCAGGTTCTCCTCAGTGTCGTCGGCGAAAACACACGCCTCGGCGGGAACGTCCAGCTGCTCCAGCACCAGCGCGAAGATAGCCGGGTCGGGCTTGCGGATGCCATAGTCCGATGACAGGACCGCCATGTCGAAGTTCCGCGTAAGGTCGTACCCGTCATACGGATCGAACGGCTCCCGGCCCAGCGAGTTCGACAGCACAGCCGTGCGGACGCCCGCCGACCGGGCCTCGCGCGCCACCTTCAGCACGTCGAACGCCGGCATCATGTCACCCAGCACCCGCCCCATGAGGTTCCCCGGGTCGATGCCCAGCAACGTGCCGAACCCGTCGTTCCACTCCTTCTGGCTGATCTCGCCGAGTTCCAGCCGACGGTACAGCTCCTGCCCCCGCTGACTCGCCCACGCCTTCAGGAAACTCCCGGGCAGCACACGCTCCCGCGCCTCAAACAGGTCAAACGTCTCCACCATGTTCGAGGTCAGAACTCCCGCGAAGTCCAAGACCAAGCCCCTGAACCGACGTCCCATGACCGCAAGGCTATGCGCACGTCCCGCCGGAGAATAGGCGAGGTAACGACTGTTGGGTACACGCGCCCGCGTTGTCATGGCAGTCTCATGGAACCCGTAATTTGCCGCGGCGTTGCAGGTTCGTCCACAACAGATTGCTGGGAGCCGCGCGTGGACAGTCACGCCGGATTGCGGTTAGCGTGCCCGTTAACAGGGCGGCTGAACACCCGCATCCACGCCCCCTCGGCATAGGAGACCCCGTGGCGCCACGGTTCCTCGCTAAAGACCCGACTCCCCGCAGGGCGGCAGGCTGTCGTTGCGGGATGACGGCGACGGCCACATGATCCAGGGGCAGCGGGTAACCGACGCGGCGTTTCTCAGTGAGCCGCTCCGCTCCGCCGGGCAGGAGCAGATCCCGGTTGGCGAGACGCTGATCCGCTTCCCCAAGCGGCTGATACACCTGTTTCCGGAGCTGAGCAGTGGCCGGTGAGGAGGCCAGTCAACTCCTCAGCTCGTGCGAGCGGTCAGCGGTGCACCTGGAGATGCGCGACGGCTACAGCCGCACCGATCCGATGTTCGTCGGCTGGAGGCAAGGCCAGCGTTACGATCAGGCAGAATGGGAGGCATGGTGGCGTCCGTGGACCGGCATCGTGGTCGCGGCGCGCAGCCGCGGTGTGGTCATCCGCCGGGTGCGGATCGTTAGCGAGCCGGTTAGCGAGTACATCCGGTGGGAGCACGAGATCACATCCGCCAACGTCGAGGCCGGCGAGGAGGTCCGGTGGCTGCCCCGGCGCCGCGTCTCAGATCTCTTGTTGCCCGGTAACGACTTCTGGGTGTTTGACGACCGCACGGTGCTCTGGACATACTTCACCGGCGACGGCGAGATCTCCCCGGAAGGCTGGGAGGTAACCAAGGACCCAGCCCAGGCCAAGGCGTGCACAGCGGCGTTCGAGTCGGTGTGGGACCGGGCGGTGCCGTACGGAGACTACCGGCCTGCCTGACCAAGCTCCGGTGCAAGGCTGCACCATGGTCACCTCGTCCACGATGCAACAGGCCAGGCAGCAGATCGTCGGCCGCCTGCGGGAGATCAGGCTCGACGCCGGGCCGACCAAATGCGCGGTGGCCTGCCCCGGATCCTGAACCAGCTCATCAAGCGCCGCGACTTCTGGATGCCGTTCGCCCCCGCGATCCTCGCCAGCCGCCAGCACCATTACATCGACAACCCCAAGAAACTCCGCAGCCCGCAGATCGTCCCGGACGACCAGGACTGCGGGATACGCGACATCCTCCGCTGCTTCACCGCGAGCACCGGCCGCGCCGCGCTCCTGAACACCTCACTGAACCTGCACGGCGAGCCGATCGCCCGCACCGCCGCCGACGCGGTACCGATCCTGCGGCAGTCCGGGCTCACCTGCCTGCAACTCGGCCCCTACCTCGTGCGCAAGAACCGCTAATCCTCGATCCGGATGCCCAGTGCACTCGCCAGCGTGTATGCCAGGCCAAGCGCGTCGCGGCTCGT
>Ga0335078_10002472_pt1 | contig 28020 bp, 24 predicted proteins | sample Lox_Sample_32_FD_206711 | JGI IMG/M metagenome (GOLD analysis project Ga0335078, IMG submission 206711) | Soil microbial communities from Loxahatchee National Wildlife Refuge, Florida, United States - Lox_Sample_3.2 | ecosystem: Environmental > Terrestrial > Soil > Wetlands | place: USA...
TCCTGTCGGGTGATCACGGCGCGATCGCCAGGTGGCGCCGGGACGAGGCGCTGCGCCGCACCGCGCAGAACCGGCCCGACCTGATCCGGGGGCTCGCCCCCGGCGGGCCGCAGGCCCTCGATGATCATGATCTGCGCGTGCTGTCGGAGGCTGGCTTTCCGGTTAGCGGCGAAGATGTGGCACACTAAAAGGCACTGCCCTGCCGCTGGCTACCTCGCGGAGGGCTGCCGGGCGTCCGCCCGGCGCACCAAGACCGATGCAGCGCGTTCGCAGGCGTGCGCTGACGACTATTAGGGAACTGCAGCGATGCACACCGCGATTGCCGAGCTCGAGAAGGCGCAGATCCGCTCCGACGTGCCGGACTTCCGGCCGGGCGACACGCTGAAGGTGCACGTCCGGGTCAAGGAAGGTAACCGCTCCCGGATCCAGGTCTTCCAGGGCGTAGTCATCCGTCGCCAGGGCAGCGGCGCGCGCGAGACGTTCACCGTCCGCAAAGTCAGCTACGGCGTCGGCGTCGAGCGGACCTTCCCCGTGCACACCCCGGCCATTGACAAGATCGAGCTCGTCACCCGGGGCCGGGTCCGCCGCGCCAAGCTCTACTACCTGCGCGACCTGCGCGGCAAGGCGGCCAGGATCCGCGAGCGGCGCGAGACGACCCCGGCCAAGTAGGACCGCTCCCGCCGTGCCCGGCCCTGCGCCTGCCTGATCGGCCGGGTGCCGGATGCACGTCGGCGGGATGCCGAACGCGAAGGTGGTCCTGGTGCCTGGTGCCAACCGCAGCCGCCCGGCCCGGCGGCCGGCCGGCTGATGCAGCCAAGCGACGGGCCCCGCCGGCCGGATTCCGGCCCACCCGAGGTGACGGCTGACCGCGCGACCGCGGGCCGACGTTCCCAATATCGTGACGGCGGTCGCGTGGGCGCCCCGGAAGCGATGGGGGACACCCGTGAGCTTCCGGCCCAGCCCGAACTGGCGCAGCCCGATGCCGGGGAGCCCGAGCCGGCCGCGCCGCGCGGCTCGCGGTCGTTCCTGGTCGAGCTGCCGGTGCTGATCCTCGTCGCGCTCGTGATCGCGCTGGTGATCAAGTCGTTCGTGGTGCAGGCCTTCTTCATCCCGACCGGATCGATGCAGGACACGCTGGAAATCGGCGACAAGGTACTGGTCAACAAGCTCGTCTATCACTTCCGCAGCGTCGAGCCCGGCGACATCGTGGTCTTCAACGGGGACGGGACCTGGAACGCGTCACCCGCCGAGCCGGGGAGCGGCAGCCCGCTCGGGCGACTCTACGACGACACCCTCGGCAAGCTGGTCGGTGCGATCGGCGGGCTGTTCGGCACGCCGCTGGATCAGGTGGACTACGTCAAGCGCGTGATCGGGGTGCCGGGCGACCACGTCCGGTGCTGCGACGCCCGCGGCCAGGTGACCGTCAACGGCGTGCCGCTCGACGAGCAGTCCTACCTCTATCCGGGCAACGTGCCAGGCAGCGCCCCGGAGGGCATACCGAGTCACTTCAACGTCACCGTGCCGCCGGGGTACCTGTGGGTGCTCGGCGATCATCGCGGCGTATCGGACGACTCGCGCGGGCACGAGGCCGACCCCGGTAACGGGATGGTCCTGGAGCGCGAGGTCATCGGGCGGGCGTTCGTCATCGTGTGGCCGCCGAGTAGATGGCAGATCCTGCGGATCCCGCAGACGTTCGGGCAGCCGGGCGTCGGGAGGCCGGCGGCGACCGCGGCGGGCGGGGCCGGCCCGGCACGGGTGGGCGCGGCGGCGCTGCCGGCGGTGCTGCGGCCCGAGCCGTCCTACTTCCCGCTCGTGGCGGGCTTCGGGCTTGCACTGCCGCTGACCTGGGTGCAGCGCCGCACGCGCCGCCGGCTGCTGCGGTTCTTCCGCCGCCGGAACCCTCGCTGATGCCTGGCGCGTTATACGGGCAGATCCTGGCAGGCCGTGTTAAGACTGTGCTGGATCACGCATCGCAACCAGCCGACCGCGGAGAACAACCAGGCTTGCCCGGCGCTGGCATCAGGGTGGGGACAGCGACGATAGGCTCTGGCCAATGACGAGCAACGAGCACGGCAAGCCCGACTGGGCGACCGGCGCTCAGGGTGCTGGGGAACCAGCCGACGGGGTGTCAACGAACGGCAGCCATGGCTACAGCGCGCTGACGGGCGGCGCAGCGGAGGAGTCGCGGACCGGTGCCGGGGGCTTCGCCGCGTCGGCAGGAGGTTACTCAGCCGGACCAAGGACGCGCGAGTACGAGGCGCTGCCAGGCCAGGCCGAGGCCGGCCCGGGTGCTCCGGAGGCCGGCGGCCCGGAGGCCGGCGGCCTGGGCGGAGCCGGCGAGCAGGGATCCGGCGAGCCTGCGCCGCCCGGCGGCGAGGACGCCCGAAGGTCGGCCTCGGCGGCCTCGGCGGCCTCGGCGGCCTCGGCAGCCTCCGCAGCCTCGGCGGACGAGGAGGAGGCGGTCGGCCGGAAGCCCCGGCGGTTCTCCGGCTGGCGGGAGCTGCCCATCCTGATCGTGGTCGCGCTCGCGATCGCGCTGGTGATCAAGTCGTTTGTGGTGCAGCCCTTCTACATCCCGTCGTCTTCGATGGAGGACACCCTGCTCATCGGCGACAAGGTCCTGGTCAACAAGCTCGTCTATCACTTCCGCAGCATCCAGCCCGGTGACATCATCGTGTTCGACGGCGACGGCTCGTGGAATCCCAACCCGCCCGCTTCGGCCTCCAACCCCAGTTTCCTGGCCCGGGCGTATGACGACACGCTTGGCAAGTTGTTCCACTCCATCGCCGGGCTATTCGGGACGCCGATAGGCCAGACCGATTACATCAAGCGGGTGATAGGTACTCCAGGCGACCGGGTCGCGTGCTGTAACGCCCAGGGCCTGGTGACCGTCAACGGGGTGCCGCTGCACGAGCAGTCGTACGTGTTTCCCGGCGCCGCCCCGTCGCAGATCAAGTTCAACGTCGTGGTCCCCAAGGGGCGCCTGTGGGTGATGGGCGACAACCGGGCGGTCTCCGATGACTCCAGGCTGCGGATGTCGGACCCCGGCCAGGGCACGATCCCGGAAAACAAGGTCATCGGCCGGGCGTTCGTGATCGTCTGGCCGCCCTCTCGCTGGCGGACCCTGCCGATCCCCTCGACATTCGATCAGCCGGGGATAACCCGCGGCTCGGCCCTGGGCGGAAGCGGCGGCCGCGGGCCCAGCAGGGCGGCCGCGGCGCAGGCCCAGCTGCTCGGGACGCGCATTGCACCCGAGCCCTCCTACCTGCCCCTGGCTGCGGGTGTGGTGGGCGCCGTGCCGCTGACCTGGCTGCAGCTGCGGCTGAGGCGCCGGATCCGCGTCCGGGCGCGGCGCAGAAGGCGCGGCATCCGGGCGGAGTCGGGCAGGTTCCCGGCCGTCCGCCCACAGCTGGATCGGTTGCGGCGGCTCGGCCGGGACCGGCACAGTTGATCCCATGCAAGCAGGGCAGCGCCGTCCGGTCGGGCTGACCCCGCGGCGTGACTGCGGGCTCAGCAGCTACGAGCGCGTGCTCGGCCGGGCCGGGCTATCCCCGGTGGCGGGTGCCGACGAGGCGGGGCGAGGTGCCTGCGCGGGCCCGCTGGTGGTGGCCGCGGTCATGCTCAAGCCATCGAGGATCGCGAGCCTGACCGAGCTTGCGGATTCCAAGGCGCTGACCGAGAAGGCCAGGAACGTGGCCTACGACCAGGTCATGCGTGCCGCCCTGGACTGGAGCGTGGTCGTCATCCCGGCCGCCGATATCGACCGCCTTGGCCTGCACGTGTGCAACGTCGCCGGGATGCGGCGCGCGCTGGCCGCGCTGGGCAGCACGCCCGGGTTCATCCTGACCGATGGATTCCCGGTCCGCGGGCTGCCGGCCCCGACGCTGGCCATGTGGAAGGGCGATCAGGTCGCGGCCTGCGTGGCGGCTGCCTCGGTGGTGGCGAAGGTCACCAGGGATGCGATCATGTGCAAGCTGGCCGCCGAGTACCCGGATTACGGCTTCGCCCGACATAAGGGGTATTCGACTCGTAGTCACATGAAAGCGCTGGCAGAGTGCGGGCCGTCGCCCGAGCACCGGAGGTCGTTCGTAAACGTCCGCGGGCATAGCGTGGTCGTTGCGGACGATTCGCTGGTCAACTCTGGGGCAGCCAACTCGTGCTACGGGGCTGGCAGTGGGCAGAATGGCCCTATCGTTGACGCCATCGAGGAATATGGCTGGCCGACGGCAGGTACCGCGGCGATGGCCCGCGGAGCCTGATCGGAGGGGAGAACATGAGCGCGGAGGATCTCGAGAAGTATGAGACCGAGATGGAGCTCCAGCTCTACCGCGAGTACCGGGATGTCGTCGGGCTGTTCACCCATGTCGTCGAGACCGAGCGGCGTTTCTACCTCACCAACCAGGTTGACCTGAATGTCCGGACCGCCGACAACGGCGAGGTGTTCTTCGAGGTGACGATGCAGGACGCCTGGGTATGGGACATGTACCGGCCTGCACGTTTCGTGAAGAACGTTCGGGTTGTTACGTTCAAGGATGTCAACGTCGAGGAGCTCGCGAAGAGCGACCTCGAGATCCCGGACCCGAAATAGCGCTGTGCGGGGCGGAGCCTGACGGTGGCCGCCCGGCGGGACCGCGCCCTTACCTGGGTCTGCGCTCTTCCCGGCCGCGGTCACGGTTAGCTACCGCTGTCAGGGTACGACTCGCACTTATATGAACATCAGTCATCTGGTTGCGACATATGGTTACTGGGCCCTGGCGCTGTTCGTGGGCGCCGAGAGCCTCGGCGTGCCGCTGCCCGGCGAGACCGCCCTGATCCTGGCCGGCACGTACGCGGGAACGACACATCGCCTGTCCCCGTGGGCGATCTTCGCGGTGGCCGCGGTCGCCGCCATCGCCGGGGACAACATCGGCTACTGGATCGGCGCCAAGGGCGGGTACCAGCTCGCCCGCAGGTACGGGCACAAGGTCCGGCTGGACGAGCACAAGCTCAAGATCGCCCGTTACCTGTTCGACCGGCACGGGACCGAGGTGGTGTTCTTCGGCCGGTTCGTCTCGGTGCTGCGCACGTATGCGGCCTTCCTGGCAGGCGCGAGCCGGATGCGCTGGCGGAGATTCCTGCCCGCCAACGCGCTCGGCGGGATCGTCTGGGCCGCCGCCTACACTGTCGCGTCCTACCTGGCCGGGGACGCGCTGCAGCGCGCCTCGGGCACGATCAGCCTGATCCTGGGCGGCCTGGCCGTCATCGCCATCGTCGCGACGATCCTGGTGATCCGGCGCCAGATGGGCAGGCTGGCCGGGCGCGCCGAGGCCGCGTATCCCGGCCCGCTAGACGACCGGCCGGGCGAGCCCCCGCGCTCGGGCAGTTCGGACGACACAGATCTGCCCGGTGACTGACAGCCCGCCGCATTAAACCCCGCGGCTCCGACATTCTGGCGGGCGGCGCCTTCCGCTATCCACCGGCGGCCGGCCATTGCGCACAGGCCGCCGGCCGGCGGCGCGGCTGACCTCGGCTTTCCGGCACCGTCTGTGCCGGAGGTGAGGCGGGTGAATGCGAAGGACGCGCTCGGCAGGCAGGGCGAGCAGCTAGCGGCAGACTTCCTCCGCAGGGCCGGGCTGGTCATTCTCGACCGCAACTGGCGCTGCCCCCAGGGTGAGGTCGACATCGTCGCCGCCGACGGCGGCACCCTCGTCGTCTGCGAGGTCAAGACCAGGTCGGGTGTCAGGTTCGGGACGCCGCTGGAGGCGGTCACCCGGCAGAAGGCCTGGCGTCAGCGCCGCCTCGCCGTGCTCTGGCTGCGGCAGCGGGGCGCGCTCTATGACGAGATCCGGATCGACGTGATCGGCGTCCTGCGGACGGCCGACGGCTCGTTCCGCATCCAGCACGTGCAGGGGGTGGGCTGATGACCCTCGCGCGCACCCACGCCATCGCCCTGGTCGGCGTCCAGGGCCACGTGGTGGAGATCGAGGCCGACATAGAGAACGGGCTGGTCGCACTGCTGCTCGTCGGCCTGCCGGACACGGCGCTGCGCGAGGCCAGAGACCGGATCAGGTCGGCGATCGTCAACAGCGGCCAGTCCTGGCCGCAGCGCCGCATCACCGTCGGCCTCTCGCCTGCCAGCCTGCCCAAGCGCGGCAGCGGGTTCGATGTGGGCATTGCCCTGGCGATCCTCGCCGCCGCGGGCTCAATCCGGGCCGACTGGCTGGAGCGGACGGTGTTCCTCGGTGAGCTCGGGCTGGACGGCCGGCTGCGCCCGGTGCCGGGTGTCCTCCCGGCGGTGGCGGCCGCCGCCGCGGCCGGGTTCAGCCGCGTCGTCGCGCCGCAGGACAACCTCGCCGAGGCCGCGCTCGTGCCCGGAGTGCAGGTGGTCGCGCCGGCCACGCTGGCGGCCTTGCTGGACTGGCTGATGGGCCTGATGCCGGCCGATGCCGGCTGTGCCGTCCGGGTGGCCGACGCCGGCCGCGACGTTCAGGTGGCCGACGCGGGCAGTGCTGTCCGGGTGGCCGGTCGGGGCAGCGGCCCGCAGCTGGCCCTCAGTCGCCCGCCCGCGGGCCGGGCGGCCGGCAACGGGCGCGCGCCAGGCGTCCCGGCACTTGCCGCGGGCCAGGCGGCGATCGACCCGCAGCGCGACCTGGCGGACGTAGCGGGCCAGCCGGTGGCGCGCCGGGCGGCGGAGATCTGCGCCGCCGGAGGACACCACCTGATGCTGACCGGGCCGCCCGGGGTGGGCAAGACGCTGCTGGCGGAGCGGCTGCCGACGATCATGCCGAGGCTGCGCGCGGCGGATGCGCTCGAGGTCAGTGCCATTCACTCGGTTGCGGGCACGCTCACCCCGGCCCGGCCGCTGGTGACCGTCCCGCCGTTCTGCGCGCCGCATCACACCGCCACCAAGGCCGCGATCGTGGGCGGCGGCAGCGGGATCATCAGGCCCGGCGTCGCGTCGCTTGCCCACCTCGGCTGCCTGTTCCTGGACGAGGCGCCCGAGTTCGACCGCGACGTGCTCGACGCGCTGCGGCAGCCACTTGAGTCCGGCGAGGTCGTGATCGCCAGGTCCGGGCTCACGGCCCGGTTCCCGGCCAGGTTCACGCTCGTGCTCGCGGCAAACCCGTGCCCGTGCGCACGGACGGCGGCGACGGGCACGGACTGCACCTGCACGCCCCTGGTGCGCAGGCGCTACCTCGCCCGCCTGTCGGGGCCGCTGCTCGATCGCGTGGACGTGAAGGTCGAGCTGCTCCCGGTCAGCCGGGCCGAGCTGCTCTGCGACCGCATGCTGGCCGAGTCCAGCGCCGTGGTCGCAACCCGGGTGCTGGCCGCCCGTGAGCGCGCCGCGGGCCGGCTGCGCGGGACCCGCTGGCGGCTGAACGCGGAAATCCCCGGCGGCGAGCTGAGGCGGAGCTTCCGGCCGGGGCCGGGCGCGCTCGCCCCGCTGGAGCGCGCGATGGACCTCGGCCAGGTCAGTGCCCGTGGCGCGGACCGGATAATCCGGCTGTCCTGGACCATGGCCGACCTCGCGGGCGTGGACCGGCCACGCCGCGAGGAGGTCGGCTACGCGCTCGGCCTGTGGCTCGGGATCGGCCAGTGAACGCGGGCGAGGACGCGGAGCGCCGCGCCAGGGTGGCCCTCAGCTTCCTGGCAGACCCGGGCGACCCGGTGCTCGGCGCCGCGCTCCGGTCGCGGACCGCGGCCGAGATCCTGGCCCTCACGGCCGGCGCCGACCCGGCCGGCGACCTCTGGCTGAGCGCCGATCCGGAGGCGGACGCCCTGTCCCGGGCCACGCGCAAGTGGCGGCGGCGCCTGAGCCTGGTGCCGTCGGTCGCGCGGCATGCCGCCTGGCAGGAGAATGGCCTGCGGCTGGTCGTCCCCTCGGACCCGGAGTGGCCGTCACAGCTCGACGACCTGGGCGACGCCCGGCCGCTGCTGCTGTGGGTGCAGGGGTCGGCGGACCTGCGGTACGCGTGCCTGCGGTCGGTGTCGGTCGTCGGCGCGCGGGCAGCCACCGGCTACGGCGTCAACACCGGCCTGCACCTTGCCGCTGGCCTGGCCGAGCGGGGTATGACCGTGGTCTCGGGCGGTGCCTACGGGATCGATGCGAGCGCGCATCGCGGTGCGCTCGCCGCGGACGGCCTGACTGTCGCCGTGCTGGCGGGCGGGCTGAGCTACCGCTATCCGGTGGGCCACGCGGCCCTGTTCGCCGCCGTCGCGGCGCAGGGCATCCTGGTGAGCGAGTGCCCGCCGGACGACCCGCCTACCCGGCCGGGCTTCCTGATCCGGAACCGGATCATCGCGGCCCTCGGCCGCGGCACAGTGGTGGTCGAGGCGGCACTGCGCAGCGGCGCCCTTAACACCGCCCGTCATGCCCGTGACCTGTGCCGCCCGGTCATGGCGGTGCCGGGTCCGGTCACCTCCGAGCAGTCAGCCGGCTGCCACGAGCTGATCAGGGAGTACGGCGCGATGTGCGTGACGAGCGCGCGAGACATCCTGGAGCATCTGAGCCCGGCGGCCGAGGGCCCCGGCAGCGGGCCGCGCCGCGGCCCGGCGGTCGACCTTGACCGGCTCGACCCCGTGGCCAGGTCAGTACTGGAGCACGTGCCGGCGCGCGGCGGCAGGGGCTCGGCCGGAGTTGCCGCCCGGGCGGGCGTGGACCTGGACACCGCCGTCAGGGAACTCGGCCTGCTCGCGGCCGCGGGATACGTCCGGCGGAACGACCTCGGCTGGCAGGCGGTGCGGGCGCGTGCATCCGGACACCGCGGGCCGGAAGCGTCATGACCAGCGACTGGCTGACATCGGGCCGCCGCGCTGGCATGAATCCCCGCAGTGAGGGCACCTGTCGGGCGCATCGCGGTGCAGCGGAGGACACGCATGACTGACCAGGACGCGTACGGCCGCCCCGCCGACGCTCATCTCGAGCGATCCAGCCGGCGGCGGAAACTCATCGGCGCTGCCCAGGAGCTGTGGATCGACGCGCTCACGGACCTCGGCGGCAGGAACACGCTGCTCTACTACAAGGACCGCCGGGCGGGCACGCTCGACCTTGCCGGGGCGGATCCGGGTGCCCTGGACAAGTTCCTCCGGTCCGGATCGATCCGGCTGACGAGGCTCTTCAGCGATGCGGATCTGCGGGCCGACGCGATCCGGCGGGTCCAGGCCATCTACCGGCGGGCAAAGGAACTGCTGGAGGAACGCGGAGTGCGCGCCGGATACCTCGCGGCCGGGATCGCGCAGTGGGACGAGCTATTCCTCGAGCCGGCCGCTCCGGTGCTGCTGCGCGGCCTGACGATCGCGCCGACGAGGGCCCGGCACGACGACTTCGAGCTGCTCCTGGACGACGACATCGAGGTCAACCCCGTACTCCTGCACAAGCTCGCCAGCGCGTTCGGTGCGGCTACGGAGGAGCTGGCCGACGAGCCCGTCGACCGGATCACCGAGCTGCTCACGCTCGCAGCGGATGCGGCCGAGGTGCCCGGCTTCCGGATCGTGCCGCGCAGGGTCATCGGCACCTTCACCTACGCGAAGCTGCCGATGGTCCGGGACCTGCAGGCCGCAGGCGAGGTCCTCTATGACAGCGACGTCGTGGCCGCGATCGCGGGCGATCCCGAAGCCCAGGAGCAGCTCGCCGCCGACGACGACAACGACTCCTGGATCGACGCGCCCGAGCAGGACTACTCGGTGCTCGACGCGGATTCCTCCCAGCGCAGCGCCATCAACACCGTGCTTTCGGGGCGCAGCCTGGTCATCCACGGGCCGCCCGGCACGGGCAAGAGCCAGACCATCGCGAACCTCATCGCCGCCCTGGTGGCCAGGGGCCGCAAGGTCCTGTTCGTGGCCGAGAAGCGCGCCGCGATCGACGCCGTGCTGTCGCGGCTGAAGAACGTCGACCTCGGCCGGACCGTGCTCGACATCCACGACGGCACCAGGGACCGGATGCGGATCTGCCGGGACCTGGGGGAGACGCTGCAGGAAGCGCAGAACACCGCCGCGCCGGATGTGAGCAGCCTGCACCGGCGGCTCGCGGACCGCCAGCGGCGGCTTGCCCGGCACGTCTCCGGCCTGCATCAGGTGCATCAGCCGTGGGGCCTGACCCCGTTCCAGATTCAGTCCGCGCTGCTCGGCCTGCCGGCGCAGGCGCGCACGCGAGTTCGCATCGGCGCGCCGGAGCGGATCAGCGGCGAGCTCGCCGACCGGATCCGCGACGAGCTCCGGGAGTTCGCCCATCTTGGCGGCTTCGACGTCCGGCCCGACAGCACGCCGTGGTTCGGCACGGCCCTGCGGTCCGCGGATGACGCGCGCCGCGCAATCGAGCTGGCCTCGCGGCTGAGCAGCCGGGGCATGCCGATGCTCATCCATCGGGCGGGACAGGTCAGTGCCGAGGCCGGTCTGCGCCCGCCGGCGACATACGCAGCGGCCGTGGCCCGGGCCAGGCTGCTCATCTCCGTGCGGCTGACACTCGGGACGCTGGCTCCCGCGGTCTTCGGTGCTGACCCGGCGCGGCTGGCGGCGGCGACAGGCGACGGCGCCGGCCTGAGTTTCCTCGACCGCCGTGCGCTGCGCAAGCAGGCCCGCGCGCTCGCGATCGCCGGTGATCAGCTGCCAGCCGACCAGCTGTCAGCCGCGCTCGTGGCGGCGGCCGAGCAGCTCGCCGAGTGGCGGGCCACCGCGGACGGGCAGAGCGAGCCGAGCATCCCGCCCGGCCTGGACGAGCTGGCGGTGATGTACGAGGACTGCGAGCGGCAGCTCGCGGAGCTTGGCGCGTTCGTCCAGGTCGGTTCGGAACCGGAGCAGCTCCTCACCGAGCTGATCGCCGATCAGGACACCGCATGGAAGATGCCGAGGCTGTACGAGCTGGGCTCGAGGTTCTCTGACCTGGGCCTGAGCCCGCTGCTGGACGAGCTCGCGCAGATCGTCCCCGAGCCCGGCCTGGTCGCCGCCGCGTTCGATCACGCCTGGTACTCGTCGATCCTTGACGAGATCCGGGTGCGCGACAACCGGTACGGCGCCGACAGCGGCGCGGCGCTCGATGACATCGCGCGCGACTTCCGCACTCATGACGTGCAGCACCTGGAAGCGAACGCAGCGCGCGTGCGCAGGGCCTGGGCGCAGGCACTCGACGAGGCCTGCGACCGGCATCCGCTGCAGGCGCGGGTGATCAGGAAGCAGGCTGCCTTGCGCCGCGGTCATCTTCCGCTGCGGCGGCTGCTCGACCAGACCAGCGACGTGCTGTTCGCGATCAAGCCGTGCTGGGCGATGTCGCCGCTGATGGTGAGTCAGGTCCTGCCCGCCAGCCGCCTGTTCGACGTTGTGATCTTCGACGAGGCCAGCCAGATTGTCCCCGCGGACGCGATTCCCTCGATCATGCGGGGGCACCAGATCGTGGTCGCGGGCGACGACCGCCAGCTCCCGCCGACGAACTTCTTCCGGCAGATCAGCGGCAATGACGACGAGATCAACGACGACGACGCCGAGGACGACGACAGCCTCGTGTCGTTTGGCGCAGGGTTCGAGTCCGTGCTGGACGCCCTGCGTCCGCTGCTGCCGACCGCTCCGCTGGCATGGCACTACCGCAGCCGGGACGAGCGCCTCGTCGCGTTCTCCAACAGCCGCATCTACGGTGGAGCGCTCACGACGTTCCCTGGCGTGTTCCGGGACGACTGCCTGCGGCACGTGGTCGTGGCGCAGGGACCGGGGTCTGGCCAGGAGACCTCCGTCACAGCGGAGGTCGACAGGGTCGTGGAGCTGATCCTCGAGCATGCACGCGAGTACCCGGCCGAGTCGCTGGGCGTCATCGCGCTCGGCATCAGGCACGCCGAGCGCATCGATGCCGCGCTGCGCGAACGGCTCGCGCGGCTTGCCGACGGCGAGAGCGTGGCGCTCGAGGCCTTCTTCGCCGAGGACGTGGCGGAGCCGTTCTTCGTCAAGAATCTCGAGCGGGTGCAGGGTGACGAGCGGGACGCGATCATCTTCTCGATCGGCTACGGCAAGCATCCCGACGGGCGCATGCGCTACCAGTGGGGCCCGCTGCTGCGCGACGGCGGCGAGCGCCGCCTGAACGTCGCCGCCACCAGGGCGAAGCACAGGCTCACGCTCGTGAGCTCCTTCTCCGGTCACGACGTCGACCCCGAGCGCGTCACCAAGGCAGGCGCGCGACTGCTCGCCGACTACCTGGACTACGCCAGCTCGGGCGGCACCGCGCCGGAGGCCTCGGGCGCGGCCCAGCTCGACTCGTTCGAGGCAGACGTGCGCGACCGGCTCGCAGAGTGCGGCATCACCGTAGTCCCGCAGTACGGCGTCGGCGGATACCGCGTTGACTTCGCCGCCACGCACCCGGACGACCCCAGCCGCATGGTCCTGGCCATCGAGGCCGACGGGGCGTCTTATCGCGAGTCCGGCAGCGTACGGGACCGTGACCGGCTGCGTGGTGAGCACCTGCAGCGGCTCGGGTGGCGCTACCACCGGCTGTGGTCCACGAACTGGTTCCGCGATCCCGAGCGTGAAGTGGCGCGGGTGCGCGAGGCGTATGAGCACGCAGTGGCGGGCATACCGGCCGTGCCGCCGGCGGAGGAGGCAGCGTCGCAGCAGACCGACTGCCCCGCAGAACGGGCACCGCGGGCGCCCGCCGCGGGCGATGTCGGCGGGGAGTCGGCGGCGCCGGGCGCCGGCATCCCGGGGTCGCGGCCGGTGCTGGCCGAGTCGCCAGGGCCCGAGCCCGGCAGGCCGGCAGCACCCGGGCCGGCCGGTGCTTCCGCGTCGGGGCCGTCGGCAGGTGCTGCCGGGTCCGTGCCGCCGCCGGCGCAGGCGATCGCGCCTGTGCCGCCCCCGGTTCGGGCCATCGCGCCTGTGCCGCCGCCGGCGCAGGCGATCGCGCCCGTGCCGCCGCGGCTTGACGTCATAGCGCCGCTGTCGGCCCGGGCCGTCCCGACTTCCCGGGTCGGCGCGCCGCGCGCGGCCGAGGCGATCAGCGGTCCCGACGGGAGGGAGCCGGGAACCGGGCAGCCCGGCTCCGAGCAGCCGGAAGCCCGCCGCGCTGAGGACTGACGCTCCGCCAAACCGGTTGTAACCCGTCGGTAAAACCATGACTCCTGCCCGATATCGGGCAGGAATGTTGCATTACCGCGCCCACGGCGGGCATCATTGCCGTGTGCCGGGACTGGACGTGGACGCTGAGCTGGTGGAATACCTGACTCGGAGCTGCTCCTTCAGCCCGGCCGAGGCGGCCAGGGTGGTGGCGGATGTCCTGGGCTACTTCTCCGAGGAGCCTGACGACTTCGTCCGGCGACGGCACCGCGAGCTAAAGGCGCGGGGACTCACCAACGATCAGGCTTTCGGCCAGATCGCGGCTGAGATCCCGCAGCGCCGCTACGCGCCGCCAGAGTACTCGCAGCGTCAGCTGCGCCGGATCGTCTACGGCTGAGACCGGCCGCCAGGAAAGACCAAACGGGAGGCAGGACTGTGTGCGGGATCGTCGCCTATATCGGCAGCCGGGACAGCGTCCCGATCCTGCTGGAGGGCCTTGCCAGGCTGGAATACCGCGGTTACGACTCGGCGGGCCTGGCGGTGCTCGGCCGTGGTGGCGATCTGCGGGTGCGCAAGGCCAAGGGCCGGGTCGGCGAGCTCGCCGCCAGCGTGCCGGCGCGGTTCAAGGGCAGCCCCGGCATCGGGCACACCCGGTGGGCGACCCACGGGGTGCCGAGCGACGCCAACGCACACCCGCACAGCTGCGGGCCGATCGCCATCGTGCACAACGGCATCATCGAGAACGCGAGCGAGCTGCGGGCCAAGCTCGCGGCGGGCGGCGCGGAGTTCGCCTCGGAAACCGACAGTGAGCTGTTCGCCCACCTGATCGCCGCCCATCCGGCCGGCGACCTCGAGGAAGCCGTCCGCGCCGCGCTCAAGCAGGTCGTGGGCACCTACGGCCTGGCCGTCCTGGACAGCCGCAGCCCGGACCGGATGGTCGTGGCCCGCAACGGCAGCCCGGTGCTGCTCGGCCTCGGCGACAAGGAGATGTTCGCCGCATCCGACGTCGCGGCCATCGTCCGCTACACCCGCCAGGTCGTGCACCTGGACGACGGGGAGATCGCGACCGTCATGGCCGACGGCTTCCGCACCTCGACGCTCGACGCGCGCCGGACGACCAAGCAGCCCGCGGTCATCGACACCGACGCGGCCAGCTACGACGCCGATGGTCACGTGCATTTCATGCACAAGGAGATCCACGAGCAGCCGCGCGTGATCGAGCGGGTGCTCAGCGGCAGGCTCGACGACAGGTTCTCCACCGCCCACCTCGGCGGCCTGAACATGGATCCCCGCGAGGCGCGCGCCATCCGGCGGGTCAAGATCCTGGGCTGCGGCTCCGCGTTCTACTCGGGCCTGCTTGGCGCGCAGCTCATCGAGGAACTGGCCCGGGTGCCCGCCGACGCCGAGCCCGCCTCCGAGTTCCGCTACCGCAGCCCGGTGATCGAGGAAGGCACGCTCTACGTCGCCGTGAGCCAGTCCGGCGAGACCTACGACACGCTGGCCGCCGTCCAGGAGGTCAGGCGCAAGGGCGGCCGGGTGATCGGCGTGATCAACACCGTGGGCAGCACCATCGCCAGGGAGTGCGAGGGGGGCATGTACCTGCACGCCGGCCCCGAGGTGTCGGTGACGTCGACCAAGACCTTCACCGCCACGGCCACCGTCTTCGCGCTGCTCGGCCTGCACCTGGCCAGGATCAGGGACCTGTCGCCCGCAGACGGCCAGCGGATCCTGGCCGGCCTGCGCCGCCTGCCCGGCCAGATCGCGGAAATCCTGGGCCGGGAGGAGGAGATCAGCGCCCTGGCCAAGGAGCTGGCGAGGTACCACGGGATGTTCTTCATCGGCAGGGTGCGCGGCTGGCCCGTCGCCAGGGAGGGCGCGCAGAAACTCAAGGAAGTCTCCTACCTGCACGCTGAGTCCTACCCGGCCAGCGAGCTGAAGCACGGCCCGCTCGCCCTCGTCGGGCCCGAATTGCCTACGGTCGCGATCGTGCCCGACGACGAGCTGCGGGAGAAGAACCTCGGCACGCTCGGCGAGATCAAGGCCCGGCACGGCCGCGTGCTGGTCGTCGGCCACTCCGCGCCGGCCGACGGGCTCGCTGACGACGTCATCGAGGTGCCGAGGAACGAGCCGGAACTCGACCCGATCCTGCTCTCAGTACCGCTGCAGATGCTGGCCTACCACGCCGCCGTCGAGCTGGGCAACGACGTCGACAAGCCGCGCAACCTCGCCAAGAGCGTCACGGTCGAGTGAGCGAGGCGGGCGGGCGGCGGGCCGCGTGAGATCCGCAGCCGAGTTTGCCATCGCGGCCGGGCTGCTCACGCTCATGCCGGGGCCGGACACGCTGCTGACGGTCAGGACCGCGATCGCGTCGGGCCGGGCGCACGCGGTCGCCGCGGCGGCCGGGATCTGCCCCGCCCTGCTCGGCCGGGGCCTCGCGGCAGGGACCGGCCTGACCGCAGCGCTCGCGGCCGCGCGGCCCGCTACCTGGCACTGTGCTGGTCGGTGCTGCCTACCGCGGCTACCTCGGGCTGCGCTCGATCGCGCGCGGCGCGCGAACCAATCGTCGCCGGGCCGCCCGGGTCGCCGGCGCCGCGTTCCTCGCGTTCGCGGCACGGCTCGTGGCCGGAGGCTGACCGATCCCCCACACTGATATGCATGGAACGCCGGGTGGTCCTGCCTGCGCCCCTCGACCGTGCGCGGTCGGCGTTCGAGCGGCATCTGCGTGCCGAGCGCGGGCTGTCCGTCCACACGGTGCGGGCCTACCTTGGCGACGTCGACAGCCTGCTGGCGCACGCCGCCGACGCCGGCTGCGCCGAGCTGGCTGACATCGAGATCGACGTGCTGCGGGCCTGGCTCGCCGGCCAGCACCGGGCCGGCCAGGCGCGGGCGACGATCGCTCGCCGCGCGGCGGCCGCCAGGTCATTCACGGCGTTCGCGCACCGGCAGGGCTGGCTGGCCGCCGACCCCGGCGTCCAGCTCGGGGCGCCCAGGGTGCACAAGCGGCTGCCGCACGTGCTGCGGCAGGACCAGGTCGCGCGCGTCCTCGCGGAGCGGGCCGAGCCGCCCGCGGATGCGGCGGAGGCCGCGATCGCGGTCAGGGATACCGCGATCATGGAGCTCCTCTACGCGGCGGGCATCCGCGTCAGCGAGCTGTGCGGGCTCGACGCGGGCGACCTCGACGCAGCCCGCCGGACGGTCCGGGTGCTGGGAAAGGGCAGCAAGGAGCGGGTGGTGCCGGTCGGCGTCCCCGCGATCAGCGCCGTGCGCGCCTGGCTGACCGCCGGTCGGCCGGTGCTCGCCGGGCCGCGAGCCGGCCAGGCGCTGTTCCTCGGCGCGCGCGGCGGACGCATCGACCCGAGGACGGTACGCCGGGTGGTCCATGCCAGGGTGGCGGCCACCGGGCCGGGCGGATCCGGCCCCGCCGTGCCCGACATCGGGCCGCATGGATTGCGGCACTCGGCGGCCACGCACCTGCTGGAGGGCGGTGCCGACCTGCGCAGCGTGCAGGAGATCCTGGGCCATTCGTCGCTGGCCACCACGCAGATCTACACCCACGTCAGCGTCGACCGCCTGCTGGCGGTCTACCGGCAGGCACACCCCCGCGCTTAGCCACGGCGGCGGGATCACGGGCCCGGCCGGGGGATGTAGACTGACCTCACGGCCAGATCCCGGGCTGGCGTAAGCATGCGCTGTCCTGGACGGCCGAATTCGCGCGTCCGCACGCTGCGCCCCCATCGGCGCGGAACGTCCCTCACCGGTCCGCGGGAGAACTCTCGCGGCGAGGCCGTTCGGGCGCCAGGAGCTCAGAACCGGAAGGCTCACCCGCCTCGCAGGCCGGGAGCCACGAACAGGAAGGGGACACCGGCATGGCCCCGGTCGTCACCATGCGCCAGCTGCTGGAGAGTGGCGTTCACTTCGGTCACCAGACCAGGCGCTGGAACCCGAAGATGAAGCGCTTCATCTTCACCGAGCGCAACGGCATCTACATCATCGACCTGCAGCAGTCGCTCGACTTCATCGACCGCGCATATGACTTCATCCGCGAGACCGTCGCGCATGGCGGATCGGTCCTGTACGTGGGCACCAAGAAGCAGGCCCAGGAGGCGATCGCGGAGCAGGCCCGCCGGGTCGGCATGCCGTACGTCAACCAGCGCTGGCTGGGCGGCATGCTCACGAACTTCGGCACCGTCTACAAGCGGCTCCAGCGGCTCAAGGAGCTCGAGGAGATCAACTTCGAGGACGTGGCCGGCTCCAACCTGACCAAGAAGGAGCTGCTGCAGCTGCGCCGCGAGAAGGACAAGCTGGAGCGCTCGCTCGGCGGTATCCGGGACATGTCCAGGGTGCCGAGCGCGCTGTGGGTGGTGGACACCAAGAAGGAGCACATCGCCGTCAGCGAGGCCCGCAAGCTGGGCATCCCGGTGATCGCGATCCTGGACACCAACTGCGACCCGGACGAGGTCCAGTACCCGATCCCCGGCAACGACGACGCGATCCGCAGCGTCGCGCTGCTGACCCGGGTGGTCGCGGACGCGGTCGCGGACGGGCTCATCGCCCGGGCCGGCGCCGCGCAGGGTGACGACAAGCCCGCCGCCGGCGCGAATGGCCAGCTCGGCGCCGAGGAGCCGCTGGCGGAGTGGGAGCGCGAGCTGCTCGAGGGCAAGCCCGACGGCAAGCCCGACGGCGCGGCTGAGGCCGCTGCCACGGCCACGGAGCTGACGGACGCGAAGGCCGAGGGCAACGCGATTCTGGGCGCGCCCGACGTCGTTGAGGCGGTCGAGGCCGAGGCTGGCGAGGGCACCGCCGCCGGGGAGCCCGCCGCCGGGGAGCCCGCCGCCGGGGAGCCCGCCGCCGGGGAGCCCGCCGCCGGGGAGCCCGCCGCCGAGGAGTCCGGCGCCGAGTCAGCCTGAGCACAGTCGCACCGGCTGCACAGACAACGAGAGATGGGGACATGGCGAACTACACCGCCGCCGACGTGAAGCGGCTCCGCGAGCAGACCGGCGCGGGGATGATGGACTGCAAGAACGCGCTGGTCGAGGCCGACGGCGACTACGAGGCCGCGGTCGACGCGCTGCGCATCAAGGGCGCCAAGGATGTCGGCAAGCGCGCCCAGCGCACGGCCGCGCAGGGCCTGATCACCGCGGTGCTGGACGGCAGCAGGGCGGGCGTCCTGGTCGAGCTGAACTGCGAGACAGACTTCGTCGCCAAGACCGACCAGTTCCAGCAGGTCGCCGCCGACATCGCGGCGGCGGCGCTGAAGGCAGGCGCCGCCGACCGGCTCGCCGTGCTCAGCCTGGAGGTCCGGTCCGGCCAGACCACCCAGGACCTGATCGAGGAGGCCGGCGCGACGCTCAAGGAGAAGCTCGAGCTCGGCCGGTATGCCCGGTTCGAGGGCGGCTATGTGACCAGCTACCTGCACAAGACCGACCCCGGCCTGCCGCCCGCGATTGGCGTCCTCGTCCAGCTCGACGAGGCCGGAGCGGGCATCGCCAGGGACATCGCGCTCCAGATCGGTGCGCAGCGGCCGCAGTACGTGAGCCGCGAGCAGGTGCCCGACGAGGTGCTGGCGAACGAGCGCCGCATCGCCGAGCAGATCACCAGGGAAGAGGGCAAGCCGGAGCAGGCGATCCCGAAGATCGTGGACGGCCGGGTGAACGCGTTCCTCAAGGATGTCGTGCTGGTCGAGCAGATATCGGTGCATGACCCGAAGAAGACCGTGAAGCAGCTGCTCGCCGAGCAGGGGGCCAGCGTGCAGGAGTTCGCCCGGTTCCAGATCGGCCAGGCAGGTTGACCCTGCCGGACGGCGATACCGCGGTGGCAGGGCTCGGGCCGGGCGAACCGGACTTCGAGCCGGCGGGCAGCCCTGTCCCCGCGCAGATCCGGCACAACTGGCGCCGGGTCGTGCTGAAGCTGTCCGGCGAGGCCTTCGCGGGCGGTGAGCCGCTCGGCATCTCCCCGGACGTGGTCATCCACGTCGCGAGGGAGATCGCCGCCGCCACCAGGGAGGGCTTCCAGATCGCGGCCGTGGTCGGCGGCGGCAACATGTTCCGCGGCGCGGTGCTGTCCGAGCGCGGCATCGACCGGTCGCGCGCCGACTACATGGGCATGCTCGGTACCGTGATCAACTGCCTGGCGCTCCAGGACGTGCTGGAGAAGCTGGGCGTCGAGACCAGGGTGCAGACCGCGATCACGATGGGTCAGGTCGCCGAGCCCTACATCCCGCGGCGCGCGATCCGGCACCTCGAGAAGGGCCGCGTCGTGATCTTCGGTGCCGGGCTGGGCGCCCCGTTCTTCTCCACCGACACGTGCGCCGCGCAGCGCGCGCTGGAGATCGGCGCTGCCGCCGTCCTCAAGGGCACGCAGGTAGACGGCGTCTACGACGCCGATCCCCGGCACAGCCCGGAGGCCACCAGGTTCCACCAGCTCGGCTACGCCGAGGTGCTGGCCCGCGGGCTGCGGGTAATGGACGCGACCGCTGTCAGCCTGTGCATGGACAACGACCTGCCTATTGTCGTGTTTGACCTGATGGGTCAGGGTAATGTCGTCCGGGCTGTCCGGGGTGAGAGGATCGGCACACTAGTGAGCAAGTCGGCGTCATGATGCCAGCCGGACAGCTGGCGGAAGGGCGCGCCACACAGCGCACGGGTGCACCATGGAACTGAGCGGGCTGCATGCCCGGCGGATGCCTAGCAACGCACAGGAGCCGCAGTGATTGACGATAGTCTCCTCGAGGCCGAGGAGAAGATGGAGAAGGCCGTCGTGGTGGCCAAGGAGGAGTTCGGCGGCATCCGCACGGGCCGGGCTCATCCGTCGATGTTCAACAAGATCACGGCCGAGTACTACGGCACGCAGACGCCCGTGAACCAGCTGGCGTCCTTCCACCTGCCCGAGCCGCGGATGGTCATCATCCAGCCCTACGACAAGGGCTCGATGAGCGCCATCGAGAAGGCGATCAGGAACTCCGACCTCGGCGTCAACCCGTCCAACGACGGCAATATCATCCGGGTGGTGTTCCCCGATCTGTCGGAGGAGCGGCGCAAGGAGTACATCAAGGTCGCGCGCGGCAAGGCCGAGGACAGCCGGGTCTCGATCCGCAACATCCGCCGCCACGCGAAGGACTCGATCGACAAGCTGGTCAAGAAGGGGGAGGCGGGCGAGGACGACGGCAGGCGGGCCGAGCGCGACCTGGACGAGCTGACGCATACCTACATCGGCCAGGTCGATGAGCTGCTGAAGCACAAGGAAGCAGAACTGCTCGAGGTCTAGCTTGCGGCTCGAAGACGAACACCAGCAGCCCGCCGCACCGGACGGAGGCGTGCAGACGCAGCGGCGCCGGACGATCAGCACAGGACGCGACCTGCCCGCCGCCCTCGCGGTGGGGGTGGTCCTCGGCGGCCTCGTGCTGCTGACGCTCCTCACCATCAAGGGCACGTTCCTCATCTATGTCGGGCTCGTGCTGGCCCTGGCCCTCTGGGAGCTCGGGCAGGCGCTGGCCTCGCGTGACATCCACGTGCCGCTGATCCCGATCGCCGCAGGCGGCGTGGCGATGCTGACGCTCGCCTACTTCTCGACCCCGAAGTGGGTGCTGGCCGCCACCGCGCTGACCGCGATCGTGATCTTCGCGTGGCGGCTGCCCGCCGGGGCGGCAGGCTATGTGCGGGACGTGACGGCCGGCCTGTTCACGCTCGTGTACCTGCCGCTGCTGGCCGTGTTCGTCGCGCTCATGCTGGCGGTGCCCGACGGCAGCAGGCGGGTACTGATCTTCGTCATCCTGACGGTGTGCAGCGACACCGGCGGCTACCTCGCCGGGATCCTGTTCGGCAAGCACCTGATGGCACCCTCGATCAGCCCGAAGAAGACCTGGGAGGGCCTCGGCGGCTCGCTGCTGGTGAGCCTGTGCGCGGGCATCATCACGATCGAGACGCTGCTGGACGGCCACGTGTGGCAGGGCATCCTGCTGGGTCTCGCGGCTGTCTGCAGCGCGACCCTGGGTGACCTGGTCGAGTCGATGATCAAGCGTGACCTCGATATCAAGGACATGGGCCACCTGCTGCCCGGCCACGGGGGCGTCATGGAGCGGCTGGACTCGCTGCTGGTCATGGCGCCGGTGATCTGGCTGCTGCTCGCCGTGTTCGTCCCCAACGGTCACACCACCTGAGCCGCGGCCGGACGAGGGCCGTCGCGGTCACGGGCCGACGTTCCCGCCCGTCACTGCCTTTCGCTGCCGGTGTAGATCCAGCTGCGCCGCTGCGCGGTCAGCTGGTTGACCAGGCTCGCCGAGCCGCGCTCGGCGGCCAGGCGGCGCTCGCGCTCGGTGATCGGGACAACCCAGAGCCAGCGCACCGGCTCGTCCGCCGCCATGAAGCCGTCCAGCCGCGGCGCGTCCGGGCCGGGCAGCCGCGCGGGGTCGTCGAGCAGCAGTACCCCCTCGTTCCCGCCGCCTAGCGGGAAGGTCGACGCGTCGTGATACCAGGGAATGCTGTGGCCGGGCCCGAGCCAGGTGACCTCGCGCCAGGGGAACTGGGCCAGCCAGAGGAAGATGCGGGCGGCCTGGGCGCTCGGCATGGTGGTGGCCAGGGCCAGCTCGATCCGCGCCCGGCCGTCAGCGCCTTCGCCGGTCTGCTCCACCACCGGCATCCGCTGGCAGCTCATCCCCAGCGTCGACAGCACGGTGAACGGCCGGCGCGGTACCGGCGGCCGTTCCGACACCCCGGTGAGCGGCTGCTTGCCGCCGCTCACGTCCCAGTAGCCGCCGCCGGGGCCGAGCCGGGCCAGCAGGTAACCGAGCGTCGCCTGCTGGAAGGTGGCCCAGGCCTCCTTGCTCTCGCGCCACCGCCAGAACTGCTCGGCCCGGCGCAGCCGCGGCGCAAGCCCCTCGAGAGCGTCGTCCAGTGACCAGGCGAACGGTGTCTGGCCTATCACGTCCCGGCTGTAGCCGGGCATGCCCTTGGCCAGGTCAGACCAGCCGGGCAGCACCGCGAGCGGCGCACCGGACTGGAGGATCGCGACACCGTCGCCCTCTTCCAGCCACAGCGCGGTCAGCGTCTCCGGGTCAATCAGCGGGCTGCCCGCGGGGAACTTCGTGTGCTGGGCGGGCATCTCGGGCGCGTGCCCCGAGCGCAGCCGCGCGACGTCGACGGTCTCCGGGGCGGTGAGGTGGTTGGCGATCCAGGTGGCCGCGATCGGCCCGGCCTTGTCATGCAGGTAGGCCGATGTCGAGCTGCCGTCGTACTCCACGACAACCCGGCGGCTGCCGTATGGACTCACGCTGTCCAGCAGCACCGTAGGGGCTGCCGGGCTGGCGGATATCCTGGGTTTCTGGCTGGTACCTCTGCGCAACGACGGCACGTACTGAAATCTACCGACTTCCCGCGGGTTATTTCGCACATGTGAGCCAGATAGCCCGCGGGGCTTGGACCTGTAAATGAACGGAACGGCGAAGTGACGAGCGCTGCCGATGCGGCCCGGGTGGCGGCCGCTGCCGGCGTGCCGGTCGAGATCGGCCCCGGGCCCGGGCCTGGCGTCGGCGCTGCGGACGTGCCGGGTCTTGGCGCGCCCGAGCGCGCGCGCCGGGTGCGCCCGCCGCGCCACCTCGCCGATCTCGATCCGGCGGAGCGCCGCGCGGCAGTCCTTGAGCTCGGCGCGCCGGCGTTCCGGGCCGATCAGCTATCCAGGCACTACTTCGGCCGCCTGACCGACGATCCCGCCGAGATGACCGACCTGCCCGCCGGGCTGCGGGCCGGCCTGGCCGGGGCGCTGCTCCCGCCGTTGCTGACCGCGCAGCGCGAGCAGCAGTGCGACGGCGGCACCACCCGGAAGACGCTCTGGCGCGCGGTCGACGGCGCGCTGGTGGAGTCCGTGCTGATGCGCTACCCCGACCGCGTCACGATGTGCGTGTCCTCGCAGGCAGGCTGCGGGATGGCGTGCCCGTTCTGCGCCACCGGCCAGGCTGGCCTGACCAGGAACCTGTCCACCGCGGAGATCGTCACGCAGGTATTCGCCGGCGCGCGGGCCATGGCGCGCGGCGAGGTGCCCGGCGGGGCCGGCCGGGTCTCCAACATCGTGTTCATGGGCATGGGGGAGCCGCTGGCCAACTACGGCAGCGTGCTCGGCGCTGTCCGCAGGATCACAGATCCGGCACCGGCCGGGCTGGGCATCTCGCAGCGCGCGGTGACCGTGTCGACGGTGGGACTCGTGCCCGCCATCGAGCGCCTGGCCGGGGAGGGCCTCTCGGTGCGGCTTGCGGTGTCGATGCACGCGCCGGATGACGAACTTCGGGACGAGCTCGTGCCGGTGAACCGGCGCTGGAAGGTGGCGCAGGTGCTGGACGCGGCCTGGGGATACGCCCGCGCCACGGGCCGCCGGGTATCGATCGAGTACGCGATGATCAGGGACATCAATGATCACCCCTGGCGCGCGGACCTGCTGGCCTCGCTGCTGGCTGGACGCCTCGCGCACGTGAACCTGATCCCGCTGAACCCCACGCCGGGCTCGCGCTGGACCGCTTCCGATCCGGACGTGGCGGCGGAGTTCGTCGACCGGCTGGCCTACCGCGGCGTGCCGGTCACGGTCCGGGACACCAGGGGCACGCAGATCGATGGTGCCTGCGGCCAGCTCGCCGCCGCCAGCTCGCCGGGCACCCGGGGCTGACGCCGGGTCACCGCGACTGTTGCCCGTCGCGGTCGGCCCGGTACCTTATCGGCCATGGCATGGAAGGCAGAGCTGGGCATGCGCCGCCGCGTCCTGATCGCGAACCTGGTCCAGGGCGCCTGGCGCCGAATGCAGAACGCGGGCACCGTAACCGCCGAGTCCGCGGCCGGCCGCAGGTTCGCGGCGTTCGGGCCCGGCAGCCTGATGGCCTTCCCGACCGGCTCGGTCTACGGCGAGAAGTGGATCGAGGTCGGGGACAGGACCATGATCGCGGAGCTTGTCACGATGTGCGCAGGCATGGCTCCGGGTCACGACCTCGGCCCCGTTCCCGTCCTGCGCGTCGGCGACGGCTGCGTGATCGGGCGTGGCAGCCATATCGTGGCCCATCACTCGATCGAGATCGGCGACGACGTCTTCACCGGCCCTTACGTCTACATCACCGATCAGAATCACAAGTACGAGGACATCGAGACCCCGATCGGCAGGCAGTGGCCGGTCAACAGCGCGGTCAGGATCGGCGCGGGCAGCTGGCTGGGGACGGGCACCGTGATCCTGCCCGGCGCGACGATCGGACGGAACGTGGTCATAGCCGCGGGCTCTGTCGTGCGCGGCGCGGTGCCGGACAACTGCGTGGTGGCCGGCGTCCCGGCGAAGGTCGTGCGGCAGCACGTGCAAGGCATCGGCTGGGCACGGCCGGGTGGGCCCGTCGACGTCCTCCAGCTGCCGGACGGGCTGGCCGAGTCGGCGCCGGCCTGAATTTTCCGCGGCTGCAGAGCTAGCGGACCTTATGGCGAAGGGTTAGGGCCCTGCCAGGTCATGCCAGGGCCCTAGCCCTTCGCCTTAACGTCCGGTTGGCTGCGAGGGGGGCCGGGCCTGCCCGGCAGGGTCGCGTCCCGCGACCCTGCCAGCTGCGGCACGAACTGCTGACCGCGCATGGCCCGGCCGACAAGGTCTACCGCCTTGGCGGTGGCGACGAGGCGCCTGCCCTCGGTCCGGTACACCTCGAGAACGGCGCCGATGCCGCCTGGCGGCAGGTCGCCGCCCAGCTCGGCCCTGGCCTCGCGGTAACCCTGGCGCGCGCCCTCTATGCAGGCTGCGAGATGGTGCCGCGCCAGCGTCGCGAGCGCTACGGGATGGCGGAGCAGCACTCCGTGCATCCGGTAGTCCGGCGGCACGACGTCCAGCAGCCACTGCACCGCTGACTGCTCGAAGCCAGGCGTGCCCGGCGGATGGACGCCCTTCGGCCAGCCGACCGGAACATAGCCTGCCATGCCTGCAAGCATAGTCCTGTTCGAACAGATATTCTAGCGAATGATCGACCGGGGCGGAGCTGTCAGCAGCGCCCGCAGGTAGACGCGGTTGCTGCTGATGAGCCCTTCTCCGGCTGAACTATCCGGGCACTGTGCCCAGGCCGCCGCCGGCGATCCGGCGTGTGCCGCCGGGTCGTATCGAACCGAGAACACCGCCGAGGCCCCGCCACTCAGCCGGGGCTGGGGAGCGGCGCCGGTCACCGCCACGCCCGAGCTGAGCCGCATCAAGGCGTGGCACCCGGCCGCGGGCTGGGATCCGAGGTTGCGTACCCGGAACCGCACCGTTGTCCCGCCGCGCGCGACAGTAATCTGCGGCTGGCTCGTCACCAGGGAGACCAGTGCGACCGTGGGTACGCGCTGGCGTCGCGTGGACGCATCGCCACAGGTAGCCCACGCGTAGCCGAGAGCAGGCACGGCGCCATGGCGCAGGCGGTAGGTCACGAAGAACTGTCCGATGCCGTGAGCCGGCACGGCCGGGACGTTCCTGGCGATGACCCGGCGGTGACCTAGCTGGAGATGAGCGACGCAGTCGCCGGCCTCGGCGCTGCCGCTGTTGTGCACGCTGAAACTGACCTGGGCGGAGCGCGCGCCGTAGGTCAGCGTCTGCCAGCCGGTCACGCCGATGATGGCGTAGCTGGTCCAGTACGTGATGAGGCTGGTGAGCAGCCAGGCTGAGCCCGCGACCGCGAATGCGGCGGCGGTCCAGCCTGCCGCCGGGCCGGCGAGGCCGCGGCCCCGCGGGGATGGTCGGATTGCCGGAGGTGCGGGTGCCGGCCGCGAGCCGGGAGCGAGGCGGGTGCCCTGCCCGTCCCCGCCCGCCTGCGCGGGCACGCGAGCGATCGTTCGCTCGCCGCCGCCTGGCCCGTCGCCGGCGCTGCGGGCAGGGCTGTCCGTCGGCTCCACTGGCATTCACTGCATTGTGGCAGCCGGCCGCGGCGGGCAGGAGCCGATGGTGATCTTGTCCGCATCCGTCGGCTACCGGCAGGCGGCACTGAAGCGGTATGCGGGACCGAATAGAATTGACGGCAAGCCGTAATCCCGGCGCTTCCCTTAGTTACCGGAGTCTCTCCGCATGCCTGCCACCCCTGATCACGCGAGCGAGCTCCCGGCCGGACCGGGTCAGCTCGCCCGCCGCGAGGACCTGCGCAATGTCGCGATCGTCGCGCACGTCGACCATGGCAAGACGACGCTCGTGGACGCCATGCTGTGGCAATCCGGTGCATTCCGGGCTGGCGCCCAGGTCGCAGAGCGGGTGCTGGACTCCGGCGACCTGGAGCGCGAGAAGGGCATCACGATCCTGGCCAAGAACACAGCGGTCCGGCACGGCGGAATGACGATCAACATCATCGACACGCCCGGCCACGCCGATTTCGGCGGCGAGGTGGAGCGCGGCCTGTCGATGGTCGACGGCGTCGTCCTGCTCGTCGACGCGAGCGAAGGGCCGCTCCCGCAGACCAGGTTCGTGCTGCGCAAGACGCTCCAGGCCCAGCTCCCGGTCATCGTCGTGATCAACAAGGTGGACCGGGCCGATGCGCGGATCGCCGAGGTCGTCGACGCGTGCTACGAGCTGTTCATGGACCTCGACGCGACCGAGGACCAGATCGAGTTCCCGATCGTGTACGCCTCGGCGCGCGCGGGCCGCGCCTCGCTGAACCGGCCGGCCGACGGCGAGCTGCCCGACTCGCCGGACCTCGAGCCGTTGTTCCAGGTGCTGCGGGATACGGTGCCGGCGCCAGCCTATGACCCGGCTGCACCGCTGCGGGCACACGTCACGAACCTGGATGCGTCTTCTTACCTGGGCCGGATCGCGCTCTGCCGCGTCTTCAGCGGTGAGATCAAGAAGGGCCAGCAGGTCGCCTGGTGCCGCCGCGACGGCTCGATCGAGCGGGTGAAGATCACCGAGCTGCTGCGCACAGACGCGCTCGAGCGGGTACCGACGCAGGCCGCAGGCCCCGGCGACATCATCGCCGTGGCCGGGATCGGCGACATCATGATCGGCGAGACGCTGGCCGACGCCGACGATCCGCGGCCGCTGCCGCTGATCACGGTCGACGAGCCCGCAATCTCGATGACGATCGGCGTCAACACCTCACCGCTCGTCGGTCAGTCCAAGGGCTCCAAGGTCACCGCGCGAATGGTGAAGGACCGCCTGGACCGGGAGCTCGTTGGCAACGTGTCCCTGGTCGTGGCGCCGACGGAGCGCCCCGATACGTGGGAGGTGCAGGGCCGGGGTGAGCTCGCCCTGGCCGTGCTCGTCGAGCAGATGCGCCGCGAGGGCTACGAGCTGACCGTGGGCCGTCCGCAGGTGGTTACCAGGGAGATCGACGGCCGGCTGCACGAGCCGGTCGAGCGTCTTACCGTCGATTGCCCCGAGGAGTATCTCGGCACCGTCACGGCGCTGCTCGCGGTGCGCAAGGGGCGGATGGACAACATGTCCAACCACGGCACCGGGTGGGTGCGGCTCGACTTCACGGTGCCTGCCCGCGGGCTGATCGGGTTCCGCACCCAGTTCCTCACCGAGACACGCGGCACCGGCATCGCGCATCACGTGTTCGAGGGCTTCGAGCCGTGGTTCGGCGAGATGCGCGCCCGGCCGACCGGGTCGCTGGTCGCTGACCGGACCGGGACCGCGACGGCCTACGCGATGTTCGCGCTGCAGGAGCGCGGCAGCCTGTTCGTCGAGCCGGGCACCGAGGTCTACGAGGGCATGATCGTCGGCGAGAACTCCAGGTCGGACGACATGGATGTGAATATCGCCAAGGAGAAGAAGCTCACCAACATTCGCCAGTCGACCGGCGAGGAGCTTGAGCGGCTGATCCCGCCCCGGCTGCTGAGCCTGGAGCAGGCGCTGGAGTTCTGTGCGGACGACGAGTGCGTAGAGCTCACGCCCACGGCCGTGCGGATGCGGAAGACCGTGCTGGACGCCAAGGAGCGGGGCCGCATGCGGGCGCGCAGGCCGCGCGAGGGCCAGCAGGGTTAGCCGCGGCTCGCCGCCAGTGCCGTGGGGGCATAGGGGCCGGGGGGGTGGCGGAGTGTGGCCGGGCCAGATGGGGAGGGC
>Ga0335078_10002473_pt1 | contig 28009 bp, 26 predicted proteins | sample Lox_Sample_32_FD_206711 | JGI IMG/M metagenome (GOLD analysis project Ga0335078, IMG submission 206711) | Soil microbial communities from Loxahatchee National Wildlife Refuge, Florida, United States - Lox_Sample_3.2 | ecosystem: Environmental > Terrestrial > Soil > Wetlands | place: USA...
GACTTGAGGACCGTGTTCGTTTTGTTCGAGCTCGAGGGGTTGACGTCGGTCGAGATCGCTGCGCTGCTCGACATCCCCGTAGGAACTGCCGCGTCGCGACTGCGGCGCGCGCGCGAAGAATTTCAGCTCGCGGTGACGGAGCTGCAGCTCGGAGCGAGAGCGACCGAGACGGGAGGGACCCCGCGATGAACGACCCGATTCGTTTGCTCGCGTCGCCGGAGACGACCGATCTCGAGCGACAGCTTTTGGCATCGTGGAACGACGAACGTCCGACGACGAGCGCGCGCGACAAGACGTTTGCGCTCCTCGGCGTGACGAGCGGAGCGGTCGCCGCGGGCGGAATCGTGAGCGCGTCGGTCGCGCCGAAGGCGCTCGCCGCCGGATGGCTCGCGTCGGCGAAGTGGATCGTTGTGTCCGTCGTGACGCTGGGCGCGCTCGGCGCGGGCGTCGCGATCGCGCTCCACAAGAGCGCGGACGCGCCGCAACCGAGCGCGCCGATCGCGCAGACCCTCGTCGCGCTGCCCATCCCGCACGCCTCCGCTCCGCAACCCGTCGCTCAACCGACGACGAACGCGTCGCCCGTTCAAGCGCGCGGAGCCCCGCTCAAGGCCGCGCCCGTCGCGCCCGCCGCGTCGCTCGCCGATCAAGTCGCCGCGCTCGATCGCGCGCGCGCCGCGCTCGAAGCGGGCGACGCGCGCGGGGCGCGCAAGCTCGCCGACGCGTACGAGAGCGAATATCCGAACGGCGCGTTCACGCAAGAGGCCGACGTCGTGCGCATCGAAGCGCTCGTGAGCGAAGGAAGCCACGACGCCGCCGACCGCGCCGCCAAACGATTTCTCGCGGCGTACCCGAAGAGCCCGCACGTCGCTCGCGTTCGCGCGCTCTTGGGTTACGATCCGTGACGTGCGCGCGCTCGTTTGCGTCTTTCTGATCGCCTGCGGAACGGACGTCGATCTCGGCGGATCGAGCGTGACGACGTCCGACGGATCGACGACGAACGTGTGCGGGGATCTCGTCGGGCCGACGATCGATGCCGGCTGCCGCGCGTGCAGCGCGTCGTCCGACGATTGCCAGGCGAACGGTTGTTACGGCGGGTATTGGTGCGACACGGACGAGATCGACTGCAAGGCGCCGCCGAAATCGTGCCCGTGAGCGCGCCTACTTCCGGACGCGCTCGGTGAGCTCGGCGCCGGTCGCGACGTTCTTGCCGTGGATGTCGATGTACTCGACGCTCATCGGGCCGGCGAGCTTCGCGAACACGCTGACGAGCTGCGCGCCGTCGACGCCGCCGATGCGCGATCGCGCGAGCGCCGAGCACGATCCGTCCGCCTCTTTCTTCGTCGTGATCAAAATCGGTCGGTCGAGCTGCTTCAGTCGCACGAGCAAATCGCCGCCCGTCATCGTGCGGTGCACGAGTCGATGCTCGGACAAACCATAAGGCACGTACTCGAGCAAACCGAGCGTGTGCGTGTGCGGCGGGTTGAAGTCCATCTCGCGCCAGTAGAGGTAGACCGAGTCGTCGTCGATGGGCGCGCAGTTGTCGTTCAGGTGAATTCCGTAGTCGACGCGGCTCCCGTCGTCGCTCTTGCTGATGAAGAACACGGTGCGAACGTCGTGCGCTTGAAAATTCACGGCCTCGGCGCGCGCGTCACCGGAAGCAGAGAGAACGAGGGCCGAAACGAAGAACAATCGAGGAAGAGAACGCAGCATCCTTCGTCGGTTATGGCACATCACGCTCACAAAAGCCCAAAGAGCGCGATAGAACGCGTCCGTGGCTTCGCAGCCGAAACACCGCCTACGCGCTTGGCTCGCGCGCCCCAGCGTTCAGCTCACCGTCGCGGTCTTGATCCTCGCGTGGCTCGGCGTGACCGTGACCGAGATCGCCGTCGTCGCGCCGTGGCTCGAGTGGGTGTCGTTCGGGATCGGCATGCTCTTCGCGCTTGAGCTCGTCGTGCGCTTCGTCGCGTCGACCACGCACCGCCGCTTCTTCCGCGAGCATTGGACCGATCTCGTCGCGGTGTGCACGGTGTTCCCCGGGTTCGCCGTGCTCTGGCCCGCGGCGCGCCTCTTCCGGCTCTTGCGCGTCGTGCTCCTCTTCGCGATCGCGCGCAAGCTGCCGCTCCCGTTCGCGCGCAAGCGCACGGTGCGTCGCGCGGTGGGGCTCCTCGGCTTCGTCGTCATCGTGGCGCTCTCGTGCACCGCGGCGCTCCTCGCGTTCGAATCCGGCAAGAACGCCGCGCTCTCGACGTTCAGCGACGCGTTCTGGTTCTCGCTCTATTCGATCTTCGCGACGCAACCGACGCCGAACCCTCCGCTCACGCTCGGCGGTCGCATCGTCTCGCTCGTGCTCATCTTCGTCGGGCTGAGCACGTTCGCACTCTTCACCGGCAGCGTGTCCGCTGCGGTGCTTCACCGACTCCGAAACGAAGGAGCAGCGATGGATTGGGAAGATCTCGAAGGTCACCTCGTCATTTGCGGATGGAATCGCAAAGCGGAGATCATCGTGCGCGAGTACGACGCCGCGCACAGAGACGATCCGATGCCGGTCGTCGTCATCGCGCCGATCGGCGGCGAGCAACCCACGTTCGCCGATCCGAATCTGCGCAAGCGCGTCCTCTTCCTCGACGACGACTTCACGAAGGTCTCCGCGCTGCAGAAAGCGGGGATCGACAAAGCGACGACGTGCATCGTGCTGAGCGACTGGACGCGCGGGCGCAACGAACGCGACGCCGACGCGCGCACGATCCTCGCCGCGCTCACGGTCGAGAAGCTCAACCCGAGTTGCTACACGTGCGCCGAGCTCAATCGACGCGAGTACGCGCAGCACCTCGCGCTCGGCGCGGTCGACGATTTCGTCATCGGCGGCGAGCACAGCGCGTTTCTCCTCGCGCAAGCCGCGCTCAACCGCGGCACGCTCAACGTGTTCAGCGAGCTCCTCAGCTACGAGTACGGCCACAAATTCTGCCGCATCGAAGTGCCGAAGGAGTTCCTCGGCAAGCCGTTCGTCGACGCGTTCGTCGAGATGAAGAAGAAGAAGAACGTGACGCTCGTCGCCGTGATGGACGAAGCCGGCAAGTCGCACATCAACCCCGCCGAGCGCGTGCTCGCCAAGAGCGACTCGCTCGTCGTGATCGCCGCGCACGATTTCGAAGCGTAGGATCGCGCGCATGGACTTCTCACTTCCTGCGGAGCTCGGTCACACGCTCGACCGCGTGCGCGCGATCGTGCGCGAGCGCGTTTATCCGCTCGAGCGCCTCTACGCCGAGCGCGGGACGTTTCGTGCAATCTACACGGATCTCGAAGGCGCGCGAGACGCCGTAAAACAAGCGGGATTGTGGGCCCCGCAGATGCCGAAGGCGTGGGGAGGGATGGGGCTCTCGTTGATGGAGCACGCGCGCGTGTCCGAGGAGCTCGGGCGGAGCGCGCTCGGTCACTACGTCTTCGGTTGTCAGGCGCCGGACGCAGGGAACATGGAGCTCTTGCTGCACTTCGGAACCGACGCGCAGAAAAACGAATTCCTCGCGCCGCTCGCGACGGGAAAAATCCGGAGCTGCTTCGGCATGACCGAGCCGGACAAACCCGGATCGAACCCGACGTGGCTCGCGACGACCGCGAAGAAGGACGGCAGCGACTACGTCATCGACGGCCACAAGTGGTTCACGACCGGCGCGGACGGCGCGAAGTTCTGCATCGTGATGGCGGTGACGAATCCCGAAGCGCCACCGCACGCGCGCGCTTCGCAGATCATCGTGCCGATGGACGCGCAGGGCCTCCGCTTCGTGCGCAACATCCCCGTGATGGGTCACGCGGGCGACGATTGGATCAGTCACGCGGAGCTTCGCTTCGAGGGCGTGCGCGTTCCGCAATCGAACCGGCTCGGCGACGAAGGCGCGGGATTTCTCCTCGCGCAAGAGCGCCTCGGGCCCGGTCGAATTCACCACGCGATGCGCTGGGTCGGAATCTGCGAGCGCGCGTTCGATCTCTTGTGCGAGCGCGCCGCGACGCGCGAAGTGGAGCCCGGCAAACCGCTCGGCACGCGACAGATGGTGCAGGAGTGGATCGCCGACGCGCGCGCGGGGATTCACGCGTCGCGTCTCATGATCTTGCATGCCGCGTGGAAGATGGACCGCGAAGGAGCGCACGCGGCGCGAGAAGAGATCTCGCTGCTGAAGTTCTTCGTCGCGGACGTCTTGCAGAAGACCGTCGATCGCGCAGTGCAAGCGCACGGCGCGCTGGGCATCACCGACGACACGCCGCTCGCTGCATTTTACCGCTTCGAGCGCGCCGCGCGCATCTACGACGGCGCGGACGAAGTGCACAAGGCGAACGTCGCGAAGCGCATCTTGCGCGGGTACGGATTGAAGGTCGGCTGACCCGACGGCGTTGGCCCAACGGGCCGACGCGGCCGACCCGGCCGGCGCGGCGGCGCGGCCGGCGCGGGCCACAAAGAGGCCGCGCGGCACGCGTGATTTTGCCGTCGTTTCGCGCGGCACGCGGTCTGCAATGCGGTCGTCGGGCTTCGCTGCGCGCGCGACGCCGAGATTTTGTCGAAAGGATTTTCAAAGACGGAAGAGGGCTTGCTGAAGGGACAGAGAGGAGGCAAGCGACTGGCGCAGTCGCGACGACGGACGAAGCACCCGCACCGAGCGTGCGCGTGAAGTCCCCGTCTACGATCGGGCGGAAGCGCATCGGTCACGGCGCGCCAGCGAGGTGTTTGCGGAGGGTGCAGGACCTCGCGCCTGAACGAAGTCAGGGCGCCGCACGATAAATCTGCTCGCCACACGCGAGGGCTTCTCGGTCCATTTGAATTTGGTAACGACTCCCGGTGAAGGAGCGCGGTTCGATCCGAAATCGCTCCGGGCAAAAGTCACCGCAACGCACACGTGTGTGCGGAGCGTGCTTGCTCGCGGTGGGGAAATCGGCGATCAACCGCGCATGCTCTCGATTGATCTGACGGGGAAACGCGCGGTGGTCGCTGGGATCGCAGATGACGGCGGGTTCGGCTTTGCGATCGCGAAGTCACTCGCCGAGGCGGGCGCGACGGTGATCGCCGCGACGTGGCCGCCTGCGTACAACATCTTCACGACGCTCCTCGCACGCGGAAAAATCGACGACGCGCGCAAAATGTCCAGCGGCAAGCTGCTCGAGTTCGAGAAGATTTATCCGTTCGACGCCGCGTACGACACGATGGCCGACGTTCCCGAGGACGTGAAAACCAGCAAGCGCTACGCCGACCGCGGTGACTTCACCGTCGAAGGCCTCGCGCACAACCTCGCGCGCGATTTCGGCGACAAATCGGTCGACGTCGTCGTCCACTCGCTCGCGAATGGGTCCGAAGTGAAGAAGCCACTGCTCGAGACGTCGCGCGCGGGTTACCTCGGCGCGGTCGGCGTGAGCGCGTACTCGATGGTCTCGATGGTGTCGCGGCTCGGCGCGCTCGTGCGGCCGGGGGGCGCGTTCGTGTCGCTCACGTACATGGCGAGCGAGCGCGTCATTCCCGGGTATGGCGGCGGAATGTCGAGCGCCAAGGCCGCGCTCGAGAGCGACACGCGCGTGCTCGCGTTCGAGGCGGGGCGCAAGTGGGGCGTGCGTGTGAACACGATCTCGGCGGGTCCCTGGGCTTCGCGCGCCGCGAGCGCGATCGGGATCATCGATGCAATGGTGGACTACGCGAAGGCGAACTCGCCGCTCCCCGAAGCGATCACCGCCGAAGACGTCGGCAACACTGCAGCGTTCTTGTGCAGCCCGCTCGCGAGCGGCATCACGGGCTCCGTCGTCTACGTCGACAAGGGCTATCACGCGATGGGCAAGGCGGTGTGATGCTCAGTCCGTGCTTCGCTTGCAGCTCCCGTCGGGTTTCTCCGGCGGAGGCGCGGCGAAGCGCCAATCGGACTCGAACGTCGCGCGAAACGCAGTGAGCGCGGCGCGATCCTCGAACACGATCCCGAGCTCGCGCGCGTGCTTCATCGAGTTTTCGCTGAAGTTGATCGAGCCGACGAACCCGCGCGCGCCGTCGACGAGGATCATCTTCGCGTGCATGTAAGGCTCGTCGCGCGTCGAGGGCGACGGCATCACGCGCGCGTCGACGTTCTTCTTCTCGAGATCGAGCACGGGCTTGTGGTTTCGGTAGGGGTCGCCGCCAAGATCGCAGGCGGGCACGAGCAGCCGCACTTTCACGCCGCGCTTCGCCGCGCGCGAAAACGCGTCCTCCATCGCGCGGTCGCTGAGATTCTCGGTCGTCGCGTCGATGGTGCGCTGCGCGGAGTCGACGAGCGTGACGAGCCGCGGTTCGGCGTCGACAGGGCTCCACACGAGCGACGCGTTCGCCAGCGCGGGCGTGATCGACGTGTGGCTGTCCGCATTGGCGACGTCCGCGTCGAACACGCGAATGAACTCGTCGACGACGCCGGGATCGTCCGTGACGATCGCGTAGTCGCGCGTGTGATCGTACGGGCGCGTCAAGTTGAGCGACATGATCGCGCACCGCGCGTCGTCGATCACCATCGCCTTCACGTGCATGATGCTGAACGCGCTCGACGCGCGCACGATGGTCACGCCGCGATCGGTGAGCCGCTGCGCGACCTCCGCCGAGCCGTGCTTCTCGAGGTTCTTGGCGTCGAGGATGATCTTCACGTCGACGCCGCGCGCCTTCGCCGCGCCGAGCGCGTCTTCGATCTCGGGCGCGGTGAGGTGGTACATCATCATGCGGATCGACTTCTTCGCGCTCGCGATCAAATCGATCACGGGCTCGAGCCCCGAGTCGCTCGGCGTGACGAAGAAGGATCGCACGGCAGGTCCCGCCGAGATCGTCGCGCTCGGCGCGGGCGCGCTCGCCGTCGCGCTCGACGCGGCGTGCGTCTCGTGCGGCCGCGACGGCGTGCACCCAAGCACGAAGAAAAAAACTATGCTTGCGCGCATGCCTGCCGCGCTCGACGGTACGAAACCCGTTCGCAAAGGGGAAGAGCTCGACGCCGCCGCGCTCGCGCGATTCCTCGACTGCGAAGAGCGCGAGATCGAGGTCACGCAGTTCCCCGGCGGGCATTCGAACCTCACGTACCTCGTCCGCGTTCGCGACAAAGAGCTCGTGCTTCGCCGGCCGCCGTTCGGAAACACGGTGAAGACCGCGCACGACATGGGCCGCGAGGTCCGCATGCTCACGCGTCTTCATCCCGTGTACGCGAAGGCGCCGCGCGTCGTCGCGCACACCGAAGACGCCAGCGTCCTCGGCGCGCCGTTCTACGTGATGGAGCGCGTGCGCGGCGTCATCGTGCGGCGCAAGATGCCCGAAGGCGTGGAGCTCACGCCGGAGCTCGCGTGTTCGCTCAGCGAGCTCGTCGTCGACGGGCTCGTCGAGCTCCACGCGATCGATCTCGCGAAGAACCATTTGCTCGATCTCGGAAAGCCCGACGGCTTCGTCGAGCGACAAGTGCGCGGATGGAGCGAGCGTTACGTCGCCGCGCAGACGGACGACGTCCCCGACATGCCGGCGCTCGCGAAGTGGCTCGCCGCGAACATCCCCGTCTCGCGCGACGCGACGATCGTGCACAACGATTGGAAGTTCGACAACCTCGTGCTCTCGCAGGATCTGAAGACGATCGTCGGCGTGCTCGATTGGGAGATGTCGACGATCGGCGATCCGCTCGTCGACGTCGCGACGTCGCTCGCCTACTGGGTCGAAGCGGGCGATGACGAGCTCCTCAAGTCGTTCGCTTTCGGTCCGACCGCCGCGCCCGGCGCGTTCACGCGGCGCGAGTTCGCCGCGCGGTACGCGGAGAAATCCGGCCGAGACCTCGGCAACATTTTGTTCTACGTCGTCTTCGCCCTCTTCAAGAACGCGGTCGTCGCGCAACAAATCTACGCACGCTACAAAAAGGGTCTCACGACCGACGAGCGTTTCGCGCCGTTCATTTGGGGCGTGCGCGCGATCGCCGCGCAGGCCGCGCGTTCGCTCGAGCGCGGCGCGATCTAACTTCGCTCGCGCATCGCGAGCCCGGACACGCCCCACGCGCCGGAGACGTGATCGCACTGCGCGAGCGTCGCGCGATCGGCGAGCGTGACGATCGCGCAGTTTTCCGGATTCGCGAGCGCGTCGAACTCCTCGACCGACAAATGAAGAAAGCGCATCACGAAGCAACGAATCGTGAGCCCGTGCGTCACGATGAGCACGCGGCTCGATTGCTTGCGCTCGGCTTGTCGCATCATCGACTCGAGAAAGTTCGACGTGCGGTCGTAACAGTCCGCCGGGCTCTCGCCGCCGCGGAAGCGGTAGTAGAACCATCCGTGAAGCTTGCGGAGATCTTCTTGCGCGGCGACTTCGTCGTACCCGTGCTCGACCTCGCGCAACCTCGGATCTTCGTAGATGCGGAGATCGTCGCGCGCGGCGCCTGCGCCTTCGAGGATCCCGTCGAGCGTCTCGCGCGTGCGGCGGTACGGTGATCGGTAGAGGAGCGCGCCGTCGATGAAGTCGCGTCCGATGATGCGACCCGCCTCGCGCGCTTGGTCGCGTCCGCGCGCGGAGAGCGGGATCGCGGGATCGCCGACGTCGAGCGACGAGACCTTTCCGGTGTTCGCCTCCGACTCGCCGTGGCGCACGAGCTTGATCGTGAGCATGACGCGAGCATAGTCACCTTGCCGCCCTGCGTCGCGACCCTACCTGATCGAGATGACCGACAAAGCGGTGCACGAAGGTCTCGAAGGCGTCCTCGTCACGCAGACGATGCTCTCGAGCGTCGACGGCGAAGCGGGACGCCTCGTGATCGCCGGGCTCGACGTGGAGACGCTCGCGGAGAAATTCTCGCTCGAAGAGGCCGTCGCGCGGATCTTCTCGCTCGCGGGGCTCGACGACGGGAACGTCGCGGCGCGCATCGCGGACGGTCGCGCGCGCGCGTTCGATCTCGGCGCGCGCCTCGAGCCCGCGCTCGCGTGCACCGATCCGATGGTCGCGCTGCGCGCCGCGGTGGATCTCTTGTCGCAAGATTTCGCGGAGGACCCCGCGCGAATCATCGGAGCGATCGGATTCGTCGCCGCGGCGCACGCCGCGCGCGCTCCGAAAAAACCAACGCGCGCGGGTCACGCGTCCGACGTGCTGCGCATGATGACGAATCGAACGGACGAAGCGCGCGCCCGCGCGCTCGACGCGTACATGACGACGGTGATGGATCACGGCATGAACGCGTCGACGTTCGCCGCGCGCGTCGTCGCGTCGACCGCGTCCGACGTGCTCTCGAGCGTGTCCGCCGCGCTCGCGGCGCTCAAAGGCCCGCTCCACGGCGGCGCGCCGGGCCCCGTGCTCGACATGCTCGACGCGATCGGAAAACCCGAAAACGCGGAGGCGTGGATCGAAGGTGAGCTCGCCGCGAAGCGCCGCATCATGGGGATGGGACATCGCGTGTACCGCGTGCGCGATCCGCGCGCCGCCGTGCTCGAAGCCGCGTGCGCGCGACTCGAGCGCGCCGGCGTCACGAGCGCGCGACTCCCGCTCGCGCGCGCCGTGGAACGCACCGCGCGCACCGTGCTGAAATCGCGACATCCGACGCGATCGCTCGACACGAACGTCGAGTTCTACACCGCGGTTCTCCTTGACACGATCGGCGTCCCGCGCACGCACTTCTCGGCGCTCTTCGCGTGCGGTCGCGTCGCCGGATGGCTCGCGCACGTCGCGGAGCAACGCGCGAAGGGAAGGCTCATTCGTCCGGACTCGCTCTACGTCGGACCGATGCCGCCTTCGAGCTGAGCGCGAAGAGCTCGAGCTGCGCGCCGCGCGCGGCGGGTTTCTCCGCGGACTCCGCCGGCGCGCGCGGCGCGCGCGGCGCGTGCGGCGCGCGCGGCGCGAGCTGACGGAGCAAGTGCGATTCGCGCGCGAAGAACCCTTGCGTGTGGAAGCTCTCGGGCATCGCGAAGATCGTCGCGTCGAAGTGGTGACACACTTCGTGAAGCAGCGTGCGCAAGAACGTGCGGAACTTCACGACGTCGCCGCGCGCGACGGTGCGCATCCAGACTTCGATCTCCGGAACATCGCCGGCTTCCTGCGCGAACGTGTAAAGCCCGTGCAGCTCCCCGCCGTCCCAACTCGGGCGCGTCTCGCGCACGCGGACGCGGACTTTGGGCGCCTTCAATTGTTTGCACAATGCAAGGACCAACGCGTTCGCGGCGCGCGTCGTGCGCACGCGGCGTCCGGCCTCGAGATCCGCGCGCAGCGACTCGACGAGCGGCTCGAGCGCGCGAACGTCGGGAACTTTCACCTCCCGAAGCTCGTCCGAACGAAGGTAGATGCGTTTGTCCTTTGCGCTCAGCCGTTCGAAGTACGGAAACGGCATGCGCTACACTCCGGTGGTCGCGTGAAGATCGTTCTCCTCTATCCGCCGCCGTGGAAAATCGCGCCCGAGGGCGGCCTCGCGTACCCCGAAGGCGAGGGGCCTCCCGACGGATACCGTCCCGGCGATCTCGACGCGGATTTTCACCAGACGCCGTATGGCCTCTTCTCGATCGGCGCGCAAGCGATCCGCGCGGGGCACGACGTGAAGGTCGTGAACTTGTCGTCGTGGGCGTGGCCTCGCGTCGAAGAAGTGATCGAGCGGCTCGACGCGCCGCTCTGGGGCATGTCGTGTTGGACCGCGAATCGCCGCGGCGTGCGCATGGTGGCCGAGCTCATCAAACGAAAACACCCGCGCGCGACGGTCGTCGTCGGCGGACCGCACGTCACGCCGCTCCCGCGCGAGGTCATGAAATATTTTTCCGCGGTCGATCTCGCGTGCGTCGGCGAGAGCGACGACACGTTCTTGGAAATCGCCGATCGCGTCGCGAAGAAGGAACCGCTGACGGGAATCGCGGGCACGTTCTACCGCGAGGGCGCGCGCGTCGAACAAGCGCCCGAGCGCGCCGCGATCAAGAACCTCGACGACCTCGCGAGCGTGCAGTCGTACTTCGACACGCACATCTTGATGACGTCGCGCGGTTGCCCGTGGAACTGCACGTTCTGCGGCGCCGAGACGAGCTGGGGCCGCGGGTTCCGCGCCAACTCCGTCGACTACGTGCTCGACGCGATGGAATCGGTGCTCGCGCGTTTGCCCGTGAAGATGATCCAAATCAAGGACGACACGTTCACGACGAACAAGAAGCGCGTGCTCGAGCTCTGTCGAAAGATCCGCGAGCGCAAATTGAATTTCTTCTGGTCGTGCGACACGCGCGTCGATCTGCTCACCGACGAGCTCCTGCGCGAGATGCGGCTCGCGGGGTGTCAGCGCCTCTCGCTCGGCGTCGAGAGCGGGTCGCAGCGAATCCTCGACGCGATCGACAAGAAGATCACCGTCGGCGAAATCCTCGAGTCGACCGCGCTCGCGAAGAAATACGGCATCAAGGTTCGCTACTACATGATGCTCGGCAACCGCGGAGACACGAAGGAGACGTTCCGCGAGACGCTCGATTTTCTCGAGAAGGCGCGCCCGCACGAATACATTTTCTCGTGCCTCTCCATTTATCCCGGCACGCGCGATTTCGACGAAGCCAGCCAAAAATGGCTCGATCGTAACGTGTATTTTACACAGAATTTCCAAGAGCTGAAGACGCCGTTCGACGCGAGCGAAGAGGACACGGCGGTGATGAACGAGTGGTTCGCGCACAACAGCGGTCTTCGCACGATGCACGTCGACATCGCGGCGGACTACGCGCGCATGCTCGACGCGCTCGGCGACTACCACGGCGCGCACATGGATCTCGGCGCGGCGCTCTATCGCGAAGGTCAGCTCGAGGAAGCGGAGAAGCACGTGAGGCGCGCGCTCGAGCTCGGGTATCCGCTGCCGGGCCTCGCGTACAACCACCTCGCGTGCATCGCGAAGGCGCGCGGCGATCTCGACGCGATGATGGACTCGTTCACGATCGCGGCGAAGACCGATCCACAACATTACGTGCTGATGCAAAACGTGAACGCGGCGCGCGCGTGGTTCAAAGCGGGAGGACCCGGCAAGGGACTGCCGCTCGATCTCGTCGTGCGCCACGACTTCCAACTCTTCGAGCGCACCGTGCAGCCGACGCTTCCCGGACCGTTGAGCGAGACGTTCGACGTCTGGGACGCGGCGTTTCCCGTGAAGACGCCGGAGCGCGAGGGGAGCCGCAAAGGGCTCGGCGATCGCAAGAAGCTCCGCGTGCTGTAGCGCTTTGGCTTCCAATCGCGCTTCGCGCGCTCGATGCGTCGCGCGGTCGCCGTCGGGAAATTCGCTGCTTTTCGTACTATTCTTCGTCCATGAAGCTTTGGCTCGAACGCACGATCCTTTTCGGCGTGCTCGGCGCGGTTGCGGCGGCGTGCGGCGGGGACGACAACGGGTCGAGTGACGCAGCCATCGATCAAACGTCGGACCAAACTTCTGCGCCGGACGTCGCCTCCGTGAAGGACGCGACGAGCGACACGTCGACGAACGACGCGGGGGCTGATGCGCCGTCCGTGCAAGACACGGGCGCCGACGCGCCCGTGGACGTCGCCGTCGACGCGCCCGAGGACGTCGTGCAGGTCGACGCGGTCGTCGACGCGCCCGAGGACGTCGTGCAGATCGACGCGGGCAACTGCGTGACGAACACGCAATGCGCGACGAATCAGTTTTGCCAAAAGCCGAACGCGGACTGCAACGGCACGGGAACGTGCGCGGACAAACCGCAGTTCTGCCCGCAAATCGCCGACCCGGTCTGCGGTTGCAACAAACAGACGTACATCAACTCGTGCTACGCGAACGTCGCCGGCGAGAACGTGGCGTACACGGGCGCGTGCGAGTGACGCGACGAACCTAGTGTTGCGTGCCGGTGCCGTGTCCGCCGGCTTCTTGCGGCTCGGTGTACACGTTCACGGCTTCGAGGAGCGCGAGCTGCGCGTGCGCGATGGGCACGCCGCGATCCGAAAAGAACAAATCGTTTTCGTCGAGCGACGCACGAAGCTGCGCGATGAACAAAATCGGATCCGCCGAGCGCGTGTAACCGAGCTGCACGAGCGTCGACTTCGGCCAGCTCCCGCCGTCGAACTCGAGCAGCTTGCGGAGCACGTAGAAACCCTCCGCGGGGAGGCGCGCGAGCGAATCGGCCCACGCGAGCGAGCGGAACGGAATTCCCGCGCCGTGGAAGTGCCAGCGGTTCAGGATGTTGTGATCGGGCGCGACGACGACCGGCAACCCCGACGCCGAGTGGTTGTGGAAGTAGACGAGCGTGCCGACACCGATTTCGTCTTCGTGATCGGGTAGGGCTTTGGTCGTGCGGTAGAGGCCGCACGGCGGAAGGGCCGTCTTGGAAGCCGTCATTCAGCGTTCGTCGTCGTCGTCTTCGTCGGCGCCGTCGGAGTCTGGATTCACGGCCGGCGTCGCGCCAGTCGTGAAGAGGAATTCGAAGCCGACGATCATGCCGTCCGGCTCGTCCTGAACCCACACGACGCGGCCGCGCCGCGTGAGCGCGCCGTTTCCCTCTTCGCCGATCGTGATCTCGTATTCTTCGCCGAGATCGACCGGCTCTTCGATGATCGCGCGCACGCCGCCGCGACTGATGTTCAGCGCCCAGCCGTCCCGCAATTTCATGTTCTTGCCGACGAGATGGACGCGGTCGGCGACCTCGTGTCGAGCGCCACCACGCCGCACGGGGTGCGCTCCCGTCGCCGCGGGGACGCCGACGTCGGGCGTCAGGCTTCGACGATTCTTCACGACGAACATGTTAGCCGACTTGACGGCGTCCGTGCGAGCAAGCTTCAATGATCGGGCCCTGACGCCTCAACAAATCAAGCAAACCATCGTGGAGGCCGGGTTCGAGGTTTATCGAACGACGGGTCAGGAAGTCATCGTCGCGGACCGCGTACGCGACAACCTCATCCTCGACTCGGGCGTGCGCGTGCGCGCGGGCGACCCGATGGAAATCCACATCATCATGGGTCTTCGGCGCGGCCAGTACCCGAACGACTCCGACGAGCAAGTCTTCGCGCGCCTCCGGCAGCTCGCGGCGCCCGCGGTGAGCCGCGGGTTCGCGGAAAAGCAATCGCACACCGCGCCGGTCGCGGACCCCGCCGACGCGTCGAAGACGCTCGACACGTTCTTCGAGCTCCACCTCGTGAGCCACGCCGACGAAGCCGCGATGCTCGAGCTCGTACGCTTCGCGCTCGGCGTCGCGCAAACTGCGGAATCACGACATTAGAAGCCGAGTTTGGCGTGACGAAACAGGCGTGTTACGCATCACGCCGCCATGCTCGACATGTTCCGCAGCAAGGGGCTGCAATCGGCGGTTTACCTCGTGCTCATCGTCGCGACGGTCATCGTCTTCGTCGTGCAGTTCAACCCGAGCGCCGGCAAACAATCCGCGAAGCTGACGCAGTCGTGCGCGGCGACCGTGCGCGGCACGTGCATCGAACCGAAGGAGCATCGCGCGGCGTTCATGCTCATGGTTCCGTTCGACGAGCACGGGACGCGGTTGATCGGCAAGGCGAAGTCGATGCACATCCCGCAGATCGCGCTCGAAGGTTTGATCGAGCGCGAGCTCCTCATCGACGAAGCGAAGCGCATCGGGCTCACGGCGAGCGAAGACGAAGTCAACGACGCGATCATCTCGGGCTTTTTGCGCGTGAGCATCCCCGCCGACAAACCCGAGCTCCAGGTCTCGCTCCAAGCGTACGACGGCAAGCGCTACTTCGGATTTTGGTTCCGCGATCCGAAGACGAAAGACTTCGACGAGAAGGTCTACAAGCGCAACTTGAAGAACCTCGTCAACGAGAGCGAGGTCGAGTTTCGCGATCACCTCGAGAAGGAGATCCTCGCCGCGAAGATGCGCGATCTCGTGCGCGCGCCGGTGCGCATCAGCGAGACCGAGGCGCTCGACTCGTACCTCGCGGAGAAGAGCTTCGCGGTGCTGACGTACGTCGAGGTGAAGCCGTCGTTCGTCGCGCGCTACGGGACGCCGGAGGCGAACGAAGCGGAGATCGAGTCGTGGGCGAAGAAGCCGGAGAACGCGACGATCGTGTCGCAGACGCTCGACGCGCGGAAAAAAGATCCGCCGAAGGACGGAAACATCCGCCACATCCTCGCGAAGGTGACTCCGACGGACGGCGAGAAGGAGCACGCCGCCGCGCTCGCGAAGATCACCGAAGCGTACGCGCGCATCTCGCGCGGCGAGCCGTTCGCGGACGTCGCGCACGCTTTGTCGGACGACTCGTCGAAGAACAAAGGCGGCTCGCTCGACACGGACAAGACGGACGGCTTCGTCCCCGCGTTCAAGGCCGCGGCGGAGACGCTGAAGAACGGCGAGATGACGCACACCGCGATCGAATCGCAGTTCGGTTATCACCTCATCATGCGCGACGACAGCTCGCACCTCGCGAAGGACGTCGCGCGCGAGCTCTATTACAAATCGCGCGCGACGGATCTCGCGCACGATCTCGCGACGCGCATCGCCAAGGCGATGAAGGACGGCAAGAGCGCGGACGACGCGGCGAAGGCGGAGATTGCGCAGTACAAAGCGATTCCGTTCTTGAAGGTCACGCGCGACAAATCGATCGAGCACACGGCGAAGGCCGTGAGCGCGGACGGCGGCGCGGCGAGCGCGGCGAACGCGGCGGACGCGGGCGACGCGGGCGGCAAGGCCGAGAAGATCAAGACCGAGCTCGATCCGCTGCAAGACGACGATCGCCCGCAAGCGCTCACGTCGACGTCGATTCGGCGCGGCGGCGACGCGCTTCCGCACATGGCGGCGCAAGACGGCGAGCGCCTCGTCGATTACTCGTTCAACGCGAAGGACGGGGACGTCGCGAGCGAGCCGTTCAAGATCGAAGGCGGCGGCTTCTACGCGGTTCAGCTCAAGGAGCACAAGCTCGCGACGCGCGAGGAGTTCGACAAGGATCGCGCGACGTACATGGATACGCTCCTGCGCGTGCGGCAGAACGAGGCGCTCGCGCTCTACGTCAAACGGTTGCTCGACGCGTCGAGACAGGACATCAAGAAAGACGATGCGTACATGGCGACGTGGACGAGCGACGCCGGCGCCGGCAGTGACGAAGACGAGCCCTAGTCGTCCGAGTCGCGTCGCGCGCTCGAGCGGGCGCGAGCGAGGCGACATCGACTTCGAGGTGCGCGAGCACCCGCGCGGCGGGCACGTCGTCGTCGTCCCGCTGCCGCATTTGCATCGCGCGCACCTCGGGCTCTACGTGCGCACGGGGTCGCGCTTCGAGTCCGACAAGACGAGCGGCATCAGTCACTTCCTCGAGCACATGCTCTACCGCGGAACGTCGAAGCTTCGCTCCGCGCACGAGGTGAACCTCGCGTTCGAACGGCTCGGCGGATCGCTCTACGCGGCGACGCAGGTCGATTGGGCCGTGTACTCGGTGTCGATGCCGAACAAGAACGTCGAAGCGTGCGCGAAGCTCTTCGGCGACGTGCTCGCGCGTCCGCGCTTTCCGGACATCGACATCGAGAAAGGGATCGTGCTCGAGGAGATCCTCGAGGACCTCGACGACGAAGGGCGTCAAGTCGACGCGGACAACGTCTCTCGCGCGGTGATCTATCCGTCGCACCCGCTCGGTCTCACGATCACCGGAACCGAAAAGCACGTGCGACGATTCGACGAAGCGATGCTGCGCGCTCACCACGCGAAGCATTATTGTGGCGAGAACCTCGTCGTGGTCGTGTCGGGCGCGATCGAAAAATCGCGCGGGCTCGAGTTGGGCGCGCGCGTTCTCGACGCGTTTCCCCGCGGCGCGCGCGTCGTCGCGGACCCGCCGAAGCACGATCAACGCGCGCCGCGCGTTCACGTCCTCGAGAGCATCTCGAGTCAAACCGAGCTCCGCGTTTGTTTTCGCGCGTTCGCGGAGGGTGCCCCCGAGCGCGCCGCGCTCGACGTGCTCATGCGCACGATCGACGATGGCATGTCCACGCGCCTCTATCACCGCATCTGCGACGCGCAGGGTCTCTGCTACGACGTGACCGCGACGTACGACGGCTACGAAGACGACGGCATCGTCGATCTCGCGGCGGGCGTCCGGCACGGGCGCGTCGCGCGCGTCACGCGCGAGCTGCTCGAGATGATGGAGGAGCTCGCGAGGAGCGGTCCGTCGAGCGACGAGCTCGAGAAGCTCCGCGCGCGCCGCACGTGGGATCTCCTCGCGATGCGCGACTCCGCGGAGGAGATGGGCGCGCTCTTCGGGCTCGGCGTGCTCTTTCGCAGGCTCCTCACGCCCGAGGAGCTCGTCTCGCGCGTGAACGCGCCGACGCGCGACGAAATCGTCGACGTGGCGCGCGAGCTCGCGCGGCCGGAGCGGTTGAACATCGTCGCGGTCGGGATGCTCGAAGGCGGCGAGGACAAGAAGCTCCAATCCGCCGTAAAGCGATTCCGCGCTGTACAATGACGACGATGCGTCGCGTGCTCTTCGCAGTGTCCGCTCTCGGATGCGCCCTCGCGTTCGCGATGGCGTGCGGTCTCGCGGAGAACGGGTTGCTCGACGCGGACGGCGGAGGCGTCGACGTGCAGGTCCCCGAGACGTGCGCGTCGCTCGACGCGTCGTGCCTCGGCGCGCTGCCTTCCGGATTCCAACCCGTCGCCATCGGAAGCGGAGCGTGCTCGAGCGGATTCAACGGCATCACCCTCCGCACGAATCCGCACCTCGGGGCGGGCGGTTGTGCGTGCGGCGCGTGCACGACGAGCGGAACGTTCGCGTGCGACGCCGGGGTCCCCATTTCGGGCGGCGACAACTGCGGCGACGATCCGTTCGCGACGGCGACGCCTGGCGCGTGCATCAACGTGAACGCGACGCAGCACCTCAAAGCGCACGCGGTGCAAGCCACCGGATCGATCGCGTGCAGCGCGCCGAACGACGCGGGCTCGGGCGCGACGAGCGATCCGGTGCTCGTGTGCGTTCCGACGAGCTGCACGGTGGATTTTTGCGGAGGCTCGTCGCGCTGCGCGATGGCGGAAGGTGAAGTCCCGTGCCCGAACGGATTTTCGTTCTTCGCGCACGCGGGCACCGGCGTCGATCCCGGCTGCGCGCCGTGCGCGTGCGAAGCGGGCGCGCCCGGCGCGTGCGGCGGCGAAGTCACCGCGTACTTCAACGACGGATGCAACGCGTCCGACGACGCGGGCGTCTTCGCGGTCGACTCGTGCAACTACATCAGCGCTCAGTACCAGAGCGTCGTCGTGTCGCTCACGCCGCCCGACGCGTCCTGCTCACTGACGAGCTCGACCCTTTCCGGCGACGCGAGCTTGATCGGCGAGATGACCATCTGCTGTCGGTGATACGATTCGAGACGTGACCGAGGACGCCGAGCGTCCGAGGTGTGACCATGTCCGAGACCGACACGCCGAAGACGCAAATCCTCGCGGGCCGATACCAAGTGCTCGCGCTCATCGGGCTCGGCGGAATGGGTGCAGTCTACAAGGTTTTGGATCGCGAGCTCGACGAGGTGGTCGCGCTGAAGATGCTCAAGCGCGAGATCGCGAACGCGCCGGGCATCGTCGACCGGTTTCGTCGCGAGGTGAAGCTCGCGCGGCGCGTGACGCACCCGAACGTCGCGCGCACGTTCGATCTCGGCGAGCACGAGGGCGATCGCTTCCTGACGATGGAGCTCGTCGAAGGCGAGTCGCTCGCGTCGCTCATCGCGCGCGAAGGGCAGCTCCCGCTCGCGCGCGTCATCGAGATCGCGTCCGCGATCTGCGCCGGGCTCGAGGCCGCGCACGCGGCGGGCGTCATTCACCGCGATCTCAAGCCCGACAACGTGATGCTCGGAGCGGACCGCATCGTCATCACGGATTTCGGCGTCGCGTGCGTCGAGGACGCGGGCGCGGCGGCGCGCACCGGAATCCCGATCGGCACGCCCGCGTACATGGCGCCCGAGCAGGTCGAAGCTTCGCCGCACATCGACGCGCGCGCGGACATCTACGCGTTCGGCGCGATGCTCTTCGAGCTCCTCACGCGTCACTTGCCGTTCGAAGCGGACTCGGTGTTCGCCGTCGCCGCGATGCGCCTCACGCAAGACGCGCCGGACCCCGCGTCGTACCGCGCGGACTTGCCGGAGTCGCTCGCGCGCGTCGTGCGCAAGTGCATGGCGCGAAAGCCCGACGATCGTTTCGCGAGCGCGCGTGAAATCGTGGCGGCGCTCTCCGGCATGACGCTCCCGAAGGTCGATCCGCTCGCGCACACCGGCGAAGCGCGCACGATGATTCCCGCCGACACGGATCGGTTGCAAAAAACCGTCGCCGTGCTGCCGTTTCGAAACGCGGGACCTCCCGAAGACGACTACCTCGTCGACGGGCTCACCGACGATTTGATCGACGCGCTCTCGATGACGCCCGGTCTCCGCGTGCGTCCGCGCGGCGTCGTCATGGCGCACAAAAACGCGTCGAGCGATCCGCGAACGGTCGGACGCGAGCTCGGCGTGCAAGTCGTCGTCGACGGAACGATGCGCACGTCGGCGGACGGAATTCGCGTCAGCGCGCGCGTCCTCTCGGTCGAAGACGGTTTTCAGATTTGGGCGAAGCGGTTCGAGGGAAAGCGCAACGACGTGCTCCACATCGGCGAGGACGCGGCGCGCGACATCGCGCTGGCTCTCTCGGTGCAGAAGGCCGAGCGCGTCGTGCGCGGGCCGAGCGATCCGATGACGCTCGATCTGTATCTTCGCGGGCGCCACGAGCTCTTCAAATTCTGGGCGACGGCGAACGAGCGTGCGATTCAGCTCTTCGAAGTCGCGCAGGCGCGCGCGCCGGACGATCCGCTCGTGATGGCGGGTTACGCGACGGCGCTCGCGCGTCAGCATGGGTTGATGAACGGGATCGAGCGCATGAAGCGCGCGCGCGACGTCGCGGTGGAAGCGGTGCGGCTCGCGCCGAGCCTCGCGGAGGCGCACGTCGCGCTCGCCGCGATTCGACTCCACGATCCCGATCCGATCGCGGCCGCGGCGGGCGTCGTGCGCGCGCTTTCGCTCTCTCCGCTCTTGCCCGAAGCGCACCAGCTCCGCGCGCGCATGTTGTCCGAGGTCGCGCCGCCGCACGAGTCGATGGCCGCCGCCGAGCGCGCGATGCAGCTCGAGCCGCGCCTCGCCCACCTGCGTTTCGACGTGGTCGCGCGCGGCCGCGCGATGCTCGGCGAGTGGGACCTCGCCGATTACACGGTGCCGACCGACACCGAAGCGATGAACCTCTTTTGGATCATGGCCGTGCGTTACACGCTCTGGTCGCGCGACCGCGAGCGCGCGAAGGCGCTCGCGCGATCGCTCGCGTCGCTCGATACGCAGTCGGTGTTCTTGCGCGTGTTCGTCGGTTGGGTGCTCGACGAAAAGGTCGCGGCGGCCGACATCGCGCGCGTCGAGGAGCGCAAGCGTTCGCCGGCGATCAGCGCGCGCGGCCGCTCGTTCTGGAATCAGCTCGGCGCCGAGTTCGCCGGGTACGTGGGCTCGCCCGCGATCGACGACGTCCGCGCGTCCGTCGAAAGCGGTCTCTTCGACATCGCGTGGATGGACGGCTGTCCGCTGCTCGACGAGACGCGCAAGGATCCGGCGTTCGCCGCGCTGCGCGAGCGTGTCGCCGATCGCGCGCGACGCGTGCTCGCGGAGCTCCACGGCGGCGAAGCGACCATCGCCGCCTGATCAGCGCGTCACGCGAAGAGCTCGACGAGCAACCGCGCGAGCGCGTCGGGCGCGGTCCAGTGCATCATGTGGCCGGCGCCTTCGATGTCTTCGTGCCTCGCGTTCGGAAACGACGCGATGCGCTCCGCTTCGTCCTCGACGCGCCACCCGAGCGCGCCGCCCGTGACGTAGAGCACGGGCTGCGCGATGCGCGCCGCGAACGCGCGGTACGCGCTAGCGAAGAACGGCGCGGGCGAAGTCGTTCGGTGCAGCGGATCGAATCGCCACGAGAGCGTCCCGTCCGCGTTGCGCTTCGCGAGGTGTGGCATGCGCGTGCGGAGCACTTCGATCGGGACGCGCGCGTGAAACGCCGCGAGCCGCCGGAGCGCTTCATCGTCCGTCATCGGCGCGTTCGCGCGCGAGTCCGCCGCGTTCAGATCGTCGAGCCACTTCTTCATGCGGAGCGGAAAGAGCGCGTCGTGTCCATCGGGAGGACCCACGCCTTCGAGGAGCGCGAGCCGCTCGATGCGCTCGAGACGCGCCCCCGCGAAGTACGTCGCGATCGTTCCGCCCATCGAGTGGCCAACGACGAAGAACTTCTCGGGCAAAATCTCGCGCGAGAGAAAATCCAGATCGGCCACGTAATCGGGGAAGTGGTAATAGCCGCCGCCCGAAATCCAATCCGACTCGCCGAACCCGCGCATGTCGGGCGCGACGACGCGAATGCCTTCGTCGGCGAGCGCGGGCGCGACGCGATCGAAGCTCGCCGCCGCGTCCATGAACCCGTGAATGACGAGGCACGTCGCGCGCGGCGCGGCGCGCGGCTCCCACGCGACGACGCTGAGCTCGAGACCGTTGCCGCGCGCGCGAAATCTTCTCATCCGCTATGTGCGATCTTGTAGTGTGTGAACGTGTCGCGCACCATCACGTTGATCCCGGGCGACGGAATCGGACCGGAAGTGACGAGCGCCGCGCGCACGATCCTCGACGCGAGCGGCGTGAAGCTCGATTGGGAGACGCACGACGCGGGCGCCGCGGTCGCCGAAAAACGCGGCACGACGCTCCCCGAGGAAGTGCTCGCGTCGATCCGCAAAAACAAAGTCGCGCTGAAGGGACCCATCGGCACGCCGATCGGAAAAGGCTTCCGCTCCGTCAACGTCACCCTCCGTCAGACGCTCGATCTCTATGCGAACGTGCGCCCCATTCGCAGCTTGCCGCGCGTCGAGCCGAAATTCGAAGGCACCGACATCGTCATCGTGCGCGAGAACACCGAGGATCTCTACGCGGGTCTCGAGCTGATGATCATGCCGGGCATCGCGCAGAGCATCAAGCTCATCACCGAGAAGGGCTGCACGCGCATTTGCGAGTACGCGTTTCGTTACGCCGAGCAAAACAAGCGCAGGCGCGTCACCGTCGTGCACAAAGCGAACATCATGAAATTGTCGGACGGGCTCTTGCTCGATTGCTTCCGCAAAGTCGCGCAAAAACACCCGACGATCGAGCCCGCCGAGGTCATCGTCGACGCCTGCGCGATGCAGATGGTGAAGAACCCGAACAAGCTCGACGTGATCGTCACCGAGAATCTCTACGGCGACATCTTGAGCGATCTCGGCGCGGGTCTCGTCGGCGGCCTCGGCATCGTGCCCGGCGCGAACATCGGCGAGGACTGCGCGGTGTTCGAAGCGGTGCACGGGAGCGCGCCGGACATCGCGGGGCAGGGCATCGCGAATCCGACGGCAGTCGTGCAGAGCGGCATCATGATGCTGCGCCACATCGGCGAGATGGACGCGGCGGCGCGCGTCGAACGCGCGCTTCTCGCGGTCTATGCGAACGGCGTGCGCACCGGCGATCTCGGCGGCACGACCAAGACCGCGGAGTTCACGCGCGCGGTGTGCGCGGCGATGACCTAGTCCTTGATCAAAAAATAGAACGCGCCGCCCATCACGAGCATCATCACGATCGCGACGAGGATCTGCAGCGGGCGCGACTTGCGCTCCTCTTCGGTCAGCGGCGGCGACTCCGGTTTCGGCGCGTCGTCCGTGGCGTCGTTGGGCGTCGCGGTGGGTTGCTCGGTGGCGGTCGCGGCGCGCGGCTCGGGGCGCTCCGTTTGAATGTCCGTCGTCGGCCCGGGGTTCACGACTTCGAACGTCTGCGTGACGGTCTCGGTGTCTCGGTGTGTCGCGAGATCGTCGCCGGTCGCTTGCGCGAGCACCACGGTCGCGTTGTCGTCGCCGCCGCGCTCGTTCGCGGTCGCGACGAGCTTGTCGCACGCGTCGTGGAGCGCGCTCGCGGCGCACACGATGTCGTGCATCTCGTCGGGCGTGACTTTGTTCGAGAGCCCGTCCGAGCAGAGGAGCAACCGATCTCCGCGCCGGAGCGTGAGCTTGCCGAGCGCGACGGCGAGGTTCTTTTGCTGTCCGATCGCTTGGAGGATGATGTTCTTGTGCGGATAGTTCTCCGCCTCTTCGGCGGTGATCGCGCCGCTGTCGAGCAAGAGCTGCACGAAGCTCTGATCGCGCGTCATCTGACGAATGCGCCGTCCGCGGATCAAATACGCGCGCGAGTCTCCGATCTCCGCGATGTACGCCGCGTCGCCGTGCACGTAGACCGCGGTGAGCGTCGCGCCCATCCCGCGCTTGCCCGGATCCTTCGCGGCCGCGAACACTTCTTCGTTCGCCTTCGTCACGGCGTCTTCGATGAGCTTCGAGATCGCCGCCTTGCCTTCTTCGGTGTCGGGCGCTTGCTCGACGAGCACACGGCGCAGCGTCTCGACGACGAGCGCGCTCGCGACCTCGCCAGCTTGCTCGCCGCCCATCCCGTCCGAAACCGCGAGGAGCACGCCGCGCGCCTTCACGTCGAATTCGGTCGGCGTGACCGCGCTCACGCGCTCGCCGCGATTCAAATCGGCGATGACGTACGCGTCCTCGTTGTTCGTGCGCACCTTGCCCACGTCGGTCTTGGCGGCGACAGCGAGCTGGATGCCCATGCGTCGAGCCTAACGCAACTTTCCGTCTTTGAGCGACAGCGACGCGTGCTTGCCGCCCGCGAGCGCGATCGACGCGCTCCCGTTCGTCACGGCGATCGGCGTGCAATAGCCGACGAAGTCCGTGCCCTTGGGTTGCGGTGGCGCCGCGGCGTCCGCGCCGTCGACCATCGTCGCGGGGAGCGTCGCGTTCCATTTCCACTTGGCGTTCACCGACGACCATCCCGTCGCCATGTTTCCGACGACGAGCGCGTACACGCCCGTGTCGCACGCGACGCCCATGTGCGTCGGCAGATCCCCGCCGTCCGGCGGCGTGAGCGCGGTGCCGAGCGGAAGCGCGAGCGTGGAGCTCCCGCTCGACGTCACGAATCCGCTGTGGCTCACGATCTCGAGCGCGAGCGGTCGCGACGGATCCTGCTTGGGCGCAGCGAGCGGCGTGAGCGTGATGAGCGGCGTGGATTGTCCGTCGCCGAACGCGCACCGACACGATGCGATCTTCACGGAGTCGATCGCGCTCGGCGTGGGCGCGGTGCGCGTCGCGGCGGGCGAGGGCGTCGTCACGGCGCTCTTCTTCTTCTCGACGCTCGAGGTCTTCGAGCGACCCTTCGAAGCGACGCCGATGACGATCGCCGCGACGACGCCCAATCCCACGAGCAGCCCCACGACCGTCGCCACGTTCGAGCTGTCGTTCGTGGGCGGGGAGTCGTCGCCGCTCGTGTCCTCGTAACGATCGTGCGCGCGCGCGCGGCGCCGCTCTTCTTCGGTCTCTGCGGCCATCTCCACGGCGGGCGCGCGCGCGCCGGGGATCTCCACATCCATGCCGCAGTACGGACACTTCATCGCGCCGGGCGCGCCCTGCACCGTCGCGCCGCAGTTCCCGCACTGCGTCGAACGCTCGCTCATGTCGGTCGAGGTTACACGATCAATACCGATCCGTCGGCTCCTCTGCGCGGATCACGTCGACGCGCGGGAGCACCTCGCGGACGAATCGATCGCGCACCGCCTCGGCGCGCTCTTTGTCGCCGTCGCGCGTCGGGACCGCGACGCCCACGACGAGGCACGCGTTCTTCCACACGGGATAAATCGCGTACGCGATCGCCTGCTCGCCTTGCATCGCGAGCGTCGCCGCTTTCGCTTCGAGCACTTCGATCTCCGCGATGCGGCCGTGCCACGCGACGGCCGACGGATGCGACCGATGAATCTCGACGTCGTACAAATCGACGAGCGGCAGCGCCCACTTCTCGAAGCTCTCCGCGCACGCGCCGGGCTCCGTGTTGTCCGGGACGTGCGTCACGTAACCGCCGACGACGGCGTGATGACCTTGTCCGTAACGAAATCCGAGCAGCGTCGGCACGCCGAAGAACTTCACGCGCATCCAATGGAGCGCGTCGGGCAGCGGGATGCGCACGGAGGCTTGCTTGTCGACGCGCGGCATGAGCGTCGCGACCTTGAGCTCTTCGAGCGCGGCCGCGTGCTCTTCGCCGCCGTTTCCGCCTTCGGACGATCGCCCGTCGTCTTGCGGCGGAGACGCAGCGACGACGCGCGCCGCGCTGCTCACGCCGCGATGCACGGGCGCGGAGCAACCCCCCACGACGAGGAGCCACGCGCACGCCCGAAAAAGCCGCATCCGAAAAGGTTACCTCGAAAGGTCGGACGTGCATCTTCGGATCCTCTGCGGTAAAAGTTCCGACAAACTCATGCAGCAATCCCCGACGACGAACGCCCACCTCAAGAAGTGGGTCGATGAAATGGTTGCATTGTGCAAACCCGATCAGGTCGTGTGGTGCGACGGATCGGAAGAGGAGAAGCGCCGGCTCACCGAGCTCGCGGTCGCGCAGAAGATCCTCATCCCGCTCAACCAGCAGAAGCTCCCGGGCTGTTACCTCCACCGGTCGAACCCGAACGACGTCGCGCGCGTCGAGAACCTCACGTTCATCTGCTCGAAGACGAAAGACGAAGCGGGACCGACCAACAACTGGATGGATCCCAAAGAGGCGTACGGAAAGCTCGGCAAGCTCTTCGACGGATCGATGAAGGGCCGCACGATGTACGTGATCCCGTACGTCATGGGTCCGCTCGGGTCGCCGCTCGCGAAGATCGGCATCGAGCTCACCGACAGCATCTACGTCGCGCTCAACATGCGGATCATGACGCGCATGGGGAAGGCCGCGCTCGACATGCTCGGCGACAGCAACGACTTCAACCGCGGCCTGCACTCGGTGCTCGATTGCAACCCCGATCGCCGCTTCATCTGCCACTTCCCCGAGGACAACACGATCTGGAGCATCGGCTCGGGTTACGGCGGCAACGTGCTGCTCGGAAAGAAGTGCCTCGCGCTGCGCATCGGGAGCGTGCTCGGTCAGAAGGAGGGTTGGCTCGCCGAGCACATGCTGATCCTCGGCGTCGAATCGCCGGACGGCGAGATGACGTACGTCGCGGCCGCGTTCCCGAGCGCGTGCGGCAAGACGAACTTCGCGATGATGATTCCGCCGCCGCGATTCAAGGGGTGGAAGATTTGGACCGTCGGCGACGACATCGCGTGGATGCGCGTCGGTCAGGATGGTCGTCTCTACGCGATCAATCCCGAGGCGGGTTACTTCGGCGTCGCGCCGGGCACGAGCATGAAGTCGAACCCGAACGCGATGAAGACGATCATGAAGGACACGATCTTCACGAACGTCGCGCTGACGAAAGACGGCGACGTGTGGTGGGAAGGCAAGGACGGCGAGGTGCCGGACGAGCTCACCGATTGGCAAGGTCGTCCGTGGAAGAAGGGCTCGACCGAGAAAGCCGCGCACCCGAACGCGCGCTTCACCGCGCCCGCGTCGAACAACCCGGTCAAATCGAAGTTCGCCGACGATCCGGAAGGCGTTCCGATCAGCGCGATCATCTTCGGCGGGCGACGCGCGACGACCGTGCCGCTCGTGATGCAAGGCTTCAACTGGAACAACGGCGTGTTCTTCGGCGCGACGCTCGGCAGCGAGACGACCGCCGCCGCGACCGGACAAACCGGCATCGTCCGCCGCGACCCGATGGCGATGCTCCCGTTCTGCGGATACAACATGGGCGATTACTTCGCGCACTGGTTGTCGATGCAGGCGAACATCGACTACCCGCCGAAGGTTTTTTTGGTGAACTGGTTCCGCAAGGGCAAGGACGGAAAATTCCTTTGGCCCGGCTTCGGCGAGAACATGCGCGTGCTCAAGTGGATCGTCGATCGCGCGCGTCTTCGCGTCGGCGGACAAGAGACGCCGTTCGGTTGGGTTCCGAAGGCGGGCGATTTGGATTTGTCGGGGCTCGACATCGATCCAGCGCGCGTCGACGAGGCGACCGCGATCGATCTCGACGAGTGGCGCGTCGAGCTCGAGTCGCAAGGCGAGCTCTTCGACAAGCTCGGATCGCACATGCCGAAGGCGCTCAAGCTCCAGCGCGATCTGCTCATGGCGCGGACCGAGAGCATGCACGGCGTGTGGAAGGCGCGCCCAAAGTGACGCGCGCGCGTCGGCCGGTCACGACCGAGCGCGCCGCGCGACCACGGATGACTCGATCACGCGCGAGAGCATCGCGTAGAGCGCGTTGCGTTCGCGCGGCGTGAGCGGCGCGAAGGACTCTTCGAGCGCGCGCTCCACGACCGCGGAGCCACGCGCGAGTAATTTCTTGCCGGACCGCGTGAGGTGGTGACGAATCGCGCGGCCCGAGCCCGCGCGCCGCTCGATCCAACCGCGCTCGAGCAATCGGCTCGACAGCGTGCCGAACGCTTGATCCGTCTGAAAGGTGAGGCGCGCGAGATCGTGCGACGACGCGCCGGGATTCTCGGAGACGTGCCGGAGCGCGTCCCACTGCACGAGCGTGATGCCGAGCGGCGCGAGCCGATGGTCGAGCGTGCAGTGATGCCGGTGCTGCACGCACTTGATCGCGCGTCCGAGATCTCGGAGCTTCACCATCAGTGCTTCGCTTGCGCGGCGGCGAGGCGGAAGCGCGCCGGCGGAAGCTGCGTCTCTCGCGCGCGCTTGAGGACGTCGCCCCACCACGCGAGATCGTCGAGCGTGATCTTGAGCGTGGTGTTCGAGAGCGCGTTCTGGGGTGCGCCATCCGCGCCGAACGCGTTCTGGACGAACGGAAACAGGACGATGTTGCGCAGCGGATGCATTTCGATCTCGAACGCGATCTGCGCGAGGTGCTCCACGGCGCGCGCGCCGCCCGCCGCGCCGATGCTGTACCCGACGAAGCCGACGGGCTTGTGGCGCAGCGCGAAGCTCATGAACACGCTGTCGATCGCGTTCTTCAAGACGCCCGGCACCGAGTGATTGTACTCCGGCGCGATGACGAGGAGCGCGTCGCACTCGACCATCTTCGCGTTCCAACGCTTCACGATGGGCTGTGAGTACGTCGGATCCTTGAAGTCGCCGACGGACGCGATCGTCTCTTGGAACATAGGCAGCGCCCATTCGCGCAGGTCGAGGAGCTC
>Ga0335078_10002474_pt1 | contig 27992 bp, 20 predicted proteins | sample Lox_Sample_32_FD_206711 | JGI IMG/M metagenome (GOLD analysis project Ga0335078, IMG submission 206711) | Soil microbial communities from Loxahatchee National Wildlife Refuge, Florida, United States - Lox_Sample_3.2 | ecosystem: Environmental > Terrestrial > Soil > Wetlands | place: USA...
ACCCCTACCGGGTACCGATTGGATCGTTTGTTCTTCTTTTTGGCCATGACACCCTCTCCATTTAATGAAAGTGTCTAACATCGGCCGTGTCTCAAAACTTGGGGGCACTCCATGAGTCGTCAAAATCAGAATCAGCCACGGATGCTCACGGACGACTCAGGATTCGATTTCCGAGAACATGACCCGCCCTTCGTTCGAAATCTGATTGAGATCGTAGCGGATATTGGTCTCGACGGTATCGAGAGAGCGGCGGGTGATGAGCCACGCCGCGATCCCGAAGACCACCGTCGCCGCCGGTACGGCGATGGTGTAGCGGAAGATCACGTAATACTGCACGGCCACCGCGATCGCCATGACCATGCCGCCCAATATCATGAGCGGAAGCAGGAAATTCTGGCGCGTGGGCTGCGGCTGGCGGCTGAACGGCACCCCTTCGATCAAGCGAATCTCCAAGCCGAGATACACCGACGCCGCCGCCAGGCTATAGGCGGCATAGAGCAAACCCTCGACCGGGCCCCATGCCCACATAGCCAGCGCCAGCAGGATGAGGTGCGGCGTCACTACCAGCCGCAGCCACAGGAATGCGTAGAGCCCTCTTGTAAAGCCGCGGAACGCGCCGGCGGGCGCCAGCAAAAACAACCATGTGCCCTTGAAATCGCTGCCGTAGACGATGAGGGGGCAGATCACGAACAGGATCATGCCGAAGAAATGCGGCACCACGTGCGCCCCGGTAAATTCGCGGGAGAACGGCGAACTGGGCAAATGACGCCAGGAAATCGCCAGTAAAGCTCCGACGCTCGGCAACAGCGGCAGCAATTGCCGGCGGAACTGCCAATCGCGGCGGATCATGCGCGAAAGGAACTCGAAGCCGGCGCGGCTGGATGGTCCTCCGAAGACCCGCGCCACCAAGTCGCTGGTGCGCGACCGGCGCACTTTCGATTTCGCGCCCGACGGTCCATGCAGGATGGCGGAAATGCGGACCAGGTAATCGCCCGAGAGATTGCGCAAGCCGGCCAGCACGGCCCAGACCGAGAATGCCAGCAGCCCCATCGCCAGGCCCCAGCGCGCGCCCGCCGCGGCCGGCAGCCACTTCGTGAGGTGGACATTCCTGAACAGGCGTTGGCTGTTTTGAACAAACGCGAACATCGTCCAGGGGAAGATTTCGGCCACCTGCCCGGCGGTTTTCAGCCGTCTCGCCGGAATAAAGCGGATCAGCCAGCCGAACACGGCGCAGCAGAACAGCGCGATCACCATGCTGAGGGTGATGGTCGCGGCCAGGTGCAGGAAGGGGTAATACCAGGGCGCGTGCAGCAGCAGGCCGCAAAAAGCCGGAATGCCATTCAAAGCTGGAGTCAGGAAGAGCACGATGCGCGCCAGGTGCGTCAGCTTGGCCGCGGTATAGGTGGCGCCGTTGATGGGTTGATGCGCCAGGGTGAGCCCTTCGGCCGGATTCACCAGGCTGTTGCCGGTTTCCGAGAACAGCATTCCCATCATCAGGAGCGCGGTCAGGCCCGCGAAGATCGTGAAATAGAGCGTGAGCGAGATCGCTCCCGCAACGCCGGCCAGGCTCATGACGAGCGCCATGAAACCGGTCATGATGCCGAGGATCCAGGCGTTCATCTTCAAAGCGGACTTGTTGGTGCCGAGATTGCCGAGCATCTCCCGGCGCTCCGCCAGCTCGCCGAACAGATCGGTCAGCAGCCAGTATTGCCGCGGCTGGACTCCCATGCGCTCCAGCATCCGCGTAACGGCCCGGCCGCGCAGCAGGCGATTCAGCCAGAGGCGGAACGTCTTCATACGCCGAGAGCCGCCACGATGCGCGCCACTCCGGGGTCGACGCTGGCGGAATTAGTCAGATTGCGGAACACGTCCTCGAGAGTCGATTCCTGCGTGCTGGCTTTGAGACTCTCGGACGTCCCATCGGCGATCATCTTGCCCTGGTGAATGATGATCACGCGGTTGCAGACCTTCTCCACCACGTCCAGCACATGCGAGCTGTAGAGGATGGTCTTGCCGGCCGCCGCCAGCGCGGCGATCAGATCCTTGATCATGATAGCCGCATTGACGTCCAGCCCGGAGAGCGGCTCATCAAGCAGGATCAATTCCGGATTATGCAGGAGCGCGGCCCCGATCAGGATTTTCTGCCGCATCCCCTTGGAGTAGCTGTCCAGGCGGCTGGAACGGTCGGAAAGCAGGCTGAAGGTTTCGAGAATGCTTTGAATCCGCGACTGCAGAAGGTCTTCCTCCACGCTGTGCAGCCGGCCCGACAGCTCCAGGAACTCCTGGCCCGTGAGGCTGTCGAAGAGCACGGCGGTCTCCGGGACGTAGCCGATGCGCTGCTTCACGTCGATGGCGCGCTCGGGCAGCGGCAATCCTGTGACCGTGATGGCGCCGCCGCCCGGGGAAAGAATCCCGGCCATGAGTTTGATGGAGGTGCTTTTCCCCGCGCCGTTCGGTCCCAGGAGCCCGACCACTTCACCCCGGTTCAGAGAAAACGAAATCTCGTGCAATACCTCGACGTAGTTGTAACCGAATACCACGCGGTCGAATTGGACAATGGCGTCGGACAAGCGCATCTTTCATATTAAAGGAGTCAGGAGTCAGGAGCCAGGAGCCGGCTACCGGTCGCGGCTCAGGCCCAGCGCACGAATCCGCTTGTGCAGATTGGTCCGCTCCATGCCAAGCGCGCGCGCGGCCCCCGACACGTTCCAGTTGGATTGTTCGAGCGCCCGCAGGATGTGCTCGCGCTCGGCCGATTCGCGGGCTTCCTGAATCGTCGATTTCGGACCGGGATCGCGCTGCACGCGGATTTCCACCGGGATCGATTCGCGCGTGAGACGCTCGCCCTGCGTCAGAATGGCCATGCGTTCGACGACATTGCGCAGCTCGCGCGCATTGCCCGGCCAGTGGTAGCTCTCCAGCATGGCGAAGACGGTCTCGTCGAGCTTCTTGGGGCGGAAATTGTTGCGCGCGCAGAAATCTTCGAGGAAGTATTCGGCCAGCAGGCGGACATCGTGCGGCCGCTCGCGCAGGGCCGGCACGCGGATGGGCACCACGCTCAGCCGGTAGTAGAGATCCTCGCGGAATTTCTCCTGCGTCACCAGCGAGGCCAGATCGCGATTGGTGGCGCTCACCACGCGCACCGTGACGCGAATGATCTGCTCGCCGCCCACGCGGTGGAATTCACCCTCCTGCAGGACGCGCAGGAGCTTGGCCTGGGATGCGCCATGCAGGTCACCCACTTCGTCGAGGAAGATGGTGCCGCCGTCGGCCAGCTCGAATTTGCCGCGGCGGGAGGCGGTGGCCCCCGTGAACGAGCCCTTCTCGTGGCCGAACAGCTCGGTTTCCAGCAATTCGGTGGGAATGGCGGCGCAATTCACCTTGACGAACGGCCCGGAGGCAAACGGGCTGTGGTTATGGATATGAGCGGCCAGCAGTTCCTTGCCCGTGCCGGATTCGCCGATCAGCAGAACCCGCGCGTCGGAGCGCGACGCCAGCGTGGCCTGCTCGACGGCCCGCAGCCATGCCTGGCTGTTGCCGATCATGCGCTGCGTCGAGGTCCCCACCAGTTCCCGCAGGCGCTCATTTTCCTGGCGGAGCGAGCCCTGCTCCAGGGCGTTTTTTATGGCCAGCAGCACGCGATCGCGGCTGAGCGGTTTCTCCAGGAAATCGAAAGCCCCGGCCCGGGTGGCTTCCACCGCGTCGGCGATGGTGCCGTGGCCGGAGATCATGACGGCCGGCCCCGCGCCGCCGTTCTGCTTGATGACGCGCAAGAGGTCTATGCCGTTGCCGTCCGGCAGTTTCATGTCGAACAGGTAGGCGTCGGCGCGCTGCGCATCGGGATGGCGGTTGAACTCCGCCACCGAGCGGCAAATGTTGACCCCGTAGCCCTCACGTTCCAGGATCATGCGGAGGGACCGGCCGATGTTTTCTTCATCGTCCACGATCAGGACGCGCTTGGTTGCCATTGGTCGCAACGGGCAGCAGCACACGAAACCCGGCGCCGCCCAGTTCTCCTTTCACCAGTACAATGTCCCCGCCCGACAGCAGCGCACTCTTGCGGGCTATGGAGAGCCCCAACCCCATTCCCCTCTTTTTGAATGAAATCGTGGGTTGAAACAAAGAAGCAGCCGCCTGCTCGCTCAAACCCGGCCCCGAATCATGCACTTCAATCGCCACCTTCTCCGCGTCGGCGGCCGTGATTCCCAAAATGCGGCCTCCGTGTCCGGCAGCCTCGGCTGCGTTTTCCAACAGATTCGTCAGGATTCCCTTGACTAAATCGGCATCGGCGATCACCTCCGGGACTGTGCCCAAACGGCACTCGTAGGACACTTCCGGATGCGCCGATTTCAAAAACGCGATGCGCTCCTGTAGCACCGAATTCACATTCAGTGGCGCGGGAGCTACGGGAGGTTCGGCGGCGAACTGCGAAAAAGCGCGAATACGCCGCTCCAGTGTTTCAATTTCGTCAACTACGATCTGCGTGGCCTGTTCCATGAAGGCTCGGTCCGCTTCGTCATAGCGCGAGAGCATCTCTTCCACCGTGAGCCGGATGGGAGTAAGCGAGTTCTTGACCTCATGGGCGGTTTTCCGGGCCAGCGTCTGCCAGCTTTCCAACTGCCGGAGGTAGACCAGGCGCTCGGTGCTCTCTTTGAGCCGGGCAGCCATATCGTTGAACGTCTGGATGGCGCGGCCGACTTCGTCGTCGCGTCCGGGCGGCACGCGGACGCTCAAATCGCCGGTGGCGACTTTGGTGAGTCCCGCCGTCAACTTCTGAATGGGTTGGCTAATGCGATGCGCCAGATAGACCAGCAGCACTAGTGAGAACAGCCAGAACGAGGCCACCACCAGAATCAGGGCCCATTTCTCGCCGCGGGGCAGGTCGTATTCGCTGAGGATATCCTCCTGCTGAGCGGCGCTCAGCCGCGCATTCTCGACCGGCGCCAGCGGAATCGCCAGCTTCGTCGAATAACGCAGCACCGCATCGCCGCGCCGCACCAGGAAAACCATGCGCTCCTTCTGATCGCCGGCCGGCGAACAACGCTCCGCGTCGCCGCTATCGGCGAAGGCAGTCACCAGTTCGGGCCAGCGGCTGCGATCGGACACGGCGAAATGGTCCGCCGGCACCTTGCCCGCGAGCGCGCGGCGTTTCAAATCGTCACAGGCACTGTGATAATAAGCATCACTCGACCGCCACAACTGTTCGGTCACGGAGCGCGCGGTGGAAATCGATTTCGCGCGCAATTCGTCGCCCAGGCGAACGAATGACGTCGTCACCCAGACCGTGGCCGCGAACGGAATGAGGGTCGCGACGACAAAAACCAGGATCAGCCTGTTGCGAAGACGATTCACCCGAGTCGGTTGGACCGGCCGAACAGCAGCTTGGGCAGGTCCTGGAGGCGGAAGGAGCGCACCGTCTCATAAACCCATTGCGGCTCGCCCACCCCCGCTTTGCGGCTGATGTACTCGACAATGCTGACGGCCGCCGTGGTGAGGCTGATTTTGTTATCGCCGATCACCCGCGAGAGATCATCCTGATGAACCGTCCGCATGGTGAACCGCATCCACAGGGGCTGGTCCTTGGGAACGCCCGCCGTGCTGATGTAGATCTTATCCAGGCACCACGATTCGGCCTGCGCGGTGGTCAGGCCGGTTCTGTCGTGCGGCACGAAATTGGGCACAGTGACCTTGAAGGTGCGGTCCCAGATGTCCTGGCTCAGAATGAAGCGCTGGATCGGGCTGTTCTTGACGGTGGTGTGCTTGTCGTCGGTGAAAAGGCTGAGCTGGGCCACGAACGCCACGGTGTTGCCGCCATTGAGGCGTTCCAGAGGCTTGCCGGTGAGGAAATGGAATTTGGGAGGCATCACCGGCTGCAGGTTATCGCCATCGAAGAGTGGAGGCGGAAAGTCCTCGGCGGCGGAGGCGCGAAACAGAGGAAGGGCAAGGCTGGTCAGAAGCCAGCTTCGTCGGCTGATCCGATTGTCGCGCGCGTTATGCGCCATTAATAATTCATGCCTACCATGAAGACCGGATCGATGTGCCCATCCCGCAGGGGAATCGCCACGCAAGCCGTAAAGGGTCCCTGCCGCACACCGAAACCGACCGAGTTTCTTCCGTCCGCCGCCTGTCCACTGTCCCAGACGGCCCCCGAATCATAGAATACCTGGAAGGCTCCGTATCTATACTCGACGGTATTATGAATCATTCGGTTACCACCGAATGGGTCGATCTCAAACTTGTTCCAGCCCCGCAAGGTAGTACTGTTCCCTAGTACGAACCGATCGAAAAGCGGCGCCTGGCCCATGATCATTCCCGCCATGGCATCTTCAATCAGCACCTGTTTGCCATGACTCAGGGTGTAGCGAAATTCCCAACGATGCCGTGAATAGACCATGTCGCTGCGCAGCGACTTGCTCGCCATGCGCAGATCGTATCCGGCGTCGAAATTCTGCAACACATCGGCGCCTTCCACCTGCTGCTGGTAGCGGACGGACGCGATGCCGGCGTTGGCCGATTCGACCCGCGCTTCGGGACCCTGGTCCTGGAAGCTCTCAAAACTGGCGCCGACGCTTACCGTGAGCGGCCTGGCCACGCGGAAGCTCAAAACCGGCTCGAAGTACTGCCGCGTGCGATAGAGTTCCGAAGCATAGGATGAAGCAAACGACCCAGCCGCCTGCGGCGAAGCCAGCGCATCCATTGTGCTTCCGTTCCACTGATCGTGCAGCGTGCCGTAATCGAAGGTGAAATGCAGCAGATCCGTGCCGAGCCGTGTGTTCTGATAGCGGGCGGTGATTCCGGTGTACCGTTCCACCAGCTCGTCGCCATCGCTCACCAGGCCGACGGTGAAGCTCTGGTGCTTCAGAATAGCGGTCCCTTCCACTCCGCCGCTCCAGCCCTGCTGGGTGGAATACAGGAACTTCGGAACGGCGACGTCAAAACGCGCCGGCTGCACCTGAACGTCAAAAACCACCTGAACACAATCCTGAGTTCGGCCGCGAAGAATATGATGGTCGACGGCGCGGGCGTGGAGTTCCTTGCGCAGCCGGCGCGCCAGATCGTCGAGGATGGCCGGATTCAGTTTCTCGCCGATGATGCCCAGGATGTCTTTGCGAAGCGGGGAGCTGATGCGTTCATCGCGGGCCCTGCTGAGGTCGGTGCTGGCGCCGTCGGTGTTCAGCACGACCGAATCAACGGTGTAGCGGTTGTTGACGTTGAACTCCGAATCCTGCGATCCGGCCTGCAACGCGCCTCCGCAACCCATTGCCGCCGCCACCAGGACCCCCAGCCGAGCGAGTTTCATGTGGCCCCGAGGTGCACGCACGCTACCAATTATAAATGATTGTAAAAAGAACGGATACGGGAAGAATCGATGTGCCTTCCCGGCACAGTGTGGAGGGAAATTGTGAAACGCGAGCACGCCCTTATGGGGGCATCCCGCGAACTAGAGAACCTTGGCCAGTTCCGTGGCGAAAGCGCTGCGCGGATTCTGTTCGCGATCCTTGCCGCCGCGACGCTTCCGGTCGGGTCTCTGTTGGCCGCGCGGCGCGTTGGGCGCGGCAGAGGTTTGGCTCGCTCCACGCGGAGCGTCCTTGCCTTTGGGCGGTTGAGCCGGGTTCGCCCGAAGCAGTCGGTCTTCGAGCGGTGCGCGGTCGAAACGGCGAATAATGGCGGCCATTTCGTCGGCGGTGGGCGCTTCGACAAATGCGAAGCCCTTCGATTCTTGTGTCTCGTGATTGCGGATCACCTTTACGGCATCGGCCACCAGATCTTCGGCGGCAAGCCATTGTTTGATGTCATCGGCGGTGACCCATGTAGGGAGGTTGCCAAGGAATACGGTGAAGCTCATTCAGTGATTATCTTACTCCGTTGGATGGATTTGCGGCACTTCAAGGAGGGTTTCCACGCTGCCAACTTGATAGTATCAAGACCCCGGCCCGATTGCAAACGATTGTGCGCAATAGCCACACTGGAGCAGCCGCAACTTGAGTACGATCAAAAAAGGCACTCCCTCATGACATTCGAAACTGTCTCCCTGGCGCGCCAGGATGCGTTTGCCATCGTTACCCTGAACCGTCCGGAACGGCGCAACGCCTTGTCTCTGGCGCTCATGCGCGAGCTGATCGCCTGCTTCGACGAGGTCTCGCGCGACCGCGAGGTCCGCGCCGTCATCCTCGCCGCGGCCGGAAAAGTCTTCTGTTCGGGGCACGATTTGTCCGAAATGACCGGCCGCAACATCAACGAATACCGGGAAATCTTCGACGTCTGCAGCGAGCTGATGCTGAAAATCCCGGCCATCCCGCAGCCCGTGATCGCACAGGTTCAGGGCCCGGCAACGGCGGCCGGATGCCAACTGGTGGCTTCGTGCGATCTGGCGGTTGCCGCCGAGGAGGCCTGGTTTGCCACGCCGGGCGTGAAGATCGGGCTGTTTTGTACGACGCCCATGGTGGCGCTCACCCGCGCCATCGGACGGAAACGCGCGCTGGAAATGCTGTTGACCGGTAATCCGGTGGATGCGCGCACGGCGGCGGAATGGGGATTGATCAACCGGGCTGTCCCCGCGGCGGAGCTGGAATCGGCCGCGCGAACGCTGGCCGCCAAAGTGGCCGAAGCCAGTTCGCTGGTGGTGGCGATCGGCAAGCAGGCATTCTATACGCAGATCGATCTCGACGTACCCAAAGCCTACGCGTACGCAAAGGAAGTGATGTCGCTGAATGCCATGGCCGCCGACGCGCAGGAAGGCATGGGAGCGTTTTTGGGCAAACGAAGCCCGTGCTGGACGGGCAAGTGAAAGATGAAAGATGGTGACCCACCGGGCGAGACCCCATTTATCTGCGTCGTAAATTGAAGCCGATGACCAGTGCCCGCGGCGAAGATGATTCCTCGCCAATCAACCGGCGGATGGCAGCCGCTGCTTTCCTGAGCGTCCTGTTCGCCGCCGGATTATATGCGCAAACCGGAAGTCTCTCCGGTATTGTCGCCGGACCCGCCGGACCCTCCGGGGCTCCGGCCGCCAACGTGAAGGTCTCGGCGAAACATCGGGCCACCGGCCAATCCTTCGATACTCAAACCGCCGCCGATGGCAAGTACAGCCTGGCGAATCTACCGCCGGGTGAGTACGGGATCACGGCCTCCGCGCCGGGTATCGGCGAAAAGAAGTCGCCGGCAACCACCGTCACCGCGGGCGGCTCGCAAAACTCTCGATCTGACTTTGACGCCGCCCGGCGCGCCGTCGCTCGGCGATCTCGGGTTCACTCACCGGCCAGGCCGCACGCTATAAGCAGGTGCCGTTTCAACTCTCGATACAAGGTAACGAAGCCAGGATCTCGGGCGTGATTCCGGCGAAGATGACCGATTTCAAGATCACTCCGCCCCCCCTTGCTGACCATCCCGACCAAAGACGAAATGCCCATCCGGGTGGAGATGGCCTAGCGCCGGATATAATTTGATCGCACCGTGCTCTCGCCCGCCGCAGTCGCTTCCTTGGTCCGCGTCTTTCACGATCCCGCCGACGGCGCGGCCATGAAGAGCCGTGAGTTGGCGCTCATGTTGCTCGATTGCGCGCCCGATCCGTTCTCGCGCGCGCATTTCGCTCCCGGCCACATCACCGCCACCGGACTGGTGATCGCGCCCGATGGCGAATCGCTGCTGCTGGTGCATCATCGCCGGCTCGACCGTTGGCTGCTGCCGGGCGGCCATGTCGACCCGGTTGATGGCGAGATTTGGGATACGGCCCGCCGCGAAGTAACTGAGGAAACCTCCGCCGTCCTCGCGTCCGATTCCGTGCCCGGTCTTGCCGGCATCGACGTCCACGGCATCCCGCCGGGCAAAGGCGAACCCTACCACCTGCACCACGACCTGATTTTCCGGTTTCGCGCCATTTCCGCGGAGCTACGCGTCTCCGAAGAATCGCGCGCGGTCGCCTGGTGTGCGCCCGCCGAATTCGGCCACTATCAGGTTCCCCATAATGTCCGCCTGGCTTACGCGCGCGTGACCGGACGCCCGATCTTCGCCTGACAGCCCGCCCGCAGCTACAATTGTCTTTACCTCATGAAGACCTTCACCATCGCCGTGATCCCCGGGGACGGCGTCGGCACTGAGGTTGTCCCCCAGGCCAAGCGCGTGCTCGAGAAAATCGCCGCCAAACACTTCGTCACGTTCGTGTTTCAGGACTTCGCCTGGGGCGCCGAGCACTTCTTCAAGTGGGGCCGCATGATGCCGGCCGGAGCGCTCGATCTGCTGCAGCCTTGCGACGCGATCCTCCTCGGAGCCGTCGGACATCCCGACATCCCCGACCACACCACGCTCAACGGATTGCTCCTGCCCATCCGCCGCGCCTTCGATCAATACGCCAACGTCCGCCCGGCCTACCTGTACCCCGGCGTCGCGTCCCCGCTCGCCAAGGCGCGAGGCGGCGATATCGATTTCGTGGTCGTCCGCGAAAACACCGAAGGCGAGTACGCGCAGGTGGGCGGCTTCCTCTACCACCATCAACCCGACGAAGTGGCCGTGCAGACGTCCGTCTTCACGCGCCGCGGCATCGAACGCATCGTGAAGTTCGCCTTCGACCTGGCGGTTAAGCGGAACAAGAAGCGCCGCGTCGCCTCCATTACCAAATCCAACGCGCAGGGCTACAGCATGGTCCTGTGGGACCGCGTTTTCGCGGAGGTGGCCGCCCAGTATCCGTCGATCGAGACGGAATCGCTGCTGGTCGATGCGGCCGCGATGAATTTCATCCGGCGGCCGGAGAGCTTCGACGTGGTGGTGGGCTCCAACCTGTTCTGCGACATCCTCAGCGACATTTCCGCGATCATCATCGGCAGCATGGGCCTGGCCGCCAGCGCCAATCTGGATCCGATGCGCCGCTTTCCCTCGATGTTCGAGCCGGTTCACGGGTCGGCTCCGGATATCGCCGGCAAAGGAATTGTCAATCCGCTGGCCACGATTCTGAGCGCCTCCATGATGCTCGATCATCTGGAAATGACCGAAGCCGCCAAAGAGGCGGAGCGCGCCGTGGCCGCGGTTTTGGAAGAAGGCCAGATTCGCACGCCCGATCTTGGCGGCAAAAGCAGCACCGAAGAGGTCACCGACGCCGTGCTGGAGAAGCTAAGTTAGTGGACCGCAGGCGCGGCGGCAATCAGCACGCCTTTCTGGTTGGCGCGGGCATTTTTCTCACGCGCATTTTCGGGCTGGTCCGGCAGCGCGTTTTTTCTCACTATTTCGGCATCAAAACCGACCCCGCCGATGCCTTCAGCGCCGGTTTTCGCATTCCCAACCTGCTGCAGAATCTCTTCGGCGAAGGCGTTCTCTCGGCGTCCTTCATTCCCGTGTATGCGCGGCTGCTGGCCGAGAAAAATGATGAAGAAGCCGGCCGCGTCGCCGGCGCCGTCTTCGCGCTCCTGGCGCTCTCCGTTTCGATCATTGTCTTGGCCGGCGTGCTCGGCGCGCCGTTTCTCATCGACCTCATTGAAGCCGGCTTCCACGGCGCCAAGCGCGAACTCACCATCCAGTTGGTGCGAATCCTCTTTGCCGGAGCCGGACTGCTGGTGCTCTCAGCCTGGTGCCTCGGCATTCTCAATAGCCATCGCAAGTTTTTCCTATCTTACACAGCGCCGGTGATCTGGAACATCACCATGATCGCGACCATGGTCGCCTTCGGCCGCCGCATGAACCTCTCCTCGCTCGCGGTGGCGCTGGCATGGGGTTCGCTCGCCGGCAGCGCGCTGCAATTCCTGGTGCAACTGCCGATGGTCCTGCGCCTGGCCCGCAAGATGAGTATCGGAATGTCCGCCAATGTGCGCGAGGTGGTCCGGAACTTCATCCCGGTGTTCGTCAGCCGCGGGGTGGTGCAGATCAGCGCGTACGTGGATGTCTGGCTGGCCGGTTATCTGCCGACCGGCGCTGTCGCCGCCCTCACCAGCGCGCAGACGCTGTATACGCTGCCGGTCAGCCTCTTCGGCATGTCGGTCTCGGCGGCCGAACTGCCCGAGATGTCGAGCGCGCTCGGCGATCACGGCTACTTGAACCAGCGCCTCAACGCCGGCCTGCGGCAGATCGCCTTCTTCATCGTGCCCTCGGCGATGGGCTTTCTGGCGCTCGGTGACGTGATCACCGGCGCGCTGTTCCAGACCGGCCGCTTCACCAGCAGCGACTCCCGATATGTGTGGGGAATCCTCGCCGGATCGGCCGTCGGCCTGCTCGCGCAGACGCTGGGGCGGCTGTACTCCTCGACGTATTACGCCCTGCGCGATACGCGCACGCCGCTGCGCTTCGCGGTGATTCGCGTGGCCTTGACCACCGCGCTCGGATACGTGTGCGCGATCCCGCTGCCCAAGTGGATCGGCATCGATCCGCAATGGGGCGTCGCGGGCTTAACGGCATCCGCCGGAGCAGCCGGATGGGTCGAGTTCACGCTGCTGCGGCGCACGCTCAATCGCCGCATCGGACCGACGGGATTGCCGGCGTCGCTGGTGGCCCGGCTGTGGGCTTCGGCGGCGATATCGGCCGCGGCCGCCTGGTTGACCAAGATCGCCATCGGCCATCACGACCCCAAGCTTGTCGCAATCGCGGTGCTGGGAGTCTACGGCGTGCTGTATTTTGGCCTCACCCTGATGCTCGGCGTCGACGAATCGCGTGGAACACTCAACCGCGTCTTCCGCCGTTAGCCCACGGTCTTGCGGACGCGTTTCCTGGGCGCGGCTTCTTCCGCCTCTTCCTGGCTGGCACTGGCACTGGCCGCCGCCTGCGCCGGCTTGCGCTTCTCCGCCAGGCTCTTCTTCAGGGCTTCCATGATGTCGATGACCGGCGCGACGTGCTGCTCCGGCGTGGCCACCACTTTGCGGCCCTCGATCTTGTCCTCGATCATTTTTTGCAGGTTGTCGCGATAGGTGTCGCGGTACTTCTGCGGTTCGAAATCGGCCTCGAGCGACGAAATCAGCATCTTGGCCATCTCGAGTTCCTTGTCCTTCACCAGGCTGGTATCGGTGCGAAACTCCTCCACGTGGCGGATTTCGTCTTCGTAATACATGGTGTGCGAAACGATGCCTTTTTGCCCGGGCCGCAGAACGATGATGTGCTCGCGGCTGTGCATCGCCACCTTGGCCACGGCGTAATAATGCGATTCGCGCAGGGCCTGGAACAGCAGCGCGTACGGCTTTTCGCCGCCGGTATCGGGCGCTACATAATAGGAGCTTTCCAGGTACAACGGATCCACCTGGCTATCCTTGACGAATTCCAGGATCTCCATCACCTTGGCGGTTTGAGGCGCCACCTTTTTAATCTCATCCTCGTCAATCACCACGTACTGGCCTTTTTCGTATTCGTAGCCTTTCACCAGGTCGCCGCGATTCACGGGTTTGTCCTCCGCCTGGCAATATGTCACCTGGCGGATGCGCGAATGGTCGGTCTTGTGCAACAAATTGAAACTGACGGTTTCGCTGCGCGCCGCGCTGAAAAGGCGGACCGGGAACGAGACCAAGCCGAACGTGAGATGCCCACTCCAGACGCTAGCTGCCATGGAACCCTCCGGGCCGTGAGTTTGACCGGCCCCTAGGCTCCATACTACAACTTTGGAGGGCCCATAAGCGTAACCTGTGAAGGGATTTATGCCGCTCGAAGAGTACGCAGCCAAACGCCGTTTCGAAAAAACCCCGGAGCCCGCTCCTTCCCACATCCAGCGCGCGGCCGGCAACTATTTCTGTGTGCAACGGCACGATGCCACGCGCCTGCACTACGATTTTCGCCTGGAGATTGATGGCGTTCTGAAATCGTGGGCGGTGCCGAAAGGTCCTACGCTCGATCCCGGGGCCAAACACTTCGCCGCTCACGTCGAAGACCACCCCATCGAGTACGGCGATTTCGAGGGCAACATCCCCGCCGGAAATTACGGCGCCGGAAGCGTCATGCTCTGGGATTACGGCGCCTTCGAGTTGTTGGGCGATACGCCGGGCGACGCGCAGATCGCGCGCGGCGACTTGAAATTCCGTCTTCACGGCCAGAAGCTCTCGGGCGAATTCGCGCTGGTCCACATGAAGGGCCGCGGCAAAGGCAACGAGTGGCTGATCATCAAAAAGCGCGACGCCTCGGCGGTTCCGGACTGGGATATCGAAGCTCACGCCTACAGCGCGCTCTCCGGCCGCACGCAGGAAGAGATCGCCAGGAATCTGCCGGCGCGCAAGGCCAAGAGCAAGACCGCCGGAGCAGCCGACCGCGTCTGGGAAAGCAGCCGTCCGGCGAAACGCACCGGCACGAGTGCCGCCGCGGCAGGCAAGAGTTCCCGCGCCACGCCGTCCAGAAAGCGGCCCAAGCTCGATCCGGGCTCGATCCAGGGCGCGCGCAAAGCGTCCATGCCTGATTCCATCGAGCCCATGAAATCCACGCTTGTCGATCAACCGCCGGCGGGCGACGATTGGCTCTTCGAGGTGAAGTGGGACGGCGTGCGCGCCATCGCGTTTCTCGATCACGAAGAAGTCCGCCTGCAGGCGCGCAGCGGATTGCGCTGCGAACGGCAATATCCGGAGCTGGCGGTGATTCCGCACCAGGTGGCGGCCGCGCAGGCCATTCTCGACGGGGAAATCGCCGTGCTCGATCCGTCCGGCGTAGCGCGGTTCCATCTCATCCAGCCGCGGATCGCCAATTCCGATCCCAATTCGGTCGCGCACCTCTCGCGCTCTACTCCCGTCGTTTACTTCGTATTCGATTTGCTGTACCTGGATGGTTACGATTTGCGCGAAGTTCCGCTCTCCCAGCGGCGCGAGCTGCTGCAGACGATCGTCACCGAAGGACCGGTAATGCGCATTTCGGCGGCTTTCCCCGGCGCCGGCAAAGAGATGCTCGCTGCCGCCCGGGAGAACAAGCTGGAAGGGATTGTCGCCAAGCATGCGGCCAGCCATTACGAGCCGCGCCGCAGCCGCGAGTGGCTGAAAATCAAGATCGTCAGCGAACAGGAATTCGTCGTCGGCGGATTCACCGAACCGCAGGGCGCGCGATCGTATTTCGGGGCCCTGGTACTCGGCCTGTACGACGAGGGAGACCTGCATTGGGTAGGCAACGTGGGCACCGGTTTCGACGAGAAGACGCTGAAAGCGCTGTATGCGCGGTTGAAACCGCTGATTACGGACACCTGCCCCTTCGCCGAGCGGCCGAAACCGGATCGCGGGATGACTTGGGTTCGGCCCGAACTCGTTTGCCAGGTGAAATACGGCGATTGGACGCAGGACCGCCATCTGCGCGCGCCCGTTTATCAAGGGCTGCGCAACGACGTCGAACCCGGCCGGGTGGCGCTGGAAGAAGCCCAACACGAGGACTCCGCCGCCGACCCCGCTGCCGAGGCGCCGGCGGAAGGCAAAGAGCTGCTCGGCGCCGGCGAAAAGGAAGCGGTGCTCAAAATCGGCGGCCGCACCCTGAAATTCACCAACCTCAAGAAGGTGTTCTATCCCGACGAAGGCTACACCAAGCGCGACGTCCTGAACTATTACAACCAGGTGGCCGATCTCATCCTGCCGCACCTGAAAGACCGGCCGCTGTCGCTGAAGCGCTATCCCAACGGCATCAAGGAACAGTTTTTCTTCCAGAAAGACGCGCCCGAGAGCTTCGCGCCGTGGCTGCGCACCGAAGCCATCGAATCCGATCACAACGGCGGCAAGCTGATCAACTACGTCTTTGCGGAAGACCGCGCCAGCCTGCTGTACCTCGTGAATCTCGGCTGCATCGATCACAATCCCTGGATGAGCCGCACGCCGCACCTCGATGAGCCCGATTTCGTATTGATCGATCTCGACCCCCAGGACTGCACCTTCGACCTCATCGTGGATGCGGCCCTGATGGTCAAAGACATCCTCGACAAAATCGGGCTGAAAGGCTACCCCAAGACCACCGGCGGCGATGGCATGCACGTCTACATCCCCGTCGAGCCGGGCCACAGCTATGAAGAGACGCGGCAATTCGCCGAACTGATCTCGCGCCTGGTGGTGAAGGCCGCGCCCGACATGTACACCACGCCGCGGTCGGTGGCCAAAAGGCAAAAGAATCGCGTCTATTTCGACTACCTGCAAAACGGGAAATCCAAAACCATCGCCGCGCCCTACGTATTGCGGGCCTATCCCGGCGCGCCGGTCGCCACTCCGCTCGAATGGGACGAAGTGCGGCACGGGATCGAGCCCTCGCAGTTCAACATCACCAATGCGGTCGGGAGATTTCGCAAAAAAGGCGATCTGTTCGCCGGCGTGCTGAAAAAACCGCAGCGGCTGGATGAAGCACTGGAGAAGATGGAGCCGCTGTTCCGCAAATGATGCCGGAGGTGGACTACTTTCCTTCCGCCGGCCCGGCCAGGCCCTGGAGGATCATCTTCGCGAGGTTCGATATCAGAATCGAGCCCACATTATCCGGACCGTAATCCACCACTGGAAGGTCGTCCACGTAGATCGCCATTGCGATCCGGCCGCCTTTCGAATACACCATGCCGGCATCGGCCCGCAGCGCATCGAGCGCGCCGGTCTTGTTGGCGACGGGATCGTCGATCAGCCGGCGGATTCCCGTGTTGTCCTGCTGCCGTTTCAGGATCGCCAGCATTTCGTGCGACGCATCCGCATTGACCAGCTCGCCCCGTTCCAGGCGCTCCAGAATTGTCACCATGTCGCGCGGCGTGGACACGCCCAGGCCGTATTTCTCATTCTCCGGCTGCTTGCCGAAATCCGACCATCCCTGCGCCGGAGACAACTCCGTCCCATCGCCGCGCACTTTGCGGTTCGAGCGGGTCGTCTTGATGCCGATGCGGTCCAGATAGGAATTGACATCATTGGCCGTCACGCGATCGAGAACCATATTCGTCGCGGTGTTGTCGCTCAGCACGATCATCAGGTGGACGACGTCGCGCAGCGGCAGTTGCACGCCGTCGGATATCTCGCTGCCGATCACACCCGATCCAGAAACTTTATTTGGCGGGCCGACGGCCAGCATATCGGTCCACTGCGCTTTGCCGTTGGCCACCGCGTCGAAGACCGCGGCCATGATCGGCAATTTGATGGTGCTGGCGGTTCGCACCGGGTCGTCTTCTTTGATCCCTACCGTCGCACCGGTATCGAGATTCTTGGCGAATAAGCTGGTCGTTCCCCGAAACTGCGCCGCCCGCGCGCGCAGTTGATCGATGAGAGGCTGCGCCTGGAGCGCGGCCGCCAGGCCGATCGACAAAATCACCCATCGCATGCTGTTCTTATTCCTTGGCCAGACCAACGAAATAGTGGTCCTCATCCACCGTGAAATCTTCCTTCGCGATTGCCGTCTTCAATGTCTTCCACTCGCTGCCGGGGTGGATCAGTTGCCAGTGGTCCTTGGTTCCCACGCGGACCGGCATGGCGAACGCCGATTCGTCGGCTTTCCAGCGGTATTCCACCTGCCCCTCGCCGAATTTCAGCTCCAGCACGGGCAGCGCCGTATGCCGCAGATACTGATCGAACAGCGGCGTCAGGTTCATGCCGGTTTTCTGGTTGAAGAAGGCCTCCACGTCTTCCGTCATGATGTTCTGGTACTTGAACCGCTGGTAGAAATCGTGCAGCAGCGCGCACCACTTCTTGTCGTCGTCCACCACGCTGCGCAGCGTATTGATGAAGAGCGCGCCCTTGAAATACATGTCCTGCGGCGGAGTGCGATTTTCCCCGCGCCGGCTGACGATCGGCTGCCGATTCTGCACTTTCGCGCGATAACCGTTCAAATACCGGATGGCGTCGTCTTTGCCCCAGCGATATTCGACGTACAACCCTTCCAGATACGTAGCCCAGGCTTCGTGGATCCACATGTCCGAGACGTCCTGCGCGGTGATGCTGTTGCCGAACCACTCATGGGCGCTTTCGTGAATGATGATGAAGTCGAATTTCGGACTGATACCCACGCCCGTCCAGTCGCGCTCCAGGTAGCCGTTGGCGAAGTGATTGCCGTAGGTGACGGCGCTCTGGTGCTCCATTCCCGAGTAGGGAGCTTCGATCAGCTTGTAGCCGTCCTTTTTGAAGGGATACTCGCCGAAATAGTGCTGGTAGGCTTCGAGCATGCCTTTGGCCTGCGCAAATTGCGTCTTTGCCTTCTCCAGGTCTTCGGGCAGCGCATAGAAATCCAGCGGCAGATCGCCCAGCTTGTCGGAGAAATGCTCGTAGGCTCCGATATTCAGCGAGACGTCGTAATTGTTGATGGGGTAGTTGACGTGCCAATCCCACCGCGTATAGCCGTCGCCGAGATCGGTTTTGCCCACGAACTTCCCGTTCGAGACATCCACCAGGCCGTTCGGAATGGCGACGCTGATGTCCATGTTCTCCACTTCATCGCGCCACTGGTCCTTGTCGGGCCACCAGCCGCTGGCGCCGCTGCCTTCGCACGCCGTGTTGATCCAGGTGCGGCCGGCCGGATCCTTGCGGAACGCCATCGATCCGAACCGCCCGGTCTCCACCGGATTCCCCGAATAATAAAACTCGATATCGTAAGTCTGCCCGGCGTGGAGCATCTCCGGAAAATCGACCCATACGGCGCCGAGTTCGCGGTCGTATTTCAGCTCCGTCTTCCCGAGAAGAATCTTGTCCACGTTCAGTGCTTCGTGCAAGTCGAGCTGGATGCGATTGTCGTCCTGCAGCATCTTGAAGCGGATGGTGACTTTTCCGCTGATGTACTTCTTTTCCGGATCGACGCGGACGTCGAGATGGTAGTAAAGCAGATCGTTGTTCGCGCGATACGGCCCGTACGCTCCGCGCAGCAGATTAGCCAGCGTGGGCGTGGTTGGCACGGGCGCGCGTCCGGTTTGCCCGAATGCCACCGCCGCGCAAAACAGCGCCAGTGCCGGGCGCGGAATCTTCATTTCAGTTTCTCCTCGACGCTCCGAATCTTGTCTTCCATGGCCTGGGGTTTATCGATCCTCGTGCCGAACTTCATGCTGGTGGAAATCCGCGGCACGCCGGTGCGATGCAGTTCCTCGTGGCACCGCTTCACGGCGGCGAACACCGCGTCCCACTCGCCCTCGATGTTGGTTCCGTACGCGTGCAGTTTCGTCTTCAATCCGGCTTCGGCCAGGATCCGTTCGCAAATTGCGATTTCCTTCGAGACCGAAGTTCCGATGCCTATCGGGATCACGCACAAATCTGCTATGACATTCATTCCGGCTGCTCCACAACGTATCATAGGATGCTGACGCGCAGCGGGAAAAGGAGCTCCCAAAGCGGAGACGAGATCACATGCCGGCATCGTTCTTTGGCGAATTCATGGGGACGCTGGTCCTCATACTCTTAGGCAATGGCGTGGTCGCCAATGTCCTGTTGCGAAAGTCCAAGGGGGAAGGCGCGGGATGGGTCGCCATCACCGCGGGGTGGGGATTTGCCGTGGTTTTGGGAGTCTTCACGGCGAAGGCATGCGGCAGCGCCGATGCGCACCTGAACCCCGCGGTCACGCTGGGAATGGCGGTGGTTTCGGGCGACTTTTCGAAGGTCGCGCCCTACATGCTGGCGCAACTGCTGGGAGCGCTGGCGGGCGCAACCCTGGTCTGGCTGCATTTCTTTCCGCATTGGGAAGCCACCGAGGATGCCTCGCTCAAACTCGGCTGCTTCTCGACATCGCCTGCCATTCGCGCGCCGCTCGCCAACCTGTTGAGTGAAATCATCGGCACGTTTGTGCTGGTGTTGGGCGTGTCGGCGATTTTCTCCAAGACGGCCGTGCCCACGGGTCTCGCGCCCGGCTTGGGGCCTTATCTTGTCGGTGTGCTGGTGTGGTCGATCGGTCTCTCGCTTGGCGGCACTACCGGGTATGCCATCAATCCCGCGCGCGATTTCGGACCGCGCATCATGCACACGCTGCTGCCGCTGGGCAAAAAAGCCGGGTCGGATTGGAGCTACGCGCCGGTGCCGATTCTCGGCCCGCTGGTGGGCGCCGCATTGGGCGGATTGTTCGCCCGCTTCGTCCATATGTAAGAGGCGTCGCGGGAGAGCTTTTATCCCGGTTTTCGCACGGTTGTCATGAGTCTGTAATCGTGCCGTGCGAGCATGGCCGCATGCACAAACGCTTCAGTCTGCTGCTATTCCTGTTCACAAGTCTTGCCTGGGGACAGGCTGAATCCTCGGAGGTATTGGGAACCGTTCGCGATCCCGCCCAGGCGGCGGTGCAGGGCGCTGCCGTCAAGCTGACCAACCAGGACACCGGCATCGAAACCAAGACCGTCACCGATGAGCACGGCAATTACGACTTTTTCAACGTCCACGTAGGCCGCTACACGGTGACCGTGGAGCACGCCGGCTTCTCGAAAGTGACGTCCAGCGACGTCATCGTGGATGTCAGCCAGCGCCAGCGTGTGGATCTCACCCTGCAGGTGGGCGCGGTGACCGATTCGGTGACCGTCACCGGCGCGGCTTCGCTCGTCGATACCGATTCCAGCGAGCACAGCCAGGTGATTTCGGCCGCCGTTCCCGAGCTTCCGCTGAACGGCCGCAATTACGCCGACCTCGCGCTGCTCTCGACCAACACCGTCAAATCCCCCATCGCCATCGCCTTCGGGCCGACCGCGACCCCGCGCGAGGCGTCGTTCAATGTCAACGGCATGCGCAGCACCTATAACAATTTCCTGCTCGACGGCCTGGACAACAACGCGTACGGCACCAGCAACCAGGGCTACTCGTCGCAGGTGGTGCAGCCTTCGCCCGATGCCATCGCCGAATTCAAGGTGATCACCAGCAACTACAACGCCGAATACGGCCGCGTGGGCGGCGCGGTGGTAAACGCCGTGATGAAGTCCGGGACCAACCAGTTTCACGGCACGGCTTACGAGTTCATCCGCAACACGGTTCTGAACGCCGGCGGATTCGAGTTCAGCCAGCCCTTTTACAAACCGCCATTACAGCGCAACCAGTTCGGAGTCACCATTGGCGGTCCCATCGTCAAGAACCGGCTGTTCTTCTTCGGCGACTACGAAGGCTATCGCCAGTTGCAGCACTATCCCAACTTCGATTCCATTCCCACCTCGACGGACCGGCAGGGAATTCTGCCGGTGCCCGTGGTCAATCCGTTCACGGGCGTGGTCTATCCCGCCAATACGCAGATCCCGGTGGCCAGTTTGAATCCGCTCGCGGCCGCGGTGCTGAATGCGCTGCCCGCCACCAACGGCGCCGGACGATCGAACAATTATCAGGCCCTGCTCGAGGTTCGCGATTTCAGCGACAAGTACGATGCCAAGATCGACGGCCAGATCAACGATCGCATGACCGCCTTCCTGCGCTGGAGCCAGCGCAAAGACCTGCAATATTTCGAGCCCAGCATGCAGACCTTCGCCGGCGGCGACGGCAACGGTCACATCCACGCCATCGACCAGAATGCATCGCTCGGTTACACCTGGACGGTTTCCCCCGATTCCATCCTGGAAGCGCGGCTCGGGTTCACCCACGTGCTGGCGGGCAAGAACCCGCCGTTCCTCGGCGGCGCCAGCCTGCAACAGCTCTTCGGAATCCAGGGATTGCCCACCACGCCCAGCCTCACCGGCGGCATGGACACGCAATCGGTCAGCGGTTTCACGGCCTTCGGCCGCCAGACCAGCAATCCTCAGTTCCAGAATCCTACGTCATGGAATCCGAAGGTGTCGTTCTCGAAAGTCATCGGCCGCCATTCCATCAAGGTCGGCTACGAATATTCGTACATCCGCACCGAGATTCTGGACACCAACCCGCTGTACGGCCAGGATGTGTACGCCGGGCAATTCAGCAAGCCGACCTGCGCCCAGCTCGGCCAGGCCACGGGCTGCACCATCGCCAGCGACGCCACCAGTTATAACCTGGCCGATTTCATCTTCGGCGCCCCCAGCCAGATCAACCAGGGCAGCTACGATATCGTCAATCTGCGCCAGTTCGTTCACTCGCTCTACGCGCAGGACGATTTTCGCATCTCGAGCAAACTGACTTTGAATCTCGGCTTGCGCTGGGATTTCGCGTCTCCGTTATACGAGCGCGACAACAGCTATACCAACTTCGACCCCACCACCGACACCATGGTGAAGGCGACCGGCGGCAGCCTGTTCAATCGCGCCCTGGTGCATCCGGACTACGGCGATTGGGGTCCGCGAATCGGCCTGGCGTACAGTGTGGATCCCAAAACCGTGGTGCGCTCCGGATACGGCATCAGCTACACGTTCTTCAATCGTCCCGGCAGCGCGCTGGAAGGAATCAACGCGCCGCAGGCTCTCTTCGGCGTGCTGAACCAGACCATGCCGGCCGGGGGACCGCCGCCCGCGGGCTACCTCAACACCCAGAACAGCTTCACCACGGGTATCGCCAATCCTTCGGCATTCAATCCGGTAAATTCGAATGTCGTCTATGTGCAGCCCGACATGAAGTGGCCGTACATTCAAAACTGGTTCGTTTCGGTGCAGCGGGAGCTCGCCTACGACACGGTTCTGGAAGTGGCCTATAACGGCAATCACAGCCTGCGACTGCCGATCCTCGGCGACTACAACCAGGCCATACCGAATCCCGTGACCGCGACCTGCAACGGAGGCGTCACCCCGGCCATCACCAGCGGCTGTCTTGGCGTGCAGGCGCGCCGCCCGATTCCCAGCTTCGGTCCCATAACCTGGGTGGATCCGGCCGGCGACGATCACTACAACGGGCTCTCGGTGCGCCTCGAGCACCGCTTCGCCAAGGGCCTGTACGTGCTGAATTCCTTCACCTACGGCAATGCCATGGGGGATTCCGAGCAGGCCCTCGAGTATTTCAGCTATGAGGCCAATCCGCAGAACATCCATAACCTGGCGGCCGAGAAGGGCCCATCGAGCTTCGATGTGCGGATCAACAATGTCACCAGCGTCGTCTACATGCTGCCGTTCGGCAAAGGCCGGCAGTTCGCGGCCAACCTGAATCCGCTGCTGGAAGGAATCCTCGGCGGGTGGGAGATCAACACCATCAATACCGCGCACACCGGTTATCCGCTGGATGTCTCGTATGCCGCCACCACCGCTACCGATGTCACCGGCCTCTCCAACGACTATCGCGGCCAGGCGATCCAGCGGCCTAATGTAACCGGCGCCGCCATCAGCCAGAGCACTTCGCAGATGATCAACACGTACTTCGCCGGGTACACGTTCAGCATTCCCTCTGTCAACCAGCCGTTCGGTAATCTGGGCCGTAACGCGTTCCGCTCTCCCGGATTCGAGCAGTGGGACCTCGGTGTGGACAAGAACTTCCGCATTCGCGAAGGCATCAACCTGCAGTTCCGCGCGGAGTTCTTCAATTTCCTGAACCAGGTGAACTTCGGCATCGCCGACCAGAAGATCACGGATGCCGCCTTCGGCACGATTCGCACCACGTATCCACCGCGGCAGATCCAATTCGCGCTGAAGCTGATGTTTTAAAATTGGGCCGCGGATGGACGCGGATTCACGCAGATCAAAAACAAGAGGTCTTGACTATCTGCGTCCATCCGCGTGCATCTGCGGCCATTCCGCTTTCATAACGTCATCCAATGCCTGGATCACCCTGGACGCATCGGACTTCGCGAACACCATCGGCGGCTTGATCTTGATCACGTTATGATAGGGGCCGTCGACGCTCAGCAGGATCCCCCGGTCTTTCATGCGGTTGACGATTTCCGCGGTTTCTTCGGGCGCGGGCTCGAGAGTTTCGCGGTCGCGCACCAGCTCGATGCCGATGAACAAACCCAGTCCGCGGACGTCTCCGATCAATCGATGGCGCGCAGCCAGCTCGCGGAGTCCGGCCACAAAAAATGCGCCGGTCTCGCGGGCATTTTCCTGAAGCTGCTCGTCGCGAATGATGTCGAGCACCGCCAGGCCGATGGCGCAGGATACCGGGTTGCCGCCGAAGGTATTGAAGTACTCCATGCCGTTGGCGAATGACGCGGCGATCTCCGGCGTGGTCACCACCGCGCCCATGGGATGCCCGTTGCCGATCGGCTTGCCCATGGTCACGATGTCGGGAACTGCGCCCTGCGTTTCGAACATCCAGAAGTGGCTGCCGGCGCGGCCGAAACCGGTCTGCACTTCGTCGGAGATGCAAACTCCGCCCGACGCCCGCACGGATGCGAACGCGTTGCGCAGGAAGCCTTCCGGAAGAATCGTCTGCCCGCCGCAGCCAACGGCCGATTCGCAGATAAATGCGGCCGCATCGTGGCTCCGCGCCAGGTCGGCGACGTGTCCCGCATAGCGCGCGCCGGCATCCGCGCCGCGGCACAGGCCGCGATAGCTGTCCGGCAACGGCGCCATGTGGACCCAAGGCGGCTTGCCCCGTCCCCCGGGCCCGTTGAACTTGTAAGGGCTGATATCGACCAGCGTCGTGGTATTGCCATGGTAGGCGGCATCCACGCAGATGACGTCGTCGCGGCCGGTATGCGTGCGTGCCAGGCGCAGCGCCAGTTCGTTGGCTTCGCTGCCGCTGCAAACCATGAACACGACGTTCAGCGGCGGCGGAAGCGTCGCCGTGAGACGCGCGGCGTATTCGGTGAGCTGCTCGTTGAGATACCGCGTATTGGTATTGAGGCGGGCCATCTGGCGGCGAGCAGCCTCAATCACACGCGGGTGGCAGTGGCCCACGTGCGTGACATTGTTGACGCAATCCAGGTATTCGCGCCCGCGGGCGTCGTATAGATGCTGCTTCCAGCCGTGCGTAATGTGGAGCGGGCGGTCATAGGAGAGACTGAGCGACGGTCCGATGGATCGGCGGCGCGCGGCGAGCAGGCGATCGTCCTGCCCGCCATCCTCACAAGCGCGATGAAAGACTTCGTCGGCCCATCCCTCCGGCATATCGGCGAGGCGCTGCAGGAGCGACCAGGCCGGCGCGCTGCTGATTTTCAAATACTCGTTGCCCGGAGCTTCGCGCATTTGCCAGGCGGAATAACAGACGCTCACCGCCAGGCGCGCGCGGGCGAGCGCGTAGAGCGCGTCCTGTTCGGCGGCCGTGAGCGGGCGTTGGCGATGATAAGCGGCGATCACCTGATACGCCGCGGCGATCGGTTCGGGCGCGCCCAGCATCGTATAAGCCAGCGCGATGGCCAGATCGCAGATGGTCGCGGAGTGGACCATGTCGCCGAAATCCAGGAAGCCTGCGACCCGCGAGCCCGATGGATCGGCGAGGACGTTGTAATCGTTGGCATCGCCGTAAATCACGGAATCGCGAAGATCGTCCCAATTCAGGCGGTCGCACGCATCCAGCAAAGGTTCGACCAGGGCGCGGCGCTCCGGCTGAAGTAATTCGAGGTGAGGGCGGGCGAGCGCGTAGCGGCGAAGGTCCCAGTAGAATGCGCGCTTGGCGGCGGGGTGCGAAAAGGACTCGAGCGCCGAATCCACCCTGGCCAGCGCGGCGCCCAACGACGAAAGAAGCTCCGCGCGGTAAGGTTGGACGTCGGCCAGGCAGACACCATCGATCCAGGTCAGCAGCCGCAGCAGGTGGCCGGCGTCTTCGATCGTGCGCCCATGGCGCGAGGCCACCACCCGCGGCCACTCGAGCGACGCCACGGAATTTGCCAGAAAAGACAGCGCCTGGTTCTGCAGGTCGAGAACATCGGCCGATTCCTGGGAATTGGCGATCTTCAGAACAAACTGCGCGCCCGAGGCATCGCAAAGCCGAAAATTCTGGTCCCGCTCGCTGGGCAGTTCCGTAGCCTCGGCCGCCAGACCGTACAACTCGCGGGCGAGTGCCGAGGCATCGGCGCCGGTGAGACGCGGAGCGGTGCGAACGAGGGCCATGGAAACTTCAGGGTAGCGCAGCCGTCGCTACGGGTTGAACGCTTCAATCTCGAACGAACGGCGGACCACTTCGCGCGCCGCGGATAAATCCCGAAGTTCGCCCGCGCCGATGGCTTGCACCAGCACATTGCCGATGGCGGTCGCTTCCACCGGCCCGGCGATCACCCGCCGGCCCGAGAATTTCGCCACCAGTTGATTCAGCAGCCGGTTGCGCGACCCGCCGCCCACAATGTGGATGCTCCGTATGGCGTGTGCCGTGAGCTCTTCCAGCCCCTTCAGCACCTCGCAATAGCGCGCCGCCAGGCTTTCCAGGATCAGCCGGCAGATTTCGCCCTTCGACTGCGGCTCGGGTACGGCATGCGCGCGGCACCATTCGACGATGCGCCGCGGCATGTCGCCCGGCTGCAGAAAATCGTCCGGGTCGATGATGCCCCCGGCTTCGCCGGCTTCCTCCGCCATTTCCGCCAGTTCGGCGTAGCTGTGCGACTCGCCTTTCGCCGCCCATTCGCGCCGGCATTCCTGCAGCAGCCACAGCCCGGCGATGTTCTTCAGCAGGCGCGTGGTGCCGCCGAAACCGGCCTCGTTGGTGAAATTCAATTCCGCCGATTTCTGGTTGATGACCGGTTGCGGCAGCTCGACGCCCATCAGCGACCAGGTGCCGGAGCTGATATAGCACCAGCCGTCGCCCTGCGCGGGAACGGCGGCCACCGCCGACGCCGTATCGTGCGATGCCGTGGCGTACACCGGCGCGGCGCCCAGGCCGGTCGATTCCCCCAGCCGCGGCAGCAGCGTTCCCAGCCGCGTGCCGGGTTCGATCAGCTCCGGCAGAATCCGCGACGGAATCCCGAGTTTCTCCAGCAGCTCCGCATCGAAGCGGCGCGCCCGCGGATCGTAGAACTGCGAAGTGCTGGCGATGGTGACTTCGCCGCGCGCCACGCCCGTCAGCCAATACAGAAAGAGGTCGGGCATGAACAACAGCCGGCCGGCGCAGGATAACGCCGGCGATCCCGCAAGACGCATGGAGAACAACTGGTAGAGCGTATTGATCGCCATGATCTGTATGCCGGTGCGCGCGAATACCTCGGCTCGCGGAACAATGGCAAATAGCTTGTCGGGGACGCCGTTGGTGCGCTCGTCGCGGTAGCAGCGGGGGCAATCCACCAGCGCGCCGTCCTGCCCGATGAGGCCGTAATCGACCCCCCAGGTGTCGACTCCGATGCCCTCCACCGCCAGCCCCCGCCGGCCGGCGGCCGTCAGGCCTTCCACCATTTCATGGTGCAGACGGAATGCGTCCCAGTAACGGCCGCCAGGGAGGTGCACGGGTTGATTGGCAAAGCGGTGCAGCTCCTCCAGGGTAAGGTTGCCGGAATCCAGCCGGCCCAGCATGACGCGCCCGCTTTCGGCGCCGAGATCTACGGCAAGATAGTTCGCCATAAGGCTAATGCCTGCCCCGTCATTGTATTCGCTTGCATCGGCGGCGCTCAAGTTTCCCCCCGACCCATTCAGAAGCCCATTTTTAGCGTTAAAGAGTTTGACATGGAGCGCGCGGATTGGTAGACTTCGGGTCGGGGTAGCGGTTCGACGCCAGCCCGCCCGCGCCGCTTCCGGAATCCACATGTCCGACTTGATCTATCTCATAGCCAGCGGCGACCTGCGACTGTCTGCGAACCGCAACTGCTGGGCCGCTCAGCAGAAGGCCGAAGAAGCTGTCATGCAGGCTATCGGCCGTGAGGGACGAAAGATCCAGCGTGGCCACCCGTTCGATCCCGAGCGCGGCCACGGCCTGATCGATAGCCAGAAGTACGGCAACCAGGTATTTCGCGACATCCCCAGCGACGCTCCCCTGGTGGTGTGCGAAGCCATGTGGCAGTACAGCCATCACGTGCTGCCGGGCCTGGTCGGGCACAAGGGCCCCATCCTCACCGTCGCCAATTGGAGCGGCGAATGGCCGGGGCTGGTCGGCATGTTGAACCTGAACGGCTGTCTCACCAAGGCCGGGGTTCCCTACTCCACCCTTTGGAGCGCCGATTTCGAGGACGATTTTTTCCTCGACGGTTTGCGCCAATGGCTGCGTGAGGGCCGGGTGTTGCACGATACATCGCACGCGCGGCCGCTCGAATGCTTCCGGCTTTCCGACGAAGCCCGCTCCGTCGGCGCCGACCTGGCGGCGCGCCTGCGCCACGAACGGGCCATCATGGGCATCTTCGACGAGGGCTGCATGGGCATGTACAACGCCATCGTCCCGGACGAAAGCATGATGCCGTTCGGCGTCTTCAAGGAACGGCTGAGCCAG
>Ga0335078_10002476_pt1 | contig 27986 bp, 21 predicted proteins | sample Lox_Sample_32_FD_206711 | JGI IMG/M metagenome (GOLD analysis project Ga0335078, IMG submission 206711) | Soil microbial communities from Loxahatchee National Wildlife Refuge, Florida, United States - Lox_Sample_3.2 | ecosystem: Environmental > Terrestrial > Soil > Wetlands | place: USA...
CCGCCGCGCCTTGGCGGTCAGCGTGATCTTCCTGGTGCGGGCGTCGGCGCCCGCGGTCGTCCGGACCAGGCCCGCGGTCCGCATCGCGGCCACCTTCTGGCTGGTGGCCGAGTGCGTGCGCTGCACGGACTCGGCCAGCTCGGAAATGGTCATCGGGCCGCGGGCGTGCAGCCGGAGCAACTCCAGGACCATGCTCGGCTTGAGCCCGGTGATGTGCGCGGCAGCGTAGACCGCCGCGATGTCGGCGTCCATCGCCGCCTGCAGCACCCGCATCGGCCGCCACAGGCTCTGCTCGGTCGGGTCGGCGGGCCTCTCCACGGTCACCGGCCCATTCTAACAGTGCTTATACGATCGTTATAACAGTGCTTATATAAGTACCGTTACACTTGGGTGGCGGAGGAGGGCCTGACATGTCCCGTGCGAGGCGGCTGTTCGCGGACATCGGCCCGCTCCGGCAGTCCCCGGACTTCCGCCGGCTGTGGGCCGGGACGACGCTGTCGGCCATCGGCGGGGCGCTGACCACGTTCGCCGTGCCGCTGCAGGTCTACGACATCACCCGCTCGCCGCTCGCGGTCGGTGCCATCGGGGTGGCCCAGCTGGTCCCGACGATCACCATCGGGCTGCTCGGCGGCGCTCTCGCGGACGCCGCCGACCGGCGCAAGCTCGTGCTGGCGGCCAGTATCGGCAGCGCGGCGGTCTCGGCCGGGCTCGCTGCGCAGGCCTTCGCCGGCCTGCACTCGGTCTGGCTGCTCTATGTCCTGGTCGCGATGTCGGCCTCGTTCGGCGCGATCAGCTCCCCGGTACGGCGGACGTTCATCCCGAGCCTGCTCCCGGCCGATCAGGTGACGGCGGGCTTCGCGCTCAGCCGGCTCAGCTTCTACATCATGCTGACCGTCGGCCCCGCGCTGGCCGGCCTGATCGCGGCGGCACCGGGCCTCGGGCTGCGCGCATGCTATCTCGCGGACGCAGCCAGCTTCGCCGGTTCGCTGTACGGGGTGGCCCGGCTGCCCACGCTACCCCGGCGAGCCGCGGCCGCGCGCCGCGGACCCCGTGCGGTGGCCGCGGGAGTGCGGTACATCGGCCGCAGCCGGGTGCTCGCGGGCGCGTTCCTTGCCGACCTCAACGCGACCGTCTTCGGCCTGCCTGTCGCCCTGTTCCCGGCGATCAACGCCGAGCGCTTCGGCGGCAACCCGCGCACGCTCGGCCTGTTCACGGCCGCGATCGGAGTGGGCGGCCTGGTGAGCGGGGCGCTGTCGGGCCCGGTCGGGCACATCACGCGGCAGGGCCGGGCCATGCTGTGGGCGGTCGCCATCTGGGGCGCCGCCTTCGCCGGTTTCGCGGTGGCCAGGACCCTGTGGCTGACCCTGGCCATGCTGGCCGTAGCCGGCGCGGCGGATACGTTCACCGTCGTGTTCCGCGGCACGATCGTCCAGCAGACCACGCCGGACGAGTTCCGCGGCCGGGTAACCGCCGCTGATTACGTCGTCGGCGTGAGCGGCGGCCAGCTCGGCAACCTGGAGGCGGGCGCCCTGGGGTCGCTGACCTCGCCGGCGGTAAGCGCGCTCAGCGGCGGCCTGGCCGCCATCGCCGGGGCCATCGTGGTCGGCCTGGCCCTGCCCGCCTTCGCCCGGTACCAGGCCCAGCCCCGGGCGCAACCGCAGCAGCCCGCGCCACCGTCTTCGCCGGTACCAGCCACCCCGGCCTAAAGGCCGCGAGGCCGGCCTCATCGCCGCGGAGGCGGCGGATCAGCTACCTTTGTGGGCAAACCACGCGTCCTTTTAGCAGATCCTGGTTCCAGCTAAGGAGGCACCAGGGTGACCTGGGAGGCACTCCGCATCAGCAGGCCTGGCGATCCGCACGAGCAGCGGGCCGCCGAGGCCGGTCAGGTCGCCGCGCGTGCGTGGCCGGCCCAGGCACCCTCCCAGGCCGACCCTGCCGGTCACCTGCCAGGCGACCTCCAGGCGCATTTCGGCCGCCGCCTGGGACACCGGTTCGACCTGGTACGAGTCCACCACGACGCGGCCGCTGACCGGGTGACGCGGCGCCTGTCCGCCTCGGCCGTCACCGTCGGGAACGACATCTATTTCCGGTCTGGCCGTTATGCGCCGGGTACCAGCGACGGCGTCGGCTTGATCGGCCATGAGCTCGCTCATGTCCAGCAGCAGGCCCGGGCCGGCCGCAGGCTGGACCGCAAGGTCTTCCCGGCGGACGAACTAGAGGACCTGAACCCGCCATCCACGCAGCCGTTGCCCGGGGTGCCCGGCTCCGATCCGGCCCTCGAGAAGTTCGCCGCGGTGTTGCGCGATCGCTATGGCGTCCGGTCGGTGCGCCGCGGCACGTTCAGCGAGCAGGCCGGACAGCTGGCCTCGCGGCCGGTCAGCCTGCCCGCGGGCGTGAGCCGGGGCACGCTGGACCAGGCCGCCTGGAAAGAGTGGTCGCCGCCGTCCGGCTGGGCCACCTACCGGATGATCCTGCAGGGCATCAAGTCGTTCGCGCAGGGATTCGGCGGACTGCCCGAGATCAGCGAGGTGGTGCTCTACAACGTCTGCTACGACCTGGACGAGAAGACCGGGCTGGTACAGCCGAATCCTGACGTCGGTGCCGACTACGGCGGCGGAAAGCTGGAGATCTACACCGCGATCGTCAGGCGTGACGTCCGGCCGGCCGGCCGCAGTGGCGTTCCCTATCCAGGACGGCGGGCGGAACTCGTGTCTGACCCGTCAGAACAGGCAGCAGTCCGCCGGAAGATCGAGCACGAACTTGGCCACGGGGTGTCCGAGGCCGCACTCGGGCCGGGAAAGCAGGGACCCGATCCGCAGATGTTCGACGACTACGCCCAGGAGGCCGGCTGGAGCCGCTATCGCCCGGCGACGGCCACCAGCCCGGCAGCTCCCGAGCGCCTTTACGATGCGGGAGTGCCGGAGGTCCGGGATGCGCTGCGGGCGGGCACGGATCCGCCCGGGAGATACCTCATCACCAAGCAGAATTGGGACGACGGCAGCTGGATCGAGCAGCCCGTCACCAGGTATTCAACCAGAAATCTTAGCGAGGACTTCGCGGAGGCGATTATGGCCTTCCTCGAGTTCCCCGAGGTACTGAAGGCCCGGTCGCCCCGGCGCTTCGCCTTTATCGAGGCGCGCAAGGCGAAGTGGCTGCCCAAGCACGAAGCCTCGCCGCCGGCGCACCCGGCGCAGGGCGGTCAGGGAACGATCAATACCCCGCCCGGCGGATCGCCGTCCCCATAGGTCAGCGCCACGCCAGCCGGGCTGCCGTCAGCCGCAACGCTTCCGGGCGATTACCCGCAGCCGCTTCGCCGGTAGCCGGTGACGCTGCCGTGACGGTGGCGTGACGGTGGAGTGACGCACCGACTCGACACTGACACAGAGAGCACTTTGACTTCCCGGTAACCAACGGACGCATGAGTCCTCATTCCGCCCGTTTGCTCATTTGATATCGACACAAATAGTCCCGTCAGGGTCTTTAGCATCCCTGCCAAGAAACCGAGGGCCCTCGGAGCGGACAGCCAGGAGGACGCATGCCGGTTACCCCGACCTACCCTGGGGTCTACGTCGAAGAGTTGCCCAGCGGAGTACATACCATTGCCGGGGTCTCGACGGCGGTCACGGCCTTTCTCGGGTACTTCTCGCAGGGCCCGCTTAACACGGCCACGCAGATCTTCAGCGTGGCTGATCTTGAGCGGAATTTCGGCAGTCTCATCGCCAATAGCGAGGCTGGCTACGCCGTAAACCAGTTCTTCGCCAATGGCGGGGCCGAGGCATGGGTGGTCCGGGTGGCCGCGTCCGTGCCGCCGGGCAGCCCGACTCCGGCGCCGAAGAGTGCCGACGCTCCGCCGCTGCCGGCTTCGACTCAGGTCAACGACAGCAGCAACAACGCCGTCATGACGGTTACGGCCGCGAGCCCGGGATCGTGGGGTGACAGCATCCGGCTGGCCGTGGACAACAACACGCCGGCTCCCACGACGAGCTTCAATCTCACCGTTACGCGGGTGGACTCGAGCAATCCGCCGATCGCGCTGGCCACCGAGGTCTACCGGAACATGACGGTCGGCGCGTCCGACCCCAGCAACGTGCAGGAGGTGGTGAACAGCGCCTCCGCCCTGATCAACATAACGCTGACCGGATCCTCAGGCACCCTCCCCGAAGCTACCGGGACGGTGAGCGGAGACGTCAGCACGGTCGACCTCACCGCACTGGCCAGCCAGCAGTTGCAGGTGACGTACGGAACCACCTCGTCGACGGTAACGCTGGTCACGGCGCCCGCGTCCCTGACCGAACTGGCCGCGACATTGCAGTCGCTGCTGCGGGGCGTGGGATCTCCGCCAGTGGTTCCCAACGCCACGGTGACGCTGATTCCGGGGGGCGGCGGCACCCAGTACCTGCAGATCTCGGCGGTGGCCGGCGATCCCAGCGTGAAGTTCGAATTCGCGGACACGCTGGCCGGCACCCTCGCGCTGGACGTCGCAGGCACCCGGACCAACGTCACCCAGTATTCCCTGGCCGACGGATGGGACGGCAACCCGCCCAACGGGCCAGGGCTGACCGGGGATCCGCTGGCCAAGACGGGCATCTACGCGCTGGACAACACGGGCTTCAACATCCTCTGCCTGCCCGACCTGATGAACCTGAAGGATACCGAGGCATCCGCGGTCATCTCCGCGGCGGAGACGTATTGCGCTTCCCAGTGGGCCTTCCTGCTGGTCGACGTCCCGCAGAATGCGCAGGGCGCTCCTAACCCGCCCCAGCGCGACACGCTGACCGGCATCCAGGCCTGGCTCGCCGGGAACGCCACGCTGCGCAGCAGCTACGCGGCGCTGTATTTCCCCCGCCCCCAGGTTCCCGATCAGCTGAACGGCTACCGGCTGCGCGCGGTCGCCCCTAGCGGGACCATCGCCGGGCTCTACGCCAGGACCGACGGCACCAGGGGCGTCTGGAAAGCGCCGGCCGGGACCACCGCGACCCTCACCAACGTCGCCGGCCTCACCTACACGATGACCGACGCGGAGAACGGCGTCCTTAATCCGCTGGCCATCAACTGCCTGCGCAGCCTCCCCGTCTACGGCAATGTCTGCTGGGGAGCGCGCACGACCGCCGGAGCGGACCAGCTGGCCTCGGACTGGAAGTACATCCCCGTACGGCGCCTGGCCCTCTACATCGAGGCCAGCTTGTACCAGGGGACGCAATGGGTGGTCTTCGAGCCGAATGACGAGCCGCTCTGGTCGCAGATCCGGCTCAACGTCGGGACCTTCATGCAGAACCTGTTCCTGCAAGGGGCGTTCCAGGGTTCCACGCCCAAGAGCGCCTACTTCGTCAAGTGCGACTCGGACACGACGACGCAGGCGGACATCGATCTGGGGGTGGTCAACATCCTGGTGGGATTCGCCCCGCTCAAGCCGGCCGAGTTCGTGATCCTCCAGATCCAGCAGATCGCGAACCAGGGCGGCCCAAGCTAAGGAGCAAGACGATGGCCGAGTTCACGGTGAACAGCTCGCGGTTCGACCCCTACAAGAACTTCAAGTTCCGGATCAAGTGGGACGGCCAGTACGTGGCGGGCGTCAGCAAGTGCAGCCTGCTCAAGCGGACCACCGAGGTGGTGAAGCACCGGGAGGGCGGCGACCCGAGCACCACCCGCAAGTCTCCCGGCCGGACCGAGTACGAAGCCATCACCCTCGAGCGCGGGGTAACCCACGACACCGCGTTCGAGGACTGGGCGAACAAGGTCTGGAGCCTGGGGGCCGGCCTCGGGTCGGAGGTGTCGCTCAAGGACTTCCGCAAGGACATCATCCTGGACATCTTCAACGAGGCCGGGCAGAAGGTCATCTCCTACAAGATTTACCGGTGCTGGCCGTCGGAATACCAGGCCGTCCCTGATTTCGATGCCAACGCCAACGCGGTGGCCATCCAGCACCTCAAGCTGGAGAACGAAGGATGGGAGCGGGACCTGTCGGTGACCGAGCCGACCGAACCCACCCTGAGCGTCCCCGTGTCGGGGTAGCACATGGAGTCAGCAGCGGGCCTCAGCGCGGAAGCCATCGTCCGGATCTGGGAGCGGGGACAGGCAGAGCACCCGGTTGACCGCGCGCTCACCATCCTCGTCGTCCTCACTCAGCGACCGAGGCAGGACCTGGCGGCGATGTCACTGGAACGCCGGGACCGCATGCTGCTGTCCTGGCGCTCCCGGCTCTTCGGGGACACCCTGACCGGCTACGCCGCCTGCCCGAGGTGCGGCTGCGAAGTGGACGTATTCCTGACGGCCAACGGGCCGCAGGACCCGGAGGGGCCGGAGGAGCGCTTCGTCGTCGAGGTGGCCGGAGCGAGGTTCCCGGCTCGCCTGCCGACCAGCCTGGACATCGCCGCGGTATCCGGCTGCGACAGCGTCGAGGCGGCCAGGCGCGTGCTGGTCCGCCGGTGCCTCGAGGTCGGCCAGGTGACCGAAACGAGCCAGGTGACCGAAACGAGCCAGGTGATCGAGACGAGCCAGGTGACCGAGACGAGCGGGCTGGCCGGCCGCGCCCTGGAGAGCGAGGCCGTGGCTGCGGCGGTCGAGGCCGAACTGGACCGCCGGGCCGAGGTCTCGGCGGGCATCGTTACGGTGGCCTGCCCCGATTGCGGGCACGGCTGGAACGTGGAACTGGACGTCGCCGAGTTCGCCTGGCGGGAGATCGAGATCCTGGCCGGCCGCCTGCTGTCCCACGTGGACGTGCTGGCGCGCCGTTACGGCTGGAGCGAGCAGGAGATCCTCCGCCTGGGCCCGGCCCGGCGGCGCTTCTACCTGGAGCTGGCGTCTTGAGGCCCGGATACCTGGCCGCCCTGGCATCGCGCACGCTGGGCGTCGCGCCGGTGCTCAAGCCCCCGACCCCCTCCCGCTTCGAGCCGGAGAACCCGCAGACGCAGTGGCACGAGACGGCGGAAGCCCGTCAGGCGGCGGAAGCGCGTCAGGCGGCGCCTGACCGGCCCCCGGCGCCATGGCCGGCCCCGGCCCGCGCCGATGAAGCGGCCGACCCGGTCCCTGAGGCGGACCGTCCGCCCCACGGCTTCTTCGGTCCTGACCTGGGCCAGGGCCGCCGGGTGGCCCGGGCGGTCCAGGGCCACCCGGCAGCCCTGGACGGGCGGTCCTCGCAGGAAGAGCCGGCCGGTCAGCCCGCGGGAGATCCGGCCGGGCCCGCCGGAGGCGGCCTGCCGGCCGTACCGCCGGCCGTGCCGCCGACCGGGAGCGGGGTTCCCGGTGAGGTGGCGCCCGGCCATGCCGCGGCGCTGCAGGCGGACGCGACCGCGGGGACGTCCTGGGCCGGAACGTCCGGCCATGCATCCCCGCGGGGGGACCACCAGGCGGCCTGGCCCGAGGACGTGGCCCAGCCGGTCCCGTCCGGGCATCAGGCGCCGACGGCCGGATGGACCGGCTCATCCAGGCAGCAGGCCCGTATGGCCGGGCAGGCCGGCGAGCTACCCGACGCTCCCAGCCCCGGGCCGACCATCGTGGTGCGGATCGGGCGGGTGGACGTGCGAGCCGTACGGGCCGCGCCCCCGGCCGTCAAGGCCCCGGTGCCGAAGCCCCCGCCGGGCCCGTCCCTGGCCGAGCACCTGCGAGCACGAGACCGGGGCCGCAGATGAGCACGGCCCTGGCGATCGCCGCCACGACCAGGGTACTGGGCTCGGTAATCCTCCAGGGGATCCAGAGCGCGGAGTCCGCTACCCCTGGCCTGTCCGGCATCCTCGGGTCAGCGCCCGCCATGACTTCCAGGGCTCCCGACCAGCTGGAGACGGGCGACGCCGAGGTGGCGCAGCTCTCCCTGTTCCTCTATCACGTCACCTACAACCAGGGGTGGCGCGAGGTGGGACTGCCCTCGCGCAACGGCTCGGGCGCCGGCATAGACCGCCCGCCGCTGGCGCTGGACCTGCACTACCTGCTCATCGCCTACGGGAACAGCGAGTACGTGCCGCAGATTCTCCTCGGGCTGGGTATGCAGGCCCTGCACGAGACACCGTTCCTGTACCGGCAGCAGATCATCAACGTCTTCACCGGGCCCGCGCTCAACCAGGTTGACACCGCCCTGGCCACCGCGAACCTCGCCGACCAGATCGAGATGATCAAGGTAACGCCCGAACCTCTCTCCGTCGAGGATCTCTCCAAGCTCTGGACCGCCTTCGGCGGCAAGTTCCGCCCCGCGGCCGGGTTCGAGGCGACGGTCGTGCTGATCGAGAGCACGGCCCCGGTGCAGGCGGCGTTGCCGGTGCTGTCCCGCAACCTCCAGGTCCTGCAGTTGCTCCAGCCCAGCATCACGGCCGTGTCGCCCCTGTACCTGCCATGGGCCAGCTCGCTGAGCCTCACGCTCACCGGCACCAACCTGACCGGGCCGGGGACGGAAGTGGTATTCGACAACAACCCCGGGGCCCCGCAGACGGCCCAGGCGCCCGGGCCGGGTGGCGGCGGGATCAGCGTGACGGTCCCGCCGCTGCCGGCCGGCCTGAACACCCTGCGCGTCGTCCAGCAGGTGGCGGTCGGCGCCCCGCCGCCCAAAACCGTCGTCGAGTCCAATGTGTCGCTGTTCTACCTGCAGCCGGTCATCCAGCAGCCGCCCACGGCGGGAACGGCGGCCGCAGGCGTGACACCGGTCACGGTGCAGCTTGAACCCGCGCTGGAAAGCACTCAGCGGGTCCAGTTGCTGCTGAACGAGCTTGCGCCCCCGGCCGGTGCCGCCCCGCTGTCGTTCACCTTCGACGCCGATCCGTCGCAGATCGCCGCGGACAGCGTGACCTTCGGTACCTTCGGCACCCGGCCGGGCGCTTACCTCCTCCGGGTGCGGGTGGACGGTGCCGAGAGCATCCTGCAGACGGACCCGGTTACCCTCGACTATTCCGGCCCGGTGGTGACGCTGTGAGCAGGATGGCAGCCCCGGATGACGCGCGTGCGGCCCGGGCCTGGCTCGCGGCCAACCAGCGGGCCCTGATGGCCGAGGTCGCCGCCGTGCGTGCGACGCTGCTCGGCCCGGACGGGCCCGGACCGTCAGCGGCGGGGGCCCGGGAGGCCCCGGAGGAGCCGGAGACGCCGGGGCGGCCGGAGATCCCGGAACCGGACGGGTCGGCCGCACAGGTCCGGAGTTCCCTCGACGCGGTCTGCGCCTGTTTCGGCCTGTCCGGCTTCGAGCGGCGGATCGTCGTGCTCTGCGCGGCGGTCGAACTCGACGGGCAGTTCAGCGAGGTGCTGGCGTCGGCACAGCAAGACCCAGCCCGGGCCTACCCGACGTTCGGGCTCGCCCTGGCCGCGTTCCCTGACGCGCACTGGAGCGCCCTGGCTCCCTGGGCGCCGCTACGCTACTGGCGGCTGATCGAGCCGGGCCCCGGCCCGCTCACGGCGGCGCCACTGCGCATCGACGAATGGCTGCTGCACGCGCTCGCCGGCGCCGGTGGCCTCGACCCGCGGCTCGCCGCCGTGGTCGAGCCGCTGGATCCGGCCGGCCCTCTCCCGCCCAGCGCCGAGCGGGGGGCCGAGGCGCTGATCGCCGCCTGGACCAGGTCGGGGCCATCCGTGCCGGTGGTGCTCACCGGCCGGGGCCGGCCGCCGAAGAGAGCGATCTTCGCGGCGGCGTGCGCGCGGCTGGGCTGGCGGCCGTACGCTCTGTGCGCGGCCGATCTGCCGGCCGGGGCGGCCGAGCGCGACGACCTGGTGCGGCTGTGGTCCCGGGAGGCGCTGCTGGACCCGGCGGCCCTGCTGGTCGAGGACGAGGACGACGCCGAGCCGGGGACCCGGGGCCGGTGGGAACGGTTCGTCGACCGCATGCCGACGCCGGCCGCCGTGGGCTGCGCGGACGGCGCCGGCGCCGCGGCGGTACCGCGCATGACCGTCGATGCCGCGAAGCCGACGCCCGCCGAGCAGCGGGACCTGTGGATCACCGCGCTCGGGTCACAGGACGGCCTCGGCTCGCTCAACGGGACCCTGGACCGGATGGTGGCACAGTTCGACCTGGACGCGGCGGCCATCGCCGCGGCCGCCAGGCAGGTACTGGCCGGCGGCGGCGAGGCCGGCGGCGACCGGGCGCGTGATTCCGGCCTGCGCGTATGGCAGGCATGCCGGCAGGCCGCCAGGGGTGGCCTCGACAGCCTGGCGCAGCGGCTGGAGTCCACCGCGACCTGGGACGACCTGGTACTGCCCGAGGCGCAGCGTGACCTGCTCGGCGACATCGTGGCTCACGTCAGGCACCGGAATCTGGTCTACGACCAGTGGCAGATGTCGGGGCCGTCGCGGCGCGGCCTCGGCTTCAGCGCCCTGTTCACCGGGCCGAGCGGGACCGGCAAGACGCTGGCCGCCGAGGTGCTGGCCAACGCGCTGGATCTCGACCTGTACCGGATCGATCTCAGCCAGGTCATCAGCAAATACATCGGCGAGACCGAGAAGAACCTGCGCCGCATCTTCGACGCCGCGGGGCATAGCGGTGCGGTGCTGCTTTTCGACGAGGCGGATGCCCTGTTCGGCAAGCGGAGCGAGGTACGCGACAGTCACGACCGCTACGCCAATATCGAGATCAGCTACCTCCTGCAGGCCATGGAGTCTTACCGGGGCCTGGCCGTGCTCACCACTAACCTGCGCAGCGCGCTGGACCAGGCCTTCCTGCGACGCCTGCGCTTCATCGTCACGTTCCCGTTCCCTGGGTCCGCCGAGCGCGCCCAGATCTGGATGCGGGCGTTCCCGGCCACCACGCCCACCTGCGGCCTGGACGTATCCAGGCTGGCTCAACTGTCGGTAGCCGGGGGGAACATCCGGGCGATCGCCCTGCACGCCGCGTTCACCGCCGCCGAGGCGGGCGTGCCTGTCGGCATGCGCGAGGTGCTCAAGGCCGCGGTGGCCGAGTACGCCAAGCTGGAGCGGCCGCTGAGCGACGCCGAGATCGCGGGCTGGATATGAGGGCCCGGCCCGGCCGCATCGAGGTGGTCATCGACGAACTGGTCCTGCACGGGTTCGAGGCCCGGCAGCGGGACGGGATCGCCGCCGCCCTGCGCTCCGAGCTGGCCGCCGCGCTCGAGGGCTGGATCCCGGCCGCGGGCGCCAGCGTCGCCCGTCTCGAGGCGGGCTCGTTCACCTTGCCCGACGCCGCCCCGCCGGCCCTGGTCGGCCGGGGTGTCGCCGGCCAGATCCACCAGGTTCTGGACGCCGGGATCCGGCCGGCCGGCCCGGCGGAAGGAGGAAGCTGATGCCGCTGCTGAAGGGAGGCATCGTCCTCGTCGATTACAACACCGGGGCGGTGCAGCGGCTCATCCCGCTGCAGTACAACCCCGAGACCCTGACCCGCACGCTGCAGGTGCAGGGCGTGGGCCCGGAAAGCGGCCCCCACGTGGACCAGATGCGGCTCAAGGGGCCGCCGATCGAGACGTTCAAGCTCGAGGCCGATCTCGACGCCAGCGACCAGCTCGGCGCCGGCGACCCGCTGGCCACCGCCTCGGGCATCCAGCCGCAGCTGGCGGCCCTGGAGACCGTGATCTACCCGACCAGCACGCAGCTCCAGCAGGCGAACGCGATGGCCCAGGCGGGAACGCTGGAGATCGTGCCGATGGACGCGCCGCTGACGCTGTTCGTGTGGAGCAAGGAGCGCGTCGTCCCGGTCAAGATCACCGAGTTCAGCATCACCGAGGAGATGTTCGACTCCAACCTGAACCCGATCCGGGCCAAGGTCAGCCTGGGCCTGCGGGTGCTCACCGTCGACGACGTCGACTTCTCGTCGGTCGCCGGCAGCATCTACCTCACCTACCAGCAGCGCAAGGAGCAGCTCGCGGCGAGCGCGCCGGCCGGCTCGCTCGCCTCCTTCGGCATCAGCGGGGTACTGTCATGACCGATCCCTCGACCCTCCTGCAGCAGTTGTTCAGCGCGGGCGCCATCAGCCAGCAGAGCTACGGCCCGGAAAGCCGCTACAGCGGTCTGCCGCTGCTCAGCTACGCCCCGCCCGGCGGCGGCCAGGTCAGCTACGTGTCGCGGCGCTTCATCCCCCCGCCCGAAGACTTCACCCTGCTCCAGCGCTACCGCGTCCAGCAGGCCGACCGGGTCGACGTCATCGCCGGGTCCCTGCTCGGCAACCCGCTGTCGTACTGGCTGATCTGCGACGCCAACCTGGCGCAAGAGCCCGGCGACGTCACCGCCACGCCGGGCGCGCTCATCCGCATCACGCTGCCCGCCGGCGTTCCCGGGGCGTGAGGCGATGTTCGGCGGCGTCAACCTCACCCTGATGATCGGCCCGGCCGTGCCGGTCCCGGTCTCCGCGGATGTCCTGGACGCCCTGGAGTCGGTGAAGGTGATCAGCCAGGCCACCGGGACCAGCGGCTTCGAGCTGGTGTTCAAGATCAGCGTGCGGTCACCGCTGCAGACCCTGTTCCTGCTGGCCGGCGGCGTCTCCGTCCCGCTGGTGCGAGTGGTGATCGCGGTCACGGTCGGCGGGCAGACCACCGTCCTGATGGACGGGATGATGACCGACCACAGCGTCTCGCCCGACGCCAAGGACGGCAACACCACCCTCACGATCAAGGGCGAGGACCTGTCCCGGGTGATGGATTACGTCGACTTTTCCGGTATCCCGTTCCCGGCTATGCCTCCCGAGGCCCAGGTGGCGGCCTGCCTGGCCAAGTACGCCCTGTTCGGCGTGTTCCCCGTGATCATCCCCAGCGTGTTGATCGACATCCCGATCCCCACCGTGGCGATCGCTCGCCAGCAGGGCACCGACCTCAAGCACATCCGCCGACTCGCCGCCATGGTGGGCTACGTCTTCTACGTCGACCCTGGGCCGGCCGTCGGCACGAGCGTCGCGTACTGGGGGCCGCAGATCAAGTGGGGCGCGGTCCAGCGGGCCCTGGCCATCGACGCCGACGCCGGGAGCAACGTCGACTCGCTCTCGTTCACCTTCAACAACGAGGAGAGGTCGCTGCCGATCCTGATGATCCAGGAGCCCATCACCAAGGCGACGATCCCCGTCCCGATCCCCGACGTCAACCCCCTCACCCCGCCGCTGGGCGCCGTGCCGCCGATCCCGAAGCACTTCCCGATCATCAGCGGCGTGGCCAAACTGCCGCCGGTACGGGCCCTGCTGATCGGCCTGGCCAAGGACGCGCAGGCGGCGGACGCGGTGACGGCGACCGGCTCGCTGGACGTGCTGCGCTACGGCCAGGTGCTGACCGCCAGGAAGCTGGTCGGGCTGCGCGGCGCGGGAACCGCCTTCGACGGGCTGTGGTACGTAGCCAGCGTCACCCACGAGCTGAAACGCGGTGAGTACAAGGAACAGTTCACGCTCTCCCGGGACGGGCTGGTCTCGACCGTCCCCTCGGTGACGGTGTAGGCGTGAGCGACGGGAGGATCTCATGAGCGACGGACTGGGAACCCAGACGGACGACGCCGATGTGGCCGGCGGCGAGGGCCGGAAGTACTTCGGCAAGTACCGCGGCGTGGTGCTCGAGAACGCCGACCCGATGCAGATCGGCCGGATCCTGGCCATAGTGCCCGATGTCTCATCGCTGCTGCCCACGTCGTGGTGCATGCCATGCGTGCCCGGCGCGGGCCTGCAGGCGGGACTGCTCGCGGTCCCCTCCATCGGCGCGGGCGTCTGGATCGAGTTCGAGCAGGGCGATCCCGACTACCCGATCTGGACCGGGTGCTTCTGGGGCAGCGCCGCGGAACTGCCGGCCCTCGCCCATCTGACGCCTCCCGGGATGTCGTCGCTGACCTTCCAGACCACGCTGCAGAACGGGATGATCATCAGCGACGTACCGGGCCCGACCGGGGGCATCATGCTCAAGAGCGCGACCGGAGCGGCCATCATCGTCAACGACACCGGCATCTACCTCTCCAACGGCAAGGGCGCCACGATCACGCTGATCGGGCCGACCGTGACCATCAACCAGGCCGCGCTGGTGATCACGTGAGCCGCCCGCCGGCCGGGGAGGGGCGCTGACATGCCCGGCCCGCTCTTCCACGTCGGCGCCGTAGCGATGTGCCCGCACGGCGGCCAGGTGACCACGATCAGCGCCGACACGCGGGTGCTGGCCAGCGGGATGCAAGTGGCGCTGGCCACCGACCAGTTCATGGTGGCGGGATGCGTTTTCACCCTGCCGTCGGGCACGCCGCAGCCGTGCGTCACGGTCCAGTGGACGGCGCCCACGGCGAGGACCCTGGTGAACGGCCAGCCGGCCATCACGGCGCTCAGCACGGGGATCTGCATCGCCGCCAACGGGGTCCCCAACGGGCCCGCCACCGTCGTATCCACCCAGACGCGGGCGGTGGCATCATGACGGACCCGACCCAGCCCGCGCCGATCGCCGCCCCGCTGCACTTCGACGGGCGCGGCCGGACCGCGGACACGCCCGCCGACCAGCACCTGCGGGACCTGATCGAGGAGGTGCTGCTGACCGCGCCCGGCGAGCGCGTCATGCGTCCCACCTTCGGCAGCGGCCTGCTGCAGCTGGCCTTCGCCCCGAACAGCGACCAACTCGCCGCCACGCTGCAGATGCTGGTGCAAGGAGCCCTGCAGTCCTGGCTCGGCGATCTCATCGAGGTGGCCCAGGTCAGCATCGACCAAGACGACGGGACCCTCACCGTCAGCGTCAGCTACACGGTGCGCAGCACCGGCCAGTCCACCACCTCGACCTTCGCCCAGCTGTCATGACGACCGACGACCGGCGGATAGCGCTGCGGCAGGCGAAGACCGTCAACGGCGTGGACTTCGTCGAGGTCGATCCCGCGAGCGACACCACGCTCATCGTGCACTTCATCCTCAACCTGCCGAATGCCAGCACGGACCCGGTCCCCCCGAACGCACCCGGGGACGCCCTGGTCGCGCAGAACTTCCGGATCACCGGCGGGGAGCGCATCACCTCGATCGGCGTCGTGTCCGCCGAGCCGATCGCCGACGACCAGATGCAGGTGGTCGTGGACCAGGCGGGGGACTTCTCCGTCTACCAGCTGACCCTGCAGGACACCGTGAACCCCGCGGTGACCCCGGCGGGCTTCGACCCGGCCTCGGCTTCGGCCGGCTTCCTCTTCCACATCGACTGCGCCAGCCACTTCGACTGCCAGGCCGCCGCCGGATGCCCGCCGGAGGTGGTGCTCCCGCCCCAGATCAACTACCTGGCCAAGGACTACCCCGGCTTCCGCCAGGTGATGCTCGACCGGCTCTCGCTGCTCGCCCCGCTCTGGGCGGAACGCAACGCGGCCGACCTCGGCGTCGCCCTGGTCGAGACGCTCGCCTACGTCGCCGACCAGCTCAGCTACCGGCAGGACGTGATCTCCACCGAGGCCTACCTGGGCACGGCCCGGCTGCGCACGTCGGCCCGCCGCCATGCCCGTCTGGTCGACTACACGATCGGCGAGGGCGCCAACGCCAGGGCCTGGCTCCGTATCCTGCTCAGCTCCTCCGCCCCGGCCGGGGTCACGCTGCCGGCCCAGACCCGCTGCGCCACGCTGTTCCCCGGCGCCGCGCCGCCGTTCCTGGCCCGCGACAGCCTCACTTACCAGCAGGCGGTCACCGCGGGGGCGGTGTTCTTCGAGACCGTCGAGGTCTCCGGGCCGCTGTCCGCCGCCCTGGCGGAAATGCCGCTCTACGCCTGGAGCGACACCCGGTCCTGCCTGGCGCCGGGGGCCACCCACGCCACCCTGTTCGGCGCGTACCCGGACCTGGCCGTCGGCATGGTGGTGGTGCTGGCCGAGGCCAAAGGCCCGCAGACCGGCGCCCCGGCCGACGCCGACCCGCGAAATCGCCAGGCCGTCCGGGTCACCAAGGTCGAGGTGACCACCGATCCGCTGAACAGCCGGGCCATCACCGAGATCGACTGGGACGCGGGAGACGCCCTGGGCTTCCCGCTGTGCGTGTCCTCCGTATCCGGCACCGGCCAGCAGATCTGGGGGGTCTCCGCCGCCTGGGGCAACATCGTGCTGGCCGACCAGGGCCGCGGCATCGGCACGTCGAGCGACCCGCTGGCCAGCCAGCCGGAGCCGATCGGCATGGTGCCGCCCGCGGGCCAGGGCCAGTTCCGGCCGGCCCTCGCTAACGCCCCGCTCACCTTCGCGGCCCCCCTGCCGGACGCCAGCCAGCCGGCCTCGGCTGCCGTCGGCCCGCAGGGCACGCCGGTCCCGGTCGTCTCGCTTACCGACGGTGGCTCCGGCCAGTGGGACGTCACCGCGGACCTGCTGCAGAGCACCGTCGGCCCGACATCACGGGTGTTCGTCCCGGAGATCGAGACGGACGGCACCGCGTACCTGCTGTTCGGGGACGGGAACAACGGGATGAAGCCCGCGCCGGGCACCACCTTCGCCGCCACCTACCGGGTGGGAAACGGCACGTCGGGCAACGTGGCCAGGGACGCCATCGCGCTCATCGACACCGGCGGCACGCCGTCCTGGCTGGCCGGCGTCACCAACCCGCTCCCCGCCTGGGGCGGCGTCGACCCCGAGACGGTCGACCACATCCGGCAGAGCGCTCCGGTCGCCTTCCAGACCCAGGAGCGGGCGGTCACCGCCGCCGACTACCAGGCCCGGGCCATGCTCTACCCGGGCGTCCAGCGCGCCGCGGCCACGCTGCGCTGGACGGGAAGCTGGAACACCGTCTTCATCATCGTCGAGCGGGATCAGCAGGCGGCGCTCGACGCCAGCTTCATCGCAGGCCTGGAGGCGTACCTCGACGGGTACCGGATGGCGGGCGCCGACCTCGAGGTCGAGGACGGCACGCAGGTGCCGCTGCTCATCCAGATGTCGGTGTGCGTCCGGCCGGACTACGTCGCCACCGACGTCGAGCAGGCCCTGCTGGCGATATTCAGCAGCACGGTCCAGCCGGACGGGACGCCGGGGCTGTTCAGTCCCGGGCGGCTGGACCTCGGCCAGCCGTTCTATCTCAGCCCGCTGATCGCCGCCGCCCAGGCGGTCGACGGGGTGGCCTCGGTCCAGCCCCTGACCTTCGAACGGCAGGACCAGCCGGGCGGTGACGGCCTGCGCGACGGCGTGCTGATCCCGCAGCCGCTGGAGTTCTTCGTGCTCGACAACGACCCGAATTACCCCGAACGAGGACGGTTCGAGCTGACCGTGAACGGAGGGCTATGAGCGAACCGACGCCTGGCGGCGGCCTGCCCTGCGGCTGCTGCGAGGCAAGTACCCCGGACGCCACGGTCGGCAACCGGCCGGGGCTCAGCTCGATCTCCTACCGGGCCGGGACGTGGGCGCAGTTCAAGGCGAGCATGCTCGACGCCCTGTCCACCACGCCGGCGCTGGCCGGGCTGAGCACCCGCAGCGACGACGACTTCACCATCGCCCTGCTGGACGCCTGGGCGGTGGCCTGCGACATCCTGACCTTCTACACCGAACGGATCGCCAACGAAAGCTACCTGCGCACCGCGACCGAGCTGGTCTCGGTGGGCGAGCTGGCCAAGCTGATCGGGTACAAGCTGCGGCCGGGCCTGGCCGCCAGCGCGGCGCTGTCTTTCACCCTGGACACCCCGCCGCCGGTGCCGCCGGGCCCGGGCAGCCCGGCGGGGTCAGCCAGCCCGCCCAGCGGATCGCCGGCCACGATCGCGCTGGCCGCCGGCGCCCAGGCCCAGACGGTCCCGGACCCCGGGTCCCAGCCGGCCACCTTTGAGACCATCGCCCCGATCTCCGCCCGGGCGGAGTGGAACGCCATCGCGCCCCGGATGACCGTGCCGCCCGCGGCCACCGCGTACAACGCCGGAGCCAACGTCCGCCTCACCGGCCTGGCGGTAACGGTCAAACCCGGCGATCCCCTGCTGCTCATCGCGGGCGGCTGGCCGGAACTGCAGCGGGTCACGTCGGTGACGCAGGACACCGTGACCCAGACCACCCTGGTGCGTTTCGAGGCGGACCAGCATCAGCAGCGGGCCCAGGCGCCCGCCACTCCCGGGGTGCCGCCGCCGCCCGGAGCCGCGCTGGACGACACCTTCCTGTGGGGCTATGTGAAGGGTTCCGCCTGGGACCAGGGCGAGCTCACCGCCTTCGCCACGGCGCAGGGCTGGTCGATCGACGACCTGGAAAACGGCGTCAACGCCCTGCGGGGCTCGCTCAAACCGGGGACGTCGGCGCCGGTCAGCGTCTACGCGATGGGGATAGACGCGGCGCTGTTCGGCCACAACGCCGCGTACTGGCCGGCCCTTCCCCCGTCGCTGAAGGCGGGGACGGCGCGGTCCTGGGCGGGCTACCCCGACTGGGAGAACTACACGCTGCAGACCATCTTCGCCACGTCCTGGCGCCTCGATCTCGACAGCGTCTATCCGGTGGTCGCCGGCTGCCAGGTGGTCCTGCAGGATGGCCCCTTCGCCTTTTACACCACGGTGTCCGCCGCGCAGGAGGTGACCGGTACCGGCTACATGATGTCGGCCAAGCTGACCAGCATCACCCTGTCCTCGGCGCCGCCCCCTGAGGAAATCCCGGGCCGCTACGGCACGCGCTTCCTCGCGGAGGCGGTCCAGGCCACCGGCCTGACCAGGGCCGGCCCCGGCTCCATCGGGTCGTTCTCGCTGCAGGTCACCCAGGCCAGCTTCGGCCTGCGCACCACCCGGGTGCTGATGCAGACCGCCCAGCTGCCGGTCGCGGACGCGGTACTCGACAAGCCGGTCAGCGGCGGGTCGCTGACGCTCGACGGGGCGTACCTGTCGCTCGCGGTCGGCCAGCTGGTGGCCGTGACCGGGGTCCGGGCGGACAAGGCGGGCGAGACCGCCAGCGAGGTGGCCGGCATCGCCGGGCTCAGCCTGGTCGACGGCTACACGGTGCTGACCTTCAACCCCCAGCTGACCGGGACCTACGTGCGGTCGACCGTCACGGTCAACGCCAACGTCGCGCCGGGCACCCACGGACAGACCGTCACCCAGATCCTGGGCAGCGGCGACGCGTCGCAGACGTTCCAGAGCTTCCCGCTCAGCCAGACGCCGCTGACCTACGTGAGCGCGGCCACCCCGTCCGGAGCGGCGTCCACCCTGGTGGTCCGGGTCAACGGAGCGGCCTGGAAGGAGGTCGGCTGGCTGTACGGCTCGGGGCCCGCCGATCAGGTGTACACGGTGCTCGCCGGAGCGGACGGCAAGACGTACGTGCGGTTCGGCGACGGGGTCACCGGGGCCTGCCTGCCGACGGGCACGAACAACGTTCAGGCCACCTACCGGTACGGCATCGGCCGGGCCGGCGCGGCCCGGGCCGGCCAGATCTCGACGCTGCTCAGCCGTCCCCTCGGCCTGAAGGCCGTCACCAACCCGCTGGCCTCCACCGGGGCGGCGGATCCCGAGACCATCGACCAGGCGCGGCCCAACGCTCCGGTCAGCGTCATGACCCTGAAGCGCATCGTCTCCCTGGAGGATGCGGGCAACTTCGCGGCGGCCAGCGCCGGGATCGCCAAGGCCGCGGTGAACTGGGTCTGGGACGGGACCAGGTACGTCGCCTGCGTGACGGTGGCGGGCGTGGACGGAGCGCCCGTCCCGTTCGGCTCGCCGCAGTACACCGGCCTGCTGCAGGCGATGACCGCGGCCGGCGACGGGACCCTCCCGCTGGCGCTGTGCAGCTACGTAGCCAGGACCTTCACGGTCGCCGCCACCGTCACCCCGGACCCGGCGCTGGTCCCGGCCAGCGTGCTCGCCGCCGTCACCAGCGCCCTGACCAGCACGTTCTCCTTCGCTAGCCGCGGTTTCGGGCAGCCCGTCTTCCAAAGCGAGGTGATCACCACGATGCAGAACGTGCCGGGCGTGGTCGCCGTGACCCTGAACGATTTCCGCGTCTCGGGAGCCACCGGTCCCGGTCCGGTCCCGGCTATCCCCGCCTCGTCCCCGACGCTGGGACCCGCCGGCCTGGTCGGAGCGGAGCTGGTCACTCTCGAGCCGGGCCCGCTGCCGGGGGTGGTGATCGCGTCATGAGCTCGGTCGACGCGGACGCGCTCTACGCTCTGCTCCCGGCGTTCATCCGGCTCCGGGACCAGACCGAGGGCGGCGGCGTGCTCCAGGCCCTGGCCGGTGTCATCGCCGGCCAGGCGCAGGTGGTCAGCTCGGCCCTCGACCAGCAGTACGACGACCAGTTCATCGAGACGTGCGCCCCCTGGGTGGTCCCCTACATCGGCGACCTGATCGGCTTCACCCCGTTGCGGCCGCTCGGTCCCGGCGTGACGTCCGCGACCCGCGCCGAGGTGGCGGACACCATCGGCTACCGCCGGCGCAAGGGAACCGTCTCCGTCCTGGAGCAGCTATGCTCCGACGTCACCGGCTGGCCGGGCATCGCCGTGGAGTACTTCGCCCGGCTGTCGACCGCCCAGTGCGTCCGCAACCACCGGCGGCTGGCCAACGCCATCGTGGACGTGCGCTCCCCGATGACCGCGGTCGACATCGGCGGCGCGTTCGACCTCCCGCCGCGCACCGCCGACGTCCGCCGTATCGACAGCGGCCGCGGCCGGTACAACATCCCCTGCATCGCGCTGTTCGTGTGGCGTCTGTCGGCGTACCGCAACCGCGGCCAGCCGGCCCGCGCAGTCGGCCCGAACCGGTACACCTTCGATCCCTTCGGCGACGACGTTCCGCTGGTCAACCATCTGGCCAGCCAGCCGGCGGCCGCCTCCGACTCTGACCTTTCCCTGCTGAGCCGCCCGCAGGTGCCGTTCTTCCTGCAGCGCTATCCGATGTTCACCGGGCTGGACGGCTACGCGGCGGCCCACCCGGTCAGGGTGCGGGTCATGGGAACAGCCAGCACGACGGTGGTGTCCGCCGCGGCCATCGGCTGGTGTGACCTGTCGGACTGGACGCCCCCCACGGCCACCGGGATCTACGTGGCCGTGGATCCGGTGCTGGGCCGCCTGGTCTTCGCTAAGCCTCCGCAGGCTACCGACACGATCATGGTGGACTACACCTACGCGTTCAGCGGCGACTACGGCGGCGGCGCCTACGAACAGCCGGTTCCCGCGGACGAGGCGGAACAAGAGCAGCTGCTGGCCGAGCAGGGCAGCCAGCAGGTGCGCCCGTTCGCCGGAGCGGACCTGTCGACCGCCAGCAATGAAGTCGTAGAGATCGAGGACAGCGGAATCCACCCGGGCGACCTGGCCCTGTCCCCGGGCCCGCATCCCCTGGTGGTGCGCGCCGGGGCGCTGAAACGCCCGGTGGTGGCGGGCGATGTGACGATCACGGCGGCGGAGGGAACGAGCGTCACGCTGCGCGGCCTGGGGATCGGCGGGTCGCTCACCGTGGCCGGCGACGGCTCGCTCACCCTGCGCCTGGAGCACTGCACGGTACGCGGCGGGCTCGACTGGTCGACGGCCTCGGTGAGCGGGACCCTGGCCGTCGACCACTGCCTGTGCGGGGTTGTCGAGGTCAACCCCGACGTCGAGGTGAGCATCGCGGACAGCGCGGTCGACGCGGGCTCGGACACGGCCCCGGCCCTGTCAGCCGGAGCCGGGGCGGCGGCCGGGAGCGTCACGGTCGCCCGCAGCACCATCCTCGGCACCCTGGCGGCCCGGACGATTCCCCTGCTGGAGAACAGCATCGTCACCGGCCCGGTCGTCTCGACCGAACGCCAGGCCGGATGCGTGCGCTACAGCTTCCTCCCGCTGAGCGGCAGCCAGACGCCCCAGCGCTTCCGCTGCCAGCCCGACCTGGAGTCCAGCACCGAGATCGCGGCGGCGCTGACGGACAACCCGGGCCTGAGTCCCGGCCAGAGCAACGCCATCCAGGTCTCGGTGGAGGCCTGGCTGGTGCCCGCGTTCACCAGCCGCACCCCGGGCCAGCCGGGGTACCTGCAGCTCGCCGACGCCACGCCGGCCCAGATCAGCTCCGGTGCAGAAGACGGCGACGAGATGGGGGTGTTCTACGGGCTTTACTCGGGCCGGCGGGAGAGCAACCTTCGCTATCGCCTGAACGAGTACCTGCGGATCGGGCTCGAGGCCGGGATCATCCATGCGACGTGAGCAAGAAGGGGTGGAACTGCCATGAATGGTGACTTCAGCAGACTCACGTTCGCCGAGAAGAATCACTACCGCCGGGTGCTGATGCAGCAGGGGCGGGTGGAGATCGACGCCGACGGCAACGAGCAGATCGCCATCGACGAACACATCGGCGCGACGACCACCACCGACGTCGTCGGCCAGTCCGGCTACCCGGTGACAGCGCCGCCCGCCGGCGCCCCGGTAGGCGGCTTCGCCCTCGGGCTGAGCCCAGGCGGTGCCGACCTGACGATCGCGCCCGGCCGCATGTACGTGGACGGCATCCTGGTCGAGAACGACGCCCCGGATGCCACGCTGCTCAATCAGCCGGACATGCCCACCATGACGACGGCGGCTGATCTCGGCGCGACCCAGTCCGGCGTCTACGTGGCCTACCTCGACGTGTGGGAGCGGCTCGTCACCGCGCTCGACAACCCGTCGATCAGGGAGAGCGCGCTGGGCGGTCCGGACACCTCGGTCCGGACCCAGGTGGTCTGGCAGGTGAAGCTGGCCTACTCCGGCCCGGTCCCCGCCGCGGGGTCACCCATGCCCACCTGCGCGACCGCGGGCGAGCCCTGGCTGCCGGGCGCGGCCAGCACGGGCACGCTGGCCGCGTCCTCGGCCGCCCCGGGCTCGGACCTGCCCTGCATCCTGCCGCCCGAGACCGGATACCAGCGCCTGGAGAACCAGCTGTACCGGGTCGAGATCCACGAACCCGGCCAGGACGGCACCGCGACCTTCAAGTGGTCCAGGGAAAACGGCTCTGTGGTGGCCCTGATCTCGGCGATACCACCCAGCGGCAGTGGCAGTGGCAGCGGCGGCACCTCAGGCACCGGGTTCAGTGTCACCGTCACCAGTCTGAGCAACGATCCCAGCCTGGGGCTGCAGGCGGGGGACTGGGTCGAGCTGACCGACGACGCATCGGAGCTGACCGCCGGCCACGGCACGCTATACCCGGTGACCTCCACCCCCACGGACGGCCACACCGTCACGATCACCGTGGGGTCCGCGGTGCCCGCGGTCAACTTGCCACTGCACCCTAAGCTGCGGCGCTGGGACCAGGGCAGCGCCGGCGGCAGCCAGGGGATAACCGTCACCTCCGGCGCCGCGATCCCGCTTGAAGGCGGGGTGCAGGTGCAGTTCTCGGCCGGCACGTACCACGCCGGCGACTACTGGCTGATTCCGGCGCGCACGGCCACCAGCATCCAGCAGGGTTACGTGGAATGGCCGGTGGACGGATCATCCAACCCGCTGCCCCAGCCGCCCGCCGGCATCCGCCATCACTACGCCCAGCTCGGGCTGGTCCAGTTCACCGCGCCGGGGACCTTCGGGGGCATCGGGACCGCCACGACTCCGACCGACTGCCGGCTGCCGTTCCTGCCGCTGACGAGCCTGCTGCCGAAGCAGTCGCTCAGCCCCTGCACCATCGTGGTGCGGCCGGGCGAGGGCTGGGAGCAGCCGATCCTCACCTACTTCGCCAACGCCCCCAGCACGAACGGGCAAGCCGCCAGGCTCGACGCCGAGATCTGCTTCCCCATCGGCACCTTCCCGGTGAGCAACCCGCTGGTCATCGCCAACGCGGGCCATATCCGCATCAGCGGGGCCGGCTGGGGGACCCAGCTCATCGCCGCCGATGAGGGCGGGATCGAGTCCGTGCTGCAGTTCACGAACTGCCTCAGCGTCGGCGTGCGGGACCTCTACGGGGAGACCTCGCAGGTGAGCAGCGCCCGGAGCAGCGCGGGCCGCAACCACATCAACGGAACCGTGGCCTTCTCCAATTGCGGCGAGGTCAGCGTCGAGGAGGCCTGGCTGCGATGCGGCAGCGCGGTCTCGACCAGGGGAGCCGCCTGCATCAGCGTCACCAGCGACGTCGCGCCGGCCAACGTCACCACAGGGACCGGCTCGGTGCGGATCCGCGGGTGCCAGCTCGACGTGGGCGAGATGCAGGTAGGCATCCAGCTCGTCCACCAGGCGCGGGCCACCATCGAGGACAACGAGATCAGGGTCTCGCCGGCGGTCCCGCCGACCACGCTCCGCCTGCGGCTGAGCGATCCCGGCTACCTGGCCGTAGCCCGCAGTTACCTGATTTCGCAGGTGGCGCTGACTTCGGCGGCCACGCCCACCGCCCCGGCCACGCCGGCAGCCCCGGCCGCGCCCGCAGCCGCGGCCCGGGCGACCCCGGCTGCGCCTGAGCCTGCCGCATCGGAACCGGCTGCACCCGCGTCAGCACCGGGTGGGCCAGCGCCGGTTGCGGAGGACACAGCAGAACTGCCAACCGTCCGCCTTCCCGCCATGACCCCCGCCCCGGAGACGGCCCCGGAAGGTGGCGCTGCGGCGTCGCCGGCAGGTGCGGCTCCGGACTCGTCAGCGCCCCCGGCAGGTGAGGCTCCGGCTCCGCCGACGGTCCAGGTCAGCGACGACATCCTGGCCGTCCAGAAGTCATCGCTGGCGGGCGACATCCTGAACGTCAACGTCGGCAATCAGGTCCTGACCTTCACGGCCAGCAAGGGCCTGCAGACCACCTGGCAGACCTACCTCGACGCGAACGCCCCCAAGACGTTCGCCACCCAGGCCGACGCGATCCGCTACGTGAAGCAAGCAGCCAGCACCATCCTCACCGACCCGGCAGCGCGCGCTGGACTGTCCGGCTTCGCCGGAGTCCTGCACACCCTGAACGAGCATGTTCCCCTGGCCGGCCGGGGCATCGTGGTCGGCGGCCAGGCGATCACTGACCTGCGGATCGTGGGTAACACGATCTCCGGCGTCATCCTGGGCCTCTCCGTTGGGGTCAGCCACCGCGCCTCGGCCGCGGAGAACAAGGCCAAGCAGCGAACTCCCGACCACATGGGGACTGTCAGCATCCTCGACAACACCATTGCCTGCAGCGCGAACGACGTGGCGAGCAAGCAAGCCCGGTTCGGTATCTTCGTGGGCAGCGCACACAGCCTGGAGATTGACGGCAATCGGCTGACTCTGGCCCCGGCAGGCATAACGACCGCCCCGCCGGCCGACGCGATCAGGGTGATCGGCTATCTCGGCCTGAAGGCCGTGATCCGGCGCAACTACATGACCGGCTTTGCCATGGGGATCCGCGCGGTCGCGCTCACCGGAAACGGCCCAGGCACCAGGGCGCCGGTCTTCACGCAGGCCAATGCGTACCAGCTCGCCACCCGCATCGGCAACCAGTGGCTGGTAGCCGACAACGTCATCGAGGCCGCTAGCGCTACCCCGCAGATCGGGCCCTTCTGGAAGACGAAGATCCAGCAGCCCACTCCGCAGAACCCCAACCCGCAGAACCCCAACCCGGCGGCCATACCGGGCCCCTACATCGATGCCTACTCGTGCCTCCAGGTCAACAATGTGATTCCTTTCCACTTCATCTTCCGGGAGGCAGCACAGGTTTCGGGACCGTAGGCGTCCATTGCCATCCCGGAGACATTGCGGTATGCTGGAATCGCCTAAGGTAGGGTTGCGTGGGGTTCGAATCCCTACACCTTGATACGCAGGCAAAGGGCGCCGCAGGCGCCCTTTGGCCTTTATCCCGATGTTTGGCAATACGCGTCACCGGCCCACCTCACCTGTCCCATCCGGATCTGCCCAGCCAGCATCCCACTTCCCGGTCCGGCCGACGACAAGCACACGGCCATGCACCGCAGGACACCAAGCATCCTGAGCTCTACCCCACCTACGAGGGCTGGCTAGGCTCTTTCTCGTCGCTGCCGACGTTTAAAGAGCCGAGATCGACAGACCGCATACCAGGCGCTCGCATAGGGGGCTTCGAGGTGCTGGGGCCTGCGGCGGCAGCGCCAGGTGAACAAGTGCCCCCTCGCCTTCGTCCGAAAGAAAAAGAAAAGCCAGGGGACAAGTTCATCGACCGCCCCACAGATGCATGGGTTCGAGCAAACCTACCGGATGAACTGCGCCAGACGGCATACCGGCTGCCCGCTGACTGCGCTGATATAGCCGTGATCCTGCGGCACGTGTGGCTGTTTGCCCACCATCGCAGCGAGACGTACCGCGGTTTCACCGTTGGATTCATGGCAGGCGAGTCAGACGCTAAGCGCAGCGACCGGGTGAGAAGGGCCATGGAAGGGATAGATCCCCCTCAGGTGCCGAGTATGGTCAATCCGTACGTCAATGCCGCGGGACGGTATGAGCGCAGCATCAAGGCCCTTGCGCCGTTGCTGCATCCCGGCGACATCTTGCTCTGGGAGCACCACGAAGGCTCAGAGCGCGGGCCGCACGCCGGCGGGCGATCGTCTGGGCACACCCAGACGATCATGAGCATCGATCGGTCAGGCAGCCAGCTCAAGGAGATCGATGTGCTGCAAGGCAACCAGCCGCTGCCCATGCTGGAACGTGCCGACCCGCTCCCCTCGAAGGCGGAAGTAGCGGAGGTCGAGAACGAAGCGCGCAAGCTAGGGCACGCAACTCGCGTACGCCTGGACACATTGGACGCCCAGACCGCGAAGACGCGCGGCGCGGCTGGCCCAGCCACGGCTGAGAGCATTCGCGCTACATTGAGCGTCCTGCGCAGCGGGCAGGGCAGCACGAATCCGGCTGTCGTGGCCCAGGTCTTCATGGCAGTGTCCGCGGCGTTCGAAGGGACAGCGCCACGGCCCGGCTCGTCCGGCGGCCAGGGCGAGGGACCTCAACACCGGTGAGCGGCTGGTTGATCACGCGCGGCGAACCGGTGCCGCCTGGACCAGCACCGGGGCGCCGCGCGAAGCACGCGGCCTCAAGCACTGTCCAGGCGGCACCGTCCGCATTGTCCCTCCCGCCTGTCCTGGCCCGCATGCTGTGCCGCCACCTGCGCGATCACGGGACTACACCGGACGGGAGGCTGTTCCGCGGCGCCCGCGGGGCGAGCTACTTTTCGACGTAAAAAAGGCGCTTGTTGACGAATTCGTCGATGCCGAGGGGGCCTAGCTCGCGGCCGAAGCCGGAGCGCTTGGTGCCGCCGAACGGCAGGTCCGCGCCCTCGCCCGCCGGGGTGTTTACGTTGGCCATGCCGACCTCCAGCTGCTCGGCGACATTGACCGCCCGCTCCTCGTCGGTCGACCAGACCGCGCCGCCAAGGCCGAAGTCCACCACGTTGGCGAGCTGGACCGCCTCATCGTCTGAGCTGACCTTGTAGACCACGGCGACCGGGCCGAACAGCTCCTCGCGGTAGGCCCGCATGTCCGGGGTCACGCCGGTGAGCACGGCCGGGGCGAAGTACGCGCCCTTTCCGTCGCCGAGCGTGCCGCCGACGTGCAGCGTGGCGCCCTTCGATACCGCGTCCTGCACCTGGGCGAGGAGATTCTCCGCTGCCTTACGGGAGACCATCGGGCTGTAGGAGCGCGGGGAGTCATCGCCCGGCTGGCGCGGTGTCATCGAGGTGGCCCGCTTGACCAGGGCGGCCACGAAGTCGTCGTAGATGTCGTCCATGACGATCAGCCGCTTGTTGGAGTTGCAGGCCTGGCCGACGTTCTCCATCCGGGTGACCCAGGCGGTCTTGGCGGCGTCCTCGACGTTGTCGGTGTCGAGGATGATGTACGGGTCGGAGCCGCCCAGCTCGAGGACGACCTTCTTCAGGTTGCGGCCGGCCGTCTCGGCGACTATGGTGCCGGCCCGCTCGGAACCGGTCAGCGACACGCCGCGCAGCCGCGGGTCGGCGATCATCGCGGCGACCTGCTCGTGGGTGGCGAAGAGGTTGATGTACACGCCGTCCGGCACGCCCGCGTCCTTCATGATCTGCGCGATCGCCAGGGCGGAGGTAGGGCAGTTTTCTGCGTGCTTGAGTATGACGGTGTTGCCGACGATCAGGTTGGGCGCGGCGAACCTGGCCACCTGGTAGTACGGGTAGTTCCACGCCGAGTATGGGGCCAACGGGCCGGTACTCGACGCGCGCGGTGTCATGGCCGGGCAGCGGCTTGTCGGCGAGGAGCCCGGGGCCGTTGTCGGCGTAGTAGTTGAAGATGTCGGTGCAGAACTCGGCCTCGCCGACGGCCTGCGCGGGCCGCTTGCCCATCTCCTTGGTGATCAGCGCGGCCAGGTCGGCGGAGCGCTCGGTGAA
>Ga0335078_10002477_pt1 | contig 27976 bp, 23 predicted proteins | sample Lox_Sample_32_FD_206711 | JGI IMG/M metagenome (GOLD analysis project Ga0335078, IMG submission 206711) | Soil microbial communities from Loxahatchee National Wildlife Refuge, Florida, United States - Lox_Sample_3.2 | ecosystem: Environmental > Terrestrial > Soil > Wetlands | place: USA...
GGTGGTGATGAAATGGAGTTTCTCCTGCGGAGCCACGCCAATTACCCAGTGCCTCTGGCTCTCGCCGAGCTCGGCCTGAACCGGCTGCACGGAAATGTGGCGTGTGCTGCCGCCGCGCTGGAACTCAATATCAATGGCCTTGCCGCCGCTGTTGCGGGTCGCTTCCTGAAATCGGGTTGGCGAATGGATCGGCTGGCCGTTCACAGAAAGGATGACGTCGCCTTTTTTGAGTCCCGCCTTCTCGGCCGGGTAGCCGGGCTCGACATAACTGAGCTCAACTTCGCCGCGCTCGTCCCACCCGGCGTAGCCCACGCCCATCCGCTCGCTGAGCGTCGGGGTTACGATGCAATCGATCTCGCGGCCGTTCCGCTCGACGGTGAGGTACAGAGGCCGGTAGGCGCTGGTGATCTCCTTCTCGCCGATATCCTCCCAACTGGGATTGCGCTTACCGTCGAGCTTGACGATGCGGTCGCCGTCGCGAACGCCGGCTTGAGCGGCGGGCGAGCCGGCCGCGACGTGATCGATCACGGCATACAGGTCGGCGTCGGAGATCTTCTGGTACTTGAACATGTACAAGCCGGTCAAAATGCCGATCGCGAGAACGACGTTCATGACCGGTCCGGCGGCGGCGATAATCACCCGCTGCCAGCGCGGTTTGGCGGGGAGGGTGCGCGCGTATTCCGCTGTGTTGGGCGGAAGCGGGGTGAGCGCGTCCTGGCCCTCCGCCGATGTGGATTCCAGAGGAGCGGCGTCGCCCGCCATCTTGACATAGCCGCCGATCAGAATCGCCGAGACTCGGTAATCGGTTTCGCCGCGCCGAAAACCGAATAAACGGGGGCCGAAACCGAGACTGAAGGCTTCCACTTTGACATCAAAATAGCGCGCCGCCCAAAAATGGCCCAATTCGTGGATCATGATCATGACCCCGATCAGCACCAGCAGCCAGAGAATGTTTTCGATAATGGCAACCATGAGTATTCCTAGACCGGCACCGCGCGCCGGGCAGTGAACGCGCGCGCCAGGCGCCGCGACTCTGCATCGATTTCGAGCACTTCCTCGACCGAACGGGGCCGGCGGGCGGGCATTTTCGCCAGACACTCGCTGACCACTTCGTGAATCCCCAAAAAGCCGATTTTCCCTTGCAAGAAAGCTTCCACCGCAACCTCGTCGGCGGCGTTCAACGTGCAGGCGGCCGAACCGCCGGCTTCCTGGCACTGGTAAGCCAGCCGCAACAAAGGAAATTTCTGCATATCCGGGGGAAGAAACTCCCAGCGGCGGGCGGCGCTCCAATCGATTTTGGGAACCGGCGCTTCCGCCCGATCCGGGTAGGTGAGCGCGTACTGGATGGGCATCCTCATGTCGGTAGCGGCAATTTGCGCCAGCACGCTGCCATCGGTGTACTCGATCATGGCGTGCACCGTGGACTGCGGATGGATCACTACGCCCACTTCGGACGGGGTGAAGTCGAACAGCCAGCAGGCTTCGATCACCTCGAGGCCTTTGTTCATCAGCGTGGCCGAATCGATGGTGATCCGGTTGCCCATGCGCCAAGTGGGATGATTCAAAGCCTGTTCCGGAGTCACGGAGGCGAGCGCTTCCACCGGCGTGTCGCGGAACGGGCCTCCCGAAGCGGTGAGTATGAGCCGCGCGACTTGGTCGCGATTGCCCGCGCGCAGGCACTGGTGTGCGCCATTGTGTTCGCTATCCACCGGGATCAGCTCGGCGCCTGACTCGCGCACCGCGGCCATCACCAGTTCGCCGGAACACACCAGAACTTCCTTGCTCGCCAGGCCCACCCGCTTGCCGCAGCGAATCGCCGCGTAAGTAGCCGCCAACCCGGCCACCCCGACGATGGCGGAAATCAGCGTATCGACCTCCGGGGCAACGGAAAGCTGAACGCGGGCGGCCTCGCCCGCCAGAAGCTCCGGCCACGCGCTGCGCGGCATTCCGGACTCCGCCAACCGTTGAGTAAGCTGGGCCAGCGCTTCCGGCGTCGCCATCGCCGCCACGCGGGGCCGGAATTCGACGATCTGCCGCGCCAAGGTCTCCGCGTTGTGCCCGGCGGCCAGCGCGAAAACGTGGAATTCCTCGAGGTTCCGGCGGACCACGTCAAGCGTATTAGTGCCGATGGACCCGGTCGAGCCCAGCACGGTTAACGTTCTCATTCAAGCAGCCTGCGGGGACGCAATTGCCATCATATCATGCGGCATTTCGCACACCCCGGAATTTGCGAAACCGCGCCCAGGGCTGCCGCAAACGGGCGGCGGGAGGCATCTCAGGAACTTCCCCGCCGCGCCGACAGGCGGGATTTCTCCAGCTATTCGAGCGAATGTGAAGCCACTGGCAACCGCGGAAGCGGCAAGCGGAGAAGAGCAGATGGAGGGACACCATCTGGAGGGATAACATCGCAGTGCCTGGTGGTTTCGGGAAGCCTCTAAGCCCTTTCGGGCGCCGGGGAGGTTGCTTCAGGGGTCTATATTAGAGGTTAGTCTCGCTTTGGTGGGAGTTGCCTCCCCGGCTTACTTCCAATAATAGTAGATTCTGATTTTGGAAGCAACAGAAATCTGTATTTTTTTATTTCTGAGGCGCGGGAGTGACTTCGACCCCGGAAACTCTTTCTAAAACCTTGATTGTAGAGCAGAAATCCTCGTCACCGAAGCCCGAGGAAATGGCCATCTGGAAGAGTTGGTGGGTGAGCGAGGTCACAGGTAACGGTACCCCCAGCTCTTTTCCCGAGTCGAGCATGAGGCCGATGTCTTTGTGCATCCACTTAGTCGCGAAGTTGGCGGCGAAGTCGCGGCGGAAGACGAAAGGGGTCTTGTAGGAGACCAGGCCGGACTTGGCGGCCGAGGCGTCCAGCACTTCGAACATCAACTGGGGATCGACGCCGCCCTTGGCGGCCAGCACCATGCCCTCGTTGTACGCCATCATGATGTTGCAAAGAATCAGGTTCTGCGTCAACTTGGCCTGCAGGCCCATGCCCGGGCCGCCGCAGAAAAAGAGCCGCTTGCCCATCGGCTGGAACCAGGGCTTTACGCGCTCAAAGACCGCAGGGTCACCGCCGACCATGAAGGTGAGGTTTCCGCTCTCGGCGCCGGGAGTGGAGCCGGTGCAGGGAGCGTCCAGCATCTCGATGCCTTTGCCGTTTAGCACTTTGGCGATTTTGCGGCTCTCGCTGGGGCTGATGGTGCTGGCGTCGGCCACCACCGTGCCCGGCCGGGCGCCGGAGCTGATTCCGTCGGGGCCCAGGATGACGGCGCGCGCCATTTGCGTATCGCCGACGCAGAGGAAGATGCAGTCTGCCTGCCCGGCGGCCTCTTTTGGAGTGGCGCAGAAGCGGCCCTTTTCGGCCTCCGCCAGCGTGCGGGCTTTGTCTGCCTGGTGGGACCAAAGAGCGACGTCATGGCCGGCGCGAAGCAGGTTGCGCGCCATGGGGTAGCCCATCATGCCGAGTCCGAGAAATCCGAGTTTTGCCATAGAGAGGATTGTACCGCCTGCGCTTCCAACGCCGGACGGGCATGCCAGTGCTAGACGAAGAAGGCGCGCCAGGTGGCGACTACGAGGGCGTGCGTTACGGTAGAGGCGCGAATGCTGCCGGCCTGGTTGCGGGCGCGGCCACAGAGCCAGCCCAGGAGAGTGACCACGGGCACCCAACGCCAATTGGGAAAGCCGCGAAACCAAAGGTGGGCGAGGCCGAAGAGGATGGAAGTGAGCAGGAGAGCGGCGCCCCGATTGCCGGTCCAATCCTCCATCCACTGTTGCAGGACGCCGCGAAAAAGGAATTCTTCGGCCAGCGAGCTTACCCAGAGAGAGCCGAAGAAGGCGCCGGCGACAATCCACCACGGCGCCGGGAGGACCGCGAGGTGGGTGGACTTGAGCGCCAGCGCCAGCGGTCCGCCGGCAATCAGAAAGAGCAGATAGTGGCGCGCGCCGATCAGCCATTCGCGGCGATTCGGCCAGAAGCCCCAGCCGGTCTCGGCGATCGGGCGCTCGAGCATCAGGGCCAGCGCCACCACGTGAAGCAGGCCGATGGCGCCGAGGATGTCGAGGTGCTGCCCAAAGAAGCGCGGGTAGATGGCGTCGAAGTAGCGGTCCAGGGTCACCCAGGCGATGAGGGCGAGAAACGCCGCGTCGCGCAGGGCAATCGCCGGCAGGATGACGTACCAGAGGCTGACGGCCAGGCCGAGCGCCGCCAGGCGCAGCAAGGAGAGCCAATCAAAACGGATTCCGCCCAGGCAGCACAACAGGTAGGGGAGCAGCAGGGAGCCGGTGAGGATGCCCGGCAGCGCGGGCAAGAACCGGCCGGGCACCATCACCACGAAGTTGGCCAGGCGCTGGCGCGCGGCGGGGAAGCCGACCACCAGATAGAATGGAAATTCCGCCAGGAATGCGGCGACGACCGGGAGCGCCGCGGCGAGTGGAATGCCCTTGGCCCGCGCGAATACCAGCCCCGCAACGCCCAGCGTTATCCAGCCGGCCACGAGAGCCGCGCGGAAGCCGCGGAACGCTTTGGCCATCGGCCTCATTCTAGCATCGCTGCTTCGGGCGCCAGTCGCGCGCGCACAGGAGCCTCCGCCCAACCTGGCCAAACTGGTGGCGCATCGGGAGAGCGAAACCGAAGCCGAGCGCAACCAGTACACCTACCGGCAGGTGCTCGCCATGGAACAGCTGGACGAGCGCGGCATCCTGCGCGGCCAGTACCGCGAAGTGCGGGACATCATATTCTCGCCGCAGCAGGAGCGCACCGAGAAGCTGATCGGCAAGCCCGAGAACGAACTCACGGCTCTCAAGCTCACCCCGGAGGACTTTCAGGATTTCCGGGAAATTCAGCCGTTGGTGCTGACGGAGGACCGATTGTGGAATTACGAAACCAAGCCGCGCGGCGACGAGACCGTGGACGGCGTGGATTGCTGGGTGCTGCAGGTGCGGCCGCGCCAGATTCTCGAGGGGCAACGATTCTTCGAGGGGCTGCTTTGGGCGGACAAAAAGGAATTCAACATCGTGCGCGCGGAAGGGCGCGCGGTGCCGCAGATCCGGTCGACCGCGAGCGAGAACCTGTTTCCCCGGTTCACCACGATCCGCAAACCGATTGACGGCGAGCACTGGTTCCCGGTCTTGACGCTGGCCGACGACACCTTGCAGTTCCGGACCGGCCCACAGCGCGAGCGGCTGCGCATATCGTACAGCAACTACAAGCGGTTTTCGGTGGATTCGACCTTTACCCCGAAGTGAAGGGCGCGGCGCGTCTCGGCGGGGCGGTTTTTAGCGGCGCGGCATATTGTAGGCGAAGTTGAGCTGGAGCACGATGCGCTCGCCCTTGAATTCGACGGGCAGCGGGGGAAACGGATTGGACGCGCTGATGCCGGCGACGGCGGCTTCATCGAGCGACCGCATGCCGGACTGCTCTGCGTAGACCAGCTTCAGGACGGAGCCGCCGCGGCCAATCGAAAACTGAATGGAGACGTGCCCCCGCAGGCCCAGCTTGACGCTTTCCGGCATTACCGCCATCCAGTTGCGGCGCACGGCAGCCAGAACCTGCATCAGATAGGGCCGAAAGTCGACGCCCATGGGGTCGCTTTTCAGCTCTACGTTGGCGCCCGGCACTCCGGGCGTAGGGGGCTGGCGCATGCCGCCGTAGACGGAGGAATCGGACGCGCCCGGATCTCCCACGATCATCGCGCCGCCGAAACCGCGGCCGCGGGCGGCATCCTGGACAGCTTCCTCCACCGAGTTGTGCGGGATGGGAATGCGGCCCGTGACTTGCCCCTGGGGAGCGGCACGGCCGGCGTTTTCGAGGGTGAGTTTGGGCTGTTCCGGCAACTGGATCTGCGGCTGCACCTGGGCTAGCTGGGGCAATTCGGGCTTGGGCGGTTCCCTGGTGGTGTCGATCTTGGGAGCCTCGGGCAGCGGCAAGGGCGGAGCGGCCTTAGCGGCGGGCGCCGAAGGCATCACCATGGGACGGGGCTTTTCGCGCGCGACGGGCGGAGCCGGCGGCATCTCCACGCGCCGGCGTTCGAGGGAAGAGCGCACCTCGAATTCCGCGGTGACTTTGCTCTGGTTGGGTGCTTTCTGGGTCAGCTCCGTGGGCGGCTCGATCAGCGGCATCACGGTGCGTTCGATGGCCTGGCGCGGTCCCTCGAGCACGCTTTCGGGCAGGGTGAAGAGGGTCACCACTACGGCGACATGAATCGCGATGGTCGCCAGAGCCGCTTTACGCCGGCGAGCGCCGGCGCCCGGATCGCTCCAGTCGGTCAGCAGATGCAGCTCGGCGTCAATCGGTTGAGCGTCGATCGGTCGATTTGCTACGGTTTCCATCCCGCGGTCAGGCTGTGCGAGACCACTTGCGAGTGCTCCTCGATTTTATCAAGAATCGCCAGCGCCACACTCAATGTTTGACGCGCCGCAGGGCCGGAACATTTCGCCACCGTGCGGGTTTCGGCCGCGTCCAGGAAAGCTTCCAGCTGCAGCTTCAAAGGTTCGCTTTTTTGCAGCGGCGCCTGCTGGAAGGCAATCTGACGCTGCTCGTCCACGGAAAAAACCGACAGGTCCTGGCGGGCGTAGTCAAGCGACAGGTACTGTCCCGGCTGGAAGAGGCGCAGTTTGCGCACCCGCTCGGTGGAAACCCGGCTGGCGGTGAGATTGGCCACGCAGCCGTTGGGGAATTGCAGGCGCACGTTGGCGATATCCACTTTGGGCGACAGAATGCGAATACCGGCGGCGCGGACCTCGGCCGGTTCGGCGCCGGTGAGCGAGAGCACGATATCGACATCGTGGATCATCAGGTCGAGCACCACGTCCACATCGAGGGCGCGCGCGCTGAACAGGTTCAGGCGGTGAATCTCGAAGAAAAGCGGCAGCGTGGCGCGGCGCTCGAGTTCCCGCACCGCGGGGTTGAAGCGCTCGAGGTGGCCCACCTGAAGGACGCGGCCATGGCGGCTGGCGGAATCGATGATCCGCCCTGCGGCGGCGGCATCCACGGCGATCGGTTTTTCCACCAGAACGTCGATGCCGGCTTCGAGCAAAGCGCAGGCCACATCCTGATGGGCGCTGGTGGGCACGGCGACGATGGCGGCATCCACCCGGCCCGCCAGGTCGCGGACATCGGTGAGGGCCACGCCGCCGTGCGCTGCGGCGGCTTCTTCGGCGCGCGTGCGATCGATATCCACGATGGCAGCGAGCTCAGCGCGCTCCGACTCCCGCGCCACGCGACAATGGTTGCGGCCAAAGGCTCCCGCTCCCACGACAGCCAGTTTGATCTTCGGCATAAGGAGGCGGTATCCGCGGCCTGTCTAGGGCGTCTGCCAGACGCCGGCCTTCTTGAAATCGCCCGCTTTGACAGAGCTGAAGGCGGTCGAATCCACGTGCTTGCGGAAGGCCGCGTTCACTTGCTCGACGGTGAGCGTGTCGATTTGGGCTTCCAGCGCCTCGTCGAATTTCATGGTGCGGCCGAAGCGCTCGCGGGCGAGCAGCAGATTGGCCAGGCTGCCGTCTTCGGAACGGTCCAGCGTCAGTTCATCCTTCCAGGCCTTTTTCTCGGCGGCCACTTCGGCATCGGTGAAGCCGTCCTTCAGCGCGCGGGCCAATTCCTCGCGGAAATCGGCTTCCACTTTGGGGGCGTTCTGGGGGGCGCAGATGGCGAAGACCGAAATTGTGGACCCGTTGTCCTTGCCGGTCACGTTGACCCGGGAACCAACTCCATAGCTGAGGCCATCGGCGTCGCGTATGCGGCGCACCAAACGCGAGGCAAACGTGCCGCCGAAAACCCGGTTGGCCATCATGATGGCCGGGTAATCGGGATCGTCCATCGCCAACGGCGTGTTCATGCCGGCGATGAATACCGCATTCTCCTTGTCGGGCGTTTCGATTTTGCGATCGATTGCAGACACCTTCTGATAGGGCTGAACCACGCGCTCGAAGCGGCTGGGGCTCTTCCAATCGCCGAACAGCTGCGCCGCCAGGCTGGCGATGGCCGCTTCGTCGAACTGGCCCACCACCACCAGTTCCGCATTGTCTCCGCCATAGAACTGCGCGTAGAAGTTTCGCGCGCCGTCGAGCGTGACCTTCTTCAAGTCTTCGATCTGCTCGTCGGGCGTGCTCACATAGCGCGTATCGCCGCGCGGGTAGGGCTTCAGGTGGCGCTGCAGCTCGAGCGGACCCAATGCCTGGGGCTCGGTTTTCGAGGCTTCGACGGCTGCCAGGCGGGTTTGCCGCGCGGGCTCAAATTCGTTGTCCGGGAAGGAAGGCTCGCGCAAGACCTCCGCGGCCAGCCGGAGCGCCCCCGAAAGGTTGGCTTCGACGGTCTCGATGGTTGCGCTGGCGCCGGTGACGGTGCCGCTGACGTTCAGTTGCGCCTTCAGGCGGTCCATCTCATCCTGGATCTGCTGCCGCGTTTTGTTGCGGGTGCCGCGCATCAGCAGACTGCCCGCCAACTCGGCCTCCACTTCCTTTCCGGCGAGCGATTTCTCGTCGCCGAAGCGGAGGCCCAGTTGCACATGAACCGTGCCGCCGCGTGTTTTCTTGGGCAGTAGAACCAGTGTCATGCCGTTCTTCAGCTTGATCCGCTTGACGCGCGACTCGATGTTTGCCGGCGAGGGATTGAAGACCTCGCCCTGGGAGATTTGTTCGCCGCCGTGGTAATTGTTGAAGAGCACTGCCAGGTCGGGCGCCGCGGGGATCTCGCTTCGAACCGGGGTCTTTTCCGGGATGAACTCGGCCAGCGTCCGGTTGGACTCGGTCAGGTAGGCCTTGGCCACGCGCATTACATCTTCGGGTGTGATTTTCTTGATCTCATCGCGTTCCAGAAACAGCAGCCGCCAGTCGCCGGCGGAGATGACCTCGCTCAACGACAGCGCCACCGATTGGGTGTCCGCCATGCCCAAATCCCAGTCTTTCAGCAGCCTGGTTTTCTCGCGCTCCACCTCTTCCTTGCTGGGGCCCTCGTTGACCAGTCCTTCGACGGTCTTCAAGAGAACGGCGCGAGCATCGTCCAGCGATTGCTCCTGGCTCAAAATGGCGTAGGCGAACACCACGCCGGGGTCATGCAACTCATAGTGAGCCATGCCGACGTTAGCGGCCTTCTTGTTATCGACCAGCGCCTTATACAGGCGGCCGGAGGGATGGTCGCCCAGCAGGCCGGTGAGGACTTCGAGCACCGCCGAATCGGGATGACTGCCGGCCGGAACGTGGTACATTGCCGCCACCGCCTGTTGGCTTCCCACGCGGCGCAGCATGACCGAGCGTTCGCCGTCCTGCGCCGGTTCGATGGTGTAGGTGGGATCGAGGGTGCGCGCGGGACGCGGAATGCGGCCAATCGTGTCGGCGACCCAGCCGAGGGTCCGGGACTCGTCGAATCTGCCGGCGATGGTGAGCACCGCATCGTCCGGCTGGTAATACTTCTGATAGAAAGCCGCCAGTTTCGCGATCGGCACGTGCTCGATATCTGCCCGGTTGCCGATCGTCGGGTGCCCATAGGCGTGCCAAATGTAGGACGTTTCGAACATACGCTCAATCATGACCCGGACGGGGCTGTTCTCACCCATCTCGAACTCGTTGCGCACCACCGTCATTTCCTTGTCGAGAATCTCCTTTTCGACGCGCGTGTTCACCATGCGGTCCGCTTCCAGGCCGAGCGCCCAGCGGAGATTCTCATCGGTTGCGGTCACCGTCTCGTAGTAGTTGGTGCGGTCGTAAAAGGTGGTGCCGTTGAAATCGGGGGTGTGGTCCTTCAGCTCCTGCTTGATGTTGGTGCGCGTTTTGGTCTCGCGGAACATCAGGTGTTCGAGGAGATGCGCCATGCCGGTTTCGCCGTAGCCCTCCAGCCGCGAGCCCACCAGGTAGGTGATGTTCACCGTGACCTTCGGTTTGGAGGCGTCGGGAAACAGCAGCACGTGCAGGCCGTTAGGATATGCGTACTCGGTGATGCCTTCGACTGAAGTGACCTTCTGAACGCCCGCCGGCAGGGTCTGGGAATACGCCGCGGCGCCCAGCAGAAGTGCGGCGGCGACGATCGTGAACCGCGAAGTATTTCGCATCAGTGCCTCGTTTCTCTTTGCCGTGAAGACCTCAGATCGTGGGACAGGTTTCAACCTGGCAACGCCCGCATGCGGGCGCGGTTTGATACTCCCAGGCAGGATTATAGCAAGCGCCGGGAACGCCCAGGCTTCAAGCCTCAATACCGACAATGGCGATGTCGGCTTCGTTGGCGGCTTCGATCATCTCCGCGCGGTCGAGCAGCAGGGTGCGGCCGGCCTCGACGGCGAGAACGGTGGCGCCGGCTTCCCGCATCACCGGAATGGTGGCGCGGCCGACGCTGGGAACATCGAAAAGCAGATGCTCGCGGCGGCGCGCTACTTTCACCAGGGCCAGGGGCCGGCCGTTCACCAGGCCGGCGGCGCGGCGCAGCATGGCGTCGGTTCCCTCCATGGCTTCGAGCGCGACGCAGGCGCGCCCGGAAATGGCCACCGCCTGTCCCACGTCGAAACCAGCCAGGGCGTTGGCCACACGGCAGCCGTACTCGACATCCGCCATTTCGTCCTTGTCCGGTTTACGCCGCGTCACGGCGCCCTTCGTGGCGAGCAGCGGCTTCAACAGAAAGGTGGAATCGCGCAGATGGATCCCTTCGCTTGCCAGCACTTTCACCACGCCGCCAATCAGGCCGTCGGTGTTGCGCGAGGGCAGGGAAGCCAGCAGCTTCACCAGGCGCCAGTCGGGCACGATTGAGGAAAAAATCCTGGCGTGCCTGACCTGCCCGCACATGACCACTTCGGTGATTTCCTCGCTCTTGAGGATTTCGATCAGTTTTCCCAACTGGCCCAGCGAGATCCAGTGGCAGCGCGGGGCGAGCCCGGCAACTTCGGGCGCCGCTTCCTCCTCAATGGCGATCACCGTGACGTCGAGCCCCAAGCGCGCCGCGCTTTCCAGCGCCAGCAGTGGAAACCGGCCATTCCCGGCAATCAGACCGTATCGCATTTATTTACCATTCCGCGGCGTAGTGGGTCGGCGTGGCAGGCGGCGTGCCGATTGCCAAATGCCGCGCCGGATGGCACGCTGCGCCCGAAGGGTCAACCGCGCGTCCAGGTATCCCATGCCTTATTTAATAATGCCGCGCCCGGACGCGGCGATGAAGGCGATCAGTTCCTCAATTTCCGGCAATGCGGGCACTTCGGCGCGGATGCGGTCGACCGCCTGCGAAGTGTTGAGTCCGGCGCGCGTCAACAGGCGGAAAGCGGTTTGCAGCGCTTCCACGGTGGCTTTGTCGAAGCCGCGCCGTTCGAGGCCGATCGCGTTGGCGCCGAAGACGGACGATTCCGGCTTGTGGCTGGTCAGCGAATAAGGCATCACATCCTGCTTGATCACGCTATACGGGCCGATAAACGCGTGCCTGCCGATGCGGCAGAACTGGTGGATGCCGCTGAACGGGCTCACATCCACCCAATCCTCGATGATCACGTGGCCGGCCACGCCGACGCTATTGCCCAGGATCACGTGATCGCCGATGCGCACATCGTGGGCCACGTGCGCCTGCACCATGATGAGATTGTCGCTGCCCAAGGAAGTGACCAGCCCGCCGCCCTGGGTACCGCGATGAATGGTGACGAACTCGCGGATGCGGTTGCGGTGGCCGATGCGCGTTTCGGCGCGCTCGCCCCTGTACTTGAGGTCCTGCGAGGCCACGCCGACCGTGCTGTAGGGGAAGAAAACGTTGTCCTCGCCGATCCAAGCGGGGCCTTCCAGGTAAAGGTTGGCCATAAGGCGCGTGCGCGCGCCGATTTCCACTTCCGGCCCGACGATGCAATAAGGGCCGACTTCAGCGCTTTCCGCCACGCGCGCCCGCGGGTCGACGATCGCGGTCGGATGAATCGGCATCGGCTACGCCTGGACGGGGCCGCTTTCGTCCTTGTCCGCCAGCTTGCACATTACTTCAACCTCGGCCACCACGGCGCCATCGACGGTCGCGACTCCCGCCATTTTCGCGACGGTTGCCTTACGCTTGAGCACCTTCATCTCCATGCGCAGCACGTCGCCGGGCACCACCGGTTTGCGGAAGCGCGCGTTCTCCACGGCTACCAGCAGCACCAGCTTGCTGTGGCGGTCGGGAATCGACTTGAGCACCAGCACGCCCGCGGTCTGCGCCATGGCCTCGATGATCAGCACCCCGGGCATCACCGGGAAGTCCGGGAAATGGCCGGTAAAAAACGGCTCGGTAGCGGTAATGTTTTTGATGCCCACCACGCGCTCGGCTTCGAGCTCGATGATCCGGTCCACCAGCAGAAACGGGTACCGGTGCGGCAGGATGCCCCGGATCTCATTGATATCCAATGTCGTCATGGAAGTGAGTATTATCGCACACAGCGCCGGGAGGTTCCCTCTAAGACGCACGGGAAAGGGCGGCGGAAAAGCAGCGCCGATGCGGATTAACCCACGATCTCGAGGAATGCCCGCGCCGCGTGGCTGAGCGCGCGGCGGGTGGGATAGACCAAGCGGATTTTGCGCTCGATGTTCATTTCCTTCACGCGCACCTCGCGGAGCAGCTTCTGTTCGATTTCCTGCTCGACGCACATGCGCGGCAGGAAGGCCACGCCTTGGTTGTCCTGCACCATTTTGCGGACGCTCTCGATGGTCGGCATGTCCACATCCATGCGCAGCGGCACTTTGCGGGCCTGGAACTCGTGGATTACCATGTCGCGGTAGGGCGACGTCATATTGTGCGCGACGAAATTCTCTTCGCCGAGATCGGCGATCGAGACGCTTTTGCGCTTTGCCAGCCGGTGGCGCGGGGAAACGACCAGGGCGATGGCATCGGTGTAAATCACCTTCGAGCGGATCCGGTCATCGCCGGGATCGTAGCTGATCACCCCCAGCTCGAGGTTGCCATCCAGCAGTTCGTTGGGAATCTTGCTTCCCTGGCTGCGCCGCACGGTGACTTTGATCTTGGGATGGAGCGCGCGGTAGCGCTCGATGTGGCGCAACAGGTAGAGGGTGGTGGATTCGTTGGCGCCCACGGTCAGGCGGCCGGCGGAATTGTCGCGCAGTTCGGCCAGTGAGTTCTCGAGCTCGCGCTCCAGGCTCTCGAAGCGGCGCGCGAAATCGAGCGCGCTGCGGCCGGCGTCGGTCAGAAGCAGCTCTTTGCCGGAGCGGTCGATCAGCTTCTCACCCAGTTCCAGCTCGAGCCTTTGCAGCGCCAGCGAAACCGCCGGCTGTGTGCGCAGCAGCTTTTCGGCCGCCCGCGAAAAGCTGCCTTCGGTGGCCACCATGAGAAAAACCTGCAGGGGATTGAGTTCCACGACGCATTTGATTATAACATCGGCTAATAGATACCAGTAAGATTATAAATTTGCCAAATCTGGCGGCGGGCGCGCATAATGCGAAGTAGCGGTGGAAACATGAGCGAGCGCGTTTACATTTTCGATACCACGCTGCGCGACGGGGAGCAATCTCCGGGCTGCAGCATGACGGTGCCCGAAAAAGTGCGCATGGCGCGCAAACTGGTGGAGCTGGGCGCGGACATTCTCGAAGCCGGCTTCCCGATCGCGTCCGAGGGCGATTTCGAGGCGGTCCAGGCGGTGAGCCGCGAGTTTCCCGAGGCGCGCGTTGCCGGTCTGGCGCGCTGCTGCACGCTGGACGTGGAGCGCGCCATCGAGGCGCTCGAGGCGGCGCGCCGGCCGCGTCTGCACACCTTCATCGCCACCAGCGACATCCACCTGAAACACAAATTGCGCAAGACCCGCGAGCAGGTGCTCGAAGAGGCTGTGGCAGCCGTCGAGCTGGCGAAGCGCCATATCGATGACGTCGAGTTCTCGGCCGAAGATGGCGCGCGCACCGATGTCGAGTATCTGATCGAGATTTCCAAGGCGGTGGTGGCCGCCGGAGCCGGCACGGTCAACATTCCCGACACCGTCGGCTATTCCACACCCAAAGAATACGGGGAGTTGATCGGCAAAGTAGCCCGCGCGCTGGGATCGAGCGCCATCGTGAGCGTGCACTGCCATGACGATCTGGGCCTCGCGGTTGCCAACTCGCTCACCGCCATCGAAGCGGGCGCGCGCCAGGTGGAGTGCACCATCAACGGGATTGGCGAGCGCGCCGGCAATTGTTCGCTCGAAGAGGTGGTCATGATTCTGAAGACCCGGTCGGATACGTATCCTTACTACACCGGGATCCACACCGAGCACCTGTACGCCGCGAGCGAGCTGCTGAGTTCCATCATCACCTTCGGCCCGCAGCCGAACAAAGCGATTGTGGGGGCGAACGCCTTCGCGCACGAAGCCGGGATACACCAGGACGGCTATCTGAAAGAGAAGACCACTTACGAAATTATCGACCCGCGCTCCGTGGGCATTCCCGAAGGCAAGCTGGTGCTGGGCAAGCACAGCGGACGCCACGCGCTGGCCCAGCGCGCGCGCGACCTGGGCCATCAACTGGACCGCCAGCAGCTCGACGAGCTGTACCATCGCTTCACCGCGGTGGCGGACCAGCGAAAGAAAGGGCTGATGGATCAGGAGATCGAAGCGTTGATTCAGGAGGGGCTGCTCGCCAAAAGCGCGGCGGCGAGCTAGGAAATGGACCTGAACGTTCTGGTTTTGCCGGGCGACGGCATCGGCGCGGAAGTTACGCGCGAAGCCGTGCGGGTGCTCGGCCGGGTGGCCGCGGTATGGCACCATAGCCTGCGGCTCACGGAAGGATTGCTCGGCGGCGCGGCGATTCATCGCACCGGCACGCCGTTTCCGGAAGAAACCGCGCGGCTGGCGGCAGCGGCCGACGCCACGCTGATGGGCGCGGTGGGACTGCCGGAATTCGATGACGCTCCGCCGGAAAAGCGGCCGGAAAAAGGATTATTGGGAATGCGCCAGGCGCTGGGTGTGTACGCCAACCTGCGGCCTGTGCGCGCCTACGCGTCGCAACTGGATTCTTCGCCGCTGAAGAATCACCTGGTGGAAGGCACCGATATGATCATCGTCCGCGAACTGACGGGCGGGATCTACTATGGGACCCCGCGCGGCATCATCGAAAACGGCGGGGAAACGCGTGCGGTCAATACCATGGCCTACACGCGCGCGGAAATCGAACGCGTATCCCACATGGCCTTCCACCTGGCGCGCGGGCGGCGCAAAAAAGTAACGTCGGTGGATAAGTCGAACGTGCTGGAGAACTCGCAGCTTTGGCGGCGGGTGGTGATCGAGGTGGCGAAAGAGTATCCCGATGTCGCGCTCGATCATCTGCTGGTGGATAACTGCGCGATGCAGCTGGTTTTGAATCCGCGCCGCTTCGACATCGTGCTCACCGAAAACATGTTCGGCGACATTTTGAGCGATGAAGGCGCGGTGCTGGCGGGGTCGATTGGCATGTTGCCGTCAGCCTCGATCGGAGGCCGCAAGCCATCCGGCGCCTGGGTGGGATTGTACGAACCGGTGCATGGTTCCGCCCCGGATATCGCCGGGCAGAACAAAGCCAACCCGCTGGGAGCAATCGGCTCGGTGGCGGCATTGCTCGAATACAGTTTCGGATTGAAGGAAGAAGCCGGCGCGGTGGATCGGGCAATTGAAGCGGTCCTCGCGAGCGGCAAGGTTACCGCGGATTTGCGACCTTCGGGCGCGCCTGCCACCACCGAACAGGTGGGACAAGCGGTGTGCGCCGCGATCGGCTGAGTGCGGAGCTTACCGGCCCCGCCTCAGCCAAATTCAGGAACTCGTGCCGTACCCGCGTGGCTACCGCCTGTTGGGCCGCGGCGCAGAGGCTCCATTGTGTTCGCAGCCGAAACCGGTGGGAGCGGTCAGCCGTGCCTCGGTGCGACGGTTCCGCGCGGGCCGCCACGCGGTGCGCCAGATCAAGGCGCTACCGGCCTTTGCCCGCCGCCGTTCGGCCATAATAGGAGAAGAAGATCCGGAGTCCAACCCGGGACGTTCCCGGCTGACCGCCAGTCTCCGGCCACTGTTCATATGCCTCACACCATCATCGAAAAACTCTGGAACTCGCATCTGGTAGAGGAGCAGCCGGGCGCGCCCGCACTCTTATTCATCGACCTGCACCTGGTTCACGAAGTCACTTCGCCGCAGGCATTTCAGGGCCTGCGGGAACGGGGGTTAAGAGTGCGCCGCCCGGATCTCACCATTGCCACCGCCGATCACAGCATACCGACCACCGACCGTTCTCTGCCCATCGTGGACCGGACGGCGGCCCGGCAGCTTGCGCAGCTCGAAACCAATTGCGCCGAATTCGGCATCCGCTGCCTGGGCGTGCAGAGCGACCGGCAGGGCATCGTCCACGTGATCGGCCCCGAGTTGGGCCTCACCCAGCCGGGCATGACGGTGGTCTGCGGGGACAGCCACACGGCCACGCACGGCGCATTCGGGGCGCTGGCCTTCGGGATCGGCACCAGCGAAGTCGAAAACGTGCTGGCCTCGCAATGTTTGCTGCAGCGCCAGTCGAAAACATTCGAAGTTCGCATCGAGGGGACGCTCGGCCGCGGCGTGACCGCAAAGGACATCATCCTGGCGCTGATCGCCAAAATCGGCGTGGGCGGCGGCACGGGATGTGTGTTTGAATACACCGGCAGCGCGATACGCGCGCTCGGTATGGAAGAGCGGATGACGGTGTGCAATATGTCGATCGAAGGAGGCGCGCGCGCCGGCCTGGTGGCGCCCGATGCCATCACCTTCGAATACCTCTGCGGCCGGCCGCACGCGCCCAAAGGCGCGGCCTGGGACGCGGCGCTGGAGCGCTGGAAAGAACTGCCGACCGATGAGGGCGCAGTGTACGACCGGCAGGTGGCGATCGATGCGGGTGGGCTCGAACCGATGATCACCTACGGCACCAATCCGGGGATGGGAGTGCCGATCAGCGCGCCGCTGCCCGAGCCGGCGGAGGTGAGCGATCCCATGGCGCGCGACTCCATCGCCAAGGCGCTGGCCTACATGGGGCTCGAGGGAGGAAAACCGCTGGCCGGGCACGCGATCGACGTCGTCTTCATCGGAAGCTGCACCAATTCGCGCATTTCCGATCTGCGCGCCGCTGCCCAGGTGCTGAAGGGGCGCAAAGTGAATCCCAAGCTGCGGGTGCTGGTAGTGCCCGGCTCGCAGGAAGTCAAACGCCAGGCGATCGCCGAGGGACTGCCGGACATCTTCCGCGCGGCGGGTTGCGAGTGGCGCGACGCCGGCTGCTCAATGTGCATCGCCATGAACGGCGACCAGTTGGCGCCGGGCGAATACAGCGTCTCCACCAGCAATCGCAACTTCGAGGGCCGCCAGGGCAAAGGCGGCCGGACGTTTCTGGCCAGCCCGCTCACCGCGGCGGCGAGCGCGATCACCGGCGTGGTCACCGACGCGAGGACACTGCTATGAAGCCGTTCACCAATTTCCGCAGCCGCCTGGTTCCACTCGCGATCAACAATATCGATACCGATCAGATCATTCCGGCGCGCTTCTTGAAGACAACCTCGAAGGAGGGCCTCGACCGGTTGCTGTTTAACGACTGGCGCTACGATCCGCAAGGCAACCCAAAGCCGGATTTCATTCTCAATCAGCGGCGGGCCGCGGGAGCGCAGGTGCTGCTGGCCGGCGATAATTTCGGCTGCGGCAGTTCGCGCGAGCACGCCCCCTGGGCGCTCACCCAGTTCGGCTTCCGCGCGGTCATCAGCACGTCGTTCGCCGATATCTTTACGGCGAATTCGCTGAAGAACGCGCTGCTGCCGGTCGCGGTGCCGCCGGACGCGCATGCCGAGCTATTTGCGCAGGTCGCGGCCAACCCGGATGCCGCCGTGGAAATCGATCTCGCGGCCCAGACACTCACCACGCCGGGCGGCAGGCGGGTTTCGTTTCCCATCGATCGATTTGCCAAGCACTGCCTGCTGGAAGGCGTCGATGAGCTGGGCTACATCCTGCAGCAGGAAGCCGCCATCCGCGGCTACGAGGCAGCGCACCCGGCGCCGATCAACACCGCTGAGTGATGTTTCCCGCCCGGCGGAATGGGCGCTTCGCAAGGGGAGGAAAACCGAACAGCGGGGCGCCGGCTGCCTGGCTGGGAGAACCGGGCGTCATCTCGTGCTTTTTCCGACAGCGCGCCCTATTTTCTGCATCTTTTTGCCGCCCGCCTCATCCGGAACCAAGGAGGCATTACACCAAGTGAAACGCACAGCAAGCGCGCAATGGCGCGGCGATTTGAAGACCGGCAAAGGGGCCGTTTCCACCGCCAGCGGCGTGTTGGAGAATGCGCAGTATTCCTTCAGCACGCGCTTTGAGAACGGCAGAGGAACCAACCCCGAGGAGCTTCTCGCAGCAGCTCATGCCGGCTGCTTCACCATGGCGCTGTCGGCGCAACTGGCCGAAGCGAAGCTGGTTGCGGAGAGCCTCGAAACCACTTGCACCATCAGCCTGGAGAAAGGCGACCAAGGTTTCGCCATCACCGAGAGCCACCTGGAACTCAAAGCGAAGGTTCCGGGCGCCAGCCAGGCGGCATTCGACCAGGCTGTCGGCAACGCCAAATCGGGCTGCCCGGTGTCCAAGCTCTACAACACCAAGATCACGCTGACCGCGACCCTCGAAGGGTAAGGCGGCGCAGGCGGTTTTGCGCGCCGAGCAACCTCCCGGCACGCCGCATTCTTCCCATTCCCGCCCCCGAACATGGTACCCATAGTAAAAGGGAAAACATGGCGCTCGAGATACACCAGCGGGAGCACGAAGGCATCATCATCCTCGAACTGAAGGGCCGCATCACATTGGGGCCTGAGGCGAGCGCTTTGCGCGACAAAGTCAAAGCGCTGAACGATGCGGGCAGCCACAACCTGGTGCTTGACCTCGCCGGAGTCGACTATATCGATAGCACGGGCTTAGGCGCGCTGGTCATGTGCGCCACGACCCTGCGCAGGAATCAGGGCAACGTCAAGCTCCTCAGGCTCAACCGGCGCAACATCGAGCTGCTGGTGATGACCAAGCTCGCCACCGTATTCGAAATCTTCACCGATGAGCAGGACGCGGTGAACAGCTATTTCCCCGACCGCAAGATCAAGGCGTTCGATGTGCTGAGCTTCGTCGAAGACATGAAGAAGGAGGAGTAGGCGCGGATGGCGCTGGTGGTGGTCGGCGGCGTGGCTGCCGGCATGAGCGCGGCCGCGCGGGCGCGCCGTCTCGATCCGGGGCTTCCCATTATTGTCCTCGAAAAAGGTCCGGTAGTGTCCTACAGCGCCTGCGGGCTGCCATACCTGCTGGAAGGGCGCGTGCGCGAAGCCGCAGGTCTGATCGTCCACACGTCGGAGTATTTCGGCAAAGAGCGCAATATTGAAGTGCGCACCGGGGCGCGGGTTACCGCGATCGCTCACCCACGTCGCGAGGTGGTGCTGGAATCGGGCGAGCGCATCAAATATGACCGCCTGGTGATCGCGAGCGGCGCCCGCTGCGACACCTCGGCCATTGCCGGCGCCGGCCGCCCGCACGTTTTTACTCTGCACACCCTCGATGACGCAGAGCGGCTGCGCGGTTTTCTGCGCGAGCGGAAGCCGCGCCGCGCGGCGGTCGTGGGAGGCGGCTACATCGGCGTGGAAGTGGCCGATGCACTGCGGCGCAACGGATTGCATGTCACGGTGCTGGAGCGCGGCGCCAACGTTTTGCTGCGCGACGACGAAGCGTTCTCCGGCGCTGTGCGCAAGACCCTGGAAACGCACGGCGTGGAGCTGCGCTGCGGCGTGAACGTGGAGGAAATCGAGGCGGACCGCGTGACCGATGTGCGCTGCGACCTGGTAGTGATCGCTGCCGGCTTCAAGCCTAATGCCGAGCTCGCCGGCGATGCCGGAGTGGCCATCGGCCGAACGGGCGCGATCGCCGCCGACGATCACATGGAGACCAGCATACGAGGCATCTTCGCCGCCGGCGATTGCGCCGAGGTGACCCACCTGGTCACCGGCCGGCCGACCTGGATTCCGCTCGGCACCACCGCCAACAAGACCGGGCGCGTGGCGGGCGCCAATGCCGCCGGCGGCCGCGAGCGCTTTCCCGGAGTGGTGGGCACCTGCATCGTAGGGATCTTCGGGACCGCGTTCGCGGCCACCGGCCTTTCCGTGGCGCAGGCGCGCGCCGAGGGGCTCTCGCCGGTGAACGCGCGCATTGAAGCGCTCACCAGGCCGCGCTACTACTCGGGTGTCAAGACTACGGTGGAGCTGGTTGCCGATCGCATCACCGGCCGCCTCATCGGCGGGACGGTCATCGGCGAAGACGGCGCCGCGGGCCGGATCAACGCGATTGCCGCCGCCCTGCACAACCGGATGCGCGTCGAGGATCTCGAGCGGATGGATCTTGCCTATTCCCCGCCTTTTTCCTCCGTCTGGGACCCATTGCTGATCGCCGCCCAGCAACTCAGCAGGCAGTTGTGAGTCAGCCTCTTCAGGACTTCCGGTATGTCGCGCAGCAGGTGTCGGTCTCCCACAGCTTGACCGATTGAATCCGCACGCCGGCGCGGGGCGCCAGGCCCGCCTCCACCTGATCGTAAATGAACCGGGCCATGTTCTCGGCCGAAGGATTCAGCTGGTCGAAGGGCGGAAAATCGTTGAGCCACTGGTGATCCATGCGGTCGATCACGGAGTGAACCGCCTTCTTGAGCTCAACGAAATCCACCAGAAGCCCGATTTCATCCAAACGCTCGCCGGCCAGCGACACCTGGCAGCGGTAGTTGTGCCCGTGCACGTTCTCACACTTCCCCTTGTAATTGCGCAGCGCGTGGCCGGCGGCGAAAGTCTCTTCAATCGTCACTTCAAACATGGAAAAAGTCCTCAACATCGTCGAAGCTGGTGGTGAATCGGTAGTTGGGCAGGCTGTCGAAAAACACCTGGCCGTAGCGTTGCCGGGTGATGCGGTTGTCCAACAGCGACAGCACCCCGCGGTCTGAATTGCTGCGGATCAACCGGCCAAACCCCTGCTTCAACGCGATGGCGGCTTGCGGGATCTGGTAATCGTAAAACGGATTTCCGCCGCTCGACCGGATGGCTTCGATGCGCGCGTTTACCACCGGGTCATTGGGCACGGCGAACGGCAGTTTGTCGATGATTACACAGCTCAGTTGGTCGCCCGGCACATCCACGCCCTGCCAGAACGATGAGGTTGCGAACAGCACCGAGTGCGGCGTGGACCGGAACTCCTCGAGCAGGGCGGTGCGCGGGCCGGTACCCTGCAGCAGCGTCGGGAAATCGATCTCCAAGGACACCCGGTCATAAACCAGGCGCATCTGCTGATAGCTGGTGAAAAGCACGAACGCGCGGCCGCGGCTATGTTCCAGTATGCGCACGACTTCCTCGGCCGCCGCCTTGGTGAAGGCCGGGCTGCGCGGCTCCGGCAAATGCTGCGGCACATACAAAAGCGCCTGCTTCTGATAATCGAAATGCCCCGGCACCACCAGAGTGCGCGGGCTCCGCACGCCCAGGCGCCCCTGCACATAATCGAAGCCGCCGGCGACCGCCAGCGTAGCCGAGGTCAACACCACGGTTTCCACCATGTCGAAGAGGCGTTCGGCCAGGATGCCCGAAACCTCGATGGGCGTTGCCTGGAGGAAGCAGCCTCGGCCGCGTCTCTCCACCCAGAAAACATAGCGCTCGTCATCCTCCTCAAGGATGAAGCGCAAGCCGAATGCCAATTCCTGATTGCGCCGCGCCAGCGGGATCACTTCTTCCGGCGGATTCTGCAGCAGTTTCAGGTGCGTGCCCACCAGCTCCAAGGCGGCCAACAGGTTGGTGTAGAGCTCTTCGTTCTCCTCGCGAAACGCCTCGCGGCCCTGAAACGCGACGCGCCGTTCCTGTTCCGGGAAGAGGCCGAAGAACTGCTCGGCGAGCTGCGCCAGGCGCTCCAGCACGCGGTCGAGCTCGGGCGTGCCGAACTTCTTCATGCGGCCGACCACGGCGATGTCGCGGCGCAGCTCCTCGAAACGGTAACTGCTGATGGATACGCCGAAATACTGCGCCGCGACATCTTCGATCTCGTGAGCTTCATCGAACACCACCGCGTGGTATTCAGGCAGGACGCCGCCTTCGCGGTTTTCGTCGCGCAGCGCCAGGTCGGCGAAAAACAGGTGATGGTTGACGATGACGATATCGCTTTCGGCGGCGCGTTGGTGCATCAGCGTGAGGAAGCAGCGCGAGAAATTCGGGCACTTCTGGCCGGAGCACATCTCGGCGCGCGCGTCCATTTTTGCCCACGCGGTGGAAGATTCCGGCAGGGTCCTGATTTCGGCGCGATCGCCGAATTCCGTGGTCTTTTCCCATTCGCGGATGATCTCGAAATCGGCCACCTCTTCCAGGCCCGTGAACACGGCCTGCTTCTCGCCGTCGTAGATTTTCTGGCGGCAGGCGTAATTATTGCGGCCTTTCATGTAGCAGACCTTGAGCGGCCGCTCGAAGTGCTGCTGCAGGAACGGGACGTCTTTGAAAAAGAGCTGTTCCTGGAGGTTCTTGGTGCCGGTGGAAACCACGATGCGCTTGCCCGAAGCGAGCGCCGGCACCAGGTAAGCAAGGGTCTTGCCGGTGCCCGTGCCTGCTTCGACAATCAGGTGCCGCTTGTCGGCCAGGGCCGCTTCCACGGCCTCCGCCATCTCCACTTGCCCCTTCCGGAACTCGTATTTTGGATGCCATTGGGAAAGGGTGCCCGAGGCCGAAAAGAATTTGCGCGCGCTGCTGGTGCGGGCCTGGGTGGGCATGGGGATGACTTGATTGTAGCAAGAGGGGCAAAACCGGCCCCTTCGCGCCTGGCGTTGGCGCGCAGCGCAGCAGGGCAGGCGAGAGCAAACCCCGGCGCCAGATTACAGCGGCAGCTGCCGCAGCAGGGCCGGAAACGCCGCCTCGACGAATGCGGCCGCGGTCTGTTCCGCGGTCTCGAGGCCCGCCGGCCCCACCGGAACGATGATTCTGACCAGCGCGGTGTCGCTGCGGCGGTAACGCACCGAATCCGCCACCGCCCAAATCTTGGCGGCATACTCGGTGGCGATCACCCGGTTGTGGCTCTGATACCAGTAGAGAGTTACGCTCTTCTGGTCCCCGTGCTGCACCACGTAACGGTTCACCGTAATCGGCTTGTCCCAGCCCGGAACCCGCAAGGAAAGGAAATCCTCTTTCAGCGGCTCCCAGCCGGACCCCGGCAGGCAATTCTTGGGAGAGTGCGGCGCCTGGCCGTAACGCTGTGTCCGGAAGTAGGCGATGTAGAGACCCGCTACCTGCCGGGTGGTCTGGTTCACGTAGAAACGGTTCAGGGTGTCGTCTGCCTTGAGAACTTCCAGCACTTCTTTCTCGATGGGGAAATCGCGATAAATCAGCCAATCGCCGATCACCGAAGGAAACAGGAGCAGGGGCTCAACCGGAGGCGCGGTTTCGGGACGCGATGCGAGTGCGTAAAAAGCCAGCGCCTCCATCAGCAGAACAACGGTCACCACCCGCACGTACGGGTTCTTCATCATGCCCGCACTTCTCCTCGCCCGCCCACGAATCTGACGAGCAGCAGAATCGCTCGATGGAGCAGGAACAGGATCACCCCGGCCGCCAGAAAAATCACCATGCCGGTGGATTCATGAAAGAAGCCCTCGGCGAGGTCAGTGCGGATCTGCGAAAGAATCCCGGTGACCATCACCCTGCCGGCATTGGCGACCAAGGCGACGGGAATGGTGGCCAGAAAGAGCACGGCCCGCAGCCAAGGCCGCTTCTCAAAGAAATAGCCGTAGACCAGGGAGAGGAACGTCAGCGAGAGCAGCGAGCGGATGCCGCTGCATGCCTCCACCACGGAAAGCTGCTGGCTGGGCAGATCGAGAATATTGCCTTCGCGCATCACCGGGACCCCGATCGCCAGCAGCCCCGAGGCCGCGATTCGCGTCGCCAGGATCTGCAGCGGAAAGGTGAGGCTGTTATAGACCACGGAGGGAATCGGCACCATAAAGAACAGCAGAAAGAGGGGAAATGCCAGCTTGCGCAGAACCGGCGGGCCGCCCACCGTCCACACCGCGCCGATCAGTGTGACCACCAAAGCCGAGCGGGCGGTAAACAACTCGACGCCCAATGTGCCGATGAGAAGCTGCAGCCCGCCCCACACCACCAGCAGGAGTCCCCACCACGTAGGCTGCGGCTGGGTGGCCAGCAGTTCCGCGCGACGTTGCCAGACGATGTAACCCGATACCAGGGGCACGAAGAATCCGTGGCCCATATCCGGGTCGTTCCACCACTGCAGGATGAGCCGGAACAGAATCGGCGCGTAGCAGATCAGCAGCGGGACGGCGATCCAGGCGATCGCCGCCCAAGGCACACGCATTTTCCGAGTGGGTTCAGCGATGGCGGTCATAAGTGCCTTCGCCTATCATATCAACCGGCCGGTCCGGGCCGCCGTGAAAGCAGCAGAACGTGGCAGTTAAAGGGCGGCTCCGTGTGGGAAGATCCCAGGCGCTCACGCCGGACAAGAGGCTGCCAAGGGCAGTGGTCCGCGCAGAGGATTCGACGATCGCCTATCTATCGGCGCATTGCCGTGCGGTGAGGGATTCATCGCTAACCCAGGTCCCAGGGCCAGCCGTAGACCGTTCCAATGGCAAACAGCGTCTCGGGCACCAGCTTTTCTCCTCCGGGCCTGTCGTTAGCCATTAAGACTGCGCCCTGGCCAGTGGCCGGGAACCCGACGAGCTGGCATGAGGAGCCATAGGTTCCGCCTTTGTGGCTGAACACCAGTCCTCTTCCCTGGCTTTGAACCCAAAAACCGAGAGCTTGACCTCCGGTTTTCGCGTCGTAGCGCCCGACTTGACCGGTAAGCATCTGGCGAACCGAGGCTTGCGACAGGATCTTGGTAGACTTGCCTCTCGAACAGGACATGATCTCGATGGCAAATCTCGCCAGGTCTGCCGGGGTGGTCCAAAGCCCGCCCGCAGCAAGTTCCGGAAAGTACCGGCGCTTTCCCGCCAGCGGTTCTCCCTTTTTGTGCTCGGTGGTTGCCCGTGACAAAAGACGCCGCGGCAACGGTTCTTCAAACGTGCTCGAGTGCATGCCGAGCGGCCTTAAGACCGTTTCTTCGAGGACTGTTTCAAAGGGCTTCTTTTCAACGTCCTCCATAAGGACTGTTACGATACCATAGCCGCCGGGAGAGTAGAGAAACCTGCTACCGGGAACTGCTTGGACGCGCACTGGATCCCAGCGGCGCTCAGGAATCGCATCGTCTGCAGGAGGCGCAGCGTCCAGCGTCTGGAGCGCCGTGAACCTTTTCTCACCGGCAGCAAAAGAGGGTCCGCCACCCTCATTGAGGCCTGCGCTGTGGCTCAAGAGTCTCCGCAGCGTTACCTTCTGGGTCTTGGTGAACTCGTTCTCCGGCACCTTCCAGGACCGCAGCGCGGCATTCACATCCTCATCGAGATTCAGATCTCCCTTCTCAACCAGCGCCAAAGCAGCGGCTGCGGACACTGGCTTGCTAATCGAGCCGGAGTGGAAGAGGGAGTGGGCGGTCACCTTTTGCGGCATGCCTTGCTCAAGCACGCCGTAGCTTCTCGTCCACGCGATTTTGTAGTCGTTGATGACTGCGATGCCGAATCCAGGTACCTGATACTGCTGCATCCGTTTGGGCAGACTCGCGTTGATCTTCACCAGTTTACCCTCGTGGAACTCCATCAGGCCATTCTCAACCAGTTGGATCCTGGCGTAATTGTTCTGCGCGGGCTCGCCGCTGCTCAGGTTCAGGGAAGCAACAACTGGCGCGGCCAGTGCGATCTCGCCAAAACGGCGACGAGTAAGCATGTTTTGTTGTCCTTGCAATCGCCTTACGAATTCTCGGCACCCGGTACCGGAACAAGCCTGTCCGGCTCCGGAGGCTATTCATATCTGAGCGCTGCCATCGGGTCTACTCTGGCTGCACGCCGCGCTGGAATGTAGCTGGCACAAAGAGCGATCAGCATGACGAGCATCGCCACGATAGCAAACGTGATCGGATCGTTCTGCTTGACGCCATAGAGCAGAGTCGACAAGAAGCGAGTGGCAGCCGCCGCGCCAGCGCTTCCAATCGCCACGCCGACGAGGGCCAACACCATTCCTCGAGTCAGGACCAGGCGGAGAAGGTCGCGAGTCTGCGCTCCCAGCGCCATGCGGATGCCGAATTCGTGGGTGCTCTGGGACACCGAATAGGCGACGACACCATAGAGCCCCACAATTCCCATTACCAGCGCCATGCCGCTGGCCGACGCCAGCAGCACCAGAGCAAAGGAAGTCCGCGCCATCGACTTCGAGTAGTAATACTCCAGAGTGCGGACTTCCGCCAGCGGAAGATTCGAATTCACCGACCAGACCGCCTTACGGATCTCCTTCATCAGATCTTCCGACCCTGCCCGTGGGCTGCGGACGGCGAATGTGACAATGCGTTGCACTCCGAAGGCCTGCTCACCCTGGAAGGCCGGCATGAAGATCGGCCAATAGACAGCCGGCGGCGACTCCCGTTCGAGCCCATTTTGGTGAACGTTTCCCGTAATGCCGACAATCTCACGCCACTCGTCCTTGGTTGAACTTCTGATTTGTCTGCCGAGAGCCGCGGGCGGATTATGCCAGTACTTGCGGGCGAAACTTTCCGAAACCAGGACCACTGGAACCTGGTTGTAAATGTCGCTCCAAGTAAAATCGCGGCCGGCCAACAGGGGGGTGCCAAGAGTCCTCAGGAATCGCGGCGAAACAAAGAAGCACTGGTGAGTCGGCGGCAACTTTCCTTCGGGGGGCAAATCCTTCACAAACACGGCGTCTACGTTGTCGCTTTCGTCCATTGGAACCGACACGCCCATTCCCACCGAAGAGACAGAAGGAACGGCCGCAATCCTGCGTGAGATCTCGTCCTCGAACTTGATGACGCGGAACGGTTCCTTAAGCTGGCTTGCGGGGATGTCGATGCGAAACGTCTGCAGCTCAGCGGGTGCGGTGAATCCTGGATCGACTTTGGTCAAAGCGCGAAACGTCCGAATCATGAGTCCCGAACTGACCAGCAGGACGAGTGCCAGCGCCACTTGAACGATGACCAGCGCGCTGCGCGAACGACGCCGCTCCCGGCTCTGGCTCATGGAGCGTCCACCTTCACGCACCCTGATTCCGCTGCCGGCCCGCGCATACTTGAAGACCGGAACCGAGCCGAAAAGCAGGTTTACGATCAACGACACCACGAGCGTGAACGACAAAACGCTGCCGTCGATGCCGATATCGTGCAGGCGAGGCAGTCCCGCGGGCGCCATCGCAATCAGCGCTCGCAGAGATCCGTAAGCGAGCCCGAGACCCAGTAATCCACCGAGCGCGGCGATAATCAGGCTCTCGGCAAATAGCCCGGCGGCGATGCGGCGCCGGCTTGCCCCCAATGCGACGCGAACGTCCAACTCCCGCTGCCGGCCTTCGGCTCTCAGCAGAAGCAGATTGCCGACGTTGGCGCAGGCGATCAGCAGGACCAAACCAATGCCGCCCATCAACACCCACAGCACCTTGCCGACATCGCCGATCAGTGCCTGTTTGAGAGTTGTAAGGCTCGGTTCAGGGCGTAGGCTCTCGAACTGTTTAGGACTAAACCCGGCAGGCGCCGGGAAACTGCGCAGCACGATCGGAATCATGCGAGCCATGTCCGCGTTGGCCTGTATCAATGTAGCGCCCGGCCTGAGGCGCGCGATTCCCGGAAAATCGTACGCTCCAAGAGTGGTATTGGCCCGATCGAGCTTCAATGGCAGAAGAAGGGCAAGACCGCCCTTGTCCAGAAACTGAAAATCTTGCGGCAGCACTCCGATGATCGCATGCGGTGTGCCATTGATATCAATCGGTTTCCCGATCACCGACCGGTCGCCGCCGAATTTTCTCTGCCAATAGCCATAGGTCAGCATGACGGTCTCTGCACTGCCGGGAGAATCGTCTGCTTGGGTAAAAGAGCGTCCGAATAGAGGCGTGACGGCCAGCACAGGTAGGAAGCGATCGGTGACCCGGACGGCCGAAACATGCTCGGGCTCGCCGATTCCGGTGATGTTCGCAGGCACGCCCGTG
>Ga0335078_10002478_pt1 | contig 27976 bp, 27 predicted proteins | sample Lox_Sample_32_FD_206711 | JGI IMG/M metagenome (GOLD analysis project Ga0335078, IMG submission 206711) | Soil microbial communities from Loxahatchee National Wildlife Refuge, Florida, United States - Lox_Sample_3.2 | ecosystem: Environmental > Terrestrial > Soil > Wetlands | place: USA...
GGGAGACGGTGGAGTATGTTGCGGACGCAGTCAGCCAGGGGAAGAAAAAAGCGCTTATCATCATGGGACATGTGCCCTCCGAACAAGCCGGTATGGCAGAGTGTGCAGAATGGTTGAAGACATTTCTCAACAATGTTCCAATCAAGTTCGTGCCGACGAAACAACCGTTCTGGGCGGTGGCGCGGCGAAATACAGGGCAATAAGTGCTCACCGTGCCTTTTTTGCGCTAAACCCGACTTTTCACTTATGAAGAAAATCATCCTTCTAGTCCCTCTTCTGTTCGCTGCTTCACTGGCTGCGCAAAATGCGGTGAGCGCTCCCACTCTGGTTTCCGAACGCCACGAGTTCGTGATCTCGAACTTTCACACCGAAAGCGGCGTGACGCTGCCGAAGGCGATCGTCGTGTATGGCACCTACGGCCACCTGAACCCGGCCAAGGATAATGTCATCCTTCTTCCCTCCCACTACATGGCCGACTTTCACGGCTACGAGTGGGTGATCGGGCCGGGTCATGCGCTGGACCCGTCGAAGTTATACCTGGTATGTACCGAGTTATTTGGCAACGGGCGGTCGTCTTCTCCCAGCAACACGCCGGAGCCATACCACGGGCCTCGCTTTCCGGTGACGACGATTCGTGACAACGTAGAAGCGGTGCACCGGCTGCTTACCGAGGAACTCAAGATCACGCACCTGCGTGCCATTATCGGGTTCTCCATGGGGGCGCAGCAGGCGTTCCAATGGGCGGTAAGCTATCCGACCTTTGCCGACCGAATTGTGGCGACGGCGGGCACGGCGAAGACTTATCCGCATGGCTATGTGCGGCTCGAAGGCCAAATCGCCGCGCTCACCGCCGACGCGGCGTTCCAGAACGGCGATTACACTTCCCCGCCGACAAAAGGTCTGGAGGCGTTTTCCATGGTCTGGACGGCATGGCTTTTTTCACAGGAGTGGTGGCGGCGCGAGTTGTGGCGGCAGACGGAAAAGCCGGGAACGACGTTTGAGCAACTTGTGAACAATTTTCGCACCAGCTTCATTCCCGGCGCCGATGCCAACGACTTAATTCTGCAGATGCGTACCTGGGAGCGTCACAATGTGGGAACCACACCTGGCTTTGGTGGCGACGCGGAGCGCGCACTACGGTCGATCAAAGTTCCGCTGCTTTATATGCCCTCAGAAACCGATCTCTATTTCCCGGTCGGAGATGCGCGCTACGAAGCTGCATTCATTCCGAACGTTTCTTTGGTGCCGATTCCTTCACTCTGGGGACACCCGGCCGGTGCGGGCGCCGACCCGGAAGATGAGCAATTTCTGAATGAGAAAATCGGAAACTTTCTGTCGCAGAAATAGGGTTTTGTAGCGGCGCATTTCGTTCCGTCATCCTGGACCGAGCGTTCTGTGCGAGCGAAGAGCCTGTCCCGAGCGAAGTCGAGACAGTCTTAGCGAGCCACACGGGCTGTCGCGTTTTGGCGACATCCATCCAATGGTGCTAGTGGCTCGCTTCCTTACGAGACTCACCACTACCGCAAAACCTTGCACATAAACAGGCCCTGGACCCACAGCCCGAATGCGCGGGTTTCGCAGCCCGCAATTCAATCTTCGCACGAGGTACACAGCGTCCGGGTTAAGACAGAGCTTGGGTTTTACGGCATCAGCGCGAGGATTTTGTCTTGGGCCGCGGCCATTTCGCGACCACTATTGTGGAGATTCCACCGCGCGGGCGAAAATCGCCTTTCACCTCCGCCCACACTGGCCGCGCCCAGCGCACGACGTCCTCCAGCACGCGGTTGACGATATTTTCCTGGAAGATTCCCAAGTTGCGGTACGACTGCAGATATTCCTTGAGCGACTTTAGTTCCAGGCAGTGCTGATCGGGCATATAGCGAATGGTAAGAACACCGAAATCCGGGAGGCCGGTCTTCGGGCACACGGAAGTGAACTCCGGATCGTCCACCACGATCTCGTATCCGGGAAACTGATTGGGCCAGGTTTCAATCTCGGGAAAGTTGGCATCCAGGCCGGCTTGCGCGTGCTCCGGCGTGTAGCGCGGCGATTTGGGCATAACTCATTGTATCCAGCAGCAGGGAAAAAAGTGGCAAAACTGAAGGTTTTATCGGGTCTTTGAGGTAGCTCTTGCATCTAACCGAGAAGGTTCCTCAGTACATCTCAAAGAAGCCGCCGGTGGTAGAGTACTTGGTAGAGCAAGGTTATGTAGAGCTTTTGGTGCAGCCATTTGCATGGCATTGGTCAATTCCCATAGCGGCTTTTGGAATCGCCACCGCTGGCTGGCGGGAACGATTCTCGTGGTAGCCGCTGTAGTGTTCCTGGCCTCGTTTATGTCCCGCGGCGATGTGGTGCCGGTGCGCACGGCGACGGCGATGCGGACGACGATCCGCAGCGTGGTTTCCACCAACGGTAAAGTGGAGCCGTTAGCGAACTTTGAAGCGCATGCTCCGATTGGAACCACAGTGAAGCGGCTGCTGGTGAAAGAGGGCGACCACGTTAAGAAGGATCAGCTGCTGGTGGAGATGGATGACGCCGAAGCCCGCAGTACCGCCGCCAGAGCCTTAACGCAGGTTCGCGCCTCGCAAGCCGATCTCAGCGCTTTGAAGAGCGGCGGTAACCAGGAAGAGGTACTCACGCTCGATGCGCAACTGGTGACGGCACGGACAGAACGTGACACCGCCCGGCGCAGTTTAGATGCCTTGCGGCGCTTGCAACAGGGCGGCGCGGCCTCCGCGGGCGAAGTGAGGGTTGCCGAGGATCGACTGGCACAGGCCGATGCAAATCTGGGCATGCTCGAAAAAAAGAAGAGCGACCGCTATTCACAGGCGGAGATTGCCCACGTGGAAGCACAGCATGCGGCGGCACAAGCCGCCTATGATGCTGCGGAGGATACGCTGAGGCAACTGAACGTGCGCGCTCCCTATGACGGCATTGTCTATTCCCTGCCGGTGCTGGGGGGCGCTTACGTGAATCCCGGCGATCTTATTTTGCAGGTGGCCGATTTATCGAAGGTCCGGGTGCGGGCCTTCGTCGACGAGCCTGACCTGGGCCGCCTGGCGCCGGGAGAGCCGATTGAGGTGACCTGGGACGCCTTGCCGGGCCGGATCTGGATGGGCACGGTGAGCGCAATTCCGGCGGTGATTAAGCTTCACGGAACGCGCAACGTCGGGGAAACCACTTGCGTGGTCGACAACCGTGATTTCAAGCTGTTGCCCAATGTCAACGTTGGAGTCACCATCATCACCGCCGAGCACCCCGATGTGCTTACAGTTCCGCGTGAAGCGGTTCATCAGGAAGATCACACGACATATGTGTACGAGATTGTGAACGAGGAACTGCGCCGTCGTGACGTTCAGACAGCAATCTCAAATCTGACCCAGGTCGAGGTTACCAGGGGTCTTGCAGAAAACGCGGTCGTGGCGCTGGCGCCTTTGAATTCAAAGCCTCTGCACAACGGCCTGGCGGTCCGGGTAGTGCATTAAATTTCATTCGAGATCATGAATTATTGGAAAAAACTCGCGTTGGTGGTTTGCATGTTCTGGGCAGGGCTTAGCGCTTCTGCAACGGTTACGGATTCCCTTGGAGAAAAGCTGCTGGCGGCAGGCCGTGTAGACGAGGCCATTGTATATCTGCAGGGAAAAATCGATTCTTCTCCCACCGATGGCTTGTCCTATAACCTTTTGTGCCGAGCGTATCTTACGCTGGGCACTTGGGATGCCAGCATTGGAGCCTGCCAGCGGGCGGTCGCTCTGGAGCCCGACAACAGCTTTTATCATCTTTGGCTGGGCCGGGCATACGGCGGAAAAGCAGATCATACCGGGTTCTTGTCGGCGGCGGGACTGGCGAAAAAAGTGCGCGGAGAGTTTGAAACCGCTGTGCGTTTGAACCCGCGCAACCTGGAAGCCCGCGCCGACTTAGCCGACTTCTACATCGAAGCCCCGGGCATCGTAGGTGGAGGCAGGGATAAGGCGGAAGCGCAGGCGCAAGAACTGGGCGCCTTGGATCCCGCCCAAGGCTCGCTAGTGAAGGCCCGGCTTGCGGAGAAGAGCGATAATCTGGCCGGGGCGGAAGGTGAATATCGCACTGCGGTGCGCATCAGTGGGGGAAAAGCCGGCACGTGGATGAATCTGGCGGAGTTTTACCGGCGGCACGGTCGTCTCGCCGAGATGCAGGATGCCATCAAGCAGGCCGCCGCGTCCCCGGCAAACCAGCACGTGCTGGTTCCGGCGGCGGAGGCGCTGATCCGCAGCAAGCGCGATCTCCCCTTGGCGGCAGACTTGTTACGCCGCTATCTCGCCAACGAAACCGTAGAGGATGCTCCCGCCTTCAAGGCCCACTACTTATTGGGAACCGTACTGCAGATCCAGGGGAACAAGTACGCGGCGGCCCGGGAGTATCGAGCGGCGCTCGCCCTGGCTAGAAACTTCACCGCGGCCCAGCATGCCCTGAATCACCTTGGCCGTGAAGTCGCGGAAGAGGAACTTCCCCTGCTGTCTGGAACGGACTAGTCGGTGATAAGTGACGGAGCGGCTAAGACCGCGCCGTTTCAAAATTCAGGTCGCAATCTATCCTATATCTCTGCACCACTTCGCTTTCGAGGTGAACCAATGAAATGGGCTTCGCAGCGCGGTCTGCGTCTTCTATTGCTTCTTCTTAGTTTGCTCACCCTGCCCTGCTCGTTCCTGACAGCCCAAGCGGTACCGCTTCAGCGCGTGGTTGAATTAGCGCTCAGTCATGGGAGCACGGTACAGGCGGCGGATGCAGCCGCACAACGGGCCTTTGCAAGTTATCGCGCCATGCGGGACCAGTACCTGCCAAGCCTGACGGTGGGGTCAGGGCTGGGTGCTACTTGGGGGTATCCGCTGAGCCTTGAGGGTTCGGCGCCCTCGATCGTCAACACCACAGCTCAGTCAGCACTCCTCAATCCCGCTTTGCGTGACTTCATGCGCGAGGCCCGCACCGATTGGGAGGCGAGTACTGCCCAGAGCAAAGACCAGCGCGATCAGATCATGCAGGATGCGGTCCTCGGTTATGTCGAACTCAGCCGATGGCAGGTGCTGCAGTCCCACCTGAGCGATGAGTATTCGACGGCGTTGAAAACGGAGCAGGTGGTCAATGAGCGCATTCAGGAGGGTGTCGACAGCGCGCTGGCACGGAATCAGGCACGCCTCGCAACTGCGAGGGTTTACCTTCATCTCTCGCAGGCGCAAGGGGCGATCGATGTGTTACGCATCCGGCTGGCGCAAATGACCGGCTTGCCGGCGGCTTCGATTGAAACCGTCCCGGAGTCGATTCCGGCCTTACCCGAAGTGAAACAGGAAGACAATCTTCCAGCTCGAGCGCTGGAGACCAGCCCTGCGCTGCAAACAGCTAGCCTGCATTCCACCGCATTGGATTTTCATGCGCGTGGTGAACATCGGGCGCTCTTGCCTACAGTCGACTTTGCGGCACAGTATGCGCTGCTGGCGACCTTCAACAATTACCAGCACTTCTTTCAGCCGCATAGCTTCCAGGACAACAATGCCAGCATCGGAGTGGTCATACGATTTCCGTTCTTTAACCCTTCGCAACACGCCCGCGCACAGGCCGCGGACGCAGATGCATTACGAGCCAAGAAAGATCTCGAAACTTCCCGGAACCAGGTTTCAGAGCAGACTCTGAGGTTGCAGCGGTCAGTACAGCAGCTGGCAGCGGCCCAGGAAGTCGCGGAACTGGAATACGAGATTGCCAAATCCGATCTCGATGCTGTCGACATCCGTGTAGATGCCGGCACCGCATCTTTGCACGAGCAGGAGGATGCTCGCACTCAGGTCAACGAGCGTTATAACGGCCTGCAGGACGCAGATTTTCAGCTGGAGCGGGCTCGGATCACGCTATTGCGGGTCACTGGCGACCTGGGCGCGTGGGTGGGAGCTGGCAAATAGACGCTGAAAACGGGCAAACCGGCTGGGGACCCTATTGCCCGCTGGGTGCATCCTATTGCCGTTGGGCTCAAATCGATTGTGACTCGAGCGGGTGGGAATCTAAACTTAGGCACAATCCGGTAAAGGATTATTGTTTTGGACCTGGGCGGAATCGGCCGGATATACGGAAAGGTACTCCCTGCACTGCCTGCATTCCACAGGAGAAATGTTATTATAAGTTATTCAACCCTATGACTTTAAAAAGCCTATTTTTGAATCCACCCTCGTTCGAGAATTTCGACGGGGGCGCTGGGTCCCGTTGGCCGGCAACCCGCGAGATCGAATCGTATTGGTACCCGGTCTGGCTGGCCTATCCCGCCGGTATGCTGGAAGGAGCACGGCTCCTGGACGCCCCACCTCATCATGTCTCGGCCGAAGAGACCATCAAGATTGCCCGTGATTACGAGTTTTTGGTGCTTTTCACCAGCACACCAGGCTTTCCCGGAGACATCCAGCTGGCGCAGAAAATCAAGGAAAACAATCCTGACATTAAGATCGCATTTGTCGGACCGCACGTCAGTGTGCTGCCGGAGAAATCGTTAAGGGATTGCCCGGCCATCGATTTTGTAGTCCGCAAAGAGTTTGACTGTGCCACCGTCGAGTTTGCGCAAGGCAAGCCGCTGGAGGAGATTCTGGGCGTCTCCTATCTCAAGAACGGCGCCATCGTGCATAACCCTGACCGGCCCGAGTTGCAGAATCTGGATGGCATGCCGCACGTCACCGATGTTTACAAACGCGATCTGGATGTGACTCGCTACAACGTGCCGTTCCTGCTCTATCCCTTCGTATCACTGTACACGACGCGCGGCTGCCCGGCGCAGTGCACGTTTTGCCTGTGGCCGCAGACGCTGAGCGGGCATCCGTGGCGGAAGCGTTCGACCGATGACGTGGCGCGCGAGATGGCCAAGGCGAAAGAGTATTGGCCGAATGTGCGGGAGTTCTTCTTCGACGACGATACGTTCAACATCCAGAAGGCTCGCACCATCGAACTGTGTTCCAAATTGAAGCCGCTCGGCCTCACATGGTCTTGTACTTCACGCGTCACCACCGACTACGAGACTTTGAAAGCGATGAAGGAAGCCGGTTGCCGTCTGCTGATCGTGGGCTATGAGTCCGGGGATCCCCAGATTTTGAAGAACATCAAGAAGGGCGCGACGGTGGAGCGCGCCCGCCAGTTTACCAAGGATTGTCACAAGCTGGGTCTGGTGATCCATGGAGATTTTATTCTCGGATTGCCGGGAGAAACCAGAGAGACTATCCGCAATACCACCAACTTTGCCAAAGAACTCGATGTCGAGACCATTCAGGTTTCGGTGGCGCACGCCTATCCGGGAACGGAACTCTACGATTATGCGGTGAAGAACGGATTCATGGTGGCCGATAACAAAATGGTAGACGAAGGCGGCCATCAGCTGGCGCACATTCAGTACCCGGGTTTGCCGGCGGATGAGATTCTCGAATCAGTACATCGTTTCTACGACGAGTACTATTTCCGTCCGAAAGCCGTTTTCCGCATCCTGCGGAAGGCTGCCTTCGATAGCGTGGAACGCAAACGGCTCTATAAAGAGGCCCGAACCTTCCTCAAGGTACGCTCCATGCGCCATAAGTGGGTGAAGGACAAGCGCGAGAAGGACGATTCCACCGCGGCCGCCGCGCCTGCGAAAGCCTAGGAAAGTCGCGTGACGTTTCGTCGCTATCTGGTGCTGGCCGGAGTTTCAGTTTTCGCCGTGACCGGCGATTCGCTGGTTTCCCGCGGCATGAAGCAGGTGGGAAGTATCTCCCTGCATGATCTGCCCGGCATTGTGCTGGTGGTTTTCCGGCCGGAGATTGCTCTCGGCATCTTTTTTTTGCTGGCCTTCTTTGCCTGCTATACCTCGGCGCTAAGCTGGGCCGACCTGACGTATGTTCTTCCGGCTACATCCATCAGCTTTATTCTCCTTACCCTGGTCGCGAAATTCATTCTTCATGAGAACGTCAGCCTGGCGCGCTGGATGGGAGTTTTGCTGATCTCGATCGGGGTCGGAGTCGTGACCCAAGGGCCGGCCTTGACCCATCCCCCGAAAGCAAAGAAATCAGAGTGTCTGGGCGCAACCGCCTCGGCGAGGCTGGAGCCGTGAACCAACTCTATGCATGGGGTGCGGTAGCGGGGATCGTTTCGGCTTCAACCGCCGGCGATGTGCTGCTCTCGCGCGGGATGAAGCAAGTGGGAGACGTCGCCGAACTTCGCCGGCAGGCGGGCTTGGTGACCGTCATCGCGCGGGTGTTGCGAAATCCCAACTTCGTGCTCGGCGTCGCGGCGATGGCGGTGGCATTTTACGCCATGCTCTTTGGTCTCTCGTGGGCCGATGTTAGCCTGGTGATTCCCGCCGCCACTTCCCTCACCTTCGTTACCAACGCCATTGCAGCCAGGTTTTTTCTGCACGAACGCGTGGATCAGCGGCGATGGATGGCGGCGTTGCTGGTGGCCGGGGGTGTGGTTCTGCTGGCGCTATGATGCTGTAATATTGATTTCCTTCCGAATGTCGATCTCAGCTCCACCCTCGAGGATCGGCGCAGCCGCCCTGCCGGTCTTCCTTTTGCTCTCGCCGTGTCTTGCTCAGAGCACGAGCTACCGTGTTCTCCAGCGCCAGGTCATCGAATCCCGATTACAAAAATACGCCCGTAGCAATCGTGAACGCGAGGCAACGCTCAAGCAGATGCTTGCCGAGTCCGGCTGCAAGGACCATCTCTCAGAACAGCGCGTGAAGGGGTCCAAGTTACCCAATGTCATATGCTCTTTGCAGGGAAGCTCCGAGAGAGACATCATTGTAGCAGCGCATTTTGACCACGTATCTGAGGGCGATGGTGTTGTCGACAACTGGAGCGGAGCAGCATTGCTGCCGTCTCTCTACGAGACGCTTAAAGTCGCAGGGCGAAAGCACAATTATCTCTTCATTGGGTTCACGGATGAGGAACCGGGCGAGGTCGGGTCGGCCTATTACGTGAAGCAGATGACGAAGCAGCAGGTAGCCAACGCCGACGCCATGGTTAACATGGACTCACTTGGGCTGGCGCCTACGAAAGTTTGGGTCAGCCATTCCGACAAGCAACTGGTTTCCCTTCTGGTCCTTCTTTCGCGGCGACTGAACATGCCCATCACTGGCGCAAACGTGGAGAAGATTGGCAGTAGCGATTCGGAGCAGTTTGCCGAACGCAAGATTCCTCGTATTACCATCCACTCCCTGACCCAGGAAACTTGGAATGCAGGAGTACTGCACACATCGAAGGACAAGCTCTCGGCTATCCACCTTGACGAGTATTACCAGACGTACCAGTTACTGGCTGCGTACCTCGTTGTGCTCGATCAGCTACCCGCAAGGCAGGAACCGGGAGGCAAGAATGACTGACCTCGGTGAAAATCTGGACCGCAGAACCTTTCTCAACCACTGCCATCGATCTGGTGCACTGGTTTATGAACGATAGCTATCCGCGTTCCGGGATGGCCCACGGGGGTCTTTGCCTGGCATGACGGCCGTGAAAATGCCGATACCTTTCAGGCCTTGCTTGAGTATCCAAAGGGCTTTCTGGTGAGCTATCCCACCAGGTTCGGGAACGACGCGCCCGGCTTCACCCGTTACATGGGGAAGAAAGCCACACTGATCAACCACAGAGACGAGGGCAGCCTGCGCGATCAGTTAGTGGAAGAAAAAAGGCAATCACGAGGACAACGCCGAAATCGACCAGAAGCGAGCCTCAAAGTACATCCTGCTTCCGGGAGAAACGAAGCTTCCACCAATGGGCATCGACGACCTCTCGCTCGGTCACGTGGCGAACTGGTTTGACTGCATACGCTCACGGCAACAGCCTCACTGCACAGTACAGGATGGATTTGCGCACTCGGTCGCCTGCATGTACTCATCCAGATGAAACATCTCGACCTGCTTCCAGTCGATCCCAGGTAAGCCGGTCAGCGCCTCCAGAAAATCGAACTGCGAGGTACCGGTCGCGGCGATGATGCGCGCCGACCCCTTCTCGCGGATCGTCTGGCGAAGGCAGGCGGCCGCTTGTTCTGCAGCCGCCTGCGATATGCTCTGCTTATCGTTGGACCTTCTGACTACCATCCACCCGCCTTTCGCAAGTTTTCTCCTCAGAACCGGGGAAACTACCTAAACATTCTCATCAAACCGGCAGGCGGCAAATCCGGCACGAGAAAAGTGGCATTCTGCCTGCCACTGACCCGAGCGATCCTCTCCGCCGCGATGTAGCCGCTGCGAACCGCGCCTTCCATGGTGGCGGGCCATCCTGTGGCCGTCCAATCTCCAGCCAGGAAGGCGCGGGGCCAAGGCGTTTCAGCCGAAGGACGGAAAGCATCGACGCCTGGCCGTGGCGAGTAAGTGGCGTGGACTTCCTTGATCACGGTGGATTTCAGCAGAGTCGCCTCGCGCGCCTGAGGAAAGAATTCGCGTAATTCCTTCAAAGCGAGGTCGATGATTTCGGCTTTTGATTTCTCGACGAGCGCCTTTGAAGAACTGACGACGAGCTCAACATAACTGCCGTTAGTTTGCGAGGCGGAAGCCATATCCCTTGCTGATCGGCTGCCGCCGGGGCTGAGGTCTTGCTCTTCCCGCAACAGAATCCTCGATTTGTGGAACATCCACTGAATCGTGCGGTCGAGCAGCACGGCGTGGTCCAGATCACTAATCTGGCGATCGAACCAGAGATGAATGCCCGTAATTGGGGAAGTTTGGAAGCGATCGAGCGTTGCTCGCAGTGGATCCGCGACTGACGTTTGCGGCAGCAGGCGTGCCATGACATCAAAAGACACGGCAAACACCACAAATTCGAAACCGGCTTCTTCTCCTGCGGCAACCAAGGTCACACCTCCGGGCTCAGCGCGAAAGCAATCCACGCCACTTCGCAGGCGCACTTCCCCGCCACGCGCTCGGATATAGTCGCCAGCGGCACTGTAAAGCTGCGTCAGTGGAACAATGGGGACGCCCATGCGACCGGCAGCGGCGGATTTCAGGAATGATTCGCGAATCACCTGCGCGGCGTTGGCCACCGACATGCAGTCGAGGTCTTCGTTGAGCGCGCTGACCAGAATCGTCTTCCAAAACCGCTCGATCGCGCCATTGGTCTGCCCATGCTGGCGCAGCCAGTCAAGAAAGGATTCGCCATTGTCCTTAGGCACCCTCGGGGCGAGCGCGGCCATGGCGGCTGCGATGGAGAGCTTGTCCACGAATGTAAGATTCATCGCGCGCAGGAATGAGGGTCCGTTGTGAAGGGGAGCGGGCAGCGCCGACGGCGCAATCGTCGAAGCCTGACCTCCCGGTTCAAGAAAGGTGAGCCGGTCGTACCAACGAATTTTGTTCTGAATGCCGAAGCGGTCGTAGAACTGAATCAGATTGGTGCAGCAGCCCAGCAGTACGTGCTGGCAGTTGTCCACGACTTCCCCAGTGCCGGGATGCTCATAGGAAGAAGCTCGGCCACCCAGGTAGGGACGGCGCTCGAAGAGCGTAACTTGAAATCCGCTGTCGGCAAGGGCGCATCCCGCAGCCAGCCCAGCCAAGCCACCGCCGACGATTCCAACAGTCGGAGAATGTTTGGAGCGCAAATTCATCAGGAGAGACGCTTCACGAATCCCCTGCCCAGAATGCCCAGCTTTTCGCGCACGGTCAGCCTGACCTTGCCGCTGAAAACGTCGTACTGGCGCAGCGCAATTTTGTCGAGCAGGCGATGGTAGATGGTGGCCAGCACCCAGAGTGCGGGCTGGCAGTCTTCGTCAATCAGGGGGATGAGTCCGCCGGCGGCGCCATAGCATTCGCGGGCGCGGTCGGCCTCCATGGCCAGAAGCGAGCGCATTTTCTCGGGATTTCCTGCGGAGAGCAACTCGCCTGGCGTCACACCAAACTTTTCCAGGTCCTCCCCAGGCAGGTAGACACGGCCCATGGCGGCATCTTCCTTCACGTCACGAATGATGTTGGTAAGCTGGAAGGCTAGGCCCAGGCGTTCGGCCAGCGGTTCGGCCGCTTTATCACGATAGCCAAAGACGCAGATGCAAACCAGCCCGACAACTGACGCTACCTGGTAACAGTACTGACGCAGGCCCTCGAAAGTTCGGAAGCGAACGGTCAGGATGGGATTGACGGATTCGCAGAGTAGTTGATCTTCGCTATCCACGTCGCTCTCTGTGCCGTACGCCAGCTGATCGAGCAACTCGCCGGGAATGTTGAAGCGGCGCTGCGTATCGGTCAGAGCGAGCAGGACCGGTTCATCGGTCGGCTGGCCGGCTTGAGCGCGGTGGAATGCGTCGACCCAATCTGAAAGCCTCTGCTGCCGCTGGTACAAAGGAACAGCGGGATCGTCGCTGATGTCATCGCAGCGGCGCATGAAGGCATATACCGCGCAGAGCGCCTGGCGCTTGGGCTTCGGCAGCAGCAGAAAGGCGTAGTAAAAGTTTTTGGCGGCGGAGCGACTAATGCTCCTGCACAGCGAATAGGCAACGGCCAGCTGCGATTCCGTGGGCGCAAACGGCGCGGTAGCTGGCTGCGCGGCGGTGCTCACGCCGGTCTTCCCCATGCTACCCTCCCCCATAGTGCGCGCATCACCAACCCTAACTTGCGAGACCTGGGAATGACAGGACGGCGGCTCAGAACCTGGCAGTTCTGTGCTTCGATCGCACGCAGGATCTCCAACCCGCCCCGGCTGAACAGTTCGAGATCAATCGCCAGTTCTCGATCCACTTTTTCTACCAGCGGCAAGCCCTTCTGGAACCATTCGCGCGCGCGTTCGACCTCGAAGCGCAGCAGATCGCAGAACGCGGCCGTGTTGCGCTGGTGGGCAATGTCGTCTTCCGTAACCGCAAAGCGTTGCATGTCTTCGAGCGGAAGATAGATACGGCCGCGCGCGTAATCGGAGCTTACGTCCTGCCAGAAATTTGCGAGCTGCAAGGCAGTGCAGGTGAAATCGGAAAGCGCCTGACGCTCAGAGTCTCGATATCCACACACATAGAGCACAAGGTGACCCACTGGATTCGCTGAGTTGCGGCAATAGCCAAGTAGATCGTTGAATGTGGAGTAACGGATCACGGTCTGGTCCTGACGGAATGCGGTGAGGAGGTCGACGAACGGTTGCTTGGGAATGTCGAATGTTCGTACCGTCTGGCCCAGGGCTACAAATACCGGGTGATGGGGCTGCCCGGCGTAGCCAGCATCGAGTTCGGCTTCCCACTGGTCGAGCAGGCGCAAAGCAACACGCGGATCGCCGACTTCGTCGCCTAAGTCGTCGGAGATGCGGCAGTAGGCGTACACGTTAAAAAAATGCTGGCGAAGTCTAGCCGGAAGAAACCAGGTGGCGACGGAGAAGTTTTCGTAATGAGTTCGGGCCAGCTGACGACAGTAGTGCTGGGCTTCCGCCAGGCTCGGAGGCACCCGGGGAATGGCGTACTCCGCCGGTAAGCGACTCCAATCCGACCCGGGTAGGGATGCACTTCGGGAGTCGGGGCTGGCGATGGATGACATAATCAGTTGCGTTCCCCGGGGATCGGCGAAGTGAACTGGGTATCCGCCTCAGTGTCCGGGAATGATGGCGGTCTTGATATCGCCGTTGCGGTTCAGCATGTGGCGCAAAACCTGCTGCAGGCGCGACAAAGGCGCCTCGCCGGTAATGTAATCGGTCGAACGAATTTTCTTTTCCGCGATCAGGGCAAAGGCTTTTCGTACAGTTTCCGGAGTGTGATGGAAGGTGGCCTTCAGGGTCACTTCGGAGTAGTGCAGGCGATTAGTGTCGAGCTGCACCTTAGTGCCGCTGGCGCATCCACCGAAGAAATTTACCGTGCCTCCGCGGCGCACCATCTCCACCGCCCACTCCCAGGCCTCGGGGCGGCCCACCGCTTCGATCACCACATCGCCGCCGCGCTTTTCCGGAGAAAGCATCCGCACCGCCTCGATCGGGTCTTTTACCTTCGTGATTTGCACTACCTCATGCGCGCCCATGTGTTTGGCGGCCGTGACCTGCGAGTCACGCTTTACCACGGCAATCACTTTGCAACCGACGGCATTGGCCACTTGTACGAACATCAAGCCGATGGGCCCGCCGCCGACGACGGTAACCGTGTCCCCGAGTTCGACCCTGGTCTCGTGCAGTCCACGAAGCACGCAGGCCAGAGGCTCGACCATGGCGGCTTCTTCGTAGCTGACATCCGGAGGAATGGCAAGCATATTGCTTTCGACAATCCGGCGCGGAATGCGAATGTACTCGGCGTAGGCTCCGTTGTTGAAGAGCAGGTCCTCGCAGAGATTCTCCTGGTGGCGGGCGCAATAGAAGCACATCTGGCAGGGAGCAGAGTTCAGAGCCACTACCCGCATGCCCCGCTTAAGACCGCGAACGCCGGGACCCACTTCTTCGATGACTCCCGCCAACTCGTGACCAAATAAAGCGGGCGGCACGATCATGCGCGCATGATATCCGCGCTGGTAGACCTTCAAATCGGTGCCGCAGGTCAAAGCCACTTGTACCTTGACCAGAACTTCCCCATCCCCGACACGGGGGATCGGAACCTTCTCAATCTTCACGTCCTCTTTGCCATAGAGGACGGCTGCTGTCATCTTTCCATTCACTCGGTACTTCCTCCCCTACAGCTGCCCGCCTGAATCACAATTTTCATGGAATCCGGTTGGGGATGGGCAGCTAGATGCAGGGCTTCCACGCTGTTGGATAAAGGGAAACGGTGGCTGATCAGTCGTTCCAAATCCATTTCGCGGTTCATAACGAACCGAATCGACTCCTGTTGGAGCTCGACGGAAGCGCTATATGATCCTAACAATGTCTTCTCATCCACGCAGATGGCGGCGGGATCGATCGTAGCTTCCCCACGCGCAGTCTGCGCAAACAGCAAAACCCGTCCTCCGGGGCGTACTGAATCCATGGCAGTCCGGATCAGGCTATTGCCGGCAACGGCCAGAATCGCAGCATCGGCACCCCGACCCTCGGTGTGCTCGCGCACTGCCTTAACCGTTTCGCAGCGCGAGGCATCGATCCCATTCTGTAAGCCGAATGCTTTACTTATTGTAAGCCTCTGGGGATACAAATCGGAAGTGATTACCTCAGCTCCAGCCCGTTTGGCTAGTGTGCTCAATATGATACCGATGGGGCCTTGCCCGATGACCAGGACCGATTCCCCGGCTGCAAGGCGCAAATTCTCGATTCCTTTCATGCAGGTGTTTACCGGTTCGACAAAACAGGCCTGTTCGAACGAGACAGCATCCGGGATTGCGACCGTCCCCTTCCGAACAATCCAGTCCATGACGCGCACGTATTCCGCGAATCCGCCGCCGGCAGGCGCGAAGCCCGCCGTACAGCCGACTTTCTTGTAGGTCTCGCATTGCGCAAATGTTTTGTGATCGCAGTAGAAGCACTCTCCGCACGGAATGTGATGGAAAACCACTACCCGGTCCCCCGGCTTGAAGTCGCGCACGCCCTGACCGCACGCGGCAACCACTCCCGAAGTCTCGTGGCCGAAAATGCGCGGCGCGGAGTGCGAACCAGTGGCAATTTTCTTCAGATCGGTGCCACAGACGCCGCAGGTGTGCACCCGAACCAGAATTTCGCCAGCGCCGATTTGTGGGACTAGAACAGTCTCTACGCGGACGTCGTTCACTCCGCGGTAGACCGCGGCTTGCATGGTGGTCGGAATGGTCCCTGCCATTTCCATAGTTGCGAGTTGTCCGGCATTGGCCATTGTCGTTGGTTCTATCTGGCAAGCAATCGGGCACCCGAGTCAATCTTCATCTGGCTGGTTTCGGCTAGTGCCCGGCAGAGTTTTCCGGCAGCAAGGGCGCTATTGCGCGCCAGTCGCTGCACTCGCCACCACAGCCAGGGACGCACGGCGATATAGGCCAGAAAGCGCAGGGCATGAAAGCGTCCGTCATGGCCAATAAAACGGGCAATCGGGGGCAGTCCGACGCTACTGGTATCGGAGATCACCTTGCAAGCCAAGAACTTCACACCGTGGGCCTCGGCACTCCGAGCCACGGCAGCGGCCTCCATGTCCACCGCGTGTGCGCCAAAAGCCTTGCCCAGTCGGGCCTTCTGTTCGACATCGGCCACGTCTTCAAAGCTGACCAGAACGCCCTCACCCAAGCCGGAGTCGGTGCGGCTGCCGTCACCAGCATCGATCACGTGGCGTGGCATCAGAGTGTGACCGGTAGGAAGCGCCGGATCGATACCTCCGGCAAATCCGGCGGAAATCACCAGTTTCGGATGGTAGATGCTAATGATCGCCTCGCTCGCACGCCGCGCTGCTTCGGATCCGATACCGCCGCAAATCAACGCGATGCCTCCCGTCTCGAAACACTTGAACCACCGCCCGTCGTATTCCCTGCGGACAACTGACCAGTCCTTGACGAAAGGCCAGATTTCCCGCTCCAGCGCGGCCACGATGGCGACTTGGCGTGAATTCGACAAACCTCTGACTCCGCCTAAGCGTACTCGTGCTGCCGAAACCAGTCCACCGCCCGGCGCAGAGCATCGTCGACGGGACCGGCACGCCATCCCAATTCGCGCTCGGCCCTCGACGACGAGACAAACATCCTTTTGCGGCCCATGCGGACGGCATCAATCGTCGCCCGCGGCTCGCGGCCCAACAGGCGCCCAGTAACAATCTCGTCGACTACGCCAGTCGCCAAAGCCATTGCATAGGGCACTTTTACCTTAGGCGACGGCAGGCCGGTAATGGCGCCCAGCTTGTCGAGAATCTGCTTCAAGGTCAGATTCTCGCCGCCCAAAATATAGCGCTCGCCGGTTTTTCCCTTTTCCAGCGCCGCGATGTGTCCCCGGGCGCATTCCCTGACATCGACCAGATTCAAACCGGTGTCCACGTAGGCTGGGAACTTCCTCTTCATGAAGTCTACGATGATTCGCCCGGTTGGGGTTGGCTTGATATCCCGTTCGCCCACCGGGGTCGAGGGATTCACAATCACCACATCGATTCCGCTCCGCGCCGCTTCCACGGCCACTCGCTCGGCCATGAACTTGGAACGCTTGTAGGGGCCGATCATGTTGTCGAGCGATACCGGCGAGTCCTCGTCGGCGGGATGGCCATTGCCGGTGAATCCCATGGTCGCCACGCTCGAGGTATACACCACCCGGCGAATGCTGTTGTTACGAGCCGCATTCAGGATCGCTCGTGTCCCCTCCACATTGGCGCGGTACATCTCATCGGGGTCGCGTACCCACAAGCGGTAATCGGCAGCCACATGAAACACCACCTCGCAACCCGCCATGCCTTTCTCTATCGATGACGGATCGCGCAGATCGCCGATGACCCGCTCTGCGTTCAGATCCTCGACGTTGGCGGGGTTACTGCCGGTTCGCAGCAGCAGGCGCAACCGGGCGCCTTGCTCAGCGAGAGCGCGGGCCACGTGGCTGCCCACGAATCCGGTCGCGCCTGTGACGAAGGCCAGCATTCAGCTATCAGCGTTCAGCCATCAGCTCGAACCGCCAAGCTGAAAGCTGACGGCTGAGAACTGACAGCTCTTATTCCAGCTTCTCCGGCTGCAGGGAAATTCCGCTCTCGCCCGCCGCCTTTTTCTCCCAATACTGGCGCACCCAGGCTTCCCAGCTCCGGCCGGCCGCCATGTCCCGGCCAGTGAAAGCGAGAGCGGCAATATCCGCGTAGGCGATCGAATGTTTTGGGCCGCCGTCTTTCGGCAGCAACCGAACGAAACTGTCCAGAAGTGTGCTTCCGGTTCGGCGGTCAAAGATGTAGCCTTCGATCCGCGTCCCATCCTTGCGGGTAATGAGGACATCTCCGCGATAATCGAAAGCCTCTTCCAAAGCCAGGCGAAGTTCCTCGGGACCGGCGAGATCCGGAATCCAGCCCTCGAGCTTCTCGCGAGATGATCCCGGTACCACCTCGAGCACATCGGGGTTCGCCACCACGGAGTGCGGAGCCGCGGGTGTCCGGCCTGACTCGCGGCCGCTCAAACCCGTGTCTCCTCGGCGGTCGGATTTTCAATTTGCACCAAAGGATTAAAGGAATGTACCGGCTTGACGGCTTCGTCCAGCAATCGCAGCGCGGAAGCATCTTCATAGCGCGCGAACAGGGTCGCCCGCGCGGTCTGCCACAGGCCCCGCAGCGAACCAAAGGTGTCGTTCACGGCCGAGGCTTCGTATCCGCTGTGCACCATGCAGTTGGCACATTTCGGATTGCCCGACTCGGTGCCGTAGTTCTGCCACTCGGTGGTGGCGATGAGTTCCGCGAAAGTATCGGCATAACCGTCCTGCAGCAGGTAGCAGGGCTTCTGCCAGCCAAAAACGTTGAACGTGGGCATGCCCCACGGAGTGCACCGGTATTCCCGTTTGCCCATGAGGAATTCCAGAAACAGGGGCGACATGTTGAACCGCCACCCCGCTTTGCGGTTCGAAAGGATTCCACGAAACAATCGCCGGGTGCGGGCACGCCCCAGGAAGTGGCTCTGATCAGGGGCTTTTTCGTAGGAATAACCCGGGGACAACATCATGCCCTCGACCCCCAGTTCCATCATTTCATCGAAAAAGGCGCGTACGCTCTTGGGATCGGCGCCGTCGAACAGAGTCGTGTTCGTGGTTACGCGGAAGCCACGGGCCAGAGCCTCTTTGATGCCATCGAGAGCTTTGTCGTAGCCGCCCTCGAGACACACCGAGAAGTCGTGCTGCTCGCGTTGCCCGTCCATATGAACGGAGAAAGTCAGGTACTTGCTGGGTTGGAAAAGATGAATCTTCTGTTTCAGGAGCAGCGCGTTGGTGCAGAGATAGATGTATCTCCGGCGAGCGACCAGACCCTCGACAATCTCACCGATCTGGGGATGGAGTAAGGGCTCACCACCCGGGATGGCAATGGTGGGCGCGCCGCATTCCTCGGCGGCGCGGAAGCACTCCTCCGGCGTAAGCTGCATTTTCAGGATGTGCGCCGGATATTGGATTTTTCCGCAGCCGGCGCAGGCAAGATTGCAGCGAAACAGCGGCTCCAGCATGAGCACCAAGGGATATTGCCTGCGTCCCTTGAACTTCTGCTTGAGGACATAAGTGGCAACAGTCCACGCCTGAGAGATTGGAACTGCCATATTGTTTGAAAACTCCGAAACCTAGTTGCTGTTGCTGTTCCCTGCCATCGCTTTCTGGTACGTGGTTAGTGCGAGTAGCGGGAAGTATTGCCGATACATGTGATAGGCCAGATAGAACACCCGGGGAAAACCTGTCCCTGTGTAATAAGGCTCGTCCCAGGTACCGTCTTTCCTTTGCGTGCGCAGCAAGTGCGCGACGCCTCTGGCCACGGAATCACTGCGGGTGTCACCGGCCGCCAGCAAACCCATAATGGCCCACGCGGTCTGCGACGGAGTACTCGGCCCTACGCCCTTGGTGGCGGGGTCATCGTAAGAGCCACAAGTTTCGCCCCAACCGCCGTCCGCATTTTGCACCATGCGCAGCCATTCGGCAGCCTGCTGCACATAAGGCTCGTGGTGGTCAACCGCCATAGCCTCCAGCCCGCGCAGCACCAACATGGTCCCATAGATGTAATTCACACCCCAGCGGCCGAACCAGGAACCATCTGGCTCCTGTTGGTCACGGAGAAATTTGATGGCTCTCTGGACCGAAGGGTGGTTGCGATCGAAACCGTAGACGGCGAGCATCTCCAGAATTCGCCCGGTGATATCTACCGTCGGGGGATCCAACATGGCATTGTGATCGGCGAAAGGAATCTGCTGGAACATCATCTTGTCGTTGTTCTTGTCGAACGACGCCCAGCCGCCGTTTCTGCACTGCATGGAAAAGATCCAATCGATGGCCCGCTGAACGGACTCGCGCTGATAGCGGCCGTTGGGATGCTCCACGTGGGCCAGAGCCAGGCATACCATAGCCGTGTCATCGACGTCGGGATAAAACTCGTTGTTGAACTCGAAATACCAGCCGCCGGGCTGCCCTTTCTTGTTGTTAACCTTCCAGTCGCCGACCGTACGCACCTGTTTTTGAAGAAGCCAGTCGGCGCATTTGATCAATCGCGGGTCATCGGCGGGCACGCCAGCATCGGCCAGCGCGAATAGCGCATAAGCAGTGTCCCACACCGGCGATTTGCAGGGCTGCATGCGGAAGGTGTCACCGTCCTCGATGCCCAGCTTCTCAAACTCATCCAGAGCGCGAATCACCTGCGGATCGTCGACCGAGTGCCCCAGGCAGCGCAGGGCGATGATCGCATTCATCATCGAGGGGTAGATCGCCCCCAGTCCATCGCTCATTTCGAAGCGCTCCAGCATCCATTTCTCGGCCTTTTTCAGCGCGACCGAGCGCAGCGGGCGGATATGGACGGCCTCAAACCAGTGGGTGGCGCGGTCCAGACACAAAAAGAAATTACGCCAGGAAATCAGCTTGTTCGACCAATGCAGGCGCATGCGCGACTTGTCGCGGCCACCGACAAAAAGCTCCTCTACTCCCATCTCGTCCGGAATCTTTTTAAACGGCTTCTTGGCGTAACAGATGGAGAGTGGTACCAGGATGGCGCGTGACCAGGAGGAGATCTCGTAGATATTGAACCAGAACCAGGTCGGAAAGAGCACGATCTCGGGCGGAATGGCCGGAACTGCATCGTAATCATACTGACCAAGAAAACAGAGGTATATCTTGGTGAAAGTGTTGACCTCCGTTACGCCGCCAAGCTCGTGAATCTTTCTGCAGGCACGCTGGAGAGCGGGGTGGTCGGCACGATAGCCGGCCAGTTTCAACCCGAAATAGGCTTTGACCGAGGCACTGACGCTCGATGGAGCCCCGGCGTAAATACCCCATCCACCATCCTCGTTCTGGTGGCGCAGGATGTAATTGGCACACTTCTGAAAACGCTCCGGATCCACCCTCCCCAGAAGCGTGTGCAGCAGAATGTAGTCCGATTCGAGGGTAGTATCGGCTTCGAGTTCACCACACCAGTATCCTTGCTCGTGCTGCTCGGAGAACATGTGCCGGCGTGCGGCATCGATCGCGGCGGCAACCCGACTGACCAGGTCGTCGATTTTGCCGAAGCGCAGCTGCGGGGCCGCGACCGGAAGGGAGGGGGAGATTTCGTCCATGTCGTTTTCTTACTCCGCTGCCACGACTGCTGGGGCGCTGGCAATGGCCTCGACGATCTCGGGGGGCAAGCCGAAGCGCACATTCTCAGGCATGACCTCGACCTCATTCACGTTATCAAAACCCTTGCTGCCCAGAAATTTTACGACCTCCTCGACCAGGCACTCCGGCGCCGAGGCTCCAGCGGTAAGGGCGATGGTGTTCACCCCCTCCAGCCACTCCGACTTGATATTCCGGAAGCTGTCGATAAGATGCGAGCCAGTTCCTAAATTGCGTGCGACTTCGACTAAACGGTTGGAATTGGAGCTGTTATCGGAGCCAACCACCAGCAACAGATCAGCCTCGGAAGCTACCTGTTTTACCGCGACCTGGCGATTTTCGGTGGCATAGCAAATATCCTGCGCAGCAGGCCCCTTGATATTGGGAAACTTCCTCCGCAGGGCGGCGATAATACCCCGAGTTTCGTCCAGACTGAGGGTAGTCTGGGTCAGATAAGCAACTCGGTCGGGATCAGGAACAGATAGCGCCTCGGCCTGCTCCGGCGAACTGACAACCTGGGTGACCAGCGGAGCTTCCCCAAGGGTTCCAATGACCTCATCATGGTCACGGTGACCGATCAGGATGAGGGAGTAGCCCTCCTTGGCGAACTTGACCGCTTCCACGTGCACCTTGGTCACGAGCGGGCAGGTCGCGTCAATAACGCGCAGATCACGGGCCCGGCTGGCTTCTCTGACCTCGGGAGACACGCCGTGGGCGCTATAGATGACCCGTTCGCCGTTAGGAACCTCGTCTACGCTGTCTACGAAAATGGCGCCTTTCCCCTGCAATTCTTCAACCACGAAGCGGTTGTGGACGATCTCCTTGCGGACGTAGATGGGCGGTCCAAAGGCCTCGAGGGCGATACGGACGATATCGATGGCACGCACCACACCGGCACAAAATCCCCGGGGTTTCAATAAGAGCAGCGTCTTGCCGTTGTTTTGGGTCACAGAAAGTTCCTGTAAGAGTACACTTCCCCACTATGGATTTATAGCTATTAGGCTACAGGAACGAACCAATTTGGTCAATGTAAACCGCTGAAATAGAGAGGATTAGCAGCAGGCGGGGAAATGCGGGGAGTAAACGGATTGGGCGCCCTCTGGTCAGTGGAAGAGTGTGGGAACCCCGGTTCTCACCACAGTCGCTTGATGTCGTATCTATCCAGCATCGCATCGGCACTGAGAATCGGCAGATTCAGGTCCTGAGCCTGAGCCACCAACAACCGGTCAAAAGGATCTCGATGGTGCCTCGGGAGTAAGCCTGCTCGCACCGCCTGTGCGATGTTGACCGGCAATTCTGTAAAGCCGTCTTGCTCCACGTGAGCGCTCAGTTCAGTGACCAGATCGAGACTGCTTATTTTCCCCAGATTCGCCTTGATCGCCAGTTCCCAAGCGGTGGCCGCCGAAACCAGAAGCGAATTTCGTTTGTCAACGAGTATGCCCGAGGCTTGCTTTGACAGTCGCGGGGATGCCTCCCACCACCAGATGAGCGTGTGGGTATCGAGCAGAACTGTCATTCGAAGCCCAAGTCTTTGAGTTCTTGATCGGTCAAGGGATCGAAAGCGTCCGGCGTGTAGGAGATCTTACCTTTCAAGGCCCCCGGTTTCCGATTACCCCGCTTGTCCGCAATAGGAACCAAGCGCACGACGGGCTTGGAGCCTCGGGCGATTACGATCTCCTCTCCCCGACACGCCTTCTCGATCAATCGAGACAGGTTGGTCTTGGCTTTGTGAATCGTGATCGTGATCATGTTAGCTAATGTAGCTTAGCTAAACCTGCGGACAGTTGCAATACCTTCGTCCGCACGCGATGCCCGAGCTATCCATTCGCCTTCAGCATCTGCTCGGCGTGTTTGCGGGAGGTCTCGGTAAGTTTGGCGCCGCTCAACATGCGGGCTACCTCTTCGGTACGGTCCTGGCCCGTGATGAGTCGAACTGTGGTCTTGGTTCGTTCCCCCGACGCTCTTTTCTCGATTACGTAATGATGGTCGGCGAAGGTGGCTATCTGCGGGAGGTGGGTCACGCAGAGAACTTGATTGCCTTTCGATAAGGCTTTAAGTTTCTGGCCAACGGCCTCGGCAGCGCGACCGCCGATCCCGGTGTCGATTTCGTCGAAGGCCAGCGTTCGCTGCGCAGACGACGAGGACGAGTGCGGCCGCGCTACATGGCCCTCCACACTGGCTTTAAGAGCCAACATCACCCGCGACAGCTCGCCGCCGGAAGCGATCTCTTCCAGCGGCCGCAGTGGCTCCCCGGGATTGGTGGAAATCAGATAGAGAACTTGATCGAATCCTGCGGCCGTCCAGTTGGCTTCTTCGTCATTGCCGCTGACTTCGATATGAAACGTGGCTTTCATTGCCAGGTCGTTAATTTCGGCTCCCACGACTTTTTCCAGCCGGTGGGCGGCTTCAGAGCGCCGCTTGGAGAGGCTCCGGGCGGCTTTCAGATATTGCTGGGCGGCCGCGGCCAGATCTCGGCGGAGCCGGCCGAGCACTTCATCTTTGTTTTCCATCTCGGAGAGTCTGCGGCTCACTCCTTCGCCGCAGCGGATGACGTCGTCAAGCGCCGGTCCGTATTTGCGCTTCAACCGGTCGAGAAGAGCCAGACGATCTTCCACTTCGGCCAGGTGCTCGGGAGAGGCCTGAATGCCGCCGGCGTAGTCACGGAGAGTTGCACCTACGTCCTCGACACTGATGCGGGCGGTCTCGATCGCCGCCAGCGCTTCCTGAAACTTGGGTTCGTAGCGAGCCAACTCTTCGATGTGCTTCTGCGCCGAGCGCAACGAGGAAGAAGTCGACGCATTTCCCTCATAGAGCAAGTCAAAGGCATTCATGGCCGCGTGGTAGATCTTCTCGGCATTGGCCAATACGCGCTTCTCGCCTTCCAGGCGCAGGTCTTCGCCGGCCTGCAGTCTGGCCTCTTCGATCTCCCGCTTTTGAAAGCTCCACAGATCGAGCAAGCGCGGGCGGTCCTGCTCGTCGTGTTCCAAGTCCTGAATACGGCGAGCGATGTCTTTCCATTGACGGAACGCTTCGTAGACCGCGTCGAGTTGCGCGCCGGCGTAGGCATCGAGCAAATCCCGGCGGGCGGAGGCATCGAAGGAAACCAGGGATTCATTCTGCGCGTGTACGACAGCCAGATGGGGAGCAAGTTGTCGCAGCACACCGACTGTCGCCGGTTGATTGTTGATGTAGACCCGCCCCTTTCCGCCGGCGGCAATTTCGCGACGCAGAATTAGCGACTCGTCCGCCGGGTCGATGCCGTTTGATTTGAGAATCTGGGCAACGGTTTCATCGGTTTGGGGATCAATCTCAAAGATGGCGGATACAACAGCCCGTTCCGCTCCGGAGCGAATCACTTCAGTGGAGGCTTTTGTGCCCAGCAGGACGGCCAAGGCATCGATCACGATGGATTTGCCGGCGCCGGTCTCGCCGGTCAACAGATTCAGGCCGGAGGCGAACTGCACCGCCACGTTGTCGATAACGGCGTAGTTTTCCAGCCGCAGTTCAGCCAGCACCTGACGTCCTGGGACAAGAAGTTGTGCGCAGCATAGCATGAAAAGCGCTTCCCGGTTGCCGTGTTAATTCACAGGGTGCGGCGGCGGAAGAAGGAGGAAGGTTCGTCTATAATCTGAAAAATGTATTTCCCTTCCCTTTTGGCGATAGTGATCGGCGGAGAAATCGTCGATCTGGTGGCAGAAACAGGTGCGGTTGCCAAGGTTGTGCTCCTCATTCTGCTGATATTCAGCGTGATCTCCTGGGCGATTATTCTTTCCAAGTGGAGCCTGTTGCGGCGGGCGCGGGTGCAGAGCGGCCGGTTCAGCCGCGCCTTTCGCAAAGCGCAACGCCTGCAGGACGTCGCCGCGGTCGCCGAGCAGTTCAAGCCCAGCCCGCTGGTGGCGGTATTCGAAGGAGGGTTTGAGGAGTACCGGCGGCAGGGCGGAAATCCTACCGGCGTGGTGAAGAGTGTCACCGCTATTCAGCGCGCGATGCAGATTGCTAATTCGGAAGAGTTGAGCCGCTTCGAGCGCAACCTGCCATGGCTGGCCATTACAGGGGCCGTGACCCCGTTTGTGGGGCTGTTCGGCACGGTCTGGGGCATCATCGATGCTTTTCACGGCCTGGGCACCGCTGGAGCTGCGACGCTGCGCGCGGTGGCACCGGGCATCTCCGAAGCTTTGATCACGACGGCTGCCGGCTTGGCGGCAGCGATTCCCGCCGTGATTGCGTACAATCTGATCGGCAATTCCATCCGCGAGTTCGCGGCTCGCGGGGACGACTTCTCGCTGGAGATGCTGAACGTGGTAGAGCGCTTTCAGCCGCAGCCTGCGGAGGTGCGACGGTAATGGCGTTTACCGCAGCCAACGGGCGCACCCAGACCTCCCTTTCCGACATCAACATTACCCCGCTGGTGGACGTCGTGCTGGTCCTGCTGATCATCTTCATGGTGACGGCGCCAGTCTTGCAGTCTGGTATCGATGTCAATGTGCCGCATACCCGCACGGTCAAGGAAATCACTGAAGAGCGGCTGGTCATCAATATTGACAAGCAGCAGCGCGTCTTTCTGGGCAATGATCCGGTGAATATCAATGACATCGCGGCGCAGATCCGGCGGCGGATCCGTGATCCGCAGCATCAGTCGATCTTCGTCCGCGCCGACGAAGACGTGCCCTTCGGGGCTTTCGCGACCGTCATGGATGCGGTCAAGCAATCCGGCATCACCAATGTGAGCATCGTCACTCAGCCGCTGGGAAGTCATGGCAGCCAACGCTGAAATCTTCTTCGAGCACGACCGCTGGGGGCGGAATCTCAGCTGGTCGGTTGGTCTGCATCTGGCTTTTGCCGGGTTGGTGCTCCTTTACATGACCTACGGTCCGGGGCGTGGCAGCAGCACCTGGGGCACAGGCGGAGGCGGCGATGCCATGGGCGTGACCCTGGTCAGCACGGTTCCGTTGCCCGCCAGTCCGACACAAACGCAGAATATTCTGGCGAATGAATCCAAAGGCCTGACGCAATCCTTGCCCAAGGAAGAGGAAAAGGAACCGGAAGCGATTCCGATTCCGGAGAAAAATGCCAAGCTGAAACCAAAGCCCAAAACCAGCGCCACGCAGCGCAAACCCCAGCAGCCGGTCGAGGAAGCGGACAATGTTGTCCCCTTCGGCGAGGGCGGGCCGGTCAGTGGACCATATGGCATTTTCAACGCCGGCGGGGCGAAGGGCGGTTTCGGCTTCACCGGCGGCGGTGGCGATTTCGGCAGCCGCTTTGCCTGGTACGTGCGCATCGTGCAACAGAAAGTATCGGAGAACTGGCTGAAGTACGAGGTCGACCCGGGAATCACGGAAGCGCGTCGGGTTTATCTCACTTTCGACATTACCCGTAGCGGGGAGCCGACGAATGTGCAGGTGGAGCAATCGAGCGGCGTGCCGTCGTTGGATCAGTCAGCCGTGCGGGCGTTGCAGCGTATCGATACTTTTGGACCGCTTCCGTCGGACTATTCCGGCAGCAAAGTATCGGTTGAATTCTGGTTCGACTATAAGAAATAGACTGGCATTGCCGCGCAAGTTGAGAAGGGAAGGTCAAAGTTGACTGTAGATTTGGATCGTCCGATGCAATCAATTGCCCGAGGTTACTGCAAAAGCCTGGCGGCCTGCTCCTGGTTAAGCATGTGTGGTCTGGCAATTCTCCTTTTATTCCTGCTTCCCGCCTCGGCGCAGGACTGGATCAAAACCGGCACAGGCCTGGGAGTAGAAAAGATTCGCCTGGCGGTACCAGACTTCAAAGCCGCAAATGCGGACCCGCGCGACGCCGACCTGCTCAATGTCTTCAATGCTACCCTGTGGAATGATCTGGACAACGCGGGTATCTTCGATATGGTTTCGAAGAGCTTCTATCCGCTGGGACCAGTGGGAACGCCCGCCGACGTGAGGTTCGAAGCCTGGAACACTCAACCGCCGAATGCCGCGATGCTGGTGTTCGGCAATCTGGGCGCAACTGCCGACAGCCTGACGGTGCAGGGCTGGCTCTATGACGTCAAGAACATTACTTCGCCACAGGTTTTAGGAAAGCAGTACACCGATGCGGCCAGTGCGGACGCGGCTCGCAAGACCGCCCACAAGTTTGCCGACGAGATTATCTTTCGCCTGGGTGGAGGCATTCCCGGCATCGCCGAAAGTCAGATCTTCTTCGTCAGCAACCGCAGCGGTCATAAGGAAATCTGGGCCATGGATTATGACGGCGCCAACCAGCGCCAGGTTACCCACCTGAATTCGATTTCCTTGTCGCCGCGCATCTCGCCCGACGGCTCGAGGTTAGCCTTCAGCTCGCTGACCAAGACCGGTTGGGAGATTCTGATGTACTCCATGGATCTTAACCGGGTGGTTTCGTTTCCGCGGTTTGGAGGAACGAATCTTTCTCCGGCGTGGTCGGCGGATGGAACTAAACTGGCTTTTTCGTCGTCGCGTAGTGGCGATCCGGAGATTTATGTGGTGGATCAGTCTGGGGCAGGCTTAAAACGCCTGACCAACTCCAGACTTCCCGACGTTTCGCCAGCGTGGAATCCCAAGACCGGAGCGCAAATTGCCTGGGTGAGCGGAAGGACCGACCTGCCGCAGATTTACGTCATGGAAAGCGACGGCACCAATGTGCAGCGCATGACCGACGAGGGCTATGCAGTGTCGCCGTCATGGTCACCCAACGGGCAGTTTCTGTTGTTTTCCTGGATTCGTCACTACGGACCGGGTGCGCCGGGGGGAGACGACATTTACATTATGGATATTGCCAGCAAACAGTTTGTGCAGTTGACCCACGACGGCGGTCGCAATGACTTTCCCTGCTGGTCGCCCGACGGCCGGCACATCGTGTTTCAATCCAGCCGCTCGGGCAACGAACAGATCTGGTCCATG
>Ga0335078_10002479_pt1 | contig 27975 bp, 26 predicted proteins | sample Lox_Sample_32_FD_206711 | JGI IMG/M metagenome (GOLD analysis project Ga0335078, IMG submission 206711) | Soil microbial communities from Loxahatchee National Wildlife Refuge, Florida, United States - Lox_Sample_3.2 | ecosystem: Environmental > Terrestrial > Soil > Wetlands | place: USA...
GCCTGTTCTCCGGCCAGGTCTCCACGTTCCGCGGCAAGCGCCAGCTCGCTCATCCCGATTACGAGCTGCTGGACGCAGGTGATGACGCGGACCGGGCGGCCGCCGAGTACGCGGCCGAGGTCATCCCAGTGTATCCCGCGGCGAAGGAGATCACCTCGTGGCAGATCGCCCGCTCCGTGCGGATCGTTCTGGATGTCCTGGACATCGAGGACCCGATGCCACGGGCGATCAGCAGGCGCCATGGCCTGTGTGGCCTGGCCGACGCGCTGCGCGGCATTCACCGGCCGATCGACCGCGCCGACGTGCAGCGGTCGGTGCAGCGACTGAAGTGGGATGAGGCTTTCCTGCTGCAAGCGGTACTCGCGCAGCGGCGGATCGCCGCCACCGCCTACTCCGCGACGCCGCGCCCGCGCGTGGCCGGCGGCTTGCTCGATACGTTCGACCGCGGGCTGCCCTTCGAGCTGACCATCGGGCAGCAGCTGGCCGGAGTGACGATCTGCGACGAAATTGCCTTCGATCATCCCATGCACCGGCTGCTGCAGGGCGAGGTGGGCTCCGGCAAGACCGTGATCGCGGTGCGGGCGATGCTGCAGGTCGTGGACGGCGGGGGACAGGCAGCCCTCCTCGCCCCGACAGAGGTACTCGCCGCCCAGCACTTCCGGTCGATCACCGAGCAGCTCGGTCCGCTGGCCCAGGCCGGGCAGCTCGGCGGTGCGGAGCGCGCCACCCGGGTCGCGCTGCTCACCGGATCGCTGGGCGCCGCGGCACGGCGGCGTGCCCTGCTCGAGGCGGCATCGGGGACTGCCGGGATCGTCATCGGCACTCATGCGCTGCTCGAGGAGGGGGTGCAGTTCGCCGACCTCGGCCTGGTGGTGATCGACGAGCAGCACAGGTTCGGCGTGGAGCAGCGAGACGCGCTGCGGGACAAGGCCGGCGAGGGCCGGCCGCATGTGCTGGTGATGACCGCCACGCCGATTCCGCGCACCGTTGCCATGACGGTCTTCGGCGATCTGGAGATCTCCACGCTGACCGAGCTGCCGGCCGGGCGCTCGCCCATCGCCACTCACGTGGTTCCTGCCGCCGAGAAGCCGCACTACCTGGCGCGGGTCTGGGAACGGCTGCGCGAAGAGGTGACCCAGGGCCGCCAGTGCTACGTGGTCTGCCCGAGGATCGGCGGCGAGCAGGACGGCGGCGGGCCGGACGGCGGCGGGCCGGACGGCGGCGGGCCGGACGGCGGCGGGCCGGACGGCGGCGGGCAGCTACGGCCAGGCGCCGACGAAAAGGACGATGACGGGCTGGGGGGCCGGGCGGGCGAGGACGAGTTCGCCGACCGCGACGCGGCCGGGACGCGCCCGCCGGTCGCCGTCCTGGATCTCGCGGCCGAACTGGAGCGGGGCCCGCTGGCCGGCCTGCGCCTCACGGTCTTGCACGGCAGGCTGCCACCTGACGAGAAGGAAGCGGCGATGCTCGCGTTCGCGGCCGGGTCGGTCGATGTCCTGGTCACCACGACGGTGGTGGAGGTAGGCGTGGACGTGCCGAACGCCACCGCTATGGTGGTCATGGACGCCGACCGGTTCGGGGTCTCGCAGCTGCACCAGCTACGCGGGCGGGTCGGCCGCGGCAGCCACGAGGGGCTTTGCCTTCTGGTCACCGAGGCCGAGGCGGACGCCAGGTCGCGGCGGCGGCTCGACGCCGTGGCTGCGACGCTGGACGGGTTCAAGCTGTCCCGGCTCGACCTCGAGCAGCGCCGGGAGGGCGACGTGCTGGGCTCGGCTCAGGCCGGGCGCCGGTCGAGCCTGAGGCTGCTGACGCTGCTGAAGGATGAGAAACTGATCGGCCTCGCCCGGACGGAGGCCACCGAGCTTGTCTCGGCGGACCCGGCACTGGCCGGGGAGCCCGCGCTGGCCGCCGCCATCCGTGGTCTACTCGACCGGGAGCGGGCGGAATACCTTGAGAAGGCCTGAACGACGGTCATGACGCGGATCATCGCGGGCGAGGCAGGCGGCAGGCGGCTTTCCGGGCCGGCCGGGCGGGGCACCCGGCCGACCTCGGACCGCGCCCGGGAGGGCCTGTTCGCCACCATCCTGGCGATGCGCGGCCCGCTCGACGGGGCGCGGGTGCTTGACCTGTACGCGGGCTCTGGCGCGGTCGGCCTAGAGGCGCTGTCACGGGGCGCGTCGGACGTGCTGCTCGTGGAGTCGGACCCCAGGGCGGCCCGGGTGATCCGGGGCAACATCGAAGCGGTCCGGCTGCCGGGCGCCCGACTGCTCGGCGACCGGGCCGAGCGCGTGCTGGCCAGCGGACCTGGCGGCCACCCGCCGCGGGACGTGGTGTTCGCCGACCCGCCCTACGCCGCGCCGGCCGCCGAGGTGGGCCGGGTACTCTCCGCGCTGCGCGACCGCGGCTGGCTGGCGCACGGTGCCCTCGTGATCGTGGAGCGGGCCACCCGGTCGGGCCCTCTAAGCTGGCCGTCCGGCTATACGCCAGAGCGATCCCGCAGCTACGGTGAGGCAACGCTCTGGTACGGTCTGGCGGCAGGCGCCGGGCCTGCCGCAGCATCGCCGTCAGGAGGGGGAGCCAGCGTGCGCCGTGTGGTCTGTCCAGGATCGTTCGACCCAGTCACCAACGGGCATCTCGACATCATCACCCGCGCAGCGCGGCTTTATGACGAGGTGGTCGTCGCCGTCGTGCGCAATCCCAGCAAGACCGCGATGTTCACCCTCGACGAGCGGCTGGAGATGCTGCGCGAGGTCACCAAGGAGCCGGGCAACGTCAGCGTGGTCAAATTCGACGGCCTGATCGTCGATTTCTGCAAGGCCAACGACATCTCGGCGATCGTGAAGGGCCTGCGCGCGGTCAGCGATTTCGACTACGAGCTGCAGATGGCCCAGATGAATTACAACCAGGCGGGCGTGGAGACGCTGTTCATCTCCACGAACCCGCTCTACGCGTTCCTGTCATCGAGCCTGGTCAAGGAGTTTGCCAAATACGGCGGCGATGTCACGAGCCTCGTGCCGGGGCCGGTGCTGGACCGGCTGACCGTCCGCTCGGCCAGCTCGCAAGGCTGGTAGCAAGACCGGCTGGCGGGGCGGCTCGCCCGCGGGCGGCCGGCGGCCCGCCCGACTTGGGCTTCTTGCAGGCTGCCGGGTAAGCTGACCGCCCGATACCTCAGATAACACCCCTGCCTGTCATGCCAAACGCGAACCATAAGCATCCCAAGCGGCTGGACCCACGGTCGCCGCTGGTTTTCGATACCCGGAGCCTGGGCCCGGCGCGGGCGCGGTCGGTGACCCGCACCGCGGCGGCCCCGGCTAACTTGCGCGTCGAGCTGGTCAGCGTTCCGGAAGCGGCCGAGCTCGAGCTGGACGTCCGGCTCGAGAGGGTCACCGACGGGGTCCTGGTCACCGGCACCGTGGCGGCACCGCTGGCGGGCGAGTGCGCCCGGTGCCTGGACCTGTTCACGTCCTCCACGAAGGTCCGGTTCACCGAGCTGTTCACATACGACGCCAGCGGCGACGACGCCGACGGGTATCTTCTGGACGGGGACCTGCTTGACCTCGAGCCGGCCCTGCGCGACGCGCTGGTTCTCGAGCTGCCGCTCGCGCCGCTGTGCGCCGAGGACTGCGCGGGGCTGTGCTCCGAGTGCGGCGTGCGGCTCGCGGACGCGGGGGCCGGACACGGCCACGCCGACGCAGGCACAGATCAGACACCGGGCGGTGCACCCGTGCCGGAGACAAGACAGACAAGGAAGGAGCGATGAGGTGGCGGTCCCCAAGCGGAGGATGTCCCGCAGCAATACCCGGTCACGCCGGTCGCAATGGAAGGCCGCTGCTCCGCAGCTCGTGACCTGCCCGCAGTGCCGCGACCCGAAGCTGCCCCACACGGCGTGCCCGACGTGCGGCACCTACAACCGACGCCAGGTTATTACTCCCTCCTGACCAGTGCCGCGCCGCCGGGAGCGCGGGGCACGGTACTCGCGTGCCGTGGAAAGGAGGGAAGCGTGATTGGCGCGTCAGGCGACGGCAGTGCTGCGGTTCCCGGGGACGGCAGGCCCGGGACCGCCGGGCTGCGGGCTGCCCTCGGGGTGCCGCTCACTGCCGGGCTGCTGGAGCGAGCCCTGACCCACCGCTCGTTCGCTTACGAGAACGGCGGGCTGCCCACCAACGAGCGGCTGGAATTCCTCGGCGACTCGGTGCTCGGCCTGATCGTCACCGACACGCTCTTCCGTGAGTATCCTGATCTGCCCGAAGGGCAGCTGGCGAAGCTGCGAGCCGCCGTCGTCAACATGCGTGCGCTGGCCGGGGTGGCCCGTAATCTGCAGCTGGGCTCCTATGTCCGCCTCGGCAAGGGGGAGGAAGGCACCGGCGGCAGGGATAAATCCTCCATCTTGGCCGACACCCTCGAGGCCGTGCTGGGAGCTGTCTACCTCGACTGCGGGCTCGGCCACGCCGACTCGCTGGTGCACCGCCTGTTCGACCCGGTGATCGCACGCTCGGCGAGGCTGGGCGCGGGTCTGGACTGGAAGACATCACTGCAGGAGCTGACCGCCGCGGAGATCTTGGGCGTGCCCGAATACCACGTGGACGAGAGCGGGCCCGACCACCAGAAGTCCTTCCGTGCCTCGGTCAGGATCGGCGGGCGAACCTATGGCGAGGGCGAGGGACGCTCCAAGAAGGAAGCCGAGCAGCAGGCCGCCGAGGCGGCGTGGACGTCGATCACCGAGGGGATTTCCGTTGCCGGAGGCGGTGGCGGCACCGGTGAGGACGCCGCCGCACAGAGCGGTGCCGGGCTGGAAAGTCTCGCCGGGCAGGGAGGCGCTGCCGGGCAGGAGGGCGCTGCCGGGCAGGAGAGCGGCGCCGGGGAGGAGGGCGCTGCCGGGCAGGAGAGCGGCGCCGGGCAGGAGGGCGCTGCCGGGCAGGAGAGCGGCGCCGGGGAGGAGGGCGCTGCCGGGCAGGAGAGCGGCGCCGGGGAGGAGGGCGCTGCCGGGCAGGAGAGCGGCGCCGGGGAGGAGGGCGCTGCCGGGCAGGAGAGCGGCGCCTTGCCTGCTGGCCCTGCCGGGCGGACCGTCGACGACCGCGGCCCGCCGCAGCGGAGCTGAGGGTGCCGGAACTCCCTGAAGTCGAGATCGTGCGGCGGGGCCTGGAACGCCGGGTCGTCGGCCGCACCATCGAATCGGTGCAATTGCTGCATCCCCGCGCGCTGCGACGGCACGTGGCCGGCCCGGACGACTTCGCCGCCGCCGTGCGGGGACGCCAGGTCACCGGGGCACTTCGCCGGGGGAAGTACCTGTGGCTCCCGTTGGGCGAGGATGCGCTGCTCGCTCATCTCGGCATGAGCGGCCAGCTGCTCATCGGTGACCCGTCCCGCCCGCTGTCGGCGCACGTCCGGGTCCGCTTCACTTTCGCCGATTCCGGGCCCGACCTGCGGTTCAGCGATCAGCGGACGTTCGGCCACCTATCTGTGGCGGCCGACGGAGCGGTCATGCCCGCGGCCATCGCGCACATCGCCCCCGACCCGCTGGAACCCGCCTTCGACCTGGCGGCTGTGACGGCCAGGATTCGCAGCCGGCGCACCGGGATCAAGCGAGCCCTGCTGGACCAGTCTCTGGTGAGCGGAATCGGGAACATCTACGCCGACGAGGCCCTATGGCGGGCGGGGCTGCACTGGGCGCGCCAGGCTCAGCTGCTGCGGCCCGCCGCGATCGACCGGCTCTTTGGCTCCGTCCGCGAGGTCTTCGCGGAGTCGCTCAGTGCCGGCGGCACCACGTTCGACAGCCTGTACGTCAACGTGAACGGCCAGAGCGGCTACTTCGAGCGGTCTCTTGCCGTGTATGGGCGGGCCGGCCAGCCGTGCCGGCGCTGCGCGGCGCCCGTGCGCCGAGATCCGTTCATGAACAGGTCCGCGTTCAGCTGCCCGAAGTGCCAGCCGCGCCCGCGGGCTCGTTCGTGAGCCCCGGCGAACGGGCTCGGCTAACCGCCTGGGTGGAGGGCCGGGTCCAGGGCGTCGGATTCCGGTGGTGGGCGCGGGCGCGAGCGCTGGAACTCGGCCTTACAGGCTGGGCGGAGAACCTCGAGGATGGCCGGGTCCGGGTCATCGCGGAGGGTGTGACGGCGAGCTGCGGCGAGCTGCTCGACCTGCTGGGAAGCGCGCAAGCTCCGGGACGGGTGGTCCGGGTGACGCACCGCTGGGACCAGCCGCACGGCGGACTGTCCGGTTTCGCCGAACGGTGAAGGCCCCCTGGCTGACCCCGGCTCATCCCCGGCTCATCCCCGGCTCATCCCCGGCTCATCCCCGGCTCATCCCTGGCTCATCCCTGGCTCATCCCTGGCTCATCCCTGGCTCATCCCTGGCTCATCCCTGGCTCATCCCTGGCGCGATCGCCTGACCTGGGGGATTGCCAACTTGACCGGATACCCGTCGCGGTGGGACCATGGAGGAGTTACCCGCGCGCAAGGCTGAGGCTGCGCTTCTTCTGCGTCTAATGCATGCGCGCCCACTCTGGTCACTCAGTGTGGAGGACCTCACAAAATGGCGAAGGCTCTATATGGCCACGTGGGCGGTCCGGATCCGCGCATGGTCTCGGAGATGCGCCGCCTGCAACAGCGAGTACGTGATCTCGAAGCCGAGCTTGCCAGGCTGCACGAAGAGAATGACGTGCTCGCTGCGGAGGTGGGCCACGACCTGATGGTTCCGGTTCGCGAGCCTGCGCTCACCTGACGAGCGCTGGCTGACCGCAAGGAACGGAGGGACGCCTGTGCACAGGCGTCCCTCTCTGGCTTCGCTCGCCTCCGCGGCCGGCTGGTCTCGCCGCGCCCCGGGCATCGCCGGTCAGCCCAGGCGCTTTCCCAGGAAAGCCAGGCCGGACGGAGCACTGCGGGCCCAGAAAGCATCGTCGTGGCAGCCTGGTGCGATGCCTCCGGCGGCTGGCCGGCCGGTAAGCCGGGCTAGGCGGCTGCGCAGCAGTTGCGTTATCGCCTCAAACGGGTCGATGCTGCCGCACGATACCCACGCTGGAATGTGGCGCAGGGCCGCCAGCCCGTCCATTACGTTGTTGCCTGCGAATTCGGCGGAACTGGCAAAGGCGCCCGGGTCCGCTGACATCGCGTCCCGGTAGCTGGCGAAGATCGCCGGAGAGGCTGCGGCGACAGCCGCGGCAGCGGGCTGCGCGACAGGCTGCCGCGGACCTCCCGCGTCCCTGGCGCCGAGGCGCTCCGCGAGCAGCAGCGCCCCGTAGCCCCCCATCGAGTAGCCGATGATGCCGACCCTGGCGGCCGACAGCCCGCGCGCCGCCGCCCGCGGCAGGACCTCATGAATGATCATTCCTAGCGGGTCGTCGCCGTCCGGGCGCTCATGCCAGTAGGTGCTTCCGCCGTCAACGGTGATCATCGCGAATCGGGTTATGCCGGCCTGCGTCATCGCCGGCGCATACAGGCTCGCCGCGCCGAGTGCGCTGCCGCCCAGGCCGTGCAGCGCGACCACGACGCCCAGCCGGCCCAGGCCGGGCCGGCGGGCTGCCGCCGGCGGGATGAGCGTGACCATGCGCACGACCCGCTTGCGGTATGCGGACCAGAACGTGGCGGCGTCGCGGACCGGCAGGGGGCCGTGTGGCGGCGGAGGCGCCGCACCGCACTGACCGAGCGCCTGGGCGAGCCGGTACTTGCCCGGCAGGGTTCCGGCCTCCACCAGCGCGTACCCGGCGGCTGCGGTGCCCGCGAGGCTGATCCCGCCGGCCAGCAGTCCCCGTCGTGAGATCCCCATGGCCATTTCCGTGATCCTGCCCGGCGGGCAGGGCAGGCTGGTCGGCCTGCCAGGCAGGGCATGCGGGCATTTGCCTGCAGACTACAATCTAAGTTCCGGCTGGTTGCCCGAATCCACGGGACTGACGGCGGCGCACGGTAGGGTGCGGACGAGCGACGGCCGGCGAGGCCGCCGGAGTGGTTGAGGCTGCAGCGGGCCGGCGACGAGCGTGTCGGCGGGGACGCGGCCGGCGGCGCGGAGCCGGCGGGGCGGGGCGGGGTGTCCCCGGCGGGAGCGGCCCCCAGAGGAGGAGAGCTGTCGGGTGTACCTGAAAGCGCTCACTCTGCGCGGGTTCAAGTCGTTCGCCTCGGCCACCTCCCTGCGGTTCGAGCGCGGCATCACCTGCGTCGTAGGCCCGAACGGGTCGGGCAAGTCGAATGTGGTCGACGCGTTCTCCTGGGTCATGGGCGAGCAGGGCGTCAAGCCGCTGCGCGGCGGCAAGATGGAGGACGTCGTGTTCGCCGGCACCGCCGGGCGCCCGCCGTTGGGCCGCGCCGAGGTCACGCTGACTATCGACAACAGCGACGGCGCACTGCCGATCGATTACAGCGAGGTGACGATCAGCCGGCTGCTGTTCCGGTCCGGGCAGAGCGAATACGCGATCAACGGGGACCAGTGCCGCCTGCTGGACGTTCAGGAGCTACTTTCCGATACCGGCCTGGGCCGGGAGATGCACGTGATCGTCGGCCAGGGCCAGCTCGATCAGGTGCTGAATGCCGGGCCTGACGCGCGCCGAGCGCTGATCGAGGAGGCCGCCGGGGTGCTCAAGCACCGCAGGCGCAAGGAGAAGGCGCTGCGCAAGCTGGAGGCGATGCAGGCCAACCTGACCCGGCTGGTCGACTTGACCGCGGAGCTCGGTCGCCGGCTCAAGCCCCTGGGCAGGCAGGCGGAGATCGCCCGGAAGGCGGCCGTGATCCAGGCCGACCTGCGCGACGCCCGGCTGCGGCTGCTGGCCGACGATTACGCCACGCTGGCCGCGGAGCTTGGACGCGACGAGGCCGACGAAGCAGCCACCGCAGCGAGGCGTGCCACGCTGGAGGCCGGCCTTGCCCAGGCCCGCGCGGTCGAGTCGGGGCTGGAGAGTGCCGAGCAGCAGCATGCGCCGCGCCTGGCGGCGGCCCAGGAGGCATTCTTCGGGCTTTCCAGCCTTTCGGAACGCCTACGCGGCGTGCTCAGCCTGGCCAGCGAGCGGTACCGGCACCTTTGCGCTCCTCCGGAGCCGCAGCGTCCGGGCCGTGACCCCGACGAACTCGATGCGGAGGCGGCGGAGTTGCGCGAGCAGGAGGCGGCGCTGCGCCAGCGGCTCGCCGCCTCCCGGGAGCATCTGGGGGCCATCGTGGCAAGGCGGGCGGCAGCCGAGGCCGCGCTGGCCGAGACCGAGCGCCGGCTCGCCGCGGAGTCCCGGGCCGCGGCCCAGCGTGCCGAGCGGCTGGCCCGGCTGCGCAGCCAGGTCGGGGCTGCCCGCAGCAGGCTGGCCGCGGCCCAGGAGGAGGCGGGGAGGCTGGCCGAGGCTCACGAGCAGGCGCGCGGCCGGGCCGAGCGGGCCCAGCATGAGTACGGCGAGCTCCAGGACGTAGTGGCGGGCCGCGAGCAAGGCAGGGCCGACCTCGCTGGCGCCCACGACAGCGCGTCGGCCGCGCTGGCGCGGGCCGCGAACCGGGTCGCACAGCTGCGTACCGCCGAGCACCAGGCCAGCGATGCCCGGGCCGGGCTGCGAGCGCGCGCAGAGGCGCTGCGTGAGGCGGTCCGGCGCGGGACCGACGCATCCGGCGCGCTGCTCGCCGAGCCACGGAGATTCGCCGGGGTGCTCGGGAGCGTAGCCGACCTGATAACCGTGCAGGACGGCGCTGCCGACGCGATCGCCGCCGCCCTCGGTGCCGCCGCCACCGCGGTGGCCGTGTCCGACCTCGATGCGGCTGCCACCGTGCTGACGACGCTGCGGACTGAGGACGCCGGCCAGGCCACGCTGATGATCGCCGGCCCGCGGCGGGAGCCGTCAGCCGCCCGAGACAGCGCCGGCGGGGCCGCCGGGGCATCGGCACGGGCCTGTGTTCCGCGTGCTCTGGACCTGGTCAAGGTGCCCGGCGAGCTGTCCGGCGCTGTCGAGCAGCTGCTTGACGGCGTCCTGGTCGCTGCGGACTTGCAGCAGGGCCTGGACCTGGTAAGGGCTGACCCGGGGCTGCGGGTGGTCACCAGGGACGGCGACCTGGTCGGCGCGCACTGGGCACGCGGGGGATCAGCGGGAGCGCCCACCCTGCTCGGCCTGCGCGCCGCCGCTCAGGAGGCGGTCACGCAGCTAGCCGGCGCCGAGCACCGCTGCCAGTGCGCTGAGCGTGAGCTTGCCGAAGCCGTGGAGGACGAGGACGCGGCCCGGCAGCTACAGGCCGGGGCACTCGCCGGGCTGCAAGAGGCGGACGCCGCTGCTGCCGAGACGTCCGGCAAGCTGGGAGCGCTGGCCGGGGCCGCGCGCGCGGCGCAAGACGAGGCCGGGCGGCTGGCCGCCGCGATCGGATCAGCCGAACGCGCACGGGAGAAGGACCTCGCTCACCTCGCTGACCTGCAGGGGAAGCTGGCGGTTCAGGAAGCTGAGGGCGGCGCGGCCGGCCCGGGCGAGGGCGGCGCGGGCGAGAACGGCACCGCTGAGGACAAGAACGCGCTGGCCGCGGCTGCCATGGCCGCCAGGAACGCTGAGATGGAGGCCAGGCTTGAGGTAAGGACCGTGGAGGAGCGGCTGCGCGCGGTGGCGGGCCGCGGTGACGCGCTCGCCTCGGCCGCCGTGGCCGAGCGCCAGGCGATCCAGCGGGCCAAGTCGCGAAGCCTGCGCCGGGCACGGGAGGCGGCGGTGGCTGACGCCGTCGCCTCGGGTGCCTCGATCGCGCTGGCCGCGATCGAGCGATCCCGGCTCCTGGCCGACACTGAGCGGCAAGCCGCCGAACGGGCCAGCCAGGAGCGTGGCAGCGAGCTGAAGGCTGTCCGGGCAAGGATCCGCGAGGTGTCTGCCGAGCTTGACGCTGCGGTGAGCACGGCGCATGGCGCCGAGATCGAGCGGGCCACCCGCCGGATGAAGCTGGAGCAGATCGCTGCACGCGCGGCCGAGGAGTTCGCCATCGACACCGACTCGCTGACCGCGGAGTACGGCCCCACGGTCGGTATCCCCGCCGCCGAGGAGGGACAGCTGGCGACGCCCTACGACCGGGCCGCGCAAGAGCGGCGGGCACAGTCGGCACAGCGCCTGCTCGATCAGCTGGGCAAGGTGAACCCGCTGGCGCTGGAGGAATTCTCGGCGCTCGAGGAGCGGCACGCGTTCCTCTCGGCCCAGCTCGAGGACCTGAGGAAGACCAGGCGCGACCTGCTGACCGTGATCAAGGAAGTCGACGACCGGGTGCAGCAGGTGTTCGCCTCGGCCTACGAGGACACGGCCAGGGAGTTCGAGAACATATTCGGGCGGCTGTTCCCCGGGGGCGAGGGCAGGCTGGTGCTCACTGAGCCTGACGACCTTCTCGTCACCGGAATCGAGTTCGAGGCCCGGCCGCCCGGCAAGAAAGTCAAGCGGCTGTCGCTGCTGTCCGGCGGCGAGCGCGCCCTGACGGCGATCGCCTTCGTGGTAGCGATCTTCAGGGCCCGGCCGTCACCGTTTTATGTGCTCGACGAGGTAGAGGCCGCTCTCGACGACTCCAACCTGCAGCGGCTGCTGGAGATCTTCGCCGAGCTCAGGGACACCTCGCAGCTGGTCATCGTCACCCACCAGCAGCGGACCATGGAGGTGGCGGACACGCTCTACGGGATCAGCATGCGAGGCGACGGCGTCTCGACCGTGGTCAGCCAGCGGCTCCGGGAGCCGGAGAGCGCCTGATCGGGCCACAGACGGGCACCAGCTCGCTGGGGTGTCTGCGACACTGGGGCAGTCATGGAACATCTGATAATCATCCTCGCCGTCATTGTCGTTGTCGTTGTCGGCGGAGGCGGCACGACGCTCGTGTTCCGCTCCCGGCGCCGGGTGCCGCCGTCGCGAGGCCGGGGTCAGGCCCAGGGCCGGGGCCAGGCCCAGGGCCAGGGGGCCGGCGCTCCCGGCGCTCCGGGGAGCGCCGGGACCGGCCTGGCCCCCGGGCCCATGTCGCCTCCTGCCCCCGACGTCGTCGCCCCGCCCGCCCGGCCGTCGGCGCCCCCGGTCGAGAAACCACCCCCGTCGGCCGGCCGGCTAGTGCGGCTGCGCAGCAGGCTGGCACGTTCGCAGTCCGCGTTCGGCGGCATCCTGCTCAATCTGCTCTCGTCCGATCACCTGGACGAGCAGACGTGGGAAGAAGTCGAAGAGACGCTGATCACGGCCGATATGGGAGTCACCCCGGCCCGGCAGCTCGTCGAGGAACTGCGCACCGAGGTCAAGGTGACGGGCACGCGGGATCCCGCCGAGGTCAGGTCGCTACTGCGGGAGCAGCTGCTGGCCCAGGTCGGCGCGGAAATGGACCGGTCACTGCACACCGCCCGGCACGGTGACAGGCCGGCCGTCCTCCTCGTCGTCGGCGTTAACGGCACCGGGAAGACGACGACCTGCGCCAAGCTCGCGCGGGTCCTGATCGGCGACGGGCAGAGCGTCCTGCTCGGCGCGGCGGACACGTTCCGCGCCGCGGCAGCGGACCAGTTGCAGACCTGGGGAGAGCGAGTGGGCGCCCAGGTTGTCCGGTCCGACCGTGACGGCGCCGACCCGGCGAGCGTGGCGTTCGACGCGGTCAATGAGGGCATCCAGCGCGGTGTCGACGTCGTCATCGTGGACACGGCGGGACGGCTGCACACGAAGACGGGGCTGATGGACGAACTCGGCAAGGTCAAGCGGGTGATCTCCCGGCACGCCACGGTGGATGAGGTGCTGCTCGTGCTCGATGCCACGACCGGCCAGAACGGGCTGCGGCAGGCCCGGGTCTTCGCCGAGGTCGTCGACGTCACCGGGGTCGTCCTGACCAAGCTGGACGGCACCGCGAAGGGCGGGATAGTGATCGCCGTGCAGCGCGAGCTCGGCGTGCCGGTCAAGCTGGTCGGTCTCGGCGAGGGCCCGGACGACCTCGCGCCGTTCGAGCCGGAGGCATTCATCGACGCCATCCTCGGCGCCTAGCGCCGCCGGGATCCGTCAAGCGAAGCTGTCGGCGGATGGTTACTTTACGATTACGGGCAGCAGTCCGGCGGTCAGCCGATATATCCTGCAAGTGGCTGGATGCACGTTGCCCGTCAGCTCATCCCTTCCGGGGGGGAGGATCGTTGGATACTGCGCGCCTGAAGGAGAGCTTCGCTCGAGTCGCCATGCACGGCGACGAGGTCGCCCTGTTCTTCTACTCTGACCTTTTCCTCAGGCACCCGCAGATCAGGGATATGTTCCCGGTCTCCATGGCGGCGCAGCGTGATCACCTGCTGCAGGCCCTGGCGACGATCGTTTCCGATGTGGAGAACACCGACCAGCTCACGACCTACCTGCAGGCGTTAGGCAGGGACCACCGGAAGTTCGGCACGCTCACCGCGCACTACGACCTGCTCGGCACGAGCTTCCTGGCCACGCTGGCCCACTTCAGCGGGCCGGAGTGGACACCGGAACTGGCCGCGGAGTGGCAGGCCGCCTACGGGCTCATCGCCCAGGTCATGATTAGGGCGGCAGCCGATGACGAGAAGGTGAACCCGCCCTTCTGGGATGCGACGGTCCTCTCCCACGAGGTGCGGACATTCGACACCTCGGTATTCCGCGTCGTGACGCTGGACACCCTCAACTATGTTCCCGGCCAGTCGGTCGGGATCGAGTGCGAGCTGCGTCCGAGGGTCTGGCGCTTCTACTCCATCGCCAACCCTCCCCGTGCGGACGCGACGCTGGAGTTCCACGTCAGGATGATCGACGGCGGGGCGCTCAGCCCGGCCCTGGCGCGGGGCCTCACCGCAGGCTCCCGGCTGCGGCTGGGCCCGCCGGTCGGCACTCTCACGCTCGACACCGGCCGCGGCCGGAAACTGCTGCTCGTGGCCGGCAGTACTGGCCTTGCCCCGCTGAAGGCCATCGTCGGGCAGGTCGCCGATCTTGCCGAACCCCCGGAGGTGCACCTGTTTGTCGGCGCGCAGCAGGCCGAGGGCCTGTATGACATGCCGGACCTGGAGAAGCTCGGAGCCCAGTCGTCCTGGCTGACCATCACGCCGTGCGTTTCCGGCGATCCGGGCTATCCGGGGGAACGCGGCTTGCTGCCAGACGTCGTGGCCCGGTCGGGCTCCTGGGCCGACCACGATGCTTACCTAGCCGGACCCACGCACATGGTGGAGGCCATGGCCGCCAGGCTGGCCTCGCTGGGCGTTCCGGCGGACCAGATACACGTCGAAGACTTCGGTTGGAGCGAACCATGCCCGTGAAGTCCCGAACTGACAACAGGCTGACCCCTGACGCGGTTCAGGCTGTTACGTTCCCGTCCGCACGCCTCGGCCGGCGAGGGCTCGACGAAGAGCACGTCCGGGCGTTCTGCGGCCAGGTTGAGAGGGAACTGGTCAGGCTGATCAACGAGAGGACGTCGCTGACCGACGAGGTGCAGCGCCTTCGCCGGCGGGTGCTCGGGCTCAGCGGCAACGACGCCAGCTCCGGGTACAAGCAGGACGACGCGCATGTCCAGGCGGTGCGGATCCTGTCCAAGGCACAGCAGACAGCGGACCGTTATGTGGCCGATGCCCAGGAGTACAGCAGGCAGCTCGCCCAGGATGCCAGGCGCCGCAGGGACGAGATACTCGCCGAGGCCAAGTCGCATGCCGCGCTGATGCTCGACGAGGCCCACGGCGAGGCCAGCCGGGCAGCCGAGGCGGCGTTCGCGGCGCCGGCGACCGTGCCGAGCGCCGATCGCAGGGAACTCGAGGCCGAACTCGCCTACCTGCGCACGTTCAGCGACGTGTACCGGGCGCACCTGCACGCCTACCTCGACGCGCTGCTCCGCAACGTCGAGGAGTGGGAGCGGGCCGAGAAGACGTCCCTTGCCGCCGCCCGGGCGAGCCTTCCGCACCCCCTGCACGGCCCGCCTCCGCTGCAGCCGCCGCAGTCTCCGCCGCCGACCAGATAGCCTGGGACGCGGGCTCGCGACCGACCAGCTTGCCCGGTCCGCGGCGCATGCCCCAGACGGGGGTGCGCGGCGCCCGGCGCGTGCCCGAGCAGCGACAGCTATGCGCGAGGACGGCAGCCAGACGTGTTCGAGACACTTTCCGATCGACTGACCCAGGTCTTCTCCTCGCTGCGCGGCCAGGGACGGCTATCTCCCGCGGACATCGACACCACCTGCCGTGAGATCCGGATCGCGCTGCTGGAAGCCGACGTGGCGCTTCCGGTGGTCCGGCAGTTCATCGCCAGGGTCAAAGAACGCGCGTCCGGTGCGGAAGTCTCCCAGGCCCTGAACCCCGCGCAGCAGGTCATCAAGATCGTTAACGAGGAACTCATCGCGATCCTGGGCGGCGAGGCGCGCCGGCTGCGTTTCGCCAAGGTGCCACCGACGGTGGTTATCCTGGCAGGCCTCCAGGGATCAGGCAAGACGACGCTCGCGGCGAAACTTGCCCTGTGGCTGCGCCAGCAGGGCAACACCCCGATGCTGGTTGCCGCCGACCTCCAGCGGCCTAACGCGGTCCAGCAACTACAGGTCCTCGGCGACCGCGCGGGCGTGCCCGTCTTCGCCCCGTCGCCGGGCAACGGCGTCGGCGACCCGGTCGAGGTGGCCCGCGCGTCGGTCGGCGAGGCGAAGCGGCGGCTGCAGAATATCGTCATCATCGACACGGCCGGCCGGCTCGGCATCGACGCCGGCATGATGGAGCAGGCGGCGTCCATCAGGGATGCCGTGGATCCGGACGAGATCCTGTTCGTGGTCGATGCCATGATCGGTCAGGACGCGGTGACGACGGCGCAGGCTTTCCTCGACGGGGTCGGATACGACGGGGTAATCCTGACCAAGCTCGACGGCGACGCGCGGGGCGGCGCGGCCCTTTCGATCGCCCAGGTCACCGGCCGGCCGGTGATGTTCGCGTCGTCCGGGGAGAAACTCGAGGACTTCGATCTTTTCCACCCTGACCGCATGGCTTCCCGGATTCTCGACCTGGGGGACATCCTGACGCTGATCGAGCAGGCCGAGCGGACGTTCGACCAGGATCAGGCCGCTGCCATGGCCGGGAAGCTGGCCTCGGGGGAGGGCTTCACGCTCGAGGACTTCGTCGAGCAGCTCGCCATGGTCCGAAAGCTCGGGCCGATCGGGAACCTGCTGGGCATGCTGCCGGGCGCGGCGCAGAACCGCGAGATGCTCAGCCAGGTCAGCGACGCCGACCTGGACCGCGCGGCGGCGATAGTGAACTCGATGACCGTCGGGGAACGCCGCAATCCGAAGATCATCAACGGCTCTCGGCGGGCGCGGATCGCGGGCGGCTCGGGCGTCACCGTCGGCGAGGTGAACTCCCTGATCGTGCGGTTCCTCGAGGCCCAGAAAATGATGCGGCAGATGATGGGCATGCCGGGAATGCGGCGCAACGCGCAGAAGGCGGCGCGCGGGAAGGCCAAGAAGAAGGCCAAGCCAGGACGCCCCGGGGGGGGCATCGGCACCCGGGCCCCGGCGGGCGGCGGGCCGTCCGGGCCGTCCGGGCTGCCCGCTGGTACCGGCCAGGGGCCGGCTCTGCCCGCAGGCTTCCCCGGGCTGCAGGACGGGGGACCCGGCCACGACGGGGCATTCCGGCTTCCGCCGGGCCGGGGAGGAGGCTTCGCGACTCCCCAGCCGAACCTGCCGCCAGGGTTGCGCGGCCCGCTGCCGAACCGGCGTGGCCGCCCGGGCAAGAAGGGCAGATAGGGAGGGATCACCGCGCGGGTCCCGGCGATGGCGCCTGAGGTCGCGGCGTCTGGCAGAATGTGGTCGCGACGGCAGCTTTGCGGGGCCCTCTCTCACCCGCTGAGCCGCTTCCATGTCCCACGGGTTACGCCGCCGGCCCCCACCCGCGCGCCCGCCGCCCGCCAAACGAAACTGCTGGGAGAAGACCACACCCGTGGCTGTAAAGATCAAGCTGAAGCGCCTGGGCAAGATCCGGGCGCCGTATTACAGGATCGTCGTCGCCGATGCCCGCACCAAGCGGGACGGGCGGGCGATCGAAGAAATCGGCAAGTACCACCCGAAGGCCGAGCCCTCGTTCATTGAGGTCAACTCGGAGCGGGCGCAACACTGGCTGTCTGTCGGGGCGCAGCCCACCGACCCGGTAAGGAAGATCTTCGAGATCACCGGGGACTGGCAGAAGTTCAAGGGCCTTCCTGGTGCCGAGGGGACGCTGAAGACGGCTGCCCCGAAGGAGAACCGAAAGGAGATCTTCGCTGCCGCGGTCAAGGAGACCCTGGGCGACGATGTGACGCCGCCGAAAAGCCGGGGCCGGTCGGCCGCTGCCGCCAAGGAGGGCGATGCCCCGGCGCAAAAGGGCGGCAAGGCGGCCAAGAGCGATCCGGCCAAGAGCGAACGACCCGCCAAGGCGAGGTCCGGCGAACAGTCAGCCAAGGCCAGGCACGCCGAGACCGCCGGGGATTCGAAGGCGGAGGGCGCCGACGCCAGTGACACCTCGGCCAAGGACACTGCGGCCAAGGACACTGCGGCCAAGGACACCGCGGCCAAGGACACCGCGGCCAGGAGCGCCGGGGCCAAGGATAGCGCGGTGAAGGCTCCGGCACAGGACCCGGCGGCTGCGCCGGAATCCGCGCACGCGGGGCCGGCGAACGGGGACTGACATGCTCGAAGAGGCCCTTGAGCACCTGGTGCGGGGCATCGTCGAATACCCCGACGATGTCCGTGTGGACAGTCGCGGGCTGCGAAGGGGCCGGGTCCTTGAAGTTCGCGTGCATCCGGAGGACCTGGGCAAGGTCATCGGCCGCGGAGGACGGACGGCCCGGGCGCTGCGGACCGTGATTGGCTCGCTGGCAGGCAATAGCTACGTCAGGGTCGATCTTCTGGACGCTGACGAGATCCGCTAGCCGGGCATGCAGCTTGTCGTCGGCCGCGTGGGACGGCCGCACGGGATACGGGGCGAGCTGACCGTGCAGGTTCGCACCGACGAGCCTGACCGCAGGTTCGCGGCGGGCTCCGTGCTGGCCACGGAGCCCGCCGCGCGCGGCCCGCTGACCGTCGTGTCGTCCCGCTGGCACTCCGGACGTCTCCTGGTAAGGTTCGCCGGCTGTGCGGACCGCGGCAGCGCCGACGACCTTCGCGGGACCCTGCTGGTGATGGACTCGGCAGAGGTAGCCACGTCGGCGGACCCTGACGAGTTCGGAGACTACGAGCTGATCGGACTCGAGGTACTGACCATCGCCGGGGATCAGGTCGGCGTCGTGGCCGACGTGCTGCACCACGGCCAGGACCTGCTGGTGATCGAGCCCCCGGCCGGCCGGCCCGGTCCGGCGGCGCCCGGATCCAGGCCAGGACACGATCAGATACTCGTTCCCTTCGTCGCGGCCATTGTTCCCGAGGTGGACGTCAGCGCCGGTCGCCTGGTGATCGACCCGCCGCCAGGCTTGCTAGACCTGAGCGCGCCAGGCTGAGCGGAAGGCGCTGCGTTGCGGATAGATATCATTACCATCTTTCCCGAGTACTTCTCCCCGCTGGGAGTTTCGCTGATCGGCAAGGCGGCGCAGCGGGGTGACATCGCGTTCGGGGTGCACGACCTGCGGGCCTGGGCGCACGACCCGCACCACCGCGTGGACGATGCACCGTTCGGAGGCGGCCCGGGGATGGTCATGAAGCCCGAGCCATGGGGCAAGGCACTCGATGAGCTGATCCCGGTCGGCCAGGAGGCCCGCCTGGTGCTGCCAAGCCCGGCCGGAGTGCCGTTCACCCAGGAAATGGCGGCCAGGTACGCGCGGGAGAGCCATCTCGTCTTCGGGTGCGGCAGGTACGAGGGGATCGACGCGCGCGTGGCCGAGGAGGCGCGCACCAGGATGCCCGTCGAGGAGGTGACCATCGGCGATTACGTCCTTGCCGGCGGGGAACCCGCGGTGCTGGTGATGACGGAGGCGATCTGCAGGCTGCTGCCCGGTGTCATCGGCAATGCCGGTTCCGCGTCGGATGACTCATTCGGCGGCGGCGGCGGGGCCATGGCCGACCTCGTCGAGGGCCCCGCGTATACCAGGCCGCGGGTCTGGCGCGGGCGGGCGGTGCCGCCGGTCCTGCTGTCCGGCGATCATGCGGCCGTAGCCCGGTGGCGCCGCGATGCCGCGTTGCGCCAGACGGCGGCCAACCGCCCAGACCTGGCGTCCAGGCTGGCCGGCGGCCACACTGGCGCCCTCCTTGACCCCCGCGACCGTCAGGCCCTCATCGATGCTGGTTTTCCACTCAGCGGCCAGGATATGGCAGACTGAAGCCGCAGCCCCGCGAGATGCGTGTCAGCAGGGCGCAGCCGGGCGCCCGCCGCCACGGCCCCCGAACCGACTCAGCGCGTTCGCAGGCGTGCGCGTGATGACTAATGAGGAAACCGCAGCGATGCACACCGCGATTGCCGAGCTGGAGCAGGCGCAGATCCGATCTGACATCCCGGTATTCAGGCCGGGCGACACGCTGAAGGTCCATGTTCGGGTCAAGGAGGGTAGCCGCACCAGAATTCAGGTCTTCCAGGGCGTCGTCCTGCGCCGCCAGGGCGGTGGGGCGCGGGAGACCTTCACGGTCCGCAAGATCAGCTACGGCGTGGGCGTGGAGCGGACCTTCCCGGTGCACAGCCCGTCGCTCGACAGGATCGAGGTAGTCACCCGCGGCCGGGTGCGCCGGGCCAAGCTGTACTACCTGCGCTCGCTGCGCGGCAAGGCCGCCCGGATCAAGGAACGCCGAGAGCCCGTGGCGCGCTAGGCGCGACCGCCTCCCAGCCGGGCAGCGGTCGCTGACGTCACCCGCGGAGAGTTCCAGCTAGGCTCGGATCCGATGACCAACGATGACACCGGCGACAACGGGCACGCCTTGATCAGGGCAGGCCGGGCCGGCCCGCCCGGGCGCGGCCCCGATGGCCGGGTCGGACGGGCGCCGGATCAGGATCCGCGAGGTTCGCCTATGGCAGGCACGGCCGCCCAGGATGACGCACCGGGATCGCCGGCGGATACGGGCGCCCCCGAGGACCCGCGGCGGCGGCGGAGGGGCCGGTCCGCTTGGCGCGAGCTGCCGCTGCTGGTGGTGATAGCGCTTGTGATCGCGTTGGTGATCAAGTCGTTCGTGGTCCAGGCTTTCTGGATACCGTCGTCCTCGATGGAGAACACCCTCGACATCGGTGACAAGGTGCTGGTCAACAAGCTCATCTATCATCTGCGCCCGATCCAGCCCGGTGACGTCGTGGTGTTCAACGGCGATGGTTCCTGGGAGCCCATGCCCGCCCCGGCCCGGGCCAGCCCGGATCCCCTGGTGCGGGTGTATGACGCGACGCTGGATCCGCTGTATCACTCGATCATCGGCCTGTTCGGGACCTCCCCGGGGCAGACGGATTTCATCAAGCGGGTGATCGGCGTCCCCGGCGACCACGTCGCCTGCTGCACTGCCAGCGGTGACGTGACCGTCAACGGGGTGGCCCTGCGCGAGCAGTCCTATCTCTATCCAGGAAACGTCCCGTCGACGTCGCATTTCAGCATCACGGTGCCGCCCGGGCGGCTGTGGGTGATGGGCGATCACCGCGGCATCTCGTGGGATTCCCGGGGGCACATGCAGGACCCCGGTGCCGGGACGATCCCGGAAAACAGGGTGATCGGCCGCGCATTCATGATCGTCTGGCCGCCCAGCCGGTGGCGGATCCTGCCGATTCCGTCCACCTTCGGCCAGCCCGGCATCGCCGCGCCAGCCCGGGGGCCTGCCGCCACCACGAGGGCTGCTTCCGAGCGGGATGGCGTCGTGGCCGCGCCGGCCGCGCCCTACCTCCCCCTGGAAGCGGGGTTCGCGGCCGCCGTCCCGCTGACATTGCTGCAGCGCCGGCTGCGCCGTCGGGTGCTGCGCGGTGGCCTGCCGCGCCGTCTGAGGCGCTGGTGACACGATGGAAGGCGCGGTGCAGCGGCATCCGGGATACACGCCGAGGCGTGGTTGCGGGCTGACCGGATACGAGCGTGTCCTGGCGCGGGCTGGGCTGGCACCGGTCGCCGGGATCGACGAGGCCGGCCGCGGAGCCTGCGCCGGGCCGCTGGTGGTCGCCGCGGTGGCGCTGGAGCCCCGGCGAAGACCAGGCATGGACGGGCTGGCGGACTCGAAGGCGCTGACCGCGCCGGCCCGGGAGGCTGCCTACGCCGAAGTGGTGGCGCGGGCGCTCGCCTGGCACGTGGTGGTGATCCCGCCGGGCGACATCGACGCGTTCGGGCTGCACGTTTGCAACGTGACGGGAATGCGGCGCGCGGCCGCCGGGCTGGCCTGCCGGCCCGGATACGTGCTGACCGACGGCTTTCCGGTCCGGGGCCTGGCCGTTCCGGCGCTGGCCATGTGGAAGGGCGATGAGGTCGCCGCGTGCGTCGCCGCCGCCTCGATCGTGGCCAAGGTGACCAGGGACCGGATCATGAAGGAGATTGACCGCCGGTACCCGCAGTACGGGTTTTCCCGGCATAAGGGATATTCAACGCCTAGGCACATGGCCGCCCTGGCAGTTCACGGCCCGTGCCCTGAGCACCGCAAGTCTTTCGCCAACGTGATTCAGGTGGCCCGCGCACGCGCGGGCCTGCCGCCGCTGCCCGTGGGCGAGGACCCAGCAGGTGAAGAGGCAGAATTGTCCTATGGTTGACCTCATTCGGGTCGTGCTCACGTGGCGCGGGCCGGGACTGCTGTCGCTCGGCCGCGCCGGCGATCTCACTGCCGGGGCACCGCGTGCTTTGGCCTGCCAGCCGGGCGGAACGCGCGCGGTCAGAACGGAGGGAGCCACATGAGCGCAGAGGATCTCGAGAAGTACGAGACGGAGATGGAGCTGCAGCTCTACCGCGAGTACCGCGATGTGGTCGGCTTGTTCACTCACGTCGTCGAGACCGAGCGCCGGTTCTACCTCACCAACCAGGTGGAGCTGAGCGCGCGCACCACGGATAACGGCGAGGTGTTCTTCGAGGTCACCATGCAGGATGCCTGGGTCTGGGACATGTACCGCCCGGCACGGTTCGTGAAGAACGTCAGGGTCGTGACGTTCAAGGACGTGAACATCGAGGAACTCGCCAAGAGCGACCTTCAGCTTCCCGACCCCGACGACAAGCAGCAGGGCTTCTCCTGACCAGCGCTCGCGCCTGACCGCGCCTGCTTGCACCGCCGACTCGGCGGACATCTAACCATGGCCTGGCGACAGTCTCGGCCGGCTTTCCACATTCGGGTGACCGCTGGCGTTCCTTCCACAGGTGACGGCGGTCGCCGGCGGGCGATCACCCGGTTCCGCCAATGTCGGAGCCGGAGGTGGTGAGATTGAGCGCCAAGGATGCCCTCGGTAAGCGAGGGGAGCGGCTCGCCGCGGAGTACTTGCAGGAAGCCGGGTTCCGCATACTCGCTCGCAACTGGCGTTGCGCCGAAGGAGAGATCGATATCGTGGCGGCGGACCGCCGGGTCCTCGTCGCCTGCGAGGTGAAGACCCGCTCCGGCACCCGGTACGGCACCCCGCTCGAGGCCGTCACCAGGAAAAAGAGGAGCCGGCTCCGCCGGCTGGCGGTGCGCTGGGTGGTCGCCAACGGCGTCCTGTTCGATGAGGTGCGCGTCGATGTCGTCGAGGTGCTGAAGGACCAGCGGAAGGGCTTCACGATCGAGCACGTTCGCGGGGTGGGCTAGATGTCGCTTGCGCGCACTCACTCCATCGCGCTGGTGGGCGTGGAGGGCCACCCGGTCGAGATCGAGGCCGACATCGAAAATGGCCTGGTCGGGCTTTTGCTGGTGGGACTGCCGGACACCGCGCTGCGCGAGGCGCGCGACAGGATCAGGTCGGCGATCGTCAACAGCAACCAGCGGTGGCCGAATCGCAGGATCACCGTGGGCATGTCGCCCGCCAGCCTGCCGAAGAGAGGCAGCAGCTTCGATATCGGCATCGCTGTAGCGATCTTGAGCGCGGACGGGGTCATCCCTCCGGCCAGGATCAGGGATCTGATGTTCCTCGGCGAGCTGGGGCTCGACGGCAGGCTGCGACCGGTTCGCGGGGTGCTTCCGGCGGTTGCTGCCGCTGCGGCGGCGGGCTTTTGCGCCGTCGCCGTGCCGTCTGCGAACGCGCCCGAGGCATGCCTGGTGCCGGGGATGCGGGTGGTGGCCGCCCCGAGCCTGGGTTCGCTGGTGGGATGGCTGCGCGGCCGGGGTCGGCCGGGACCGCAGCGCGGCCGGGCCCGCCCACGCGAGGGGGCCGGATCGCCAGCGAGCCCGCCGCAGGCGCGCGGGATGGAGGAAGGCGAGGCGGCCGGGGTGCTGGTGTTCGAGGGCGGGACGGTGCCCGAGGTGCCGGGCGGCAACGGGCCCGGCTCCGGGTCTGGGTCCAGCGGACGTGACCTGGCCGATCTGGTCGGGCAGCCGGCGGCCCGCCGGGCCGCCGAGATCTGCGCAGCGGGCGGCCACCACCTGCTGCTGCTCGGCCCGCCGGGGGCGGGCAAGACCATGCTGGCCGAACGGCTGCCGACGGTCTTGCCCCGGCTGGAACCCGGCGCGGCGCTCGAGGTCAGCGCGATTCACTCGATCGCCGGGACGCTGCCGTCCGGCAGCCCGTTACTGACCGAGCCTCCGTTCTGCGCGCCCCATCACACCGCGACCCGGGCGGCGATCGTGGGCGGCGGCAGCGGCGCTCTACGTCCCGGCGCGGCGTCGCTGGCGCATCAAGGGTGCCTGTTCCTGGACGAGGCCCCGGAGTTCTCCCGGGATGTCCTGGACGCGCTCCGCCAGCCGCTGGAGTCCGGGGAGGTCGTGCTCGCCCGCTCCGGGCTGACGGCGAGGTTCCCGGCGAGGTTCACGCTCGTGATGGCGGCCAACCCGTGCCCGTGCGCGAGCGCGGCGCCCACCCGTGCGGCATGCACCTGCCCGCCGCTGGTGCGCCGCCGGTACCTGGCCCGGCTGTCCGGACCGCTGCTCGACCGGGTGGACGTGAAGGCTGAGTTCCTGCCGGTCGGGAGGGCCGAGCTGCTCAGCGACCGGAAATTCACCGAGCCCAGCTCGGTGGTGGCCGAGCGGGTGGCGGCGGCCCGGCAGCGGATGGCGTCCCGCCTGCGCGGCACTGGCTGGCGGCTCAATGCGGAGATACCGGGCAGGGAGCTGCGTCGTCGCTACTCGCCCGCGCCCGGTGCCCTGGCGCCCCTGGAGCGGGCCATGGACCTGGGCGAGATCAGCGCCCGCGGGGTCGACCGCGTCATCCGGCTCTCCTGGACCATCGCCGACCTCGGCGGCGTCGCCCGGCCCACGGCCGCCGAGGTCAGCTATGCGCTGGGCCTGTGGCTGGGCCTGGCCCCGTGACCGGCAGTAGCGCGACGGGCGGGCCAGGGGGCGCGGAGCGCTTCGCCCGCACCGCGCTGAGCTTCGTGGCACAGCCCGGTGACCTGACGCTCGGCGCCCTGCTGCGGGCTCGCGGCCCGGCCGGGGCTTTTGCCGCGATCTGTGCTGGCGGGCCTGCGGACACGGTCGGCGCAGGCAGTGGTATCCCAGGTCTGAGCCGCGCGACGCAGCGCTGGGCGGCCCGGCTCGACTCGGTCCCCCCGGATTCCCGGTTCGCCGCCTGGGAACGCGCCGGCATCCGCGTGGTATGCCCGGGTGATCCGGAATGGCCTACCCAGCTCGACGTTCTCGGTGACGCCCGCCCGCTCGTGCTGTGGCTGCAGGGCAGCGCGGACCTGCGGTTCACCTGCCTGCGTTCGGTGTCGATCGTGGGAGCCCGCGCGGCAACCGGCTACGGCCAGCACGTTGCCACCGAGATGGCGGCGGGGCTGGCCGAGCGGAGATGGGCGGTGATCTCCGGTGGCGCTTATGGAATTGACAGTTCCGCGCACCGCGGGGCGCTCGGTGCCGACGGGGTCACCGTCGCGGTGCTGGCGTCCGGGATCAGTTACGGCTACCCCAAGGGCCACCATGAGCTCTTCGCAGCCATCGCCGGCCAAGGGGTGGTGGTCAGCGAGTGGCCGCCGGACCAGGCCCCCACCAGGCCGGGGTTCCTCGTCCGCAACAGGGTGATCGCCGCTCTGAGCCGCGGCACGGTCGTGGTAGAGGCCGCGGTGCGCAGCGGGGCGCTGAGCACCGCCCGGCATGCCCGGGACCTCTGTCGTCCGCTGATGGCGGTGCCCGGGCCGGTGACCTCGGCGCTGTCGGAAGGCTGTCACGAGATCATCAGAGAGTGGGCAGCGGTGTGCGTGACCCGTGCGCAGGACGTCATCGAGCACGTCTCGCCGTGCGGGGACGGACTGAGCGCCCGCCGCCGCGGGCCCGCCTGTCCCAGGGACGGCCTGGACCCGGTCACCAGTGCTGTTCTCGAGGCCGTTCCGTCCCGGGCCGGGAACGGGCCGGCCGCGATCGCGATTTCCGCTGGGGTAGACCTGGACACCGCCATCCGGTGCCTCGGGGCGTTGGCCGCGGCCGGGTTCGTGGAGCGCTGCGTCAGGGGCTGGCGAGTACGCAAGAATGCCTGACACGCGCCCGCGCTGCCGCAGTCCGACGCCAGCGCCAGGAACACTAGGAGGCATGCACCCGCAGCCTGAGCCGGCCCGGCGCGAGCCGGCGGCTTGCGGGTCGGCGCTGCCGGGCTGGGCCGGTGAGCGGCTGGCAGGCTTCGAGCGGCATCTGGCGGCAGAGCGCGGCTTGTCGCGGCACACCGTCCGTGCGTACCTCGGGGACGTTCGTGCCCTCCTTGAGCACGCCTGGGCAGCCGGGCTCGAGGACCTGGCCTCGCTGGACATCGGCGTTATCCGGGCCTGGCTGGCGTCCCAGCACGCTGGCGGGATGACGCGCGCCACGCTGGCCCGCAGGTCCGCCGCCGCCCGGGCCTTCACGGCGTTCGCGCACTCGCGCGGCTGGCTGAACGGGGACCCCGGCCCTCTGCTCGGGACGCCGAAAGCGGTCCGCCGCCTTCCGAATGTGCTCGGTCAGGACCAGATCGCGGCGGTCCTCGCGGCAAGCGAAGCCGAGCCGCAAGCCGCGGCAGACCCACGTGCAGCAGCGATCGCGTGGCGTGACACGGCGATCATGGAGCTTCTGTACGCGGCCGGCATCCGGGTGAGCGAACTATGCGGGCTCGATGTCGGCGACCTCGACGACGGGCGGAGGACCGTGCGCGTTCTGGGCAAGGGAAGCAGGGAGCGCGTGGTACCGGTCGGTATTCCGGCCGCGAGGGCCGTGCGCCGATGGCAGGATGCCGGCCGCCCGCTGCTGGCTACCGAACGCTCAGGGCCCGCGCTGTTCCTCGGTGCGCGGGGCGGGCGCCTGGATCCGCGGACGGCCCGCCGGGTCGTGCACGCCAGGATCGCGGCTGCCGAGTCCGTGCCGGATGCCGGACCGCACGCCCTGCGTCACACCGCGGCGACGCACCTGCTGGAAGGCGGCGCGGATCTGCGCAGCGTGCAGGAGATTCTCGGCCACGCATCCCTCGCCAGCACCCAGATCTACACGCATGTGACGGTCGAGCGCCTGTTGTCCGCCTACCGGCAGGCGCACCCGCGGGCCTGAACGGAACGGGCAGTCGGCAGGGGCAGCCGGCACGGCGGAGGGCAACGTCATTCGGCGAGCCCGCATCGGCCCACTCCCCGATGTAGACTAATCGCTAGCTGTCATTTGCCCGCTCATGACGCGCGGGCCGATGGCGAAATTCGCGCGTCCGCTAGTCGCGCGGGATGCCGGGAATCGGGACCCGGCACCCGGCGGAACGCATCTCACCGGTCCGCGGGACTGCCTCCTGCGGCGAGTGCGTACGGGCGCCAGGGAACAACCGATATGCGCCCGGCCTGGCCGGCAGGGCGCGCGACAGGAAAGGGGCACCGGCATGGCCCCGGTCGTCACCATGCGGCAGTTGCTCGAAAGCGGCGTTCACTTCGGCCACCAGACTCGCCGCTGGAACCCGAAGATGAAGCGGTTCATCTTCACCGAACGCAACGGGATCTACATCATTGACCTCCAGCAATCGCTGGTGTTCATCGACCGTGCCTATGAGTTCATCAAGGAGACCGTGGCACATGGCGGCTCGGTCCTCTACGTCGGTACGAAGAAGCAGGCCCAGGAGGCAATCGCCGAGCAGGCCCGCCGGGTGGGGATGCCGTTCGTTAACCAGCGCTGGCTCGGCGGGATGCTGACCAACTTCACCACGGTCTACAAGCGGCTGCAGCGGCTGAAGGAACTTGAAGAGATCGACTTCGATGACGTGGCGGGCTCCGCCCTGACCAAGAAGGAACTTCTGCAGCTCAAGCGTGAGAAAGACAAGCTGGAGCGTTCCCTGGGCGGCATCAGGGACATGGCACGGGTGCCGAGCGCGCTGTGGGTGGTCGACACCAAGAAGGAGCACATCGCGGTCAGCGAGGCCCGCAAGCTGGGCATCCCCGTCATCGCGATCCTCGACACCAACTGCGACCCCGACGAGGTGAGCTACCCGATCCCGGGTAACGACGACGCGATCCGCAGCGTTGCACTGCTCACCAGGGTGGTCGCCGATGCCGTTGCTGACGGCCTGATCGCTCGAGCGGGAGCGGCCGGCGGCGAGGAGAAGCCATCCGTGCCGGCCGCGGACGGCGTTCTGGGTGCCGAGGAACCGCTGGCCGAGTGGGAGCGCGCGCTGCTCGAAGGCAGGTCCGAGGATAACGGGGCGGGCGTCGCCGTGGCGGCAGACGCCGCGCCCGCGCAGGCGGCGCCACCGGAGACCGCGCCGTCCGGGCCCGCGCCACCGGAGACCGCGCCATCGCAGCCCGCGCCACCGGAAGCTGCGCCCGCGCGGACCGCGCCACGGCAGGCTCCCGAATCGCAGACGGCGGCACCACAGGCTCCCGAACCTGGCCGCGTGCCTTCCGGAGGGGCCGCGACGGCAGGCGGCAGCACGCCATCAGCGGATCCAGCTGGCACGCCGGCGGATCAGGCGACCGCTCACCCGGCGTCCGAGCCCGCCTGAGCGCGCCGCCCGGCTGCCTACCGGCCCCTGAGCCCGACCGCCTGTGGCCCAGGCCCTGTGGCCCGGGCCCGGCGGCCTGCCGGCTGCCACGGCACGAGGCGACCGCCATCACAGGCAAGCGAGAGATAGAAGAGATGAGGATATGGACTACAG
>Ga0335078_10002480_pt1 | contig 27972 bp, 27 predicted proteins | sample Lox_Sample_32_FD_206711 | JGI IMG/M metagenome (GOLD analysis project Ga0335078, IMG submission 206711) | Soil microbial communities from Loxahatchee National Wildlife Refuge, Florida, United States - Lox_Sample_3.2 | ecosystem: Environmental > Terrestrial > Soil > Wetlands | place: USA...
CCTGGGCATGGAAAAGGAGGCGAAGTGCAGGTCAGCTTGCCACGTTGACAGTCATCCGGTACGGTCCAAGTAGGTCATGAAGGTCGCCAGGCCGACGGCGACCAGGGCCCACCAGCGTCTGGACACGTTCCTCTCCTCCCGGGTGACTGCCCGTCCTGTACATCGATCCTGTACTGCGATCATGTACGTCGTTCCTATACGTCGTACATGCAATGCTGACAGCATGACTTGTACGGCGTATAGTTGTCAAGTGATGGCACCGACCCGACCGCTGGACAGCGCTCCGGCAGACACGCAACGGCCCCGGCTGAGCAAGGCCACGGTGGTCGCGCGGGCGATGGCGCTCGCCGACGCCGAGGGCCTGGACGCGCTCACCATCCGGCGGCTGGCCACTGAGCTCGGGGTCACCCCGATGGCGCTGTACTGGCACTTCCGGAACAAGGAGGAGCTGCTGGCCGGGCTGGCCGACCAGATCTGGAGCGAGCTCGACACCGACGTCGACCCGGCCGCCTCCTGGCCCGACCAGCTGCGCGCGCTGCTGGAGTCGCTGGTGCGCGTGCTGCGGACACATCCGTCCGCGTCAGAGCTGCTCGTGGCGGGGGAGAAGCAGAGCGCCGCGGCGCTGGAAGCGACCGAGGTCGCGCTGGGCATCCTGCACCGGGCGGGCTTCGACCCGCGGCACGCCAGTGCGATCGCCCGCAGCGCGCTGTGGACCGGGCTGATGCTGGCCATGGCCGAGCCAGGCCGCGACCCGTCGCTGGATGAGGCCGAGCGCGCCGAGCGCTCGCGGCGCAACAAGATCCGGCTGGCCATGCTGCCGCCCGACCGCTACCCGCGGCTCATCGAGGCGGCGGAACCAATGACCGCGTGCGACGACCCGGACTTCCACTACCAGTTCGGCATCGATCTGTACATCCAAGGTGTCGAGGCCATGGCCGCGGCGCAGGGCTGACCGGCGGCCGTGGCGGGGAACGGGGGTAAGCGGCATGCCAGCAACGCAGCACGATCAGCCCGCGGGAGCGCCACCCAGCCCGCGGTTCGGCGGCGTGTCCAGCTGGGTGGACATCGACGGGCCGGTGCACTACCTCGACTTCGGCGGGCCGGCCGATGGCCCGGTCATCGTCGGCGTGCACGGGCTCAGCGGCGCCGCGGTGAACTGGGCCGCGATCGCGCCGCTGCTGACCGGGCACTGCCGGCTGCTCGCCCCCGACCTGGTCGGCCACGGCATGACCCGGTCGTCGGGGCGCAGCGCGAAGGTGCCCGCCAACCGGGCGCTGCTGCACCGGTTCATCGAGACCGTGACCGGCTCGCCGGTCATCCTGATGGGCAACTCGATGGGCGGGATGATCTCGCTGCGCGAGGCGGCCGCCGCCCCGGCCACGGTGGCCGGCCTGATCCTGCTCGACCCGGCCCTGCCCATCGTGCCGGCCCGGCCGGACCCGCTGGTCACCGCCATGTTCCTGGTGTACGCCATCCCCGGGCTGGGCCGCCGGCTGATGCGGCGCGGGCGCAGCCTGACCCCCGAGCAGATGGTGCACCGGGTGCTGGAGCTGTGCTGCGTGGACGTGACCCGGGTCAGCCGCACCACGATCGACCAGCATGTCGAGATGGCGCGCAGGCGGGCCGCGATCACCAGCGGCGAGCAGGATTTCCTCACCGCCGCGCGTTCGGTCCTGGCCGAGTCCTCTTATGTCACCGGGCGGCGGTACCGGCGCGCGGTCCGCGCGGTCCGCTGCCCGGTGCTGCTGCTGCACGGCACGCGGGACCGGCTGGTGCCGGTGGCCGCGGCCCGCGCGGCGGCGCGCGCCCACCCGGCCTGGACCGTCGTGGAGCTGCCGGGGGTGGGGCACGTGCCGCAGCTGGAGGCGCCACGGGACAGCGCGAAGCTGATCACCGAATGGCTCGGCACCGCGGGCCAGCACGCAGCCGAGGCGGCGGCCCGGCCCCGGTAGCCCATCGCAGCCCGGTACCGGCCAGCCCCGGCACGCCGGCGTGACCGTGGCTTCGGTCAGCCCGGCCAACGCCAGGTGGCCAAGGTCCCCGCCGACGGGGAAGGACGCCCGTAGCGCGGCGCACCCGGCCGGCGCAGGCTCGAAGTAGGCGAGTGGCGACCGGCTCTGACGGCCCGTTCCCCGGCACACCGGCCTGCCGGGCCGGGTGCTTGCCTGGCACAGCCTGCGTCAAGCGCGGAGGGAGTCCGCAGCGATGAGTTTCAACCTCGCGGTCATCTTGACGGAGACCGCATCAACCACACCTGACACGGCAGTGGCCCTCTACCCGGGTGGCCAGCTGAGCTACGGCGAGCTGGATGTCATGTCGAACCGGCTGGCGTCCGCCCTGGAGTCGGCCGGGATCCGGCCCGGTGACCCGGTGGGCCTGCAGCTGCCCAACATCCCCCAATTCCTGATCTCCTACTTCGGCATCCTCAAGTGCGGTGGCGTGGTCGTCCCGCTGAACGTCATGCTCAAGGCGCCCGAAGTGGCCTACCAGCTGAGCGATTCGGGGGCGAAGCTGCTCATCACCTGGTCCGGGATCCTCGGCGACGCGGTCAAGGGGGCCGACGCCGCCGGCCTGGACATGATCTATGCCGTCGGGCAGTCCGTGGAGGCGGACGGGGCCATGCCGTTCGAGTGGCTGCTCGCCGGGCCGGCGAACGCGTACCAGATGGCCAACCGCGAGCTGACCGACACCGCGGCCATCGTCTACACCTCGGGCACGACTGGCCGTCCCAAGGGCGCCGAGCTGACCCACATCCAGCTCTACATGAACTCCGACATACCTGGTCGCCTCTTCCAGGTGCGCTCCGACGACGTGGTCATCACCGTGCTCCCGCTGTTCCATGTGTTCGGGATGTCCAGCATCATGAACGTGTGCGTCCGGTTCGGCTGCACGATGTCGCTCGTCCCGAGATTCGATCCGGCCGCCGTGCTCACCGCGATCGAGCAGCACCGGGCCACGATCTTCGAGGGCGTGCCCGCCATGTTCATCGCGCTGCTCAACTACCCGGGCCTGGACAGCTACGACGTCTCCTCCCTCCGGGTCGCGATCTCGGGCGGTGACTCCATCCCCGGTCCCGTGCTGGATGCGTTCGAGAAGCACTTCGGCCTGATCATCCTCGAGGGTTACGGGATGACCGAGACGGCGTCCACCACCACGTTCAACGTGAGCGAGACCGACCGCCGGGCCTACAGCGTGGGCAAGCCGATCTGGGGCACGGAGACACAGGTCTGGGACAGCGAGGGTCATCCCCGCCCCGCGGGCCGGGATCAGGTGGGCGAGGTCGTCACGCGGGGGCTGCACGTCATGAAGGGCTACCTGAACGACCCGCAGGCCACCGCCGAGGCCTTCACCGGGGACTGGCTGCACAGCGGTGACCTCGGCTACTTCGATGAGGATGGCTACCTGTTCATCGTCGGCCGCAAGAAGGAGCTGATCATCCGCGGCGGGTACAACGTGTATCCCCGGGAGATCGAGGATGTCCTGCACTCCCATCCCGGTGTGGCCGAGGCCGCGGTCGTCGGTGTGCCGCACGAGCGGCTGGGTGAGGAAGTCCTGGCCGTCATCATCGTGCGGGCCGGCGCTCAGGTCACCGCGGGTGAGCTGAGCCGCTATTGCAAGGAGCGGCTGGCCGCCTACAAGTACCCGCGGATCTTCGAGTTCCGCGACGAGCTGCCCAAGAACAGCCTCGGCAAGGTACTGAAAGATCAGCTCGTCGCGGGCTGAGCCCAGCCCTGGAGCGGGGAAGACGCGGAGGAATGTCATGGAGCGGATGAGCACCCTGGACGCTGGTTTCTACTTCGTCGAGCACGAGAACGTCCCGATGCACATCGGGTCGGTGGCCGTGTTCAGGGGCCCGCCACCCAGCTTCCCGGAGCTGTGCGAGCTGCTCGCCGCGAAGCTGCCGCTGGTACCGCGGTATCGCCAGGTCGTGCGCACCACCCCGTTCCAGGTCTTCCGCCCGGTCTGGGTGGACGACGAGCATTTCGACCTCGGCCAGCATGTCCGGCGCGCCGTCGTCCCGCGCCCGGGTGGCAACCACCAGCTGCGCCAGCTGGCCGCGGAGATCTTCGCCCAGCCGCTGGACCTGTCCCGGCCGCTGTGGGAAGCGTGGCTGCTGGACGGGCTCAAGGGGGGGCGCTGGGCCATCCTGTCCAAGGTGCACCATTGCGTGGTGGACGGTGTCGGCGGCAACGACCTGATGACGGCGATCTTCGAGCTGACTCCCGATGCCGCCCAGCCGCAGCCGGCATCCTGGTCACCGGAGCCGGAGCCGACGACGGTTGATCTGCTGACCGCGAGCCTGCGGGCGAGCCTGGCCGGGCCGCTGCGCCAGCTGGCTGACCTGCCCGGCCTGCTCGGCCAGCCGCTGCCGTCAGCCGACCGCATCCTGGGCTACTCACGGGGCCTGACCGCCAGCGCCCAGCGGCTGACCGCCGCCTCGGCGTCGTCGCTGAATGGGCCGATCGGCCGGGACCGGCGCTGGACCGGGGTATCGGCCCAGCTGGACGAGATCCGGAGAATCCGCCGGGCGCTGGGCGGCACGGTCAACGATGTGCTGCTGGCCGCGATCACCCGGGGGTTCCGCGACCTGCTGCAGGCCCGCGGCGAACTGACCGACGGCCTGGTGGTGCGCTCCCTGGTCCCGGTCTCGGTTCGTCACGTGGACGAGGCCGGGATGCTCACCAACCGGGTATCGGCGGTGCTCGCCAACTTGCCGGCCGGTGAGCCGGATGCGCTGGGCCGGCTGGCGGCGATCCGCGCTCAGATGGACGAGATGAAGCGCACGTCCCAGGCGGTCGGCGCGGAAGTGCTCACCGGGATGCTCGGCTTCACCGTGCCGATGCTGCTGGCCGCCGGCTGCCGGGCCGCTTTCCAGCTGCCGCAGCCGCTGGTCCAGACGGTCACCACCAATGTGCCCGGGCCCCCGGTCCCGCTGTATGTGCTCGGCCGGCGGCTGGTTCGGATCCATCCCTACGTGCCCATCGCGGATAACGTGCGCATCTCAGTCGGGATCCTCTCTTACCAGGGCCGGTTTTCCTTCGGCATCACCACCGACTACGCGGCCGTGCCCGACGTGCGCGTGCTGGCCCGGGGTATCCGCCGTGGCCTGGACGAACTCGATGCCGCGGCCGCAGTCAGGCCCGGGCTCGTTGCTGTCGGCTGACGCGGCGCTCAGCCCCAGCCGGGCCCGGGCCCATCGCCACCGGCTGAGCTGGCGCCCAGCGCCGGGTCGGCCAGCCGGTTCGCCTGCTGGATATGCGCTGGTCGAATGGGGTATATCTAATACTTACCCGGCAGTAACAGGGCGGCTTCGGCGGGGATCCCCGGCGAGGACGCGGCGGCGCGCTGGGTGCGGAGGTGACCATGAGTCGTGACCGGGGGCACGGGGCCACCGGCCCGCACGCCGGCCGGGACGGAGCCGCACCGGACCGCGTCGGTCTGGTGCTGGGCGCCGGCGGTGTGGTGGGCGCGGCCTGGATGACCGGTGCTCTGCAGGCGGTGCAGGAGCGGCTGGGGCGCCCCCTCGGGGAAGTGGACCTGATCGTGGGCACCAGCGCGGGCAGTGTGCTGGCCGCCGCGCTGCGCTGCGGCGTCAGCATCGAGCAGATGGTGGCTTTGCAGCGCGGTGAGCCCGTGCCGGAGCTGCGCGGCGCGGGTGTGCGCGATCTCGACGACGGCCCGCTGCCACCCCGGCCACAGCTGCGGGCGGGCTCACCCCGGCTGATGCTGGCCACGCTGCTGACCCCGCACCGGGTACACCCGGGCGTGGGGGCGAGCGCGTGGCTGCCGCTGGGCCGGGCGCGGCACGAGGCGCTGCGGACCACGGTGGAGGCGCTGCAGAGCCGGGCCGGCCAGCCCGGCACCGGCTGGGCGGACGACCGGACGTGGATCACCGCGGTCGACTACGACTCGGGACGGCGCGTCATATTCGGCGCCGCGGGTGCCCCGCTGGTCCCGCTCGCTGACGCGGTCGTCGCGTCGTGCTCGATCCCAGGGTGGTACGCGCCGGTCGCCATCGGCGGCCGCCGCTATGTGGACGGCGGCGTCCGGTCGGTCACCTCGCTCAGCACCGTGGCCGGGCGGGGGTTCACCGAGGTCTACGTGCTCGCCCCAATGGCCAGCATCGAGCCGGATCGCCCGGCCCGGCGGACCGAGCGGCTGGAGCGCCGCCTGCGCCGGCTGATCACCCGGTCCCTGCTCCGCGACGCGCAGCTGCTGCGGGCTCAGGGCACCCGGGTGACGCTGCTCACCCCGGGCCGCGAGGACCTGGCCGCGATGGGCGTCAACCTGATGGACCCGCGGCGCCGGGGGCCGGCGCTCGCGACGTCGCTGCGCACCTCGGCCGCCGCGCTCGCGGCCAGCGCCGGCAGCCAGCCCCGGGTCGCCTGACCCGGCCGCGCCTGACCCGGTCGCACCTGACCCGGTCGCACCAGGCCGGTGGCCGCCTGACCAGGCCTGGCCGGACCCGGGTGGCGAAGCAGGCGGCAGGTCCCGCCGGTGCCTGGCCCGCCGGGGACACCGCCGGGCCAGGGTGTGTCCTGCCACACCTAGGGCACCGGCTGCCGGGCTCCGCCCGGGGTGGCCTGCTCGGCCATGGCCGCCAGCTCGCGAATCAGCCCGGCCACCACCTCGGGTGCCTCCAGCGGGGTCATGTGGCCGACGCCGGGCAGCTCGGTCAGCCCGGCCAGGCGGGGGAGGTGGCGGGCCAGCTGCCGGGCGTGCACCGGCGGGGTGAGCCGGTCCGCCTGGCCGACCAGGACCCGGGTGGGCACGTCCAGCCGGACCAGCCCGGCGGTGACGTCCAGCCGGGCGAGCACGTGCCCCCAGGCGGCCCGGGCCCGCCGGTCACAGCCCTGGATGATGGCCGCATTGACCGCGGCGAGTTCCGCGGGGGCATCGGGGCCGAGGGTCAGGTAAGAGATCATGGGCTGGCTGACCGGGCCGAGCGGCGCCGCCGACGTGATCAGCCAGTGCTGGGCTGCGACCAGGGCCGGGACGAACCCGGCCAGCGGGATCGCCAGCGCCTCGCCGAGCAGATTGGCCGCCCCGGTGGACGCGAGCAGCACCCCGCCCACCCGGTCCAGCACCGGCTGGCGCGGCGCAGCGGCCATGATGGCCATGCCGCCCATGCTGTGCCCGGCGAGTACCGCCCGCCCACCCACGGGCACCGTCTCGTGCAGCACCGCCTCGAGGTCGTCAGCCAGCGCCTCGATGCTGCATCCGGCATCCCCGGGGTGCTCGGTGCCGCCGTGCCCCCGCTGGTCGTAGGCCACCACCCGGAACTGGCCGCGCAGCGCCCGGATGACCGGCGCCCAGAACGCGATCGAGCATGTCCAGCCGTGAATCAGCACGATCGTGGGCGCGCTGGGACGCTGCGGCCCGTGTGTCTCCACGTTCAGCTGGACCCCGCCGCCCGAGGTGACCTGGGTGCGCAGGGCCGGCTCCGGCGGTTCCAGGTATCCGCCGTAGCCGCCGGCCCTCATCCCGCCCCCGCCGGGATCACCTGGTACTCGGCCAGGTCCAGGCGCTGGGTCGCGCGGCGGAACCGCCGCACCGACCCGGGCCACAACGTCGGGTTGCGCCCGGCAGGGCTCAGGTACCAGCTGACGCAGCCGCCGGTCATCCACACCGTGGACCGCATCCGCCGCTGGACGTCAGCGTTCCAGCGCAGCTCGGCTGCGGCCTTCGCGTCCAGCGCCGCCGCCCCGGTCCGGTCGAGCGCATCCAGGTAGTCGAGCACGTAGCTCAGCTGGGCCTCGATGATGTGGATCAGCGAGTTGTGGCCCAGCCCGGTGTTCGGCCCGATGAGCAGGCACAGGTTGGGAAACCCGGACACGGTCGTGCCGCGCAGGGCCCGCATGTCACCGCCCCACGCCCCGGCCAGGCTGATCCCGCCGGCTCCGTACAGGTGCCCGGCCAAGGGCATGTCGGTGACGTGGAAGCCGGTGGCGAAAATGATCGCGTCGGCCTCCCGGGTGGTGCCGTCCTGCGCGGTCAGCGTGTGGCCGTCCACCGTGGCCAGCCCGGCCGCGACCACCTCGGCGTTCGGCTGGGCCAGCGCCGGATAGTAGTCGTTGGACAGCAGCACCCGCTTGCAGCCGAGCACGTAGCGGGGGGTGAGCTTGGCCCGCAGTTCCGGGTCCTTCACCGACCTGGCCAGGTGCGCGGTGGCGATCCGCTGCGCGGCGCGCAGTAGCGCGGGCCGCTGCACGAAGCCGACGACGAGCGACTCCCGGCTGACGTTCAGGCCGAGCCGGACCGCCCGCTGGGCCAGCGGGACGCGCCGGTAGAACGACTTCTCCAGCTCGCTGATCCGCCGGTCGCTGCGCGGCATCACCCACGCCGGGGTGCGCTGGAACAGCGTGAGCCGCTGCGCCACCGGCTGGATCGAGGGCACGATCTGGATCGCCGACGCGCCCGTGCCCACCACCGCGACCCGCTTCCCGGCCAGGTCCGCGCCGTGATCCCAGCGGGCCGAATGGAAGACCTGGCCGGCAAACGTGTCCAGGCCCGGGATGTCCGGGATGGCCGGGTTGGACAGCGGGCCGCCCGCCGCGATCAGCACATCGGCAGTCAGCTCCCCGCGCGTCGTCCGCACCTGCCAGCGCATAGCTGCCCCGTCCCAGCGGGCTTCGCGCACTTCGGTTTCCAGACGAATATGGCCGGGCAGCTGATACCGGTCGGCCACCTGTCGCAGGTACGCGAGAATTTCGGGCTGCCGGGAGAAGCTGTGCGACCAGCCGGGGTTCGGCGCGAACGAGTACGAGTAGATGTGCGACGGAATGTCGCAGGTGCAGCCGGGGTAGCTGTTGTCGCGCCAGGTACCGCCGATCGCGGGTGCCCGCTCCAGGATGATGAAATCCGTCCGGCCGGCCTGGAGGAGCCGGATTCCAGCCCCGATGCCAGCGAAGCCGGCGCCGATGATGGCGATCCGCACGTGGCCGGGCAGCCCGCTGGCCCGGCTGGCGTCGGTCTCCCCCACGCGAGCATGCTACCCAGAAGTAACTGCCCGACGGACGCATCTCCGTCGCAGGTGACGCGGCGTTTGCTGCAGGTGACGCGGCGTCCTCGCAGCGGGTGCGGGCTGGCCCGCGGGGCCCAGGAGCTGACCTGCACGGTCCTGGGGCGGGCCGGGCGCGGTATACCGCCCTCTATCTCAAAAATGAGATACCTTGTTAGATATGAAAGGCCAGGAGCGGCGGCCTCCTCCGGCGGCTGCGGGGACGGCCCGGGACCAGCCCGGCCTGCCGCTGCTGCCTGGATTCCGGGAGATGGCGCTGCGCCGGATGGCCGGCGAACGGCGCCGGCTGGTATCCGAGCTGACCGCGCAGCGGCAGTCCGCGGGGCTGTCACAGACCCAGGTCGCGGCGCGGATGGGTACCTCGCAGTCGGCGGTCGCCCGGATCGAGGCGGGTGACGCCGACGTGCGCGCCTCTACCCTGGAGCGGTACGCGGCCGCCGTCGGCACGCAGCTCAGCTGGCAGCTGGCCGGTGAGCCGGCCGGTCGGCCCATTCCAGCCGGGCCGTCCGCCCCCGCCGGGCCGCCGGCCGTCCCACCCAGCATGCCCGTCCCACCCGGCCCGCGCCGCTCACCTGGGACGCCCAGCGGGCCAGCCGGTCACCCAGCCGCCCACCCGGGGCTGCCCGGCGACCCTTCGCGGCTGGCGCCCGCGGCATCGGCCGGGCCATCCATGCCGCCGCGGCTGGGCCCGGCCACCCCAGCCGGGCCTTCCGGGATGCCCCCGCGACCGGGCCCGGTGGCATCACCCGCGCCGCCAGTCCCGGCAGAAGCGCCCGGGAAGGCGGGCGGGCCATCGCGGCCACCCCAGACTCCCGGGCCGGGGTTTCGGATCCGGCCCGGCCGGGATCAGCGACCGTAGGAGGAGCCTGATGACAGCGCCCGTGACCGGTTCATTCCCAGGCCCGCGCCCGGGGGGGCCACCGGCCGGGCCGTCCCGGCCCGGGGTTCCCGGGGTGCCCGGCTGGCCCGGCCCGCCGCGCCCGTCCGCCCCGCCGTCCTATCCCATGGTCTCGCCCTCCCGGGTGTGGACCGAGCCGGGCGACTGGCCCGGCCGGATCTACCAGCGCCTGCTGGAGCGGCGCATCGTGCTGGCCGCCGGCCACCTGGACGGGGAAGCAGCCACCGTGCTGTGTGCGCAGCTGCTCACCCTGGACGCCGAGGGTGATGAGCCCATCCGGCTGGAGCTGCAGGGGCTGGACGCCGAGCTGCCCGCCGCGCTTACCGTCATGGGTGTCCTCGACGTCCTGCGCGTCCCGGTCACCGGGTACGTGGCCGGGCGGCTCAGCGGGGCCGGGCTCGGCGTGCTGGCGTCGTGCACCCACCGGACGGCCTACCCGAGCGCGATGCTCACGCTGACCGAGCCGGAGCTGAACCTCGGCGGCACCGCCACCGAGGTGTCTACTCAGGAGGAGCAGGTCGCAGCCATGATGGACACGCTCTACGTCCGGCTGGCCGAGGTGACCGGCCGCGAGGTGGACGACATCCGGGCGGACGCCCGGCGGGGGCGGTTCTTCACCGTTCCCGAGGCGGTGAGTTACGGCCTGATCGAGGGCCAGGCCACCGCGGCGGGGCGGCCCCCGGCGGGGACGCGCTGACAGCCGGCACCGCCCCGCGCCCGCCAGCTGAATCCTTCATCCTGGCGAACACCACGCTGGGCGCCGCGCCGCTGGTCCCGGAGATCCGGCTGCACCTGGCCAGCGACGCGATCGAGCTGTGGGAACGGACCGAGCAGGACGCCGCGGCCGCCCAGCTGCCCCCGCCGTTCTGGGCGTTCCCCTGGGCGGGCGGCCAGGCGCTGGCCCGGTACCTGCTTGATGAGCCCGCGATCGTCCGCGGCCGGGCCGTGCTGGACCTGGCCGCCGGCTCGGGCCTCGTTGCGCTCGCCGCGGCCCGCGCCGGGGCGGCGCCGGTCACGCCGACCGAGACCGACCCGCTGGCCGCCGCGGCCATCGCGCTGAACAGCGCGGCCAACGATGCCCGGCTGGCCGCCGCGCTCGGCGACGTGCTGGACGACGGTGCGCCGGCCGCCGATGTCGTGCTGGCCGGCGACGTCTTCTATGAGCGGGCGCTGGCCCGGCGGCTGCTCGGTTTCCTGGGCCGGGCCCGCGCGGCTGGCGCCCAGGTGCTGGTCGGCGACCCTGGCCGGGCCTACCTGCCCCGGGACCGGTTCGACCAGGTCGCCACCTACCAGGTCCCGGTGCCCCGCGCCCTGGAAGACACCGACCTCAAGCAGACCACCGTCTGGCAACTCCGCTAACGCGGTGCCTGTGGTCAGCGCCTACGGGTGCGCGAGGCGGACTCAAGAAGCTGACTGCAACTTCCATTTCTGGTTGGTCGCACCCTCAGCGCAGGTCTCAATATCGGCGAAGTTGGTGAGGCACCAGCCGTAACGCTGATTGACCAGCTTGTAGTAGCCGGAAGTCGTGGTGCTCTGGATTTCCCACTTTTGGGAGCCGGCCCCTGCGGTACATGGGTCATTCCATACGTCGGGGAACCAGCCACTGTTAGGAGCGTCTAGGCACCCGATGTAGCGCACATTGGCGAATTTGTAATATCCTGTGTCTGACGTGCTCTCCAGTGTCCACTTCTGATCATCGGCCCCCTGGGAGCAGTTGCCTGTCCCCATCTTTTGCCCATCGCTCTTGACATAGAGGCATTGGCCGCTGCCCAAGCTGACCAGCTTGTAGACGCCCCCGACGGAGTACGCTTGCGCCACAGTTGGGACGGCGACCGTCAGGGCCAGCGCGCCAGTCACCGTCATCACCAAAGCCATTAATCTGCGCAGAGCCATAAGAAGTCTCCCGGGAAAGGCGCTGGACTCATCGGCTCCCTAAGAGTCTCATCCCGCGGCTAACAAGACAAGGTCTCCGCTTCCGCCGTTTCCCACACACCTTACGTGGCCCAGCTCTGCCCCGCGCTGACGTAAGCCATATCAACGGAGCGTAATAATGCCAGGCTATGGCCCTACAGTCATACCAGCCAGCCCGCAGTGGTCGGACACGCGCCGGAGGCTGCTGCATCCGCCAGTACACTGCTGGCCGTGCGGAGGTAATCGAGCTCTCGCGTCCTGGCCATTCCCGCCATTCCTAGACCAGTGCCCGGGTACCTACCGTCCGGCCCGCCACCTCCGCCACGCCATGGCTGGCCGTGGCGGCGCCTACGTCGGCTCAGGCGCGGTCGCGGGCGGCGGCCACCACGGCCTGGCCCAGGCTGATGCCGCCGTCGTTGGGCGGCACCCGGGAATGGGTCAGCACCCGGAACCCGGCGGACTCCAGCACGTCCACCGTGGCTCCTAGCAGCAGCAGGTTCTGGAACACCCCACCGGACAGGGCCACGGTGCCCAGCCCGGACGAGTCCCGCAGCCGCAGGCAGACCCGGCCGATCGTGGCCGCCACCCCGTGGTGGAACCGGGCGCTGACCACCCCGGTCGGCACCCCGGCCAGCAGGTCTTCGGCGGCCGCCCGGACCAGGTCCGGCCCGGCCACGGTCAGCGGCGGGCCGGGGGCGATCCGGGCCAGGTAGCCGTCCTGCGCGGTGGCGACCGCGAGCTGTTCGAGTTCCACCGCGGCCTGGCCCTCGTAGTTGATCGTGTCCCGCACGCCCAGCAGGGCGGCGACCGCGTCGAACAGCCGGCCACAGCTGGAGGTCACCGGCGCGTTGACGCCGCGCCGGGCCATGGTCAGCACGTCCGGCCAGGTGGCCTGGTGGCGCGCGGCCACCGCCAGCCCGTCCGGCAGCCCGTCCGGGAACGCGGCGGCCAGGTAGACCGCCGCCATCCGCCATGGCTGCTTGATCGCGGCCGCCCCGCCGGGCATCGGCACGCCCGCCAGGTGCCCGGCCCGTTCGGCCGCCGCCAGGTCGGCGAGCAGGAACTCGCCGCCCCAGATCGTGCCGTCGGTCCCGTAGCCGGTGCCGTCGAAGGCCACCCCGATGACCGGGCCGTCCTCGTCGTTGTCGGCCAGGCAGGACGCGATGTGCGCGTGATGGTGCTGCACGCCGACCAGTTCGGCACCGGCCAGTTCGGCACCGGCCAGTTCGGCACCGGCCAGGTCGGCACCGGCCAGGTCCAGGGCGTACTTGGTGGACAGGTACTCGGGGTGCAGGTCGTGCGCGACCAGCTGCGGGGTGATGTCGAAGAGCCGGCCGAAGTGCGTGATGCCCTCGGTGAAGGACCGCAGGGTCTCGTAATTCTCCAGGTCACCGATGTGCTGGGAGAGGAACGCCCGGTTCTCGCTGCCCAGGCAGAACGTGTTCTTCAGCTCGGCGCCACAGGCCAGCACGGGCCGGCGGAACTGGCGGCGGAGCCGGAGTGGTTCCGGCGCGTACCCGCGGGACCGGCGGAGCAGCGCGGGCCGGCCGCGAAACGGGCGGACCACCGAGTCGTCGGTCCTGATCTGGATCGGGCGGTCGTGGGTGAGGAACGCGTCGGCGATGCCCGCGAGCCGGTCCAGTGCGTCGGCGTCCTGGTAGGCGATCGGCTCGTCGGAGACGTTCCCGCTGGTCAGCACCATTGGCCTGGCGAACTCGCGGCACAGCAGATGGTGCAGCGGGGTATAGGGCAGCATCAGGCCCAGCTGCCGGTTGCCCGGCGCGACCGCGTCCGCGATCGCGCCCGCGTCCGCGACCGGGCCGGCTGCCTGGTCATCCCCAGGGCCGTGACCGGCGCTGGGCCGCCCCGGCCGGCGGGGGAGCAGCACGATCGGCCGCTCGCTGCTGGTCAGCAGCTCTTCCGCCAGGTCGTCGACCTCGCACAGTTGGCGGGCGGTCGCCACGTCCGGCACCAGCACCGCGAACGGCTTGTCCTCGCGATGCTTGCGGGCCCGCAGCCGGGCGGCGCCCGCCTGGCTGGTGGCGTCCACCGCCAGGTGATAGCCGCCGAGTCCCTTCACCGCCAGCACGTGTCCGCGCCGCAGCACCGCCACCGCCCCGGCCAGCGGATCCGCCGCCCCGGCGCTTCCCGGCCCGCCCCCGGTCAGGTCGGTGCCACGCGCGTCGGTAAGCCGCAGCACCGGGCCGCAGTCCGGGCAGCACACGGGCTGGGCATGAAAACGCCGGTTCGCCGGGTCGTGGTATTCCGCCGCGCAGCGTGGGCACATGGCGAACCCGGCCATCGTGGTCAGCGGCCGGTCGTACGGCACGTCGCGCACGATCGTGAACCGCGGCCCGCAGTTGGTGCAGTTGATGAACGGGTAGCCGAACCGCCGGTCGGCTGGGTCGGCCAGCTCGCGCAGGCAGTCCGGGCAGGTGGCGCTGTCCGCGGAGACCAGCGCGCGGCGGCGGCCGGTGCTGTCGCTGGCGACGATCGTGAAACCGGCCGCGCCGTCCGGGGTCATCGGCTCCGCCGTTACCCGGTCCACCCGGGCCAGCCGCGGCGCGTCCCGCTGCAGCGACTCCAGGAAACTCTGGATCGACCGGGCGGGCCCCTCCACCTCGGCGAACACCCCGTCCACGTCGTTTCCGACCCAGCCAGCCAGGCCCAGGCGGGTCGCCAGGGAGTAGACGAACGGGCGGAACCCGACTCCCTGGACCACGCCTTCTACCCGGACGGCGGTCCGGACCGTGCTGGTCACCCGATCAGTCTGCCCCGTCCGCGGGCCACCCGCAGCAACCGTTGAGCCACCCCACCCGGCCGGCCCCGGTCAGCGCGATCCGGGCCCGGCGGCGTGGGCTGCGGCTGGGGCCAGCCGATGAGTCCGCCGTCCCGGCCCCGTCTGCACTATCAGGACTTGCCCAAGGCGCGACCGGCTGGCGCAGAAAGGACTGACGATGGCCGACCCTGTGGTGCACTTCGAGATCATCGGCGAGAACCCGGAGCGGCTCCGGAGCTACTACGGCGAGCTGTTCGGCTGGCAGTTCGACACGAGTTCGCCGGTCTCCGAGGCGGTTTCCGAGCCAGCCAACTACGGGTTCGTGGAGCGCGGCACGACCAGCGACGGGACCGGGATTCCCGGCGGCGTCGGCGGCGGGGCGGGCTACGACAGCCACGTGATCTTCTACATCGGCGTGCCGGACGTCGAAGCCGCGCTACGGCGGGCCGAGCGTCTTGGCGGGACCCGCCGGTTGGGTCCGTCCCGGGCGCCGACCGGCCTCGTCGTCGGCCACTTCACCGACCCCGAGGGCAACCTGGTCGGGGTGGCCGGGGCAGCCTAGGCGTTAGCCGCTGGCCAGGCGGCGGACCGGCCTAATGGCCCGATTGGGTGGCCGGCCGAATGCGCAGCGTTAAAGGCTTACCGATTGGCTAGACAGATTTCGCTTACCAGCCGGTAAGGCTCGGGTAAACATAAACAAATATTTCCGCGAACCCAGGACGATTTGCGCCGTTTGCTACTAGCCCGGCCGTGCCCGCAGCGGCAGAGTGGGGGAAGCCATTTTCGACCATCCCTGACCTGAACCGGACGGGAGTGACCGGATGCGCAGTAGCCCGCCCGCTACCCGCGTGCCGCCGGGCATCGCCTTGATCGATTTAGGCCGCCAGCCCAGCTGGGTTCCGGCCAGCTCACCGCCAGCCGGTTCACTGGCCCAGCTGGCCGGGGCGGGCGCCTGGCTGGTGGCCACCCCGAAACGGCGCGTCTTCCCCGGGCTGCCTGACCAGGTGGCGGTCGCCCGCGGCTTCGTGGCCCGGGTCCTCGGCGCCTGCCCGGTCGCCGACGACGCGGTGCTGTGCGTGTCGGAGCTCGCCAGCAACGCGATCCGGCACACCCGGACCGGGCGCCACGGGAAGTTCCAGGTCCTCATCTGGCGCGGGCTGACCTCGGTGTGCGTGGCCGTGCTCGACGAGGGCTCCGACTCCACTCCCGGGCTGGGTCACGGAGCCCCGGCGGCGCTGGCCGAATCCGGGCACGGCCTGCTCACCGTCGAATCGCTGGCCGCGTGGTGGGGGCACCATGCCTACCGGGATGGCCCGATCCTCGGCACCGCGGTCTGGTTCCGGCTCGACTGGCCGGCCTGACGCCGCGACTCGGTAAATGGTCATCCGGCAATTTCCGCTAGGCAATTGCCAGGATCTCCCCGGGCGTGATCAGGTGATTAGCGTCGGCAAATAAAGGAACGCCACATACCCGTCGGCGCGGCGGCCTGACGCGGCCATTGCCTTCAGCCCGGACCGGCCCGGCTCACCGCTGAATCGGCCGCTGAGCCGGCCGCGGGTTCGCGGGCCAGCACGGCCGCGACCTTGTCCAGCAGCATCCGGCTGGTGAACGGCTTTTGCACGAAGGCCGCCTCGGCCACCGGGGCGAAGTTCCCCCGCCCCGAGCCGTACCCGGACATGTTCAGCACCCGCACCCCGGGAACCAGCGCGCGTACCCGCTCCGCCAGGGCCGCCCCCGAGCTGCCCGGCAGCACCGAGTCGGTCAGCAGCAGATCCACCTTGTGCGACGAGGCCGCCGCCACCGCTTCGTCGTAGCCAGCCGCCTCGACCGTGACGTACCCATGGCTGCTCAGCATCCGGGACGTGACACCCAGCAGAGCCGGCTCATCGTCGACGACCAGGATCACCTCACCGTGCCCGCGCGTCGCCGCCCGCGGTGCTGACCCGGCCGGGGCCGGGACCGCCTCGCCCGCCGCGGCCGGCAGGCTGATCCGGAACGTGGTGCCCTGTCTCAGCGCCGTCTGCACCGTCACGCGGCCACCCATCCCGGTGATGATCCCGTGCACGGTGGACAGCCCCAGCCCGGTGCCCCGGTCCGCCTCCTTCGTGGTGAAGAACGGCTCGAAGATCCGCCTGGCCACCTCCCGGCTCATGCCGCTGCCGGTATCGGCGACCGCCAGTTCCACGGACCCGGCCGCCCGGCCGGCTGCTTCCAGCCGTTCCGCCACCTCGTTGCCGGGTTGCGCCCGGGCCGTGCTGATCGTCAGCACCCCGCCCGCGGGCATCGCATCGCGCGCGTTGACCGCCAGGTTCAGCAGCACCTGCTCCAGCCGTCCTTCGTCGCCTACCACCGGCGGCAGGTCCGCGGCCAGGTCCAGGCGTACCTCCACCTCCGGCCCGACGCTGGCGCTGAGCAGGTCACGCGCCCCGGTCACCACCGCGCTGACATCCACCGGAACCGGCGGGGCCGGGTCCTGGCGGCTGAGCATCAGCAGCTGCCTGGTCAGCTGCGCGCCCCGGTACGCGGCGGCCAGGATCTGCTCCACATCAGCCCGGATCCCCGGGTCGCTGGCCGTCTCCTCCGCCACCAGGCCGGCATAGCCGGTGATCGCGCCCAGAAGGTTGTTGAAGTCGTGGGCCAGCCCACCGGCCAGCTGCCCCACCGTTTCCAGCCGTTCCGTCTGCCGTACCCGCGCCTCGGCCGCCTGCCGCGCCGCCTGTGCCTGGTTGACCTCGGTCAGATCCCGCGTGACCGCCGCCGCCCCGGCTACCGCCCCGCTGTCATCGCGGATCGGTGATACCGACACCGACACGTCGATTACGCTGCCGTCCTTGCGCACCCGCTGCGTCTCCAGATGCCTGACCCGCTGGCCCCGCCGCACCTCGTCGAGGATCAGGGCCAGCTCACCCGCGCGGTCCGGCGGGAAGATCCGGAACACGCTCTGGCCCATCATCTCCGCGCGGGTGTAGCCGTACATCCGCTCGGCTGCCGCGTTCCAGCTGGTCACGACCCCATCGAGCGTTTTCCCCAGGATCGCGTCGTCCGACGACTCGAAGATCGCCGCCAGCCGCTCGGTCAGCTCCTGGTCGGCTCGGGCCCACCGGTGCCGGCCGGTGATGTCCCGGGCCACCGTGGCGGCCCCGATCACCGTCCCACCGTCATCACGGATCGGTGAGACCGAGACCGACACCTTGATCGCGGCCCCGTCTTTACGGACACACTCGGTTTCGACGTGGCCCGCCCGCAGGCCGCGCCGCGCCTGCTCCAGGATGGCCGCCAGCGCGCCCGCCCGGTCCGGGGCGAAGATCCGGGACAGGTTCTGGCCCATCATCTCCGCGCGGGTGTAGCCGTACATCCGCTCGGCTGCCGCGTTCCAGGTCATCACGACCCCGTCCAGCGTCGTCCCGGCCACGGCATCCGCCGCCGATGCCACGATCGCCGCCAGCCACGCGCGGGTGTCCCCCTCAGCCAGCACAGTCCCTCCCGCTGGAACCAGCCTTAATTACATATCGTAGTCATTCAACTGCAATATGCTACCCGGTAGTGCCGGGCCGGGCCGGCACGCAGCAGTGCCGCCGGGGTGCCGGGCGGTTGTTATCCCACGGGGGTGCGCTGGCGGAGCCAGCCGTACCAGGCCGGGAGGCCCTCGCCGGTGGTCGCGGAGATCGCCAGCACCATGGCGCGAGGATTGACCCGGTTCAGGTCCGCGGCGTGCCGCTGCGCGTCGAAGTCCAGGTAGGGCAGCAGGTCGATCTTGTTCAGCAGGACCAGGTCGGCGTCGCGGAACATCTGCGGATACTTGATGGGCTTGTCAGCGCCCTCGGTCACCGAGGAGATCACCACCCGGACGGCCTCGCCCAGGTCGAACAGGGCCGGGCAGACCAGGTTGCCGACGTTCTCGATCACCAGCACCGACCGGGCCCGCGGCTCGAGCGCGCGCAGCCCGCGGGCCACCATGTCCGCGTCCAGGTGGCAGCCGGCACCGGTGTTGATCTGCGCGACCCGGCAGCCGGCCGCCTCGATCCGGGCCGCGTCCAGGGCGGTTTCCTGGTCGCCCTCGATGACCGAAAGTCCGAGCTCAGCCCCGGCATCCCGGGCGGTCCGTTCGAGCAGCGTGGTCTTCCCGGCCCCGGGCGAGCTCATCAGGTTGACGGCCAGGATGCCGCGCTCCGCCAGCCAGGCCCGGTTGCCCGCGGCCAGGCTGTCGTTCTTGGCCAGCACCTTTTCCTGCAGCAGAACGGTCCGTTCCCGCGCACTGACCCCCGTCCCCGCGCGGTCTGCGGGGTAACCGCCGGGGGGTGTGGTCCGGGGCTGGTCGGCAGGGTGCCCGTGGCCGGGGTGGCCGTCGTGGTCGTGGTCGTGCGCGGGGTCGGCGTGGCCGTGATCCGGGCGGGCGGACGGCAGGTCGCCGTGCCCCAGCTCACCGGGGCCGAAGACCCGGACGCCGGTCTCCGCGTCGCAGCCACACGTCGCGCACATCGCCTCAGCCCACCTCGGCCAGCTCGACCGACCTGATCCGCAGCTCGTTGCCGGCCAGGATTTCCACGTCGGCGCCGCCGCAGTCGCACAGCGGGATCATGTCATCCGGCTCGAACTCGGTGCCGCAGCCCCGGCACCGGCAGCGGGCGGCGGGCTGGCTGATCTCCAGCCGGGCGCCCTGCAGGCTGGTGCCGTCGGTGACCAGCCCGAAGCAGAACCGCACCGAGTCGGCCACCACGCCGGTCATCGGGCCGATCTCCAGATGCACGCACGAGATGGCCGAGCCGGGCAGCCGCTCGGTGACGGCCTGCACCACGCTCTCAGTGATCGCCAGCTCGTGCACGCGCTCAGCAGATCCTCGGGAGTGGGTCACCGACCAGCAGGTCCACGATCCGCGTGCCGCCGAACGCGGTCCGCAGCAGCACGATGCCGGGATGGTCGTCGGTGATCTGGCCGATGACCGCGGCGCCGGCCCCGAGCGGGCTGGCGTGCAGCGCGGCCAGCGCCGCCTCGGCCTGGTCACCAGCCACGACGGCGACCAGCCGGCCCTCGCACGCGACGTACATGGGATCGATGCCGAGCAGCTCGGAGGCGCCCCGGACGACCGGGGAAACCGGGATCGCGTCCTCGCTCACCAGGACACCGGCCCCGGCCGCGGTGGCCACCTCGTTGAGGATGGTGGCCACGCCACCCCGCGTCGCGTCGCGAAGTGCGCGGACCCCGGGTGCTGCGGACAGCAGCTCGGCGATCAGGCCGTTAAGCGGTGCGGTGTCGGACGTTATGTCCGCTTCGATATCGAGCTCACCGCGGGCCAGCATGATCGTCACGCCGTGCTCGCCGATCGGCCCGGACACGATGACCGCGTCGCCGGGCTGGGCATTGGCCACGCCCAGCGACACGTCGTGCTCCACCACGCCGATCCCGGCCGTGTTGATGTAGCAGCCGTCGGCCTTGCCCTTCTGCACCACCTTGGTGTCGCCGGTGACGACCTGGACCCCGGCCACCTCGGCGGCCGCCTTCATCGAGCCGGTGATCCGGGTCAGGTCGGCGACCGGGAAGCCTTCCTCCAGGATGAACCCGGCCGACAGGTACAGCGGGGTGGCGCCGGACACGGCCAGGTCGTTCACGGTGCCGTTGACGGCCAGGTCACCGATGTCGCCGCCGGGGAAGAACAGCGGGGACACCACGTACGAGTCGGTGGTCAGCGCGACCCGGGAGCCGTTCAGGTGCAGCTGCGCGGCGTCCTCCAGCGGTTCGAGCAGCGCGTTGCGGAACGCGTCCAGGAACACCGCCTCGACCAGGGTCCGGGTCGCCTTCCCGCCCGACCCGTGCGACATCGTGATCCGCTCCTCGCGGACCCGGGGGCGCCGCTTGCGGGCCCGGTCGATGCGGTCCAGCACCTGCTGCTCGCGGTCGGTCCCGGCGCCCGCGGGCCGCCCGGCCTGCCGGGCGTGCTCCTCGTGCTCGCGCAGGGCCTGATCCACCCAGGTCCCCCGGTCGGTCATGAGATGCTCACATCCACCCGCCGGCGGTTCATCCGGCCGAAGTTGTAGTACGCCGCGCAGGCGCCCTCGGGGGAGACCATGCACGTGCCGATCGGCGTCTCGGGCGTGCACGCGGTGCCGAACACCTTGCACTCCCACGGCTTGAGCACGCCCTTGAGCACCTCGCCGCACTGGCACGCCTTGGGATCGGCGACCCGGACCCCGGGCACGTCGAACAGCATCTCGGCGTCGAACCGGGCGTACTCGGGGCGGACCCTCATGGCCGAGTGCGAGATGAAGCCGAGCCCGCGCCACTCGAAGTACGGCCGGAGCTCCATGACCTGGTTGATGGCCTTGAGCGCGGCCAGGTTGCCGTCCCACGGCACCACCCGGGTGTACTGGTTCTCCACCTCGGAGCGGCCCTCAGCGAGCTGCACCATCAGCATGTAGATGGACTGCAGGATGTCCAGCGGCTCGAAGCCGGCCACCACCACCGGCTTGCCGTAGTCGCGGGCGATGAACTCATACGGGCGGCAGCCGATCACCGTGGACACGTGGCCGGGACCGATGAAGCCGTCCAGCCGCAGGTCAGGGGAGTCCAGGATGGCCTTGATGGCCGGGATGATCGTGACGTGGTTGCAGAAGATGGAGAAGTTGTCCAGGCCCTCGGCGGCCGCGCGGAGCACGGTCATCGCGGTGGACGGGGTGGTGGTCTCCATGCCGATGGCCATGAACACGACCCGCTTGTCCGGGTTGCGCCTAGCGATCTTCAGCGAATCGAGCGGCGAGTAGACCATCCGGATGTCGGTGCCGGCCGCCTTGGCGTCGAAGAACGAGCCCTGGCTGCCCGGCACCCGCATCATGTCGCCGAACGAGGTCATGATGGTGTCCGGCTGCGCGGCCAGGTGCATCGCGTCGTCGACCCGGCCCATCGGGATGACGCAGACCGGGCAGCCGGGGCCGTGCACCAGGGTGACCGACTCCGGGAGGTAGTCCTCGAGGCCGTGCTTGTAGATGGTGTGCGTGTGCCCGCCGCACACCTCCATCAGCTTGTACTGCCGCCCGGGCTCGCACAGTTCGGCGATCTTCGCGGCCAGCGCGTGCGCCTTGTCCGCGTCACGGAATTCGTCAACGAAGCGCATCTGCCGCCCTCCCTATCCGGTTTGGCCTATTCGGTTTGGCCTATTCGATCTGTGACGCCTGGAGAGCTTCGAGCTCGTCCGCGTAAGCCTGGCCGATGCCCTCCAGGAACTGCAGTGCGGCGGCGGCCTCGGCCTCGTCGATCTTGGACAGCGCGAAGCCCACGTGGATGAGGACCCACTCGCCTGGTTCGGGTGGGTCGTCAGCCAGCAGGCCGATGTTGATCACCCGTTTTACCCCGCTGACGTCCACTCTGGCCAGGTCGCTCTGATCGGGCAGGAACTCGATCACCTCGCCCGGGATGCCTAGGCACATGCGATCACCTCTTCGTGGACTTTTCCTCGGTGGCCGGTCGGCCGGTAGCGCTGGCCGCGTGGCCGGCGGCGCTGGCGGGGTGGCCGGCGGGCATGCCCCCGGTCACCAGCTGGGTGACCATGCGCACCGCCTCATCCACCGCCGCAGTAACCGGGGCGCTCAGCCCGATCCCCTCCTCCAGCGTGGCGGGTTCACAGCCCACCACAAGTACCCGGCCGGCGTTGCCGCCGAGCGTCCCGGCCAGGCTGAGCACCACGTCTGGTTGCATCCCGTGCGCGTTGAGCAGGCTCATCCCGGCGAGCAGGCTGGCCTGCCCGGGGTCGACGCCGGGCGCCGGGTCCTGCTCTGGCTCGATCAGGTACATGGTCCCGGGCTCGCCGCCGCGCTGGGTGGCGTCCACCAGGATCGTGGTGTCGAACCCCTCGGCCAGGTCGTAGGCCAGGTGCATGCCCCTGATCCCGTAATCGGTGACCCGCACCCCCGCGGGCAGCTCCTGACGGGCCAGCCGCCGGGCCACCTCGACCCCGAAGCCGTCGTCGCTCAGGAAGATGTTGCCCAGGCACGCGACCAGGGTGCGGGCGGCCATCTCAGCGCCCGCCCGGCAGGGCCATCAGGGTCAGCTCCCACAGCAGGTGATAGATGGTCGTCTGGGCTTCCTGGATGCGGTGCACCGAGGCGGACGGCGCGACGAACAGGTAGTCGAGCGAGTCGAGTTCGGCCATCTTGCCGCCGTCGTAGCCAGCGATGCCCACGGTCAGCATGCCGTGGCGGGTGGCCTCGTCCAGGGCGCGCAGCAGGTTGTCGGAGTTGCCGCTGGTGGACAGCCCCACGGCGATGTCCTGCTGGTGCCCGAACGCCGCGATCTGCCGGGCGAACACCACGTCCACGCCGATGTCGTTGCTCAGCGCGGTCAGCACCGCGATGTCGTTGTCCAGGCAGAACGCGGGCAGCGGCCGTTCGCCGGCGCCCGGGTTCAGGAACAGCGTGGTCAGTTCCTGCGCGTCGGTGGCGCTGCCACCGTTGCCGAACGAGAGCAGCCGTCCCCCGGCGGCGAACCGGCTGGCCATCTGCTCGGCGCAGGACACCAGCCGCGCCGAGTCCCGGGCCGCGATCTGCCTGCGCAGCTCGGAGATCTCGTGCGCCTTGGCCACCGTGGACTGGCGCACCTCGGCCAGCACGCTGTCCAGGCTCGACCCGGACCCCGCGTACAGGAACGGGTACAGCGCCTCCATCGCGGCGGCGCTGTCGTCGCGGCCCGGACCGCTGCCGCTGCTGGTGCGGCCGGGACGGCTGCGGGGGCTGGGCTGGCTGCCGGGGCTGGGCTGGCTGCGGGTGCGGCCCGGGCGGCCGCTGGCGCCGGATGCCGCGGTCATGACGGCACCACCGCGATGGCCTCACCCGCGTGCACCAGGATCGTGTCGCCGACCCCGGCGCTGACCAGCGCGACGCTCACCTCTTCCGAGCCCGCACCGGTATCCACCCGGGCCAGCCCGTCCGGCAGCAGTTCGGTGACGGTGACCGCGACGGCCGTGTCCGAGCAGGTCACGCATACCTCGTCGAGGCATTCGGGCACGGCGGGCGGCTGGCGGTCGGCGGTGGCCGGCTGGCGTGCCGGGGTGGCCGGCAGGCGGGATGTGGCCGGCGGGCGGGGGGCGTCGGCGGTCATCCGACCACCGCCGGGCCCAGCACGCCGGGCTGCTCGAAGAACACGTGGACCAGCTCCCACAGCACGTGGTAGGCGGTGACGTGGACCTCCTTGACGACCCGGGGATCGAACGCGGTCGTGGCGATGAGGTGATCCACGGCCGGGCTGGCGCCGATCGCGCCGCCGCCCGCGCCGGCCAGCGCGATCGTCAGCATGCCCATGCCGTGCGCGGTGAGCAGCCCGTTGAGCACGCTCTCGGAGTTCCCGTCGGCCGAGATGCCCAGCGCGATGTCGGCCGGGGCGGCCAGATAACGGATCTGGTGGGCGAAGATCGCGCCCATCCCGTCGCGCTCGGCGATGCCAGTCACGGTGGCGCTGTCCGCGGTCAGCGAGATGGCCGGCAGCGCCCGTTTGCCCACGATCACCGGGTGCACGAACTCGACCGCCACGTGCAGCGCGTCCGCGCTGGCCGGGCCCGTGCCGAACACGACGAGCTTGCCACCTTGATGGAAGCGGACAGCCATGTCGTGACAGGCGGCCGCGACCGTGCCCGCGCGGGAGGCCAGCTCCTCCAGGGGAGCTATCCGGCGATCGAACAACCTGGTGACTTCGTCGTCCCCGATGGATGCCGGGGGCCCTGTGGTCATGTCCTCCGGGTCACTTCCTCCAGCTCGGTTGCGCCACCCCGGGCCCTGAGACTCAGGGCCCGGCCGCGGGCCTACTCCCCGTTGTCCCCCGCTGGCACCATCGCCTCCAGCTCGACGTCCGCAATCTCGATGTCTACCGTGTCCCGGACCTTCAGCGCGCCGAAGAACCCGGTGTACGGCTTGATGCCATAGGCCGACTGTACGACCGTTCCGGTCGCGGTGTACCGGCCGGCGGCACTCCGCGACACCTGCAGCCGGAGCGGCCGGGCCACCCCACGCAAAGAGAAGTTCCCCTCGATGGCCCCGCTGTCACCCGCAGAGCTGAATCCGCTCGCGGTGAATACCGCCTCCGGATGCTGGTCGGTAGCCAGCAGCCGCCGGGCCGTGGTGGCGATTTCCCGGCGGTCGCGATCGCTCAGCGGCTTGATGCCGCCGGTGCCCTCGCGAATGATCATCGCGCCGACGTCGATGCGCGCTTCGAGCGACTGGATCGTCCCGTCGTCGTCCACGGTGAGCTCGCCGGACCACCGCGGCAGGTCGATGATCAGGTCGTGTCCGGCGGTCGCGGCCAGCCCGTCGCGGTAGGTATGCAGGACGACCCGGCCACCGCTCTCAGTACCCAGCTGGTAGCGTCCCGTAGGAACAGCCATGGGAGCACCGTAGGACAGTTGTGGGGGGACGTCCAGTGGTTGCCTCAGACAGTCCTGACTGATTGGCTGGCCAGCCCTTACGGGAACGGCAGATCGCCGAAAAGTTCCTGGATCCGGCGCAGGTCGCGGAGCCGCGGCTCGGTCTCGCCGCCCACCCAGCGGCCGACCGTCTTGACCGACACGCCGAGCTGCCGGGCGGCGGCTTCCTGGGTCAGCCCTTCCCGGCGCAGCGTGGTGGACATCCAGTCGGCGAACGTGGCCGGGCGGCTGTCCACCTCGGCCCGGCTGGCCGCCGCCGGCCGCGGCTGGCTCACCTGCTGACTGGCCAGCTCGTCAGGCTGCTGGTTGGAGTGCAGCACGTCCACCTCGACGTGCTCGGGGAAGATCCGGAACGACACCTGGATGGCCCCCGTCGGGCCCGCCGCGTCCAGCAGGGCGCGGAACACGGTCTCGCTGACCTCCCGGTTGCCCTCCTCGGTCAGCGGTGATTCGCCGAGGCAGCGGCGGACGAAGTCGCGGATCTCCGGGATCCATGAGGGCCGGGCCGGGAAGGTCTGCGACAGCACGACCACGGGGACGACCTCGATTGGCCCATCCCCGTGCCCGTTGCCCAGCTCAGGCACGATCTCTCCCTCGCCGCCGCCGTGGCCTGCCGCCGACCGGTATGGCACCCACAGTACGCGTCCGGACCCGGTTGCGGGCGGGTGGTATACGCATGGATGCTGCCCAAAACCAGCAAACGGGCCTAGTCGGCACGCGGCAGCTGCCAACTGTGTCGGTATGGCCAGACAGTTATGTCCGGCAACCTCACGCGATTGCCTTGATACGCCTGGTGGACGGGTTTACCATGGCGGCACCTGCGCATGATGCAGGTAAGGCCCTTTGATGAACCATTTCTGTGGCGCTAGCGCGCTTTCCGTGGTTCGGGCCGTCGGGGGACCAGCGCGGCCCGCCAGGCGGCTGATTCCCGCTGGCACCCCTTCTGCCGCTGCCCCGCCACCGCCTGCTGCCCCGCCGCTGCCTGCTGTCTTGTCACCGTCTGTTGTCCGGCCACCGTCTGTTGTCCGGCCACCGTCTGTTGTCCTGCCACCGTCCGGCGCCCTGCGCCGAAACCACAGCGAGGAGGTGGCCTAGCAATGGCCACTGCCGCAGAGACCAGCGACACATCGGCGCAATCGGCTGATGAGCCTTTGGTGCACATCCTCTGGATGAACGGGGGACTCGGCTGTGACGGCGACTCGGTGGCGCTCACCGCCGCCACCCAGCCCAGCATCGAGGAGATCGCGCTGGGCGCGCTCCCCGGGCTGCCCAAGATCGCGGTGCACTGGCCGCTGATCGATTTCGAGTGCGGGCCCGAGCAGGGTGCGGACAACTTCATCGAGTGGTGGCACAAGGCGGACCGGGGAGAACTCGACCCGTTCGTGCTCGTGGTCGAGGGCTCCATCCCCAACGAGGCGATAAAGTCCGAGGGGTACTGGTGCGGGTTCGGCAACAACCCGGCGACCGGCCAGCCGATGACCACCAACGAATGGCTGGACCGGCTGGCCCCCAAGGCCACCGCGATCCTGGCCGCGGGTACCTGCGCCACCTACGGCGGGATCCATGCCATGGCGGGCAACCCCACCGGGGCCATGGGCGTGCCGGATTATCTCGGCTGGGACTGGCGGTCCAAGGCCGGGCTGCCGATCGTCTGCGTGCCGGGCTGCCCGACCCACCCGGACAACCTGTCCGAGACCATCTTGTACCTGCTGTTCCAGGTGGCCGGGCAGGCGCCGATGATCCCGCTGGATGAGGCCCTGCGGCCGACCTGGCTGTTCGGCGCGACCGTGCACGAGGGCTGCGACCGGGCGGGCTACTACGAGCAGGGTGACTTCGCCACCAGCTACGGCTCACCCAAGTGCCTGGTCAAGCTGGGCTGCTGGGGACCGGTGGTCAAGTGCAACGTGCCCAAGCGGGGCTGGATCAACGGGGTGGGCGGCTGCCCCAACGTGGGCGGCATCTGCATCGCCTGCACGATGCCCGGCTTCCCGGACAAGTTCATGCCGTTCATGGACGAGCCGCCCGGTGCGCGGGTGTCCACCACCGCGTCCACGCTCTACGGCACGGTGATCAAGACCCTCCGCGGCTTCACGGCCAAGACGGCCGACGAGGAGCCCAAGTGGCGCAAGAAAGGCAGCGACCTTCTCACCGGCTATCAGAAGCCCTGGTGACCGCAGCACCTGGTGACACCGACCAGCGCCCGCCCGCGGGCAGCGGCGCCCGACAGCAGCGAGAGGGATGAGCGATGACCGCCGATACCGGCATTGTGGAGATGAACTGGGATCCCATTACGAGGATCGTGGGCAGCCTGGGCATCTACACGAAGATTGACTTCGCCCAGAAGAAGGTCATTGAGTGCCACAGCACGTCATCGATCTTCCGTGGCTACAGCATCTTCATGAAGGGCAAGGACCCGCGCGACGCGCACTTCATCACCAGCCGGATCTGCGGCATCTGCGGCGACAACCACGCGACCTGCTCGGTCTACAACCAGAACATGGCCTACGGAGTCCGCCCGCCGCACCTGGCCGAGTGGATCATCAACCTCGGCGAGTCCGCCGAGTACATGTTCGACCACAACATCTTCCAGGAGAACCTGGTCGGGGTGGACTTCTGCGAGCGGATGGTCGGCGAGACCAACCCCGGCGTGCTGGAGCGGGCCAACAGCACCGAGGCGCCGCACGCGGCCGATCACGGGTACCGGACCATCGGCGACATCATGCGCTCGCTGAACCCGCTGGAGGGGGAGTTCTACCGGGAGGCGCTTCAGGTCAGCCGGTCCACCCGGGAGATGTTCTGCCTGATGGAGGGGCGCCACGTGCACCCGTCCACGCTGTACCCGGGCGGCGTGGGCACCACCCCGACGGTCCAGCTGTTCACCGACTACCTGACCCGGCTGATGCGCTACGTGGAGTTCATGAAGCGCGTCGTGCCCATGCATGACGACCTGTTCGACTTCTTCT